>Ga0209380_10000827_pt1 | contig 21863 bp, 18 predicted proteins | sample HubBroMetageWFT6_FD_188347 | JGI IMG/M metagenome (GOLD analysis project Ga0209380, IMG submission 188347) | Warmed and freeze-thawed soil microbial communities from the Hubbard Brook experimental Forest, New Hampshire - Hubbard Brook CCASE Soil... | ecosystem: Environmental > Terrestrial >...
TTGCCGCGATGTTTTCCCAGCGCCTGCCGTCGAAGCGCCGCCGTAATCTCCGGACTTTCGGCCCGCGCTTCGGCATGCGCGACCACTTCGTGCAAAGAGTGCCACTCGTGCTCGGCGTCGAAATCCGCTACGCCCAGCGGCGTGTAATTCGGCTGCGCTTGTTCGAGGACTCGCCCGTCTTTTCCTCCCACCACATAGCAAGTCGATAGGTGCATCAGTGCGGCGTGATCCGATTCGCGAAGAAATTCAATCAGATGAAGGACCGGCGCAACATTGCTCGCCAGGCCTTCGCGCAGGTCGGGATTGAAATCTGTCAGACCGGAACTATTGACGACGAGGTCCAGATTGCGCGCCAGTTGCGCTCGTTTCTCCGGGACAATCCCCAGTCCCGGCTGGCTCACGTCGCCCTCGATCACTTCCACTCGCTCGGAGACGTACTCCGTGAAACGCTCGCTAAGCTTCTCCTGCAACGGATCGAATACGGGTGATTCCTCGAAAATTTTCTCAAAGCGCCGCTGCGCGGTCGTTGTGCGCTGGCGCCGGATCAGCAGGTAGATCTTCCCGATCTGCGGGACTTCGTTCAAAAGTTGCGCCAGCCATACCTTTCCGATAAACCCCGTTACGCCGATCAAGAGAATGTTTTTCCCTTCGAGGGTGCGCCGCACCGAGAGGGGTTCGCTTTGTCTTTTCCCGTCGAATACGACCAGGGCGCGTGCGTTCGGCGCCTGGGGGCGCTGGGCTGGCAGAATTGCCTTTTCCAGGTGCTCCGGATGGGCTGTCAATCCGAGATTCTTCAATAGCCGGGCAGCCGGCACACGGCCGTCGGCGCTGCGCTCAAAAGCCCGCGCGATTGGACTTCGAGGTCGAATTACGGGGTCGAGCAGCCGGCCCGTGGCGATTCCGCTGCGAAATTCGAGCCGGTTCGAAACGAGACGCGCAACGCCCAGGTATTGCGCCAGGGGCCGCATGACGTGGTCCAGGCCCTGACTGACCAGCACCACATTCTCCACGCCCTTTTCAGCCACGCAAGCCCGCAGCCGCTCAACCCCTTCCGCCCTCAATTGCTTTTTCAGGATGTATTCGAAATATTCCTCGCCTAGGGAATCCAGACGGTCGCAGGTCACCCCGGACAAGAGCGTGTGCAGGACGCGCGTGGCAAACACCCGGTTACTTGCATACAGGAAGGGCCGCACCAGAGCCAGAGCCAGGGCTCCTCCCCGGCGGGCCCAGCGCCCCGCAAACGTGTGGGAATTCCAGGTGAAGTAGGCCACAGGCCGGACGGCCCCCAACGCAACCAGGCTCCCTTCCACACGCCAGAACGTCAAGGCATGCAGGTCCGGCTGCGAGAGAGATAGAGGAATGCTCCCGGGAACACGATGGCCGTTGTTGGAACTATTTTGGGCGCTCTGATTACTCAACGGTGACTTCAGCTCCAATGACGTAAAGAAGAATCACCCAGTCTGGCCAGACTGAACCTATCACTCCCGGCCCCTGAATCGCAAGGGCTTGCGGTCCTGATTGTGCAATCTAGGATGCCCTTCGCCCCCCGGCTCAATTACGGTCGCCATTTGCCAGGAGCAATTGGCGCTGGCGGGTGGTTGGCTGCGCTTCCCAGGCAGCCTTTTTTCATTTTCTTGGCCGTACGCTCCATTCTGCGTAGCCAAAGAAGAATTGCGCCTTCCCCCACCGGGAAGCGGCGGTAGGACAGGACGAAACTGAGCGCAGTCGTCAAAAGTTCATCGCACGTTCACTGAACTGTTTTCTTCAGGACTTAGTCTGATAACGTTTTCTAACCCTCACAAGAAATGGAGACCGAATTTTATGAAGAAGGTAACAACGCTTGTCTTCGCGTTGGCGGTTCTGATCACATCCGGCATGATCGCCGGGCCCGTTTTCGCGCAAACTGCCACGCCTCCCTACCAATTGGCTGTATTTGCCAGTGCTCCTACAGGGTTAAGTGCTCCAGATTCCATCGCCGTGCTCGACGGCCACGTCTTCGTGGGATACGGCGATAACAACCTGCCAGACGGTTCCGACGGAAAAAGTAACCAAATCGTGGAGTACAGAATGGACGGGAGTGTGGTTCGCACGTACACAGTGGTCGGCCACAACGACGGGCTAAAAGTCGATCCGGTCACGCATCTCCTGTGGGCGCTCCAGAACGAAGATGCCAACGCCAATCTCGTGATCATCAATACCGAGACGCAGCACAAAAAACTATATACTTTCGGTCCCACGCTCCACGGCGGTGGCTATGACGACATGGTTTTTCGAGGCTGCAAGGTCTATATCAGCGCCTCGGCCCCCAAGAATAATCCGAACACCGGCCCGGCCCTTGTCAGCGCTCACCTGGAAGGGAACCTCGTTGAGGTGGAGCCCGTCCTCGCGGGCCAAGCCAGCGCCATCGATATACCCACCGACGCAACCGTTCCGCTCAACCTCCTGGATCCCGACTCAATGACGCTGGATCCTCTGGGCAACATCGTCCTGGACAGCCAAGGCGATAATCAATTAATCATCGTGAGCAATCCCGAGTCCCCCAATCAGCGCGTGTTGCGTTTGCCGTTAAGCTATCTGAAGTCCGGCGTGCCGACCCCCGTTGAGACCGATGACACCGCTTTTGTCACGTCGAGCGAGGGATTTATTCTCTTTGCCGACAAAGTTTTGAACGCCGTTTATAAAATCAGCAAAAACGCTTTCGTGCCGGGCACGGCGTACACGGCCGCGGACGGAGGGCCGTTCGTCGGCGCGCTCGACATGACAACCGGAGTGATCACCCCGATTGTGAGTGCCCTGGGAAATCCGGGAGGCATGGTGTTCGTCGATACTTCCAAACACGACCGGGACGATCACCGCGATGAAGATCATCACGATCAGTGCCACGATCGTGATTGGGATTCCCACTAGCCAAAAGCTGCAGAGAGCGATTCTTAAAAGCATGCCGTCGGCGCGACCTCCAGAGATAAAAGCCGGGGTCGCGCCGTGGCGTATCCAGTGACAAATCTCCGGCTATCCGCATACGCATACAGGAAAGCCTGAGCTGACGCCAACCCGATCATTCTCCTCATCGCGAAAAAAGGAGCGACGACTTACTCCTTTTGATTTTTTACGGAGCATTCACGCGCAATTCATTCAGCGCTCAACGTCTGATAAGTAAAGTGCAGTCCCCGCAAGGGCAAGTACGTTGAAAGAAAATCACAAGGAGGATTGGAATGGCTAGCAAGTGGAAGGCCGGCACACTGGTTGCCGCACTCATGTTATCCACCATGTCGAACGTCTACGCCGGACCGAAGGATGGCCACAGCGAGGGCGACGATCACGAAGGCCGCAAGTTTCGCCATGTACTGCTGCTCAGTATTGACGGCATGCATGCACTCGATTTCGAAAACTGTGTCAACGGTATTTCCACGATTAACAGCGGGGCGCCGTACTGCCCGAATCTTGCAGCGCTTGGCGGACACGGCGTTACCTACACGGGAGTATCCACTTCCAAGCCTTCCGATTCTTTTCCAGGGCTGATGACGCTTGTGACCGGAGGTTCTCCAAGCACGATGGGCGTATTCTACGATGTCGCCTATGACCGCTCGCTGGACCCGCCCGCGAATACGACAGGCAATGGAGTAATCGGCAGTCCCTCCTCCTGCACGTCGGGTGCGCCGCCGACCGGCACGAGGACGGAGTACGACGAAGGCATCAGTCTCAATAAAAACCAGCTTAACGGCGGAGCCCCGGCAGGCGTTGATGGCGGCCCGCTCTCGCTCGACCCCACCAGATTGCCCCGCGACCCCAGCAATGGCTGCGCGCCGGTTTATCCCTGGAACTTCGTCAGAGTAAACACGATTTACGGGGTCATTCATGGCAAGGGAGGTTACACAGCATGGTCCGACAAGCATCCTTCCTACCTATCGGTTTCCGGTCCTGGTGACGGCACGAACGTCGATGACTACTATGCGCCGGAGGTCAATTCGCCGGTGGTTGTCTTGCCGGGCGTGACCACCCCAACGGGCATCGACTGCTCGACGCTTCACGATACGGCGGACACCAGCGACTATACGCGCGGCTTCGAAAACATTCAGTGCTACGACACGCTGAAAGTCAATGCGATTCTCAACGAAATCGACGGCAAGACCCACGATGGCAAGAAATCGGCTCCCGTGCCTGCCATTTTTGGAATGAACTTCCAAGCGGTGAGTGTCGGGCAGAAACTAATTGAGGTGAGCGGACCAACCGGAGGGTATCAGGACGCGATCGGAACGCCCACCAGTTCTCTGCTGGAGGAAATCCAGTTCGTTGATTTGTCCATTGGCGAAATGGTTTCTCATCTGAAGGCAGGCGACCGGTTGGATTCGACCCTCATCATCATCACCGCGAAACATGGCCAGTCGCCAATCGATCCGAGCCGCTTCTTCCCGATCCCGGGTCCGGGTATTATTCCCAACGGTCAGCCCCCCTCTGCGGTCATTGCCTCTCTGCTTCCCGATTCCGAGGTTAACCAGATCGGCCCCACCGAGGACGATCTCTCGCTCCTTTGGCTTGCGGATTCCAGCCAGACCTCCAACGCGGTCGCCATGTTGGAAGCGAAGGCTTCAACTTCCGGGATTGGTGAAATTTATGCCGGTCCGGCCCTCAATTTGTTGTTCAATCCTCCTGGTCTGCCCCCCAGCGGAGATCCGCGCACGCCGGATATCTTCGTCGAGTCCAACATTGGAGTGATCTACACGGGAAGCCCCAGAAAGCTGATGGAGCATGGCGGTTTCGCGAATGATGATACCAACGTGATGATGCTCCTATCGAACCCGCTTTTCGAACCCAAGACTATCGGGAGTCCGGTTCGAACCGCTCAGGTTGCTCCGACCATCCTCAAAGCCCTGGGATTCGATCCCGATAGTTTGCAAGCCGTCAGGAAGGAATTCACTTCTGTTCTTCCTGGGTTGGAATTCGGCGACGACGGACACTAGGAGGATCCTTCTACCCTTCACACCGTGGGTTTCCGGGGGAGCACCGTCGAATGGAGGGTGCTCCCTGCTTTATTTCGCCTGCCCATCGAGGATGCTCCTGACGCTCGGGCTTCTGCTATAGTGCGCCAAACAAGCGGGCAGAACAGGCAGTAATTTCGGGGGAGCAGTGGCGCATCAGGAAATTGAGCATCTCTTGGGATTGATCGACGAAGCCTACGACCGGGCCGCATGGCACGGGCCCAACCTTCGCGGTTCGATTCGCGGCGTTACCGCGGGCGAAGCGGCGCGGCCTCCCAGAGCCGGGCGCCATAATATTTGGGAAATTGTAGTTCACGCTGCCTATTGGAAATATGCGGTGAGGCGGCGTCTTTCCGGGGAAAAACGCGGATCATTTTCACTTCCCGGGAGCAATTGGTTCGCCCGGCCAGCGGATCGGACCGAAAAAGCCTGGCGCTCCGACGTGGCGCTTCTGAACAGGGAACATCAACTATTGAGAGAAGTCGTTTCGTCATTTCAGCCTGAAAATTTGAATCTTCGCGCAAAGGGAAGTAAATTTTCCGCGCGCCGGATGATCGCCGGCATCGCCATGCACGATGTCTATCACGCCGGGCAGATTCAACTGATCAAGAAACTGGTGAGGAAAGGAAGTTCCCGCTAGGCATCTTGTCCGCGATGCGAGACCGTCTCCAACAATTCAGCGTGGAGTCGCTCGCCGAATTCAATGCAACCGACTTTGGTCGTGCCCGGCTCAACCGTGTCGGGAGTGCGAATTCCGCTCGCAAACACGCGGTCCACCGCGGACTCGATCCATTCGGCCTCGCGCTTCATGCCGAAGCTTTCGCGCAGCATCATCGCGGCGGATAGAATCATGCCCACTGGATTGGCGACATCTTTCCCGGCCAGTGTGGGGGCGGAACCGTGAATCGGTTCGTAAAGCGAAGGGCCCGGCCCGCAGCTCATCGAGGGGATCAGGCCGATCGAGCCGGCCAGCGCCGCGCCCAGATCGGTCAGAATGTCGCCGAACATATTTGAAGTGAGGATCACGTCAAACTGCGCGGGCGCGAGCACGAGTTGCATCGCGGCGTTGTCGACATACAAATGTTCAAGCTTGACTTTGGAATGATCCGCGGCCAGGCGGGTGACCGTCTTGCGCCACAGTTGCGACATGGCCAGCACATTGGACTTGTCCACGGAAGCGACCCGGCCCTTCCTGGTTTCCGCGCGCGCGAAAGCATACTGCGCGACGCGCTCGATTTCCCCCGTCGTATACCCCCCTGTGTCGGTGGCGCGTTCTCCGCTCGGATCAGCTTCCAGCCGATGCTCGCCGAAGTAAACATCGCCCGCAAGTTCGCGGACAAAATCGATATGCACGTCACTGGCGCGGTCGGCTCGCAGCGGCGAAAGGCCTCGGAGCGGAGCATGCAAATCAATCGGGCGGAGGTTGATGTACAACCCGAGCGCCTTGCGCAACGCCAGCAGCCCGGTTTCAGGGCGCTTGGCGAGGGGCACCGCATCCCACTTGGGTCCCCCAATAGCTCCGAGAAGAATGGCGTCGGCAGCCCTGCAAGCCTTGAGCGTTTCCGCGGGGAGTGGCTCGCCCGTCGCGTCGATGGCGCAGCCGCCGAAAGGGAACTCGGCGAATCGAAAGTCGCGCCCGAATTTCGCGGCGCAATCCTTCAACACGCCCACGGCGGCCCGCATGATTTCAGGCCCGATGCCGTCGCCCGGCAGAAGCACAATTTTCTTTGGAATGGTCATGGTGATTTGGGGGCCAATCCGAAGTCTACCTCGATACGCTTGCATCGCCTTAACAGCCGAGTTCGCGCCAGCCCAAGGTCAAACAGTATAGTCCGGATCGTCCTTCCTGTCAGTGTGCGGCGGCGGGAGTTCGTGACTCAGTTTGACCATGAATATGCCCGTTCCGTCCCGGAAAGCACGGGACTGAACGGCCGCCACAAAATCGTCCTGCCTTCTTGGTGGTGGGTTTTGTAGAGGCCGCCCGTTTTTCGGGCGGGCAGTTTTTTGTTTCCTCTGGCCGCTCGCGAAGTTCGTGCTTGACAGGGAGAGCGAGACCGTATATTAGTGAACCGAATGGTTAAGTATAATCGAGGACTGGACGCCACCTTTCAAGCCCTGGCCGACCCCACGCGCCGCGCCATCGTTTCGGCTCTGGCGCGCGGCCAGGCCTCCGTCACCGAGCTGGCCCGGCCTCACCGCATGAGCCTGCCGGCCGTGATGAAGCATTTAAGGGTTCTTGAGAAAGCCGGCCTGGTCACGCAAAAAAAGTTCGGGCGGACGCGCCGTTGCCGGCTCGCCGCGCGGCCCTTGAAGAAAGCCGAAACATGGATTTCCCAATACCGCGCGTTCTGGGAAACGCAGTTCGACGCTCTCGACCGATATCTGGCTCAATAGCCGACGGAGGCTCCCGAGTGGCTAAAGAACAACTATCTCCGGAAACAACCCTGAAAGTGAGACGAACTTTTCAGGCGCCGCGCGAGAGAGTCTTTCGCGCCTGGACCGATCCGATCGAGCTGGGCCGCTGGTTCGCTCCCTCCGAAGAATATTCCACGCTCGTGCCGGTCCTGGAATTGCGGGTGGGCGGAAAATATTGCGTGGAGATGCATCACAAGGGGGGCAATGTCCATCGGGTGAGCGGAACGTATCGGGAGATCAAGCCGCCCGAAAAAATCGCCTTCACCTGGTCCTGGGAGCATGACCCGGATATGTCGGAGTCTCTGGTCACCATCGAGTTTCGCGATTTGGGGCCGTCGACCGAAATCCTGCTCACCCACGAGCATTTGCCGAATGCGGAACAACGCGATAAGCACGAGCACGGATGGATTGGTTGCATCAATCAGCTGGCCAATTATTTGAACATGTAAGTTCAGTGGATTTTCAAGGCCCGTTAAACATTTGATTTCAAGTCTCGAAAATAACAAAAGGAGTAAAAATGGCAATCGTCGACTCAATACTGATGGAGATTGAACAGGAAGCAAAAACCACGCAACGCGTTCTGGATCGCGTTCCGGCCGACAAACTGACTTGGAAGCCGCACCCCAGGTCCTCTTCCCTCGGTCAACTCGCCATGCATATCGCCGTGGGTCAGGGCCGTTTGGCTGAAATCATCTCCAAGGACACACACGAAATCGGGAATATCTCACAACCGCAGCCCGGCAGCCGGAAGGAAATCCTTGAAGCGTTCCCCCAAAGCACCGCAGACGCGCTGGGAACGCTCAAGAAATTAAACGATTCCCAATTGATGGCCATGTGGACGCTCACAAAGGACGGGAAGGTGTTGCTCTCTGCGCCGCGAATCGGGATTATTCGCTCTATTCTTATGAACCACTTCTATCACCATCGCGGACAACTTTCCGTCTATCTCAGGTTGCTGGAAGTGCCTGTGCCCTCGATCTATGGCCCCAGCGCGGACGAAAACCCGTTCGCATAATTTACGCGGCGATTCGAATCTTGTGGGACAGCCACTCTTGGATGTCCTCCGCGATCTTGCTAGTCCAAAAGCGGACAGCCAAGAGCGGATGTCCTACAAAATCTCGACCATTCTCAAACTCTCCGGGAGGTGCGTGCCATGAACATAACGATCCAAGGCGAGAGCGAAGAATATCGAAAGCTTCGCAACCAGTTGCTGGAAGCGGAAATCGCGCTCAAGGACCAGACCGAACGCGTGGCAGCGCTACGCAGGCAATTGCCGACCGACGTGCTGGTCGCAACCGACTATATTTTCCGCGAAGGTCCATCCGATCTTCGAGACGAATTGCCCGCGAATCTCCGCGACGTACGTCTCTCTGAACTCTTCGCTCCCGGCAAGGACAGCCTGATCGTCGATCACCTGATGTGGGGTCCGAACGACAAGCTTCCTTGCCCGATGTGCAACATGTGGGCTGACGGCTATGCCGGAATCGCGCAGCACGTAAGCGATAAAGTCAATTTCGTGCTGGTCGCCAAAGTGGAGATCGGCCGCCTCAGGGAATGGGGCCGCCGCCGGGGCTGGGACAAGATCCGTCTTCTGTCCAGCCACGACAACACGTTCAACCGCGATTTTTTTGTGGAAGATGAAAAAGGGCAACGCCCCGCCGTCAGCGTTTTCCGCCGCGCTCCCGGCGGCAAAATCTATTTCACATACACAACGGAAATGTCGCGCGCGCCCGGCCACCATCGCGGCATCGATCCGTTCTCCCCGGTCTGGCATCTCTACGATCTTCTCCCGGAGGGACGCGAGAAATGGATGCCCAAACACTTCTATTGATCTGCCAGTGCACCAGGGCAGTGATACCAAGCCAATCGTGGCGAACGAGATGAGGCGCCCTTCATGAAATGGCAAAAATCTTCTCAGGGGCTCATTGATCTCTTCGATACTGTGATGCCCGGTCCGCCCGCGGTCCAGCGCAAGATGTTTGGCTACCCGGCGGGCTTCGTGAACGGAAACATGTTCATGGGTCTCTTCCAGGAGTCCATGATTCTTCGCCTGCCCGAGGGTCCGCGCGAAGAATTTCTAATTGTTCACAACGCGAAGATTTTTGAGCCCATGCCGGGCCGTCCGATGCGGGAATACGCGGCGGTCCCGCCACCGGTATTGCGGGACAGGAAAGAACTGACCGCCTGGGTTGCGAAAGCCTTTGAATATGGTGCTTCGCTCAAACCAAAATCATCGGCTGCGAAGCCGAAGAAAACCCCGTCAAAGCCAAAAAAAGCAAGGCGGTCCTGAAAAGCACGCTTCTGGATGCTCCAGCTGAATTCGTTACTTTGGAAGGAGAGCGATTCCAAATGCCTGACATCAAGCACTCGATCCAGATCGCAGCAGCGCCGCAGATTGTGCATCCCCTCGTCGCTTCCGCGAAAGGATTTTCGCGCTGGTGGGCCGCCGACGTAACGGAGGACCAGACCAGCGGCAATGTGGAGCTTGGTTTTTTCGACCGCGCGACCGTCTACGGCCTTCACCCCATCCAGATGGCAGCGCCGCGCCAGGCCCACTGGCTCTGCCAATCTGGCAAGGAGTGGAGCGGCACGCGGCTGCATTTCGATTTGGCTGAACAAAAAGGCCAGACGCTCGTTCGATTCACGCACGCCGATTGGCAGGCAGAGACGGACTATTTCGTGGCCTGCAACACGACCTGGGGGGAACTGATGTTCCGCCTCAAAGCCGCGGCCGAAGGAAAAACTCCGGGATCTTTATTTTCCAAGACGGGAATGGCCTACTGACCGAGCGCTACTGAAATCCGAAAGTTCAGAAGGACAACATTCTCCATCCCTCGCGATGAATCAGTATGATCCGATATATTTTTTCAATTCCAGAGGGTAGCTCGCCGTGATCCACAAGCCTTCTCGAAGAGCGTAAGCGCCTATCGAAAGGATTCAGCGAAGAACTGTGTGCTTTAGAACGTCACACCAACCAAAGAGCAGGCCCTGCCGGCATGCGCCAGGGCCTGCTCCGGCAACCAAAGCGGTGTAGAGAACTAGAGCTTTGAAGCCGTGCTATCGTTTTTGTTCGTTACCCATATATTTACGCCGTCGAATGCGACTCCTGAAGGCCCGCTGCCGGCGGAGAACGTGCCCACGATCGAACCGTCGCTGGCTCGAAGCTCAGTGACGGTGCTGCCCGATGAGTTGGCTACCCAGATGTTGGTCCCGTCGAAAGCTATACCCAGGGGAGCAGGACCGGCGGAGAAAGTGTTGATGACACTCCCATCACTCGCCTGAAGTTCCGTAACGCTACCGCCGGACGTGTTCGTCACCCAAATGTTGGTGCCGTCAAAAGCCACGCCTGACGGGCCCATTCCGACATTGAATGTCCCGAGGACGCTGCCATCGCTGGCCCGAACCTTAGTGACATTGTTGCTGCCGAAGTTAGCCGCCCAGATATTGGCGCCATCGAAAGCCACGCCGACAGGATTGGTCCCGACAGCAACTGTGCCAAGAAGTGAACCGTTGGTGGCACTAAGCCGCGTGAGGTTGCTGGTGCCATTATTTGCAACCCAGATGCTGGAGCCGTCGAAGGCTATTCCCTCCGGGCCATTCCCTGTACTAGTAAAGGTATTAAGAATATTGCCATTGCTGGCTTGCAGTTCGACGACGCTGTTGTCGGCAAAGTTTGTTACCCAAATATTGGCTCCGTCACAAGCAACACCAAAGGGGGTCGTTCCAGCAAAGAATGACCCCAGGGTTGTACCGTCGCTCGCTCGGATCTCCGTGACATTCCTGTTGCCATTGTTTGCGACCCAGATGTTCGAGCCGTCGAAGGCTACACCTTGAGGAGATGCACCGACCGGGAATGAATTACCAGTTTGATTGGCATGATACCAATGCAACGTGGCGATTTGTAAGCGGTTAAGTCCTGGCGGCCCTGGGGGTCCTGGGTTGCCCTGCGAACCCGTAGGCCCCGATGGACCTTGGATCCCAACCCCGGTGGGCCCTGCTGGTCCCATAGGACCGGTGGCTCCCTCAGGCCCTGCTGGCCCCATGGAGCCCATGGGACCGGCTGGACCAGAAGGTCCTGCAGGTCCTGCAGCTCCCTTGGGGCCTTGAATTCCTTGTGGACCGGCTGGCCCTGCCGCCCCCGCTGGTCCTGGAGGCCCCGCAGGCCCTTGTGGCCCCATGGGTCCAGCAGGTCCCTGGGTGCCGGTTCCGCCTCCGCTAGTTCCAGATTGCAGAGTCACGTGAAGATCGTTGTCGCCCCGCACAATATTCACGGTCCTCGTGTCCGGGTTCCAGTCGGAATTCGGTATGAAGACTTTCACCTGATGCATTCCCATGCGCAGGTCCACGCGCAATGGCGTGAGCTTTCTGATTTCCATCCCGTCTACGGATACGTGCGCCCCGGAAGGACTAGACGTCACATCTAAATGGGTTTCCTGCGCTCGTAGGTTTCTCCATGTCCCCGCCAAAAGCATGATAAGTACGACAGCGAATACTTTGGAAAGTACCTTTCTGTCGCGCATATTCTAGTGGCTCCCTTTCCTGCGGAAAACCTCCCCGGGATTCGGCTTTATTCCATTGGAAACACGCGCAAGCTTTTCACCAAATTCGGCAGTTATTTCGCAACCGCAATCAATTCAGGAAGTTAGGGGGTGAAAACGCCGGAAAGTGCGGGGGCGAAGGAGTCCGGTTTTCGGAGTCGCCAGGATCAAAAAGTATCAGATAAGCTAACTCAGTAAGGACAGTACTGTAACTTTATGTTACTTCGCATTAATTACTTAATAGTGATATATTTTCGCGCGGCTGCCGCTTCCTCGAACGATTGCGGCGCCAAGCGAGCCCCCTTCGAATCGGATCTCACGATTCTCTATCTGAAACCGAAGAAAGGGCGAACCACACTTGCGCGCGGTCAGGCGCGCATTGATATTCAGGCCGTGGTTCTGAACGTGTTTCGATTTATCGGGAAACTCCGCCGCGTGCAGTATATTCTTTGGTAAACCCGGTGCGCTCATTAGTCATTGTGAAACTGCCGTCGCCCCGCACGGACATCTTGATGTAGTGGCCGTGATCGGTTTCGTTGAGATTCGCGAGGAACTGTTCCGCAGAATTGTGGCCCGCGCCGCCCGCCGCCGAGCGGTGGATCTGCCAGAAATCCTCGAGCCCGGGCGCATCATGCACGGTTTGCCAGTATTCGGGCGAGCCGCCTTTTCTTTCCCCGTTGTTCATGACGGCGACGCGCGCGCGGATGGCGTCCACGAATTGCGGCGCGCCGGCATGCGGATCTCCGTGCCGCGTGGTGTGAAACACGGTCATCGTGCCAACCAGATTGTTCGGGCAGGCCAGCGCGTGCTCCTGATTCCAGGTCAAGTCGCCCAGATCGACAAGCCGGAAGCCGCCGTATCGCACCACGATTCCGACCGACTCAAAATTTTCCGGCGTGGGGTCCTGGTCCTTCAATTTCGCTTCGCGGCACAGCGGGTTGGGCGCTCCCGCTCCCGGAGCTCCCGCCATCGGCTCCCTGATCGTCTCGCCGGCTGAAGAAACGACTTGCACATCGAGCCCCTCGACGGGAATCCGGTCGCCCGGCTTGGCCACGGTCACGTGCGCATGTTCGCGAACCGGCAAATAAGACAGGAAGGCAGCGTCGCGGCCCGGCTGCATTTCGACCGTGTACGGGCCATGGTCCACATAGTGGCGTATGGGAATGCGATGCGCGAGCTCGGCCGCGTTGCCTACGTGGTCCCCGTGGAAGTGCGTGATCACCATATAGTCGAGGACGTCCACATTCGCGAGTTTCAACACCGCCATGATGCGGTCCGCGTCGCGCGTAATTCCGGGAGCGTTCGCTTCCGCGGGCGGCGCGCCTTGATTCCCGGGAAATCCCGTGTCCACCAGCATGGATTGCCCCGAGGGAGAAACGAACAGCGTGGCCTGCCCGCCTTCGGTGTCCAGGAAATAAATGTCCAGCGGCTTTTTCTGCGCCGTTTGTTGCGCGCGCACAAACGAGAAGGGAACAAGGATGGCCGCCGCTACGTAAAAAGACATCCTCAATCGCATGGAAATTCACCTCGGATCTCTGAGATAACAGCTATGGAAGATGATTCCAAGTCAATTGTCCAGAGGAAAGTGGCGCACGCTTCAGCTTGCGGGGGTTAGTCCTTGCAAGGCCTAAAACCCGCAAGCTGAAGCGCGCTCCACTAAAACACTCCGCGATCGATTTATTCAGCGCCGACCGGTGTTTCGCTCCCGCGCTTGCGCATCACCTGGTGGGCGATGGCCAGCAAATCGCGATTGCTCACGTTTTTCGACGCATCGGCCAGCGTCACAACCCGCTTGTAACATTCGTCGAGCTCTTCGCGCGTGGGCTGGTAGCCCAGATCGACGAGTGTCGCGCGCAGCGCATTGCGCCCGGAATGTTTGCCGAGGACCAGTTGCCGCTTGGGAACGCCGACCGCTTCGGGGGAAATGATTTCGTAGGTGAGAGGGTTCTTGAGGATGCCGTCCTGGTGAATGCCGGCTTCATGTGCGAATGCGTTCGCGCCTACGATGGCCTTGTTGGGCGCCAGAGGCGCGCCCGTAATTTCTACCAGCAAGCGGCTGGCCGCATACAGTTGATCGAGATGAACGTTGGTGTTTACGCCCAGCGTGCCCTGCCGCACGTTCAGCAACACAACAACTTCCTCGAGCGCGGCATTTCCAGCGCGCTCGCCGATGCCGTTGATAGTCAGCTCCAGTTGGCGCACGCCCGCCTGCACCGCGGCCAGGGAATTGGCGACGCCCAGGCCCAGGTCATCGTGGCAGTGCGCGCTCAGCGTGACGCCGTTCGCGCCGTCCAGATACTCGATCACGCGGCGGAACATGGTTCCGTATTCCTCAGGCACCGCGTAGCCGACCGTGTCCGGCAGATTGATGATCGTCGCGCCGGCGCGCACGGCCCGTCCGACCGCTTCACAGAGAAAATGAATATCGGTGCGGCTCGCGTCCTCGGCGGAAAATTCGACTTCCGCGCAACGCTCGCGCGCGTAGCGCACGTTGCTGGAGATGGCTTCGAGCGCCTCTTCGCGTGTCAGGCGCAGCTTGTGATGCAGGTGCAGGTCCGAGGTCGCGAGAAATGTATGCAGCCGGGGATGCGCCGCTCCCTTCAGCCCTTCGAGCGCCGCGTCAATATCATCGCGCCGCGCGCGCGCCAGAGCCGCCACGGTGCAGCTGCGAATTTCCCGGCAAACCGCGCGCACTCCTTCGAGGTCTCCCGCCGAGGCGATGGGGAAGCCGCTCTCGATGATGTCCACGCCGAGCGATTCCAGCTGCCGGGCCATGCGGACCTTCTCCGCCACCGACATGGAAAACCCCGGGGACTGCTCCCCGTCTCTGAGCGTAGTGTCAAAAATGCGTACAATGTCCATGGTTCTCCCCCGCACCGTCCATTTCACACAGGAACCCCCGACAGATCAAATTTATAATACTTGTGAGTTCCATAAAGCGAAATTATATCAGATTAAGTGGCGCACGCTTCAGCTTGCGGGTTTTAGTCCCAGTAGAGGGCGGTTGACATGACTGTTGTTGCGTTGCGCAGAGTGGCAAAAACCCCGCAGGCTGAAACGTGCGCTACGCGCTGGACAATTGAACTTATGCCGTCCTAAATCACTCGTCGATTTCCACCTGGTAGCCGGCTGCAAGCCGGTTCGTTTCATTGGCCATGCCCACGACGGCCATGAGTTCGTGGAACATTTCGCCGGTCATGCCTTTGCTCTCCGCGGAAGCGGTGTGCGAAGCAATGCAATAGGAGCATTGATTGGTGACGCTGACGGCGATGTAGATCAGCTTCTTGGTCAGCGGATCGAGCGCCCCGGGCGCCATAATCTGCTTGATGGATTCCCAGCTGCGCTTGAGAGTTGCGGGATCATTGGCCAGCGCCTTCCAGAAATTATTGATGTAATCGGTTTTGCGCGTGGCAAGAATATCGTCGTACACGGCGCGAATTTCCGGGCTCGCGTCGCCGTATTCAATCAGCCGTTGCAGTGCCATGGAGCCTCCTTCTCAAACACGCGGAAATGGGCGATCTTTCCCGTGTGCGAATCGATGGCTGGCAGTGAGTGTTTAATTCAAATCGCGCGAAAGCATCAGCTTCAAAGTCAATTTGTCGGCCCCATGGCTCACGCCGACCCCGATGCCGGTTTCGATGTTCAGCCACTTGGTGTTGTGATCCATGACCGCCCAGACTTCGTGGAACTGGTCATGCATCGGGAGGAATTTGCGCAGAGGTCCGTCATCGGAATACTCTTCGAGTGCTGCGGCCCATTTGTCATTGAAGTTGTAAGCTACGCGCGTTGCCGGAACGAATTCGAGGTTTCCAAATCCCCCGGTGTAGTCCGTATCCACGATCGGATTGAAGACGATGTCCACCGGGTGCAGGTGCAATCCCACGATGGGCCGGATCTCGGAGGTAATCCTCTTGGATTCCCAGTACAAGTAATTGACGCTGAACTCGAAATTCACTCCGTAAAAAAAAGTATGGTCGTGAGCGTGCGGCCGCACGAACAGTTCGCGTAGCTTGAAGCCGTTAATCGTCCCGCCGCGCCCCGTGGAGTAGATGGTGTATACCGGCAAATAAAGTCCCTGCTCGAACCAGTCGGCAACGCCGTAAGCCCACTCGGCCGTGCCGTTATACGAGTGGTTGGCAACGATGCCTCCGGGGAAATTGGGAGTCGTTCGTCCCGCGGGCGTAAAATTGCTGTGAACCATGATATTAAACTTGCCCAGGTCCTCAATTTCGGCGTCATATACCTGGATCTCGTCAGTTTGCGCAAAAGTCACCGCGGGGGCGGCAAACAAAGCAAAAGCGATCCATCCCAGCACGAAATAAGTATTTCTTTGAAAGAATTTCATTTCGCCCGTGTTCTCCCTGTGGATTCCGTGCCCGGCTATCATCGTAATTTCGATTTAGCCGGCCATTACGATGCGCTGCCCGCGACTGTCCGCGGCTCGCGTTTTGATCCGTGATATTCCCACCGCGCTGCCGGGAAGCATCATCGCACCGGATTTCACCCCTGGCAAAGCTGGCAGAGAATAACTCAGCCTGCCTTTCGCGGCAAATGTACTTTTCAAACGGGAAGGCGCCGGCGTATTATCGGCCTGCAATAGATTGGAAAATATGGCCGGGACACACGCAGTTTGTGGCGCCGGCGTCCCGCCGGCGATTTCATGCAGTGTGGAGAATGGAAAATTCGCCGGCCAGAGGCCGGCGCCACGTAAGCAGACTCAAGCGCGCGGGTGCGCCTTGTCAAACACCTCCATCAGTTGGCGAATCGTGGCATGTGTGTACCGCTGCGTGGTGGACAGCGAAGAGTGTCCCAGCAATTCCTGAATGGCGCGAAGGTCCGCGCCATCGGCCAGCAAGTGCGTGGCGAACGCGTGCCGCAACGAATGCGGGTGCAAGTCCCAATTCACGTTGGCCAGCCGCGCGTATTTTTTGACGATGCGCGCCACCGACCGCTGCGTCAGCCGCGTGCCCAGATGATTGAGAAACACGGCCTGCCGGTCGCCGCGTCCACCGGCCTTGCGCAGCATTTCCTCGCGCAAGGGCTGATACGCTGCGAGCGCCTGTTCGGCTTTGCCGCCGTAAGGGATGATGCGTTCCTTGTTCCCCTTGCCGCGCACTCGCAGCATGAGTTCCTTCCGGTCCACGTCTACAAGGTTCAGTCCGGTGAGTTCGCTGACACGAAGCCCTGAAGCGTACAGCAACTCGAGAATCGCGCGGTCGCGCTTGACCATCAGGCGGCTGTCGTCGTCCGCGGACACATGTTTGCCGCGCCTGGAACCCCGCGCCGGTCCCGGCGTCACGCTATCGAGAAATGCATTCAGATCCTCGGCGCTCAGAACCGCGGGGATGCGCTTCGGCAGCTTGGGAGTCGCCACCATGCGCGCCGGGTTCCGCATGACCATCCCTTCCCGCACCGCAAATTTGAAGAACGACCGGATCGCCGCGAGCTTCCTGGCAATCGAGGATTTTTCCAGTTTCAGGTCATGCAGGTGCGCCACGAATTCGCGGATCATCAGGTGCGTGACTTCCTGGGGAGAGGGCATCGCCGTGCCGGGCGGGGTCAGGAAAGTGAGGAACTGCGCGAGGTCATTATCGTAGCTGCGGATCGTGTGCGGGGACGCGTTGCGCACGGAACGCAAATAAATCAAAAATTGTTTTACCGCGGAGTCCATTTTCCCCCTGCCCGGCCGCCGGTTTTGCGGCTTCGTGCCTGCGCACGGAAGAGGCCGCGTTCCTTTCGAGAAAACGAAAACGCGGCGAGTCCGCGGAGGCGCTCAGGATTGGGCTGTGCCCACGGGTTCGGGAACGCCTGGCGCGGGGACTTCCGGAAGAGCCGCTTCCCAATCACAATCCTCTTTGATACAGGTTCTCACCGCGCCCAGCTTGCCGCGCTTCTCCACAATGAATGCCGCCCCGCATTTCGGGCAGGCCTCGGGGATCGGCAGGTGCGGCGTCGTGAAATCGCAGGCCGGATATTTGTTGCACCCGTAGAAGACTCGCCTGCGTCCCTTCCTGGCGACCCTCTCCGTCAGTTCGCCCACCTCGCACTTCGGGCACTTGATGCCCAGGGTCTTGGCGCGGATGAACTTGCATTTCGGATAGCCGGTGCACCCGGTGAATTCGCCGTACTGGCCGTGCTTCTTGACCAGTTGCGAGCCGCATTCGGGACATTTTTCATCCAGCAGTTCGTCGGGCTGCAGCGCGCGGCGCGTGCCGGCCTTCAACCGGCGCGTCGTCTTGCAATCGGGATACCCCGTGCAAGCCAAAAACATTCCCCAGCGTCCGCGCTTGATCACCATCTCGCGCCCGCAGTTGTCGCAGGCTTCGATCTTCGCCGCGCCATCCTCGCCCTCGGGAGGCAATTCCGGCGAGAGATCGCGAATGAAATCGCAATCCGGATAGCGCGAACAGCCCAGGAAAAAGCCGTGGCGGCTGATGCGTTCCAGGAGTTTGCCTTCCCCGCACTTCTCGCACTTTTGTCCCGTGGGAATCCCCGCTTTGTAGGATTCCATCTCGTCCTTGGCCTGCTCCAGGTCGGCCGCGAAACGCCCGTAGAATTCCTTGACGGCCCTCTTCCAGGGAAGTTTTCCCTCTTCGATTTCGTCGAGTTCCTCTTCCATGCGCGCCGTGAAGCCCACATCGAAAATATCCTCGAAGCTCTTCACCAGAAGGACACTCACTTTTTCCCCGAGCATCGTCGGCGCAAAGCGTCCCTGGTCCTTGGTGACGTATTCGCGCTCAACGATCGTCGAGATGATGGAAGCGTAAGTCGAAGGGCGGCCGATCCCTTTTTCTTCCAACTCTTTCACCAGGGTTGCTTCGGTGTATCGCGGCGGCGGCTCCGTAAAGTGCTGATCGGGGCGCACGGTTTCAAGACGCAGCGACTCGCCTTCGGCGACCTGCGGCAACACAGCCTTGCCCGCGTCCGCATCGGCATCTTCGTCATCCTCGGCTGACACCTGGTAAACAGCCAGGTAACCATCGAATTTCTGGACTGAGCCGGAGGCTCGAAACGTGTAATCGCCCGCAGCCACGTCGACCGTCGTCTGATCGAACACTGCCGGCACCATCTGGGAGGCCACAAACCGCTGCCAGATCAGCTGGTACAGGCGGAACATGTCGTCGCTCAGGAAAGGCCTTACGTCCTCAGGTGTTCGGGCGGCATCGGTCGGGCGAATGGCTTCGTGCGCGTCCTGCGCGTCCTTCTTGGACTTGAAGAAATTCGGCTTTTCGGGCAGGTACGGTTGTCCATAGCGGGAGCCGATCAGGCCGCGCACCTGGTCCAGCGCATCATTTGAAACTCGCACCGAGTCCGTGCGCATGTAAGTGATCAGCGCAACCGAGCCTTCCTGGCCAAGCTCCACGCCCTCGTACAGCCGCTGCGCGAGGCCCATGGTGCGTTTGGCCGTGTACCGCAGGCGATTGTAGGCGGCTTGCTGCAGCTTTGAGGTGGTGAATGGAGGTGGCGCGAAGCGGCGCTTTTCCTTCTGCGTGACGCCGGCCACTTTCCATTGCGCTTTTCCGGCCGCGGCCACAATGGCATCCGCCTCGGCCTGGGTGTGGACTTCAATATCCTCGCCCTTATATTTGGTAAGTTTTGCTTCGAACGCGGGCGGCTCGCCCGCGGCCAGCATGGCATGGATGGTCCAATATTCCACTGGGACGAACGCGCGGATTTCGACCTCTCGATCCACAATCAGGCGCAGCGCCACCGTCTGCACGCGTCCGGCGGAAAGTCCCCGGCGCACCTTGTCCCACAGCAGCGGTGAAATTTTGTAGCCCACCAGGCGGTCCAGGACGCGGCGCGCTTGCTGCGCGTCCACCAGGTTTTCGTTGATCTCGCCGGGATGTTCGAACGCCGCCTTGATCGCCTTGGAGGTGATTTCGTTGAACATCACCCGAAAAATATTTTTTCGAGCGATGACGGGTTTGCCCTTGGCGACCGCTTTCTTGACGGGCTTCTTGGCTTTCTTCTTGCCCTTCTTTCCGTTCCCGTTCGTTTCCTCGATGGCCTTTTCTTCTTCGGTGATGAATTCGAGCTTGGGCCCGCTCAACACATCGGCCAGATGGGCGCAAATCGCTTCGCCTTCGCGGTCCGGATCGCCCGCCAGGTAGACGGCATCGGCGGTGGCGGCGGCTTTCTGCAGTTGCGTTACGACGCCTGTTTTATCCGGATTGACTTCATAAGTAGGCGCAAATCCATGCTTGATATCAATGCCCAATACCTTCTTGGGCAGGTCCATGATATGCCCGTAGGAGGCTTTGACCGTGTAATTGCGACCCAGGTATTTGTTAATCGTCTTCGCTTTTGCGGGCGATTCGACGATAACCAGCGATCTTCCCATAACTTTTTTGTAGACTCCAACGCTCGCCGTGGCGTGCGTTTTTCCCTTTCTGTTCCCCTAGCGTGGCCCTCGTTCCCACCGTTTGTCAACGCTTGATAGATGCGTCTTGTGTCCTTCTCGATTCTATGCGCTGCGGCACAATGGTGCAGGTGGTGTAGTTTCAATAAGTTAGAGGGTAATCTCTGCGTTCGGTATTTCGCGCCGGCTCACCAGCTGAGTCGCCGCTATAAAAGGATTTTGATGAATTGCTTCCCCGGTAGCTGCCTGACCATCCCTTTCATTTCCATCTCGCACAGCGTCGCCAGAACTTCCGAAGAGTTCAATTCCGCCTTCTCCACCAGCTCATCCACGTGAATCGACTCGTCCGTCCCCAACAGGCTGAAGATTTTCTTCTCCACCGCAGAGAGCGCCTCCTCAAACAGGGATGCACGCTCGGCGCTGGTGGTCGCCTCGACGGGAAACAATTCGGCGCGGATCTCCGTCGGCAATTCCTCGATGACGTCTTCCCAGGACGTCACCAGCTTGGCGCCTTGCTTGATCATCTGGTTCGGGGCAAAGCTGACGTCCACAGTGACGTTCCCGGGCACGCCATAAACTTCGCGCCCGAATTCCATTGCCAGTCGCGCCGTGATGAGCGAACCGGAATACTGCGCGCCCTGCACCACCACCACGCCCAGGGAAATCCCCGCGACCACGCGGTTGCGCACCGGAAAATTCTCGGGAGCGGGGTGCGTGCCCAACGGAAATTCGCTGATCAGGGCGCCGCGCTTTTCCACTTCCGCGAACAATTTCCTGTTCTCCTTCGGATAGATCACGTCCACGCCCGTACCGAGCACGCCGATCGGCGCCCCGTGCGTGGCCCGGCAAGCGCCCTGGTGCGCCAGGCTGTCTATGCCTCGCGCCATGCCGCTGACGATGGACAGGCCGCGCTCGGCGAGGTCATGCCCCAGCCGCTCCGCCACTTGATTGCCGTAAGGCGTCGGGCGGCGCGTGCCCACCATGGAAATCGAATGCCGGTTCAGCACGCCGGCGTCTCCACGGACATAGAGCAGCGGAGGCGGATCGTAGATCTCGAGCAGCCGCTGCGGATATTCCGGCTCGTCCCAATTCAGCAGGCGGCAGCCCAGCTTGCGGACTTGCGCAAGTTCTTCCTCGGCGTCCTTGTGCGCGCGCTTGGATTGAATGGCCTGCGCGGGCGCGGCCGGAAGATGGCACGCCTCGAGTGCCGTGAGGGAGGCGCGAAAAACTTCTCCGGGCGAACCGAATTCGCGCAGTAATTTCCCGGTGAGACGCGAGCCGAGGCCCGGCGTCAGCGATAGCGACAGCCAATCGAGGGAAGCATCCAGTTCCACGGCAGCAGTGACGCTACTCTTTTGTCACTATTCGTGTCAAGTGGCACAGGCTTCAGCCTGTGGGTTTTAATTGCACGCACAGCGACCGAGCCGCGACCAACCCCCACAGGCTGTGCCACTCGTTCTGTCGGCGGGCGAAGTGTACGCATCTACCGAGCGCATCGAAACGGCGCAGGCGGTTTGCGGGAAATCAGGATCAGGCGAGCCCTTCAATAATCCGGATGTCGCGCTCGGCAGC
>Ga0209380_10000828_pt1 | contig 21848 bp, 15 predicted proteins | sample HubBroMetageWFT6_FD_188347 | JGI IMG/M metagenome (GOLD analysis project Ga0209380, IMG submission 188347) | Warmed and freeze-thawed soil microbial communities from the Hubbard Brook experimental Forest, New Hampshire - Hubbard Brook CCASE Soil... | ecosystem: Environmental > Terrestrial >...
GATCCCGACCCCAAGACGGTCGAAGACGCCGTATTTCGAGATGCCGCGCTGACGCGGACGATGGTTCACCGCCACCGACCGCACGATGGCGCCCTCGCGCAGCGCCAGGGCTGGCAAAAACCGGTGCATATGGTCGAAATAGGGCAGGTCGAGAAACAAATCGCGGCGGAACAGCTTCAGCCCGCAACCGGTGTCCGGCGTATCGTCGTGCAACAGCGCGCGGCGCACCGCATTGGCGATCCGCGAGGCCTGGCGCTTCGACCAGCTGTCTTGCCGGTGCGCGCGATGTCCGGCGACCAGGAGTGCCGGGGCCTCGGCGCTGTCCTGGGCGATGCGCCACAATGCGGGAATATCGGCCGGATCGTTCTGACCATCGCCGTCTAGGGTGGCGATCCAGGCGCTGCGCGCCGCCTTGATGCCGCTGCGGATCGCAGCACTCTGGCCGCAACTGCTGCGGTGCCGCACCAACCGCAGCCGCGGTGCCGCCATTTGCAACCGGCGAATCTCGGCGACGGTCGCGTCATCGCTGCCGTCGTCGACATAGACGATCTCGTAATCGAGAAGCCCGTCGAGAGCGGCGTCGATCTCGGCCACAAGCAGGGCGATATTGCCGGCCTCATTTTTGACCGGAATGACGACGGAAAGATCCATGCGACTGATGATGGGTCCCCAAACCGCGCGGCCGACACCCCCTCGACCACAGCGGCAGCTACATCTACCACCGTTCGACAAAGGGGACAAATCCAGAGGCAGGGCTGACCCGCGACCCGACCATCGGAACGCCCTCGCTGCCGGCTAGCATGGGTACGATGACCGATCAGGAAATAGTTGAATTGGCCGGCGTCGAACCGCGGCTCGGCTGATCAATAGCGCAGCCGGTAATAGGTGCTGCCGATCAGCTCGTGCAGCGCGTAAAAGCTGCCCTGCAAGGCCGAGGAGCGCGGCAGGAAATCGTCGATTCGGCTCGCGCGCAGGGCGGTCCGCGGGGCGGGCCACGGCAGCGCCCGCAACCCCATCCGCCCGAACGACCACAACGAGCGCGGCATGTGCCAGGCCTGGGTGACGAGGATCACGGTATTGACGCGGTCCGCGGTGAGCAGCGGCACCGTATCGATTGCGTTCTGGATCGTCGTCGCGGAGCGGTTCTCGTCCCAGGTCACGGGAATGGAAAAATCCCGTTCCAGCGCGGCCTTCATCAGGTCGCCCGCGGCCTCATGCGAGCCATCCGCCGGACCGCCGCTGACCGCCACCGGCAGCCGCAGCCGGCGATAGGCTTCAGCGGCGAAGACGACGCGCTCGAGCGAATTGGGGCCGAGCGTATCGGGCTGGCCCGCATCACCGGGACGAACGTCGCCGCCGAGGACGACGATCGCCTGGGCGCCGCTGAAATCGGGGTTGTCCGGTATCGCCGCCTCGATCCAATGCGACAACCAGGACGAGAACGCCGGAGTGGCTGCGACGTAGAGGCAGAGACTTGCCACCAACGCGATGAAGAGCCCCAGCCGCCGCCACACCAACGCCAGCAACACGCCGACAAGCGACAACAGCACGAACACCGCGGGCGGGGCGAGGGCGCCGTAGGAGACGAGATCGAGCATCGGGCGCCGCCGAGCCCCGACAGCGGTGTGGTAGCGGTCGCGCGAGAGTTCAGCCGCCGCGTGCGTATTTCTTGCAGACGAGGCGCAGATGGTCGCGGAAATGCGGCCGCAGGCGGCGCGTCCAGTCGGTGTCGGCGGCGCTTTTCCAAGCCGCGGTAGCCTGCACGTCCGGCGAGACGAGATGGTAGAGCGCGACATAGCGGCGATTGGCGCTGGTCGCGCGGAAGCGTCGGGCGCAGAGCACCCCGGGGACGGCGGCGAGAGCCGGGATGTGCTCCCTGTCGTACCATTCATTGAACTCGGCTTCGGCGGCGGGCTCGACATTCATCGAATTGAGCAAGAGGCCGCCGGCATTGTCCGGCGGGATCTGGTCGCCGGGCAGGGTCTGGTCGCCCTCGAAGCGCATCAGCCGCTCGACTCGGCTGGTCACCCGCTTCGACCAAGGCGACAAATTCTCGCCGCCGATCGCCAGATAGCCGGGGCTTTTTAGCGTCGCGACGTTGTCGAGGTCGTACGTCGCCACCGAGATCTTCGGGTCGGCCGTACCGATCCAGCGCTGGCACAAAAGGAAACCCGGCACCCGTTGGCGCTCCGGCAGGTGCTCGGTGTCGTACCAGTCGTGAAACTCGTCTTCAGCCGCGTTGGCGCTGTTCATCGCCGCGATCAGGATGCCTTTGGCCATTCGCCCCTCACCCTCAACTGTCATTCCGGGGCGCCGCGCAGCGGCGAGCCGGAATCCATGCACGCAGATCTCTGGAATATGGATTCCGGGCCCGGCTCTCCGGGCCGTCCCGGAATGACATTAGACCTTATTTCGCAGAGGATCTAACCCTGCGCACCGTGGGCGCGGGCAATCGCCTGACGGATCAATTCGGTCGCTTCTCCCGCATCGACCCAACCCTCGACCTTGACCCATTTGCCGGGTTCGAGGTCCTTGTAATGCTCGAAAAAGTGAACGATCTGGTCGCGCATCGCCGCCGGCAAATCCTGCTGCGAGCGTATCCCGATGTCGAACGGCCGCGCGGAGTCGATCGGGACCGCGACGATCTTCTCGTCGCGGCCGTGCTCGTCCTCCATTAACAGAGCGCCGACCGGGCGGCATGGCACCACGACGCCCGGCAGCACCGGTCCGGGGCCGACGATCAGTACGTCGATCGGATCGCCGTCCTCGGCGAGCGTATGCGGCACGAACCCGTAATTGCCGGGATAGACCATCGCCGTCCCGAGAAACCGGTCGACGAAGAGCGCTCCCGACTGCTTGTCGATCTCGTATTTGATCGGGCCGCCCTGCGGGATTTCGACGATGACATTGATCTCGTCGGGCGGCGTTCGCCCGATCGGGATCTTGGCTATATCCATGGCGGCCGAACCTAGTCCTTCGCCGATGTCGCCTCAGGCTCCGCCGTAGACCGGGATCACCGCGCCCCGGGTGACCCGGTTGTCGGGCGAGGCGAGGAAGGCGATCACTTCGGCAACCGCGCTCGGCGCGACCCAGGTGCTGTAGTCGGCGTCTGGCATCGCCACGCGGTTGGCGGGCGTGTCGAGGACCGACGGCGCGACCGCATTGACCCAGATCTCCTCGCCGGAAGTCTCCTGCGCCAGGGCCTGGGTCATTGCCGCGACTGCCGCCTTCGCGGTGGCGTAGGCGACCATTCCGGATCCGAGCCGCGGCTCGAGCCCGGGCCGGGCCGCGACATTGACGATGCGCCCACCCTTGGCGCCCTCCGGACCCGGCTCCGCCCGCGCCCGGATCGCACGTAGCGCGGCCACCGAGCACAGAAACGAGGAGAGCGCGTTCATCTGGAACTGATCGACGAAGGCAACCGCCGAGGTTTCCGCGGCAGGCGACATCGCGAAGCCGCCGGCAAGATGGATCGACGCCCAAAGCGGCGGCAACCCCTCGTAAAACCGCCGTACCGCCTTTTCGTCAGCGAGATCCACACCCTGGGTGACGCGGACGTTAGGGTCGTTCCGGTGCGGATACTTTTCGAGCTCGGCGGAGACGATATTGGTCACATGGCAGACCGCGCCGGCCGCGCGCAGCGCGCTGACAACCGCGGTGCCGAGGGCGCCGGTACCGCCGGTGACGACCACATGCGCGCCGTGATAAGCGACCATGGCTTTATTCCCGCTGTTCTGGCGCTCGTGATATCACGGCCACGGCGCGGCCCGCATCAGCTGATCGCACCCTCCGCGGTGGCAATATCATCCACCCGCGCGGCGGCGATGCGGAGCACGATCTCGATGCCGCGCACGATATCATCGAGCGCCATCGACGGGGCGCCCGGCTGCCGCGCCGCCTGGCCCGGCAGATAGGGGACATGCAGAAACCCGCCCCGCAACCGCAATCCTCGGGTCGCGGCCAGGTGCATCAACCCATAGAAGACGTGGTTGCAGACGAAGGTTCCGGCGGTGTTCGAAACGATCGCCGGCAGCCCGGCATCGCGCAAGGCTGCTGCCGCAGCCTTGATCGGCAAGGTCGCGAAGTAGCCCGCCGGACCGCCCGCAACGACCGGACGATCGATCGGCTGCTGCGCGGCATTGTCGGGAATCCGCGCATCGTCGATGTTAATCGCGACCCGTTCCAACGATAGCGCGGGACGGCCGCCCGCCTGGCCGACGCACAGCACGATATCGGGATCGTTCGCGATGATCGCGTCTTCGAGGGCGTCGAGGGCTCGCCCGAACACCGCCGGCAGGGCGGCAGTGACGATCTCGATGGCGTCAAGCCGTGCCGGCAAGTGCGCTATCGCTTCGAGCGCGGGATTGATCGGTTCGCCGCCGAACGGCTCGAACCCGGTGACGAGGGCCTTCATGCGCATGTTCCGGGCAATTGGTGTTGCCGGCGATCATGGCGCGACCGGCCGCCAGGGTCCAGTCGGGTGCCGCGCGAGACAGCAGCGAGAATTAGGACTTGGCGGCGGCTTGATTGGTGCTGGTGATCGACTGGAGCGCCCGCCGACGCGCCTCCGGCGACAGCTTTCGCAGCCTATCGTAATAGGCGAGGTTGTGTTGCACCGAAGTCTGGTCGAGATCGCGTCGGGCCATCTGCTCGGCTGCCGCCTGATCGCCGGCCAGCCCATAGACCAGCGCCAGCGTCTGCCGCTCCCGCGGGCTGGCGGTCGGCGCAATCGCGACCGGTCGAAGCAGTCCGATCGCTTCCGGATAATTACCGGTGAGCGCCAGCGAAAGGGCAAGGTCGACGGTGAGCGCGGGGTCGGCCGGCAGCAATTCGAGGCCGCGATGGTAGCGCGCCTGCGCCTCTTTGTGCTGCCCGATGAAATCGTCGGCGACGCCGATCAGCTGCAGCAATTTGGGATCATCGGGCGTCTGTTTGTAGGCGACGGAGAGCGGGGCGCCCGCCAACTCGGGGCGTGCAGTCCTCAGATAAGCCTTGGCGAGGCCGCGCAACGCCTCGGGGTCGTTGGCGACACGATCCAGCGCCGATTTGTAGGCGAGGATCGCCTCATCGATCTGGTTCATCTCGGTGAGCACATTGCCGGCCGCAACAAACGGCGCCGGATTAAGCTGCTCGATCGTCGCCGCCCGGCGATAGATCGACACGGCACTGGCGAGGTCGCCGCCGGCACGCGCCGCCGCGCCGACGCGCATCAGCGTGTCGTATTTGAGCGGGTGCGCGCCTTCGCGGCCGTTGATATTCAACGGCTGAAGATCCCCCACCGACGCCTCTTCGCAACCGCCGAGCGCGAACAGGCAGAGCGCCAGTAGAACAGACGCGCTAGCGCCGAGTCCCTTCATCCTGCCCGTACTCGTCCCCTCATCCGGCATGGCGGGAGCCCGCGCCGCTGTCGTTCGCAGAATCATGGAGTGCGGCGACTCCGCCGTCGAGAGAAGTTAAGTACTGAATTAAAACAAGGGCTTACGATAAGCTCTGATGCCTGCGGAACCGCCGAATCACAACTAATCGGCGAATCGCCGGCTTCCGGCTTGCCTCAAAACGCTTGGCACAGCTCGGTATTTGGCGCGATCAAGCCCGTTACGAGAGTGCTTGCTCGACCGCGGCAAGAGCGGCTTCGGCACGTGCCGCATCGGGTCCGCCGGCTTGCGCCATGTCACGCCGGCCGCCACCGCCCTTGCCGCCGAGTGCCTCGGCCCCAACCCGAACCAGCTCGACCGCGTCGATCCTGTCGGTCAGATCCGGCGTGACGCCGACGACGATGGCAGCCTTGCCGTCGGCGCGCGACACCACGGTGACGACGCCGGAGCCGATGCGCTTTTTCAAATCGTCGGCCAGCGAGCGCAGCTCGCGTCCGGGCACGTCGTCGACCACCCTCCCGTCGAAGGTGATGTCGCCGATCAGCTTGCCGGCCGGTGCGGCGGTCTGCCCACCTCCCGCCAAGGCGCGCCGCGCCTCGGCCAGCTCGCGTTCGAGGCGACGATTGTCCTCGATCAGCCGCGCGAGCCGGGCGGGCAGCTCGGTTGGGCTGGTGCGCAGCGCCGCCGCCGATTGCCGCAGCAATTCCTCCTCTTCGGCGAGGTAGGCCTCGGCCGCAGCGCCGGTCAGCGCCTCGATCCGGCGCACGCCCGAAGCGATCGAACTCTCGCCGACGATCTTGAACAGCCCGATATCGCCGGTGCGGTGCACATGCGTGCCGCCGCACAGCTCGACAGAGTAGGGCCGATCCGCGCCGTCGAGCGCGCCGCCCATCGCAACGACCCGAACCTCCGCGCCGTATTTCTCCCCGAACAAAGCCAGCGCGCCTTCTTCGACGGCGCGGTCGGGACTGAGCAACCGGGTGCGCACCTCGGCGTTGTGGCGGATCCGGTCGTTGACCTCGGCCTCGATCGCGGCGATGTCCTCCTGGCTCAGCGGCCTCGGATGGCTGAAATCGAAACGCAGCCGGTCGGGAGCCACCAGCGAGCCCTTCTGCGTCACATGCTCGCCGAACCGCTGCCGCAGCGCCTGATGCAGCAGATGCGTGACCGAATGATTGGCACGCAGCTTGCGCCGGCGCTCGCTATCGACCCGGAGTTCGACCGCCTCGCCGACCTTGAGCGTGCCGTGCCTAACGGTGCCGAGATGGACGAACAGATCACCGGCCTTTCTGACGGTGTCCTCGACGGCCAATTCGCCGCCGTTGGGCGAGAAGATGGCGCCGGTGTCGCCGACTTGGCCGCCCGACTCGCCGTAGAACGGGGTCTGGTTCACGACGAGGCCGACCTCCTCGCCGGCCCTCGCTTCGTCGACCCGCTCCTCGCCCTTGAGTATCGCGAGGATGATGCCCTCGGCGGTTTCCGTCTCGTAGCCGAGGAATTCGGTGGCGCCGAGTTCCTCGCGCAGCGCGAACCAGGTCGCTTCGGTTGCGGTCTCGCCCGAGCCGGTCCAGGAGCCCCGGGAGCGCGCCCGGGCCGCCTGCATCTCTTCGTCGAATTTCGCGACATCCACGTCAATGCCGCGCGGTCGCAGGATGTCCTGCGTCAGGTCGAGCGGGAAACCGTATGTGTCATAGAGGACAAAAGCGACGGTGCCATCCAACGTCCTTTGATCCTTCAACCCTTTGCCTTCAACCATCTCCTCAAGCAGGGCAAGGCCGCGCCCCAGCGTTTGCCTGAAGCCCTCTTCTTCAAGGCGCAGGGTCTCGGTGATCAGCGGCTGCGCGCGGAGCAGTTCGGGAAAGGCTGTGCCCATCTGCTGCACCAGGGCGGGCACCAGCCGCCACATCAGCGGCTCCCTGCAGCCGAGAATCTGCGCGTGGCGCATCGCCCGTCGCATGATCCGGCGCAGCACATAGCCGCGCCCCTCCTTGCTCGGCAGCACGCCGTCGGCGATCAAGAAGGACGATGCGCGCAGATGGTCGGCGATGACGCGGTGCGACACCGCGTGCTCGCCGTCGGACGCCACTCCCGACGCATCGGCGGACGCTTCGATCAGCGCCCGGAACAGGTCGATATCGTAATTGTCGTGCTTGCCCTGCAGCACCGCCGCGATGCGTTCGAGACCCATGCCGGTGTCGATCGACGGGTTCGGCAACGGCACGCGCTCGCCGCCGGGCAGCTGGTCGAACTGGGTGAAGACGAGGTTCCAGATCTCGATAAAGCGGTCGCCATCCTGATCGGGGCTGCCGGGCGGCCCGCCCGGGATGCCCTCGCCGTGATCGTAGAAGATCTCTGAGCATGGCCCGCACGGGCCGGTTTCGCCCATCGCCCAGAAATTGTCCGAGGTCGCGATCCGGATGATGCGCTGTTCCGGCAGTCCGGCGATCTTGGCCCACAACCGCGCCGCGTCGTCGTCCTCGGCATAGACAGTGACGAGCAGCCGGTCGCGGTCGAGGCCCAACTCGCGCACGACCAGGTTCCAGGCCAGCTCGATCGCCCGCTCCTTGAAATAGTCGCCGAACGAGAAATTGCCGAGCATCTCGAAAAAGGTGTGGTGCCGCGCCGTGTAGCCGACATTTTCGAGATCGTTGTGTTTGCCGCCGGCGCGCACGCATTTCTGCGAAGTGACGGCGCGCTGGTAGGGGCGCTTCTCGACGCCGGTGAACACGTTCTTGAACTGCACCATGCCGGCATTGGTGAACAGCAGCGTCGGGTCGTTGCGCGGCACCAGCGGGCTCGACGGCACGATTTCGTGATCGTGCCGGGCGAAATAGTCGAGAAAGGCGCTGCGGATGTCGTTGGTGGTCTGCATGGCCCGATTGTGGGGCTTCCACCCGGCCATGCAAGAGGTGGCGCGTGGGATTCGTTCACCGGAGGCGCGCGGCGCCAGGCAAAATCGTCGCGCGGTTGAGAGGGAGCGCGCGCGCCAGCCCGGCAAGGCCGAGCAGCAGCGGCCACGATCGGACCAGTCCGATCCAACGCACCGGCGATCCCAAGGCCAGCGCGCGCGACAGCGTCAGCGTCGCGCAATATGGTTAACAGCTCGTCAATATGCGCGGAAAAGTGTTGATGCGCGTTACCCCTTCGCGCACCGCTCCGGCAACGGGACTAGCTCGATGCGGTTGCGCCCCGCGGTCAGGGCGAGCTGCCCATGCTTCAGCGCCAGCGCGTCCTTGCCGAAGATGTCTCGGCGCCAGCCGGCAAGCGCGCGTACCGGCGCATCGTCGTCAGCGGCGATCGCCTCGAGATCGTCCGCTGAGGCAACCAGCTTCTGCGCCACCTGGTAATCCTCGCAGCGCTGCTTCAACAGCACGCGCAACAGCTCGATCAACGGCCCTATCCCCGGCGGCGGCTCGGCCTTCCCTGGCAGCGGCGGCGGCGGGTTCGCATCCTTGAGCCCCTGCTCGATGGCATCGAGAATGTCGCGGCCGAGCTTGCCCTCCGCGATCCCCTTACCGAGGCTGCGGGTACGGGCCAGCTGCTCGATCGTCTTGGGCGCATGCGCGGCGATTTCGAGCATCGCCTCGTCCCGCATGATGCGGCCGCGCGGCAGATCGCGCTCCTGCGCCGCTTCTTCGCGCCACGCCGCCAGCGCTCGCAGCACCCCGAGAAAGCGCCGGTCGGCTCGGCCGCGCAGGCGAAATCGCCGCCACGCTTCGGCCGGCTCGGTGCGATAGAGCGCCGGGTCGACGAGATCGGTCATTTCCTCTTTGAACCAGCCGGCGCGGCCGTTCTTGCCGAGGACCTGCTGCAGCCTTTCGTAGACCGTGCGCAGGTGGATGACATCGGCCAGCGCGTAATGGAGCTGGCGCTCGGTCAGCGGTCGGTGCGCCCAATCGGTGAAGCGGGAGGCCTTGTCGAGGCTGGCGCCGGCAAGCCGCCGCACCAGCGTTTCATAGCTCGCGGAATCGCCAAAGCCGCACACCATCGCGGCGATCTGGGTGTCGAAGACCGGGTGCGGCACCTCTCCGGCCAACTGGTAGAAGATTTCGAGGTCCTGCCGCGCCGCGTGAAAGACCTTCAGCGTGCTCGCATCGGACATCAGGGCGAGAAGCGGCCTCAGATCGATGCCTTCGGCAAGCGCGTCGATCGCGACCGCCTCCTCGGGGCCCGCGACCTGCACCAGGCACAGGATCGGCCAGTAGGTGCGCTCGCGCATGAATTCGGTATCGACGGCGACGAATTCAGCGCTCTTCTGCCGCTCGCAAAACTGGGCGAGCGTGTCGGTGTCGGTGATCAGCGTCATTGTCGAGGGTATATACCGAAACCCATGCAACGGATGCCTTGCTCGATATTGGAACGTCGCGAGGCTTTAATGGATCAGCGCGGCCGCCCAGCTCCGCAAAGTCAGAGGCTTCCAGCCAGGTGCGGTCGCCGCGAATCGGGGCGACAGATTGGCGCGCCGGATGCCTACTCGTTCGTCGCCACCTGGCGCGTCATGGGGTGCGCGTAAAGTTCGCGCAGGCGGGTTTTCATGACCTTGCCGGTAGCGGTATGCGGCAACTCGTCGAGGACGATCACGTCGTCGGGCAGCATCCAGCGCGGAAAACGCTCGCCAAGAAACGCGATCAGACCGTCGCGCTCCGGCCGTTTCTCCGGGCGCGGCGTGACGATCAACAGCGGCCGCTCGCCCCAGCGCGGATGCGGGATCGCGATGCACGCCGCCTCGGCGACGGCTTCGTGTGCCATGACGGCGTTTTCGATCTCGATCGAGCTGATCCATTCGCCGCCGGATTTGATGATGTCCTTGCGCCGATCGGTCAGCTGGACATAGCCGTCCGGGTCGATCGTCGCGACATCGCCGGTATGGAACCAACCATCCGACTCGACCGCTGCCGCGGTCGCTTCCTCATTCTCGAAATAACCGCTGACAATCCATGGACCCCGCACCAACAGCTCGCCCATCGATTTGCCATCATGCGGCAGCTCCCGCCCCGCATCGTCGACGATCTTCATCTCGACGCCGAACACCGGCCGCCCCTGTTTCGCGCGGATCGCCATCTTGGCCTCGTCGCCGAGCCGGGCATGTTTCGCCTTCAGCACCGCGGTGGTGCCGAGCGGGCTCATCTCGGTCATGCCCCAGCCCTGGGTGACGGCTATGCCGCGCCGCTCGAAAGCCGCGATCAGCGAGGGCGGCACCGCCGAGCCGCCGGAAAGGATCCGGCGCAAGGTCGAGCAGCGCGCGTCGGTTGCGGCGAGATGCGCCTCGAAGCCGAGCCAGACCGTCGGCACCCCGAGGCTCATTGTCACGCCCTCCGTCTCGAACAGCTCATAGAGGCTGGCGCCGTCGAGGTGGCGTCCGGGCAGCACCAGCTTCACACCGTTCATTGGCGCGGTGTACGGAACGCTCCAGGCGCAGGCGTGGAACATCGGCACCACCGGGCAGACTACTTCGCCGGCGGAAACCGGGATCGCGTCGGGTAATGAGGCGCCGTAGGCGTGCAGCACAGTCGAGCGATGGCTGTAGAGGACGCCTTTCGGGTTGCCGGTGGTGCCCGAGGTGTAGCAGAGCGCCGAGGCGGTCCGCTCATCGAATTCCGGCCAGGCGAGCTCGTCGCTTTCATCGGCGATCAACGCGTCGTAGACGGCAAGCACCGGGAAATTCGCCGGCGCATCCTCGAGCAGCACGATCCGGCAATCCTGCGGCAGTTGCGGGCGAAGGCGTTCTATCAGCGGGATGAAGCTCGTCTCGACAAACAGCAGCCGGTCGCGCGCGTGATTGACGATGTAGGTGATCTGGTCGTCGAACAGGCGCGGGTTGATCGTGTGGCAGACCGCGCCAATGCCGGAGACCCCGTAATACAGCTCGAAATGCCGGTGCGTGTTCCAGGCGAGCGTGCCGACCCGGTCGCCGGGCTCGATGCCCAGCCGCAACAGCGCATGCGCCAGCTGCTTCGAGCGTCGCGCCGCCTCGGCATAGCTGTAGCGGTGGATCGCGCCGTCGACCAGGCGCGACACGATCTCGATATCGAAATGGTATCTTGCCGCGTGCTCGATCAGGCTTGATACCAGCAGCGGCCGCTCCGACATCAATCCTCGCATCGTTTCCTCCCGCCGCAATGGTTCTTTGGATTGACCGAAGTAGAACCGTCACCTTCAGGGAATCTCAAGCATCGATCGACACGATGCTCCCCGGGACTGGCCCGAAGCAAACGGGCCGGCGACCATCCGCTATGAACGGAATAGCACATTGGCGCGCGGGCGACGTCAGGCCAGCGCCGTGGGGTACCCGGTTGACATGACAGCTTCGGTAGCGCGGGTCGGCTGGGTGCGACGTGCGGCGGCGTTGTCGGAGCACCGCTACGGCATACCGGTGCTGGCGGCGATTGCATTTGCCGACAGCTCGTTTCTGCCGATCCCGCCGGACCTCCTTCTTGTTCCGATGGTTCTGCTTCGGCCGGAACGGCTGCGCCGGCTGCTCGCAATCTGCACGATCGCCTCGTCGCTCGGTGCCGTCCTCGGCTATGTGATCGGCTATTGGCTGTGGAGCCTCGTCGGTCAGCCGCTGGTCGAGCTGTACGGCTGTCAGGAGAGCTTTGCGACCTATCAGCGCCTTGTCGCCGAATGGGGTGTGCTGATCATTGTCGCCAAGGCGTTCACGCCGATCCCATTCAAGATAGCAGCGATCGCGGCCGGGGTCGCGGCGATGAACCCGGTCGCGTTTATCGTCGCCGCGGTGGTCGGGCGAGCGCTGCATTTTGCCATGGTCGGCACCGCGACCAAGCTTTGCGGCGACCGGATCATGGTGTTAATCGCCCGCTATGAGCGGCCGCTCGCGGTCGCCTCGGTGCTGCTGTTGATCGGCTTCATGGTCGCCTATCACTTCAAATGAGCAGGGGCGCGCTGTTGCTGCGATAGACCAAAATTGTGGAGGGAGCGATGTCGTACATCTATGTCGTGCAGATGAACATTCCGGCCCAGCACGAGGCCGATTTCAACCGCATCTACGATACCGAGCACGTGCCGATGCTGTCGAAAGTGCCGGGCGTCCGCGGCGTGCAACGCTACCGCCTGGAAAAGACAAACGACCCGAAGATGCAGAAGTACCTGGCGATCTACGAGATCGACTCGCCCGATATCGTCGACAGCCCGGAATGGCAGAAAGCCGGTGAATGGGGCGATTGGGCGCCGAAGATCCGGCCGCACACGACCGAGCGCCACCACAGCTATTTCAAGAAGATCCCGTAGCGTCGCCAATGGTCATTCCGGGGCGCGGCAAAGCCGCGAGCCCGGAATCCATATTCCAGAGGCCGGTGTTTATGGATTCCGGGCCCGACCCTTTGGGCCGTCCCGGAATGACCAGCTGGCCTATCCCGGCGTCGGCGCGTCGGGGTGCAGAAGCCCCGCCTCGCGCAAATCGCGCCAGAGGCCGGCCGGGATCGGGTGCTGCAACAACTCCAGATTGGACCGGAACTCGTCCGGGTTGCGCGGCCCGGGGATGATCGCGGCGACCGCCGGGTGCGCCAGCGGGAATTGCAGAGCCGCCGCGGCTAGCGGCACCCCGTGCCGGTCGCATACCGCCCTGATCGCATCGACCCGCGCAACCACCTCGGGCGGCGCGGTCTGGTAATTCCAGGTGTCGCGGCCGGCGAGGATGCCCGAATTGAGCGGCCCGCCGACAACGATCGAGGTGCCCGCCTTCTGACAGCGCGGCAGCAGGTCGTCGAGCGGCGCCTGCTCTAAGAGCGTATAGCGCCCGGCCAGCAGAAACGCGTCCCATTCACCCCAATCGAGCGCTTCCAGCAGCACCTCGCGCTCGTTGACGCCGATGCCGATCGCGCCGATCGCGCCCGATCCCTTCAGGTTTTCGAGCGCGCGGTAGCCGCTCTCGCGGAGCGACTGTATCAGCACGGGGTGCGCATCGCCGTGCTGATACTTGCCGATGTCATGCACGTAGAGGATGTCGATGCGGGCAAGGCCGAGCCGCTTCAGGCTGTCCTCGAACGACCGCATGATCCCGTCGTAGGAATAATCGTAGACGACGCCGAACGGCAGCGGATGTCGGCGCCCCGGTTCCGGCGCCACCTGCGGAAATGGCCGCAACAGCCGGCCGACCTTGGTCGACAGCACCCATTCGTCGCGCGGCTCGTCGCGCAGCGCGTCGCCGACTACCCGCTCGGCCTGGCCGAAGCCGTAATAGGGCGCCGCATCGACATAGCGCACCCCGGCATCCCAGGCGGCGCGCACGATCGCCTCGGCCTCCTGCCGGGTGATCTGAATGCGGGTGCCGCCCAAGGTTGCGCAGCCGAGCCCGAGCGCGGTCACTTCGAGCGAGGTGCGGCCGATCCGGCGCTTCTCGAACGGGTTCATCCGCTTGCTCCTTCGACGCGTCGACCTGCGGCAGCTTTAGCGCATGACGGCGAATCCGCAAGCGGCGCATAATGGCGCCCGGTCTCAGCTTCGAGGATCTGCGCTATGCTGCCGACCCCCGGTTTCCATCATATCCACCTGAACTCGCCCGATCCCGACACCGCGATCGACTGGTATGTGCGGCAGTTTCCGAGCACCTCGAAGGCCGAGTGGGGTGGCCATCCGGCGCTGAAGTCGCCGAACAACGTCATGGTGCTGTTCAGCAAGACCGACAAGCCGGCGCCCGGCACGCCGCAAAGCGCGATCTGGCATTTCGGCTGGCACGTCACAGAGGCGCGGCAATGCCTCGAAACCTACAAGAGCCGGCCCGAGGTCAAGTTGCTGCCGCTCTACACGACCGACGAAGGCGGCTCGGTGTTTATCAGCAGCGACACCTGGCCGAATGTCGGTAACGCGATCGGGCTGACCAAGGCGCAGATCGCCGAGGCGAGCGCCAAGGGCGTGAAACCGCCGGGCGGCGGTGGTTTCGCCTATATGGAGGGGCCGGACAACGCGCTGGTCGAAATCGCCGGCAACTATCCGGCTGAGCGGTTCAACCATGTTCACCTGTGGCAGGAAGACCCGATCTGCGCGCTGCTCTGGTACCAGAAGCACCTGAATGCGCCGGTGCGCTCGGGCTTCGAGGCGACCGTGCGGACCGAGGCCGATTGCAAGGTGCCGCGCACCGCCGACCGCACTTGGCCGGCGCTCAACCGGGAAGGCATGTTCCGCTCGCCGCGGGCCGGGGTCGAATTCGGCGACGTGGTCATGACCTGGTACCCGAACCAGGGCGAGTCACCGCTCGCCAGCCCGCTGGGCCAGCTGCAGGACCATATCGGCTTGAGCGTCAACGATCTCGACGCCTGGGTCGCCAAGCTGCGCGGCGAGGGGGTCACGATTCTCGATGGGCCGTACCGCCTCGGCGACACTCGCGCCGCGATGATCGAAGGTCCGAGCCGCGAGGCGCTGGAGCTGGTCGAGGTGGTCTGATTCAGCCCACCGAACCGACCGGCCATGCCCCCGGCGCGCCGGGGATCGCGCCGACATGGACCAGCAGCGCCAAGGACATCGTCGGCTGTGCGCTCGGCCCGGCGCGGCTGTGGTTCACGATGGGCTTCGGCATCGTCAACGAGGTCTACTACCCGCGCGTCGACATACCGCAGATCCGCGACCTCGGTTTTATCGTCGCCGGTCCGGACGGGTTCTGGTCGGAGGTCAAGCGCAACGAAAATTATCAGCTGAGCCTGCTGTCACCGGGGGTGCCGGCGGTCGAGATCCTGCACGAGCATCCGCGTTACACCCTGCGGCTGCGCGTCACCCCGGATCCGCGGCGCGACGTGCTGCTGATGGAATGCCGGCTGGAGCCTGCCCCGGCGGAAGCCGGGGGCGATGGCGAGCTGGGGCTCTATGTGCTGCTCGCGCCGCATCTCGGCGCCAGCGGCAACGGCAACACGGTTTCCGTCGAGCGCTATCGCGGCCGCCGCGTGCTATTGGCGGAGCAGGGGCCCTTCGGCGCGGCACTCGCCGCGGTCGATGCGCAGCAGCACGACGCCTTCGGCCGCGCCAGCGCCGGCTATGTCGGGACCAGCGACGGCTGGCAGGATTTCGCCCGCAACGGCGCAATGACCTGGCAATACCAGACCGCCGGGCCGGGGAACGTCGCACTGATCGGTGAATTGCCGCGACGCGCCGTGCTGGCGCTCGGCTTTGGCAGCAGCGCCGAATCCGCCGCGACCCTGGCAATTTCGAGCGCGGTGCAGCCGTTTGAGAATGTGCTGCAGCACCAGATCGCCGATTGGGAAACCTGGCAGGTGCGGGGCAACGAGCGCGGCGTGCCGTTGCTCGATCTGCCGGCGGCAATACGAGATGAATTCGTGATTTCGGCGATCGCGCTGCGCGCGCATCTCGACAAGACCTATCCCGGCGCCATGGTTGCCAGTCTCAGCGTGCCCTGGGGCGATACCGGCGACGAGCGCGGCGGCTATCATTTGGTCTGGCCGCGCGACCTCGTCGAATGTGCCGGCGCATTCCTGGCGCTGGGCGCCGAGGCTGAGGCGCGCGACACGCTGCGCTACCTGATCGCGACCCAGACCGAAGACGGCCACTGGTTTCAGAACCAATGGCTTGGCGGCACGCCTTATTGGCAGGGCATCCAGCTTGACGAAACCGCGTTTCCGGTGCTCCTCGCCGCCTGTCTTGAGGAGCGCGACGCTCTGCGCCGCGTGGCGGTCGAGGACATGGTGCAGCGCGCGCTCAGTTATATCGCCCGCACCGGGCCGGCGACGGCGCAGGACCGATGGGAGGAGAACGAGGGCATCAACGCCTTCACCCTCGCCGTGTCGATCGCCGCGCTGGTCGCCGGTGCCGCGTTGCTCTCCCAGCCCGCGCAGGATTGGGCGCTGGCGCTGGCCGATTTCTGGAACGCCAATATCGAGAACTGGGCGACGGTCAGCGACACGCCGCTGGCGCGGCGCTTCGGCGTGCCCGGCTATTACCTTCGCGTGTCGCCGCCGGGGGTCGTGTCCGACCATCGCGCCAGTGCCATGGTCGTGCCGATCCGCAATCGCGCCGACGGTGGCGGCGCCTTGCGCGCCGACGAGCAGATTGGCACCGAATTCCTGCAGCTGGTGCGCTTTGGCCTGCGCCGTCCCGATGATCCGCTGATCCAGGGCTCGCTGCGGCTCGCCGACGCGTTGTTGCGGACGGAAACCCCGAACGGTCCGGTCTGGCATCGCTATATCGGCGACGGCTACGGCGAGCACGAGGACGGCAGGGCCTACGACGGCACCGGCATCGGCCGCGGCTGGCCGCTGCTGACCGGGGAGCGCGGCCATTTCGAGCTGTCCGCCGGCAATGACCCGCTGCCCTACCTCGCCGCGATGGCGGCGATGGCGAGCCCGGGCGGGATGCTCCCCGAACAGGTCTGGGATTCCGACCCGATCCCGACCCGCCGCCTGTTTCCCGGGCAGGCGAGCGGATCAGCGATGCCGCTCGCCTGGGCGCATGCCGAGTTCGTCAAGCTATTGGTATCGCGCCAACTCGGCCATCCGTTCGACCAGCCGCGCAGCGTGCGGCAACGGTATCAGGGCCGGCGTCCTATCGCGGAATATGCGTTCTGGTTTCCGCATGCCGCGATCGCCACGATGCCGGCGGGCGCCCGCCTCGCGATTGCCTTGCCCGAGCCCGCTATGCTGCATTGGGGGTTGGGCGGCTGGGCTCAAATCGTCGACGTGGCGACGAGTGACAGCGGGCTCGGTTTTCATGTCGCCGTGCTACCGACAACCGCCCTGGCGCCCGGCGGCCAGATCGATTTCACCTGGCGCCGGTGGGACTGCGGCGAGTGGCACGGCCGCGACTATCGCATCGATATCGTTCCCAATTAATGCCAACCGACAAGCGGTCGCCCGCTCGTTCGTTCCTGGCCGGCTTGGCCCACCATCCGCGCCCTCTCTACGCATTCCCCTGGATTGCAGGTGAATTGGCGTAAATGAGGGAGGCCCGCGGGCACTCCGATCGTGAACAGGTCTCCTCGACCGCGGCCTTCGGACCCGCCGGCGCCGCAGTCTGACACGCGAACGGTAGAGGGGCTGCCGCCCGCAGGCAATCCGGCGTGCCGACCAAGGGCGGACCTGATTGTGGGAGGGATTGAGTGTTGGAGGCCCGATAACCGAGGGCGATCCCATAACTGGATCTTAACCAAAATTCTCCTTCATTTCGATGCGGCGGACGCGAAATCCGACTTCTGCCAATGGTCAATTCTACCTTGGTGATTGCAGCGACACGGTGAGTCCGAAAATTCGATATCGCAGACGCGCAATCATCACTGCAATAAAGGTAAATCTAAGATGAGCATAGAACGCGTCCTCGATACTCGGTCGGCTTTCCCCCCTTCGAGTCCAGCCCATCGTATCCCTTGCACAGTTGGTCGAGCGTTTAGAACGTTGGTCATTGCAATCTTCTTCGCGTCAGGGGCAGCGTCCCTGATACTGCAAGTCATCTGGTTCAAAGAATTGCAATTTGTATTGGGGAGTTCGACGCTGTCAGTAAGCATTACTGTCGCCAGTTTCTTCTTTGGGCTTTCGCTTGGCAGCGCCTTCGGGGGTCGCGTCGCCGATTTCGTTACTTGCCCGCTTAAAGTCTACGGGTTTTTGGAGTTGGCCCTTGCGCTAGTCTCGTTCGCCGTCACCACAATTCTATCGCGTTGGTCGACCTGGGCTCATTGGTTTCCGCTGATGCTCAATGTGGAGTCTTCGGCTCGGCTCCCCCTTAGTGTCTTGATATCATTTGCAACGCTATCGCTGCCGACGATTTTGATGGGCGCGACGCTGCCCTTTCTTGTGAAATTCCTGACTCGTTCGCAGGCCGAATTGGCCAATCAGGTCGGTCTTCTATACGGGTTCAACACATTGGGGGCTGCCGTTGGCACCTTGGGCGTCGGCTTCGTACTCATTGGACTGGTAGGCGTAACAGGGTCGAGCTTGTTGGCATCGGCTATGTACGCTTGCGTCGGCAGTTCCGGTTTGCTGGCCGCGCGCTACGAGCAGCGCTTGTCGGTGCAGGAACGCAAACAAGAAGGATTACAAAGCAATAATTCAAACCTTCGCGCTGCTACTTTAACGGTTTGGCTCTTTGCTTGCTCGGGGTTTGTCTCCATCGCATACGAAGTGGTCTGGTTTCGCTTTCTGACTAACATAAGCAGCTCTAGTGTTTATGCGTTCGCGGGGATGCTTAGCGTATATCTTTTTGGGCTGGTGATCGGGGCCCTGATATGTGCGAAATTACTTGCGCCACATAAGGACAGATTACTTAGATATTTTGCGATGAGTCAATTTGGCATTGCGGTTTCCGCTACACTCACCTTGGCCATACTCGGCAAGGCGGGAGTGTTTCACTCATTATTTTCTTCCGTCGTTTCGGCATTCGTTCCGACCCGGGCACAGATGCTGCTGGGCGACGATGTTTCGTTCTTCTTCACGTGCGGGCTGGCCCTGCTTTTGCCCACCACCCTCATCGGCGTCAGTTTTCCGCTCGCGAGTGAATTGACGGTGATGCGGACGAGCGTCCTGGGGCGCAGGGTTGGCGCGCTGTACGCCTTAAACACCATTGGCGGCGTATTGGGGTCTCTGACAGCGGGATTTGTTCTAATCCCCTGTCTTGGCAGTCAGGGGGCGCTGACAGTACTGATATTAATGAATATGGTTCTATTCATCGCGACGGCAGCGTCGCAGCCTAGCGTTCTGAGAAGTCTTTGGCGGCAAGGGGCCATGGCATTAGGCGTCGTCTTGGCGGCGCTACTGCTTCTGGGTCCACATTACCTGGAACGGCAGCTTACGGCGTTTACCGGGGCTAAGGTTCTGGAACTCCGGGAGTCGAGGGAGGCCACCTTCGCAGTGCTGCAGTATGAGGACGAGGCGAGTGGAAGATACCAGCAACTCCTCGTAAATTCAAAAAGCTATGCAAACAATCGCCCGGAAGGCAGACGCTACATGGCTGCCATGGGGCACTATCCCGTGCTCCTCCATAACGGCCCCTCCGAGAGCGCTGCCGTCATTTGCATCGGGACTGGAACCACGGTCGGTGCTCTAACCACCCATCAGGAGTTGCAATCCCTCTATGCGGTCGATTTGGCACCGGCGGTGTTCGACTTTGCTCGGTATTTTGTCCCGATCAACAAACGCTTTTATGAGAACCTTAAGGTGCATGAGGTTGTGGCGGATGGCCGTAATTACCTCCTCGGCACACGAAATACCTTCGACGTTATCACCCTGGAGCCCCCGCCTCCTCACGATGCAGGGATCGTCAATCTGTACACTGAGGAATTTTATGCGCTAGCAAAGTCAAGGATGCGTCAGGGCGCTGTTCTTGCGCAGTGGGTGCCTTTGGATATCGGACGCGGTGTTCTTCCGAAAATGATACTTAAGGCGATGCTGGCACAATTTAAGCACGTATCGTTATGGTTGCCTGACAGGATGGAAGGCGTAGCAATCGCCTCCGACGAACCATTGCAAATCGATCGTGATACGCTTGCCATGCGCATGTCCGAGCCTCAAGTGGCGGATGATCTCACCGCGATAGGATTACGTTCGCCCGAGCACCTGCTGGCGACTTTCGTTGCTGCGGATCAAACGCTCGCCGCCTGGCTTAACGACGTCCCGGGTCTCACGGACGACAGACCTCGCATCGAATATTATAATTGGTATCCGATGAACCCTGTACGCGTGAATGACGTGAAGCGGCTTCGTGAGCATGTCGAGCGCTACGTAACTGGTAATTTTTATGACGATAGACAGCTGGACAAGGCCCGCAACGTTGTTGATGCCATTTGGGAAGAGCACGAAGCAACCGCGGACGCGGACATGACCAGAGCTCGTTCAGCGCTCAGCGTCGCCTTAAAGTTGGAGCCTGATAACATGTACCTGCGTTTCCTTGCACGCAAGCAGCGCGCCATGACTGAAGAGGCATTATCGCGACAGTAGCTCGTGGTCTTTCGCTCGTAAGAATACTACTGGCCGAAGGCTGGGCACGAACGACCACAGGAGCGGCCGAATAGTATAACATCCCATCGGGAGGGATGGAGATGCCGCAGCCAAGTTATGTCCACGGCGTCAGCGACACGCCGCTGATCGGCGAGACGATCGGCGTCCATTTCGATCGCATCGCCGAACGCTTCGCGGCGAGCGACGCGCTGATCTCGCGCCATCAGCAGATTCGCTGGAGCTACCGCGAGCTGAAACAGCGGGTCGATGCGCTCGCCGCCGGCCTCCTCGCGCTCGGCCTGGAACCAGGCGAGCGGGTCGGCATCTGGTCGCCGAACAACGCCGAATGGGCCATCGCGCAATTCGCCACCGCCAAGGCCGGGCTGATCCTGGTCAATATTAACCCGGCCTATCGCGTCGCCGAGCTCGAATACGCGCTTAACAAATCCGGCTGCGCCGCGCTGATCACCGCGGCCCGCTTCAAGACCAGCGACTACATCGGGATGCTGCGCGACCTCGCGCCGGAGCTGTCTGATGCCGCTCCGGGCAAGCTGCCCGCGGCGCGGCTGCCGGCCCTGCGGCTCGCGATCAGCATCGGCGTGGAGAGCGTGCCCGGCATGCTGCGCTTCGATGATGTTCCGGCGCTCGCCGGTGCCGCCGAGCGCGCTCGCCTCGCCGCGCTGGCCGACGAACTGCAGTTCGACGACCCGATCAACATCCAGTTCACCTCGGGCACCACCGGCTTTCCGAAGGGCGCGACCCTCACGCACCACAACATCCTCAACAACGGCTTTTTCATCGCCGAGGCGATGAAATTCACCGACCGCGACCGGGTTTGCATCCCGGTGCCGCTCTACCATTGCTTTGGCATGGTGATCGGCAATCTCGGCTGCCTGACGCACGGCGCGGCGATGGTCTATCCGAGCGAGGGTTTCGACCCGCTCGCCACCTTGGAGGCCATCGAGGCGGAACGCTGTACCGCGCTTTACGGGGTGCCGACGATGTTCATCGCGCAGCTCGACCATCCGGAATTCGCGCGCTTCGACCTGTCGTCATTGCGCACCGGGATCATGGCCGGCAGCCCGTGCCCGATCGAGGTCATGAACCGCGCCGTCGAGCGGATGAATTTGCGGGAGATCGTGATTGGCTACGGCATGACCGAGACCAGCCCGGCGAGCACGATCACCACCACCGACGACCCGATCGAGCGGCGTGTTTCGACTGTCGGGCGCGCGATGCCGCATGTCGAGGTCAAGATCGTCGATGCCGAGGGCCGCATCGTGCCGCGCGGCACCGCCGGGGAATTGCTGGCCCGCGGCTACCTGGTCATGCGCGGCTACTGGGACGACCCGGAGAAGACGCAGGAGGCGATCGATCCGGCGCGGTGGATGCATACCGGCGATCTCGCCACGATGGACGATGAGGGTTACGTCAACATCGTCGGCCGCATCAAGGACATGGTGATCCGCGGCGGCGAGAACGTCTATCCGCGGGAGATCGAGGAATTTCTCTACCGCCACCCGAAGATCCAGGACGTGCAGGTGTTCGGCATCCCCGATCAGCGGTACGGCGAGGAGCTGTGCGCCTG
>Ga0209380_10000831_pt1 | contig 21843 bp, 21 predicted proteins | sample HubBroMetageWFT6_FD_188347 | JGI IMG/M metagenome (GOLD analysis project Ga0209380, IMG submission 188347) | Warmed and freeze-thawed soil microbial communities from the Hubbard Brook experimental Forest, New Hampshire - Hubbard Brook CCASE Soil... | ecosystem: Environmental > Terrestrial >...
TAGTGTCCTGGCGAGACCATTCGGTCGCTGGCGCTTGGCACTTTGTAAGGTCCCCACGCCGCTCTACAACCCCCAAATTCGATTCGCACCCAAGACCAAACCAAAAGTGAGGGCGGCGATCAGCACTTCGCCAAGTGCGCCAACGACGAATGGCCGCAAGCCTTGTTTCGACATTTCGCGGAGGTTCGTGCGCAAACCAACTCCTGCGAAGGTGAGCAGGAACGCCCATTTGGAAAGGTTTCCAAGCGATGCCACTTGGTCTTTGGTGAAGGTGTGAAAACTCACGAGCAGAGAGATCAGAAGGAATCCGAGCACGAACTTAGGAAACTTGTTCCACAGAAACGCGGCTTTATTGGTGACGGCGCCGGCTTGTCCACGCTTCGCCCAGTAGATCGCGTAGGCGAGAACGACGAAGCCGATCATGGCATTGCGCGCGGTCTTGGCAAGCACGGCGATTTTTCCGGCAGCATCCGAGTAGAGCGCGCCGGTGGCAGTAGCTTCGGCGGTATTATCGACCCCAAGGCCGGCCCACAAGCCGAACACATTATCGCTGAGATGGAGGCCGTGGCCGATTAACGGGAAAGTAAATAGGGCAAGGGCACCCAGCGCGAGAATCGCGGAGATGGCGAAGGTGGAGTCTTCGTCGTCGGCATCGATCGCGCCCTTGGCAGCGATAATGGCGGAGACGCCGCAGATCGACGATCCAACCGCCAGAAGGCTAGTGAGTTTGGGGGGGAGCTTGAATGCCCGGCCGAGAAAGTGCATGAGAAGAAGCGAAAGTGAGATCTCGACCACCACGAGAGCAAGGCTGATGCCTCCGAGCTTCAGCACATCGGCCAAAACGAAACGCGAACCCAGCAACACGATCCCCACCTTCAGCCAGAATTCATAGGTTGCGATGCCGGACTGAAAGATCTTGGGCATGGTAAGGACGTTGGAGATGACCAGACCGATCAGGATGGCCCACAGGACGTACTCGATATTGGGGAACGTCCAATGATGCGCCTTCGCGTAGGTGTTGAGGAATTTCTCCAGAAACTTTCCGGCGTAGCCGACCAGGGCGAGTAACAGAATGCCGGGAACGATTTGCAGAGCTTGCAGCGGCGATTGATCCGACTCGAAGCGCGAAACAGCGATTGAAGTAGCCATCACCTTCCCCGAGAGAGGCGAACATGAGTTTGGATCTGTTTCTGGAACGGGAACTACCACGGTATTTTCTTGAAAATGCCGGCACGGACCATGAGGGCGAGTGCCAGGGCCAAGATCACCGCCCAGGTATCGAGTGCCAGCTTGAAACGGTGGCGATTCTCAGAGATTTTGCTTGCCATGTATTCTCCTAAAGAAGACTCGATCCCGAGAATTCTCGTGATCGAGTCAGCCCATTCGTTGTGTTCGTGTCAGTCTCCGGACTTAGAAGATGTAAACCGTGTCGAACTGCAAGCGTGTGAGCCAAGGTTCCGTCGTGCCAAGCGGACGCCCGACTAGCGCAGTGAATCCTAGCTGCACACTCTGGGCGAATTGGTAGAAGGCGATGAACCGGTGTTGCGAGACATTCGTTCCCTGGCGAATATCGCTGTAATTGAAGTTGCCCAATACAGCCTCGCGCTCGATGTAGATGCGGGTATATCCAAACTGCAGGTCACCTTTGTTCTGCAGACGGCCGACGGTTCCCTCAGCCCAGTATCCGCGCCTTTGATTCGAATGGCAGGGAGCATTGACCGTTTGTTTGAACGTCTGGGTGGAGGTGTTCGCCGGAGCAGCGGCGATGTTGGGCAGGTTGGCGCAGGCCAACGTGTTCTGAACGTAGTCCCCAATGAAGGTAATCGGGACACGAGGGTGTCCAGTATCGATGTCGAAACGAGCGAGGCTGTCGAACAGCCCGAACTTCGAGGCAAACTGCGCATTGGATACGGAAGTGACGCCCGTGGGGTAGGCTGTTCCGCCGACGCTGATGATGGTGGTTGCAGTGGTCGTGTAGGTTGAGTCCTGAACCGGGTTTCCGGAAGCCAAGGGGAGCGCGCCGGTCAATGGGGTTTGGGGATTCTTGCTGCTGGCTTTCGCGAGAGCCAGCGCAATGGAGTCGGCGCCACGGAAATCATAATAGCCAGTGTAGGCGCTCAGGTTCAGGTGTGGCGCAAGCCGCCACGAAGTCTGCAGTTGGCCGCCGTAGGTGATGGATTGCGTAATTCTCTTGTCCGTCGTGGCCGTGCCGGCGATCTCGGCGAAGGGCAGCTGAAATCCAACCAGCGCAATCCTCTTCAGGACGGGCGTATCCACGTTGAAGGCGAGGGTCTCGCCTGCACCTTCAGGATTCAAGTCTTTATCCCAGGTGAGCTCGGTGTTGTACCAGGGATAGCGGAATTTGCCGGCGGTAAGAGTCAGGGGCTTGAATCCGCTTGGTGTGTACTCGACAAATGCCTGATCTAAGGCAACCGCCTTGCGGGCGTAGAAACCGGTAAGAGTCTGGTTGGTTGTTGTAGGGTCATTGATGTCGCCGCTAGCGAGCGTGATGCCGGCTCGGAATTGGTCGCCGAGGTCGGCGGTCGCGTTAAAGCGCGCACGAACGCGGGCGCGCGCGCGGTCCAGCGATTGATCCGTGGGTCCACCGAAGAAGGGTTCTCCGCGAAGGCGAACGTCGCCGCTGAACGAGACTGGGCCAAGACCTTTGATTTGTCTTTCAAGATTCCGGATACGTTCATCGGAGCTACCAGCGTTCTGGTTGTTCTTGTCGGCTGATGGTGTTTGACGCTCGGTCGCAACTGTGGAGGTCGCTTGCGAAACTCGAGCGTCGGCAGGCGGGGTCGCGGAAGGAGCGGTGGAATTGGAAAGCGCGGATTGTGCCGGCTGCCCGGCCTGATCCTTATTCTGCAGTTGTGCCTGCAATGCCTGAATCTGCTGCTGCTGTGCGGCGAGAGCGTCTTTCAACGCCTGAATGTCGGCGGCGGTGACTGCCGGCGGGGCCGCCGCAGGGGCAGATCCGTTTGCCGGAGACGCGTTGGAAACCGTTTCGGTTTGTGCCCAAACTCCGATCGTGAACACCGGCATCAGGACTGTGAAAAGCAAGGTCTTATTCCGTTTCATGGAAGTACGGTTCTCTCCTTTAAGTTCGTTCTTGCAACTGTTACTTCAATGGTGGAGTTCAACAGGAAGCCGTCGATCACGGCTTGCGGTGTTGACGTTTTGCTTTTCTCAGGTCCCATTGCTTCTGCCCTGGCCCTCCGCATCCCGCAATATACGACAAGTACAATAAACATAGTAGAGATTAGACTGAATGGCAAAATTGTTGTTGGCAGCGCTTGTCTCCGGGAGATTCAGTTCGATCCGCTCCGAGTGTCCTAGGTAGCGGGCGTCAACCCCCACTTGTTTTGCAAACGGCGCTCCATCCCCTTGAACACAATCCCGTCCACGACGTAGCCGATGGCGATGATCAAGATCATGACGGCGATGACGGCGCTCATGTCGTTCAAGTCGCGGCCCATCATCAGCACCTGGCCCAGACCAAGACTGAGGTAAAGCATCTCAGCGGTAATCAGGGAGCGCCAGGCGAATGCCCATCCTTGCTTCAGACCCGAGACGATGAAGGGGAGGCTCGCAGGCAAGAGCACGTACCAAAAGAGTTTGAAGCCCTTGGCGCCGAGATTGCGACCGGCCTGGCCAAAGATCTTCGGCATCTGCTTGCGGCCATCTTCCATGGCCAAGGTGACAGACAAGAGCGAACCCATGACGACGACAAAGAGTATGGCATTCTGGTTGAGCCCGAACCACAGCAGAGCCAGAGGCCACCAGCAAATGCTGGGCAAACTTTGCAGGCTCACGAGCAATCCGCCCATGGTGTCTTCGAGGAACTTATTGCTGGCCACTCCTAATCCGAGGAACATTCCGAGTACGACGGAGATGGCGTAGCCGATCAGGACGCGCTCCATGCTGACGCGGATGGCGATCCAGTAGGTGTGGTCCTGGAATCCGGCATACAAGGCTTCGCCGACGCCCCACGGCGTGGGAAACAGATAGGGCGGCCAGATCTTGAGTTCGGCGAGCAGGGTCCACAAGCCGAAAAGCGCCGCGTAAAAGATGATGTAGCGTGCGGCGCGTTTCATACTCGGAGTGCTCCTTCGACCCCGACTTTTATGCGAGGTTTTACTCCCTCGTTGTATTCGACGTCAAGAGAGTGGTTAATCTCTTCACGTAATTCGTCAAGGATTTCGCGTGCAGCACGGGCGACGTCGGGGTTTTCCAAGTGGCGAGGGCGGGGCAACTCGACAGGGAATTCGCTCTTCACACGACCGGGGCGAAAGGTGAGAAGAACAACCCGGTCGCCGAGGCGAACGGCCTCACGAACGTTGTGCGTTACAAAAATGATGGTGCGCCCGGTTTCGCTCCAGATGCGTTCCAACTCATCGTGCAGCAGGTCTCGAGTTTGCGCGTCGAGCGCGCCAAAGGGTTCGTCCATCAGGAGAACGTCGGGCTCGGTGGCGAGTGCGCGGGCGATGGCAACGCGCTGCCGCATGCCCCCGGAAAGTTGATGGATGTAGCTGTCTTTGAATTTTTGCAGATGCACGAGGCGCAGATAGTGAAGGGTCTTCTCGGCGCGCTCCGCTTTGGGGACGCCCTTCATCTTCATGCCGAACTCGACGTTCCGGCCCACCGTCAGCCAGGGAAACAGGGCGTGCTCCTGGAAGATCATGATGCGGTCGGTGCCAGGACCTTGCACCGGCTTGCCGTCGACCAGGATCTGACCGGAAGTCTGCCGGTGAAGGCCGGCGATCAAATGCAGCAGAGTGGACTTTCCGCAACCGGACGGACCGACAATACACAGGAACTCGCCGGTGTGCACTTGAAGATTGATGTCGTCGAGAGCCAGTAAGCGCTCTCCGCTCTGCGTGGGGTAGCTCAGGTATATCCGGCTGAGGCCGACCTTGGGAGTCTCCGGCGACAACGCCTGGACGCTGCCTGCCGAGACGGAAGCTGATTTTCCGCGCGCATCGCCGGCGAGGGCAGGGAAACGAGGGTCGACCGGAACCGGGAACTGAACGGAAAGATCGTGCGCACGAGTGCTCATTGAATCGCCTTTCTGCCTTTTTCCGCGAGGACCTGGTTGAGCAGCGACAAGTCGTAGAGAGCGGAGAGGTCCGGTTTCTGCCGGCCGAGAAATCCGTTGTCGAATGCCTGCTGAGCGGCCGTGTTCAGGGCAGCATGCAGCGGGTCGTAGGTCGCCTGCATGCGAGAGAAGGCTTCCTCGAGAACCAGGGAGGGAAGTGCCTTGGCGGTTTCAGTTTGAATTTGCTGGTTCAGAAGTTTCTTGGCTTGGGGTGGATTCGCGTTGATCCAATCGGTCAACTCGATGTGGGCGCGGATCCAGTTTTTTACGAGGTCGGGATGAAGCTTGAGGAACTTAGTATTGACGACGAGCAGACCGATGACGAACTGTCCGTTAGGCCACAGAGTGCGCTCATCGACAAAAAGCCGGCCGTTGCCCTCGTGGATCAGGCGCGTGGCCCAAGGCTCTGGAGCCCAGGCTGCATCGAGGTCTTTCTTGAGGAACAGAGTTAACTGGTCGGGATTGGCCATGGGAACGATCTGGACGTCGCCGCCCTTGTCGTTGGTTTTCATCCCGTGAGTGGCGAGCCAGTTGCGCAAAGCGACGTCTTGGGTGTTGCCGAACTGCGGAGAGGCCACGTGCTTGCCGTGGAAATCCTGCGGCTGGTTGATGCCGGAATCGTTACGAACGATCAGAGAAGCGCCGCCGCTCGCCGCACCGGCCACCACGCGAAGGGCCTGGCCGCTCGAGCGGACGAAGCCGTTGATGGCAGGGTTGGGACCGACGTAGGTGATGTCGATCGCGCCGGCAAACAGAGCCTCGATCGCGGAAGGTCCGGCGTTGAAGCTAGTCCACTGAACCTTAACCTGTGGGCCCATCGCCTTATCGAACCAGCCATTCGCTTTTCCAACCATGGCTTGGGGATGAGTGAGGTTGGGGAATGCGCCCACGCGAATGGTGCTGGCCGTTCCTTGGGCCCATGCCGTCACCGTGGTCGCGAAGCACAACCAACTAACCAGGAGGCGTCTACTCACTGGCATGGCCGTCGATCATTTTATTCCTCATAGCCACCTTATTCTATAAAGTCCATTGAAGTAATAGACATTATAGAGGTCCTGGAGATGCAAGTGCGCTTCCATTCGCCCGCACGTTGCCGGCGCGATTTAATGTCGTGGATTCAATTGCTTAGCAGTGGCGCTCAGGGCCCGGTGGAAATCCGAGGTGCAGGAGATTGCAGTTTAGGGGCAAGGAATGTGCGTCGCAGCGGCGCGCACACCGTCGCTGAAACTGGACGCCCGGGTCAGGCGGAAACTCGGAGAACCGACACCGTGATGTTGTCGGGACCACCGAGGTCCAGCGCCATCTCTACCAACTTGAGGCACACCTCCGCGGGCGCAAAGGATTGAGCGACGCGGGCCAGTTCCCGTTCGCCCACCACTCCCCAGAGGCCGTCGGTGCAAAGCAGGAGTGTGTCGTCCGGTTCCAAGGGAAAGGGACGATCGGGAAAGTGAGGTGCGATGCCCTTACCCGAACCGAGGGCAGCGGTGAGGATGTGGCGCTGAGGATGGGTCTCGGCGTCCTCAGAGCGGACGACACCGCTCTCGACGAGCCTGCCGACGTAGGAATGGTCGCGGGTAAGCCGGGATATGGTTTCCGAGCGAATGTGGTAAAGCCGGCTGTCGCCAACGTGAGCGAAATGAAGCTGGCGGTCGACGATGGAAAGCGCGGTGCAGGTGGTTCCCATTCCGTAGAACTGGGGATGCTCTAAGGCGTAACGCTGGATAATCTGATGAGCCGATTCGAGAGCGGCGAGCAGAGTCAGTTGTGGATCGCCACCAAAAGAATGGTCGTAGACGTGGCGCACGGTTTCCACCGCGAGGCGGCTGGCCTCTTGTCCACCTTCGTGCCCGCCCATCCCATCGGCGATAACGGCGAGCCGGCCCTTGCGGAGGAAATCGTCATCGGAGTCGGGCTCCCAATAAAGGTAGGAGTCTTCGTTATTGCTGCGCAGGCGGCCGATGTCGGTCAGACTGGCCGCTTCGATTCCGGGCTTTGGAGTCTTGCAATCAATCGCCATAACTTGAAAGGCGCAAGCGTGTTTTTGGCGGAACCTTGCTGCGATGATTTGAGCGATTAATTCCTGGAATCGAGAAACCCTTCGTGGCCCCGGTCATTATAAGGGAAGGTCGAAACTCTCAGCTTCCATGCCGGCCTTGCAAGGCTGGAGGTGAGTTTCGGCTACTCTATCACTTAGACTGTCGAAACGGACAGCGCAGCTATTTTTGTTCGGGAAACCGAACAGTGCGCCTTATGTGACAAGGAGTTTATGCAGAAAACGCTGCGGGTTGTGGGTGGTCTGCTGCTGCTGACAGCGCCCTTGCTAGGGCAAGGCAAGCGGCTATGGGTGCTGCGGGCGCCGGGAGAGATGGTTGAATATGACGCGACGACATTTGCTGTGAAGCAGACGATCAAAGTTCCACCCGAGGCTGTTCAGTCGCCGTCGAGCGTTAGGGTGAACCGTACGGGTCAGATTCTGTTTGCGGCGCCGGTGCCGCTTCCGCTTGCGGAGGAGGATGTTGCGAAGGCGCAGAAGGCGTGGCTCTGGAATGGACGCAGCGCCACCACGATCGATGCGGGAGTGACGCGGGAGGTCCACGCCACGGGATCGAATCAGGCGATTACAGAGTCAGCTCCGCTGCCTTTTCTTTCGGCGGACGGAAGCCATTTGTGGTGGTTTGTTAACCAGGCGCGGCGGTTGCAGCGGGATGGATTGGATCTTTCGACCACTACGACGTGGCAAGCCTGGCAAACCGATCTCAGCGGCGGGGCACGGGAAGTGCTGGCAACAGAGAAATTCCCGGAATGCCGCTGTGCGACGGGGACGTGCGAAGAGAGTTGTCCCTATGGATCTTTTTGGGCACCGGACGGCGGGGTGGAGAAGTTTTTCCTGATGACACAGTTTGTCGCGGGGCAGACTGAGCCGCAATACAAGGCGAGCACGCTTTATCAGGCACAGGGCGGAAAGTGGACGGCAAACCCGCTGAGTGAGCCGTTGCTGCGCACGCTGGATGCGGCACCCGGAGGAGATGAAATTGTCGAGGCGATTCCCGATACGGGGTGCTGCGGGTGGTCGAATCAGAGCAACGACCAGACGCTGGTGGTGAGTGGGGGAAAGAAGCGCACAGTATTTGACGAGCAGGCCACTTATAAGAATTCTGACTACGATGTGAGCTTCTACAGCGCCACGGCGCAATTGTCGCCGGAACTGGGATATGTGGCGATGACAATTGTCTCGACGGCGCAGGCCAATAAGCCATTTCAACTGGCGGAGGAAGGGCAGGCGAATCCGGAAGAGTCGCAACGAATCCGCAAGACGTTGGCGGAATTGCCGGCAGTGGAAGTGAAAAGGATGGAGGATAGGCCGCGGCGCGTGGCTTATGTGCCGCATGCGGCGTTAGTGGGATGGATGAGCGAGAAGGAAATTCTGATGGTGGAGGATCATTTGCTCGTCGTTTACAACTTCGAGACCGGGGTGCGACGGAAGTCCGGTGTGCGAGTGGGGGACGCGGCGAGCGTTTTTCTGCGGTAGGTTCGCGGAGGCGAGCTACGCTCGGCGGACAGCGGAGGGGCGGTCCCCACATTACTACCGCGGCCTTCCCACCTTCAAAACCCGTCTCGACATTTCTGGTCTGCTGTCCCCACCTCGCTAGAGCGCGGCTCTGCGCTGGCCTGTGCGGTAGATCATCCAGCCCAGCAAATTTCCTCCGAGTATCACAAGCGCAATCTTCAGGGCATATTTCCACCCGCTGGCCACGGGGATCACGGGTAACACCGAAAGCGAGACGAATAGGAGCGTGACCAGGAACCCGGATGCGGCGCCCATCCGCATCCACGGTCCGGGGCGAAGGCCCTTCTCTTTCGCGGAGAACAGTGGGATGGCAAACTTGGCCAGGTAGGCGAGACCATAAAACGTCCACGCCCAGATCTGCAGGAGAACGAAAGACTCCTGGCTGCCCGCGCCGATGAGAACGGCCATGCTGGCGGCGAGCGCCACGCCTCCCATGAAAAGAGTCGAGTTCACCGGCGTGCGGTACTTGGGATGGAGGCGCGTAAACCAGCTCGGAAGCAAGCGATCCCAGCCTGCAACCAGGGGCAGCCGGGTGTTGGCCGAGAAATAAATGGTGTAGCTGCAAAGATAGTTCATCAGCAACAGAAGAATCACGATCGAGACCAGCGGACCCACGGGCCCGAAGATGGCGAATCCGCGGTTGAGCGCCTGGGGAATGGGCCCGATCACGTCGATGGCTTCGGGAGAAACGAAAGCGAGAATTCCGCTGGTTCCCAGGATATAGAGCAGCGCGATGAGGGGGGCGGTGAACGCGATGGAGCGAGCGAGGTTGCGTCCGGGATTCCGGGATTCTCCAGCGAACACCGCGACATACTCGAAGCCAGACAAGGCACCGAAGGTCATCTTGCTGAAGACGCTGAGGCTGAACAGCGTCATGGCAGGCAGTACCAACGGGAGCGGATGATACGACGGCAGGCGTCCGCGCCAGACGTGAAAGTAGGGGAGGACGATGACCACCCCGAGAATAAGAACCGTGACCATGCTTCCCGCATTGCTGATCCACTTGCCCACGCTCAGCCCGAGGCGGGCGATTAACATCATGGCGGCGATCAAGGAGATGGAAGCGGCGATCAGTACAGTTGAGTTGGAGGCTACCCATGCTGCTTGGGGGAACGCGTAGGAGATGTATGTGGTGGTGACCAGAGCCACCTGGGAAACCTGCGCCGTAGTGTTGAGCCACATGTTCCACGCTACGAGGAATCCGACACGGTCGCTGAAGGCAAGACGAGCCCATTCGTAGAGCCCTCCCTCGAGGGGCATGAGGCGATTCAGATGCGCGACCACCAATGCGTGGGGAATGAAGAACAGGAGAATCGCCAGAATCCACAGAACAACGTGGGAAGAGCCGGCTTTCACTGCCGTTCCGAAGAATTCCGGCACGATAACGATGAGAATCTGGGCCAGGATCAGATCGCCAATTCCCAGCTCTTTACGCAGAGACTCACTGTGGGCTCGGACTTCGGACTCGGCTGCTCTGAGGGACGGATTGTGTGTAGTTGCCAAGAATCAGCTCCGAAGCGGTTCATCGGAGAGTCAAAATCCCCACCTGTGCCGAAAGAACGCGGCAAAGAAGGGGCACCTCAAGTTTTCTTCTCTCTTCAAGCCTCTATTCGCGCTTTATTTCTTTTCCGCTGGTTTTAGCAGCAAATCTTGATAATCGAAGCTGAAATCAGCGAGCGGGGAGACGGCGGCCATTCTTGCGTTGTCGATGGTGGCGTCGGGGTTCAGGGCGAATGTCACGAATGCGTCTTCGATGGTGCGTTCGCGCCAGTGAGCTTTGAATGTATCGTGTTGCCAGTGTTGCAGGTCGCCGATCATGGTGGGCGTGTGGTCGAAGGTCATGACGAGTCCGCCGCTGTCGAGGCGGATGGTGATGGGGCCGTACCAGGCATCGTTGTAAACACCGGCATATTTTTCGAGAGGCAGGGAGGGCTTGGAGTCCGCGGCGCGGGCTGCTTCGGTTTTCTCCATTTTCTCCGCGGCTTCTTTTTCCTCGGTGTCTTCGCGGGATTTGAAAGCCGAGATCCAATCGGTGGGCGGCAAGTGAAAGTAATAGTCGAGGATGTGGAAGAGGATGGAATCGAAGGCGCCGCTTTCTTCGGCATTGGTGAGCACGACGACGCCGAGGGTTTCTTCGGGTACGAGCATAACGCGAGATACGAATCCGCCGACGCCTCCGGTGTGACCGATAAGTTTGCGACCATGGTAGTCGCGCAATCCCCAGCCCAGGGCGTAATCGGCGAAGTTTGATTTGAGACCTGCGAGGGCAGTCGGAGGGTCGCCGATGGGAAGAATGGTTTGCGGCGTCCACATTTCCTTGGAGCGATCTTCGCTGAACAGGCGGCCATCGCGGTCGACGAACTTGCCGTGGTTCAGTTGCAGCTGTACCCACTTGGCCATGTCGGCGGCGCAGGAATTGATAGAGCCGGCGGGGCCGGCGTTGTCGAGATTTTCGAATGTGATCACCTGCAGTTTGTTTTCCACACGCGAATGCGGAAAGGCCACGTCATCGGTGGGCTTGATGCCGGCGTTCGAGACGTTGGAGTGGTTCATGCCCAGAGGTGTGAAAATGCGCTGGCGAATGTAGTCGTCCCAGGAGACGCCGGTGACGGCGGGAATGATCTGCCCGGCAGTCATGTAAAGCAGATTGTCATAGGCGTAGTGGCTGCGGAAGCTGGAGGCAGGCTTCATGAAGCGGAGCTTGTGGATGATTTCTTCGCGCGAATAAGTCGTGTGCGGCCAGAAGAGGAGGTCGCCCTCGCCGAGTCCCATGCCGCTGCGATGCGTGAGAAGATCGCGGATGGTCATTTCGTGCGAGACGTAGGGGTCGTACATGACGAAGCCGGGGAGGCGCTGGTAGACAGGATCGTCCCAGGAGAGCTTGCCTTCATCGATCAGCGTGGCGAGGACCGCTGAAGTGAAAGCTTTGGTGTTCGATCCGATGCCGAACTTAGTGAATTCGTCGACCGGCGTGGGATCGCCGAGCTTGCGAACACCGTATCCTTTGGCGACCACGATCTTACCGTCTTTCACGATGGCGACGGCCATGCCGGGAACGTCGAAGGTTTTCATGGAGGAGGCGACGTAGGCGTCGAGATCGGCGGGGGGAGCGGTTGAGGTGGGCGATTGCGCCCGCAATGAAGTCGAGAGAATCAGGGCGACGAATATGAAGGGGGAGCGGCGGTGATAGCTCAGTGACATGCATCTCTCCGAAGGATCGTTCTGTGAGAATTACGACGCGGAGATTAGAACACAGAACGGGACAAATCTTCGCACGTTAGCCAAAACGTGGCGTCAGGCGAAAGTCAAAATCCCCACCTTGGCCGCAAAGAACCCGGCAAAGATGGGACACCCTCACGTTGGTTCCGGGCCGCATCGTTCGTTGTGCTTCAGGGAGTCGTCGGCGCGCGCATCAGGAATGAGAGGTCGCCTACTTTATAAAGGACCTTGCCGGGCGAATCGGGGGTGGCGGTGACTTTGCCCGCGCGCACTGCATCGAAGGCTTCTACGAGTCGAGGAAGTACTGACGGAGACGCGACGGGGACATTGTGCGCCCCCAAAACTAATTTGATCTGTGGGGCGAGCGCCGCCAAGCGGCGGATGGATGCGGCGTAGGCGTCCAGATCGGTTTCGGGACGAAAAAGCCAAATGGGAGCGGGATAGTAAGTGTCGCCGGTGAACAGGAGCCTGTTGGTGCGATCGATGAGGGAAATGGCGTCGGGAGTGTGACCGGGCGTGGCGATGACTTCCAGCGTTCGGCCCCCTAGATCGAAACGGTCGCCGTCATGAATTAGGGCAGAGATCTTCCAAGCGCGGGTCGCGTAAGTTTTCGAGTCGAATCCCTTCGGGAGTGTGCCGCAAATTTGGTCGGGAGTAATTTCATGCTGTGCGTCTGTGCGCGAACCCTGCGCGTTCTTGCGTGTGAAGTCGGTATCCATGCCGTAGACCGTGACGAACTCCCAGTTGTCGCCAACGTGATCGTCGTGCGTATGGGAATTCAGGACGACGATCGGCAACTTGGTAAGTTCAGCCGTGACTTTCTTGAGATCGCTGATTCCCATGCCCGTGTCAAACAGCACGGCCTGCTTTTCGCCGACGATCAAGTAGCTGATCACTTCTTCGGCCTGCTGAGGTTCGTAAATGGCGAACACTCCGCTGGCAGGTTTGTAGACTTCGAACCAGGCATCGGTGATGGGGACGCGATCGAGAGTCTTGTACGCGGGGCGCGGTATCGGGCGGCACCACTCGGGCACCTGGGCGCGGGGCGACGAGGCCAGGAGGCCGGGAAAGATCACGAAAATGAGAGCAAGGAAGGCCGTTGCCAACCGTTTGCGGCAAGTCTGAAGCATACGTTTCCCCGGAACAATACGTGCGAGAATTACAACGCGGAGATTAGAACACAGAAACCTCGGATTGTTCGAGAGATGCGGAGAAAGGTGATGCAGCAACCGGTCAACGAATCCGATGCGGACTTATCTTCTGGAGCGAGCGCGATGTTGCCGAAGCTAGTGGACGAGGTGTTTTTGTTTTTCGCACGCGAGAATTTGCCGGACCATCATTTCGCCGTGGTTCGATTTCCGCACGGTGGAGACGCCGGAGGCGCTAGCTGTCGGCTCGTTGATTCGATACCGGCTGCGCTGGCACAGGGCGCCGGTCCGGTGTGAAGCGGGATGTAGAGGAGATTGTTGAGTTTCGCGCGGAAACGATGCGAAGGCTTTTCGGACCTTGAACAGTTTTGGGTGCTGGACGATGCGAAGGCCAGCGGCCGTCCCTACAGCCGGCGGGACGCCGGCGCTAAATTAAGCGCCGACGCTACGGACGGAAGTTTCGTACGAAAGGAAATTATGGTTTCGCCGGACTTTATATTTTGGGAAGTGGATACGCAAGCTGATTTCATGTTGCCCGCAGGGAAGCTTTATGTGCCGGGGGCAGAAAAGCTGTTGCCAAACATCCGGCGGCTTACCGATGCGGCGCGACAAGAGCGGGTATTCCTGGTATCGCACGGATGTTTTCATGGGCCGCGCGATCGCGAGTTTCAAACTTTCCCGCCGCATTGCGTGAAGGGAACGGCGGGGGCGGAGTTTGTGCCGGAGGCGTTGACCGATCGAGTTGTGCGGGTGCCGAATGATGTGCAGGCCAAGCTGCCGCAGGATTTGTCGAAATACCAGCAGATTCTCCTGGAAAAACAGACGCTGAATATTTTTGAGAGCCTGCACGCGGAGCCTCTCGTCGAGCAACTCGGGGATAAAGCCGAATTTGTGGTGTTCGGAGTGGTGACGGAATACTGCGTGAACTTCGCCGCTAAGGGCTTGCTCGAACTGGGGCGGCGCGTGGCCGTGGTGCAGGATGCGATTGCAACGCTGAAGAAAGACGATGGAGAAAAGACGATTGCGGAGTTACGACGGCGAGGAGCCAGAATGACAACTGCGGAGCAGGCTCTCAGGGCGCTCGGCCACTGAGAGCCCGATCCGGCCTGCTAGTGACGGTCGTGGTCGCCATGGTTGTGACGCCATGTCCAGTATTCCTTTTGTTCCTCGGGAGGAAGTTTGCGGAATTCGCGGTGCGGGTCGCGGTGGGTTTCACCGGCCCAGCGATTATAGTAAACCACTTCGTCGTTGTTCCATACGTGGTAATCCGTGTAGTACGGATCGTAGACGCGATAGTAGTGATGATGCTCGCAGGCGAATCCTGCCAAGGACGAAGCCAGTGCGGCCGCCAGGAGCAGCGAACTCAACGGGTGTGAACCACGGCTCATTTGTTTTCTCTCCTCAGAAAAAGAAACACCAGTCCAGGTGATTAGTTGCTGAAAGGTCTGGCGGTGGTTTGAAAAGCTGTTGCTGATTGAGAAACTGTATAAAATCCGCGGTGAATGACTTTACCAACGGAAATACGGTTCCGTCCGGATGGTATTTCGTTTGATTTCGAATGGTTTCTGGCGGAGTTAAGATTGTAATAGACTACAGTGTCCTTAACTTGAGGAGATTGAATTTTGGCCGACCCATTGCGCATGCTGCTGGACTTACCGGTGGAGGAAAAAGTTGAACGCGGTCTCGAACACACACCCCGAGAGATATGGCAGCAGCCCGATACTTGGAAAAAGACATACCAGCGCTGCGAGGAGAAGAAGGCAGAGTTAAATGACGTGCTTAGGCGTGCGGGGATCGGCCGCGGGAATACTTCGTCGCCCACCGTATATCTGGTTGGCGCGGGCACTTCAGATTACACGGGCCGGGCACTGGCTCCATTGTTCCGCCAACGTTGGAGTTGCGAGGTTTGGGCCATTCCCAGCACGACACTGCTGACCGAGTTCGAAGAGTTTCATCGCCCGGGGAAGGAATATCTGTGGATTTCGTTTTCGCGCTCGGGCGAGAGTCCGGAAGGCGTGGCGTTGTTGGAGCAGGCGTTGGATCGGCATCGAGAGATCCGTCACCTGGTGATTACCTGCAATCCCCTGGGGCCCATGGCACAAATTTGCTCGCGGCACCCAGACCGCGCGTTGGCTCTTGTGCTCGACGAAGCCGTGAATGATCGCGGTCTAGCCATGACCAGTTCCTTCAGCAACATGGTTCTGGCGGGTCAGTGCTTGGGACACTTGGAAGATCTCGCCCAGTTCGGTGAGGTGATCGAAGGAATGAGCACGGCGGGCCGAAAATTTCTTCCCTCAGCGGCCGAAGCTGCGGCTGCGATTACTCTGTTGGGCTGCACGCGTGCCTGTTTTGTTGGTGCAGGGGTGTTGCGGGCGGTGGCGGATGAATCCGCGCTGAAGGTGGTGGAGTTGAGCGCGGGCAAGGTTACGACGTTGGCGGAGACGCCGCTCGGGCTTCGCCACGGGCCGCTATCGAGCGTGGACGGACAGACATTGTTTGTGGCTTTCTTGTCGAGCGACAGCCGGCGGCGCGGGTACGAACTCGATCTGCTGCGGGAGATTGATCGCAAACATCTCGGGCGAGTGCGGGCCGTGGTTACGACGCGTCCGGGCGACGATGTGGCGTCTCTGGTGGATTATTGTTTGCCGCTGGATTGCGGAGCCAATTTCCCCGATCAATACCGGCCGGCGTTGGATGTGATGTTGAGCCAGTTGATCGGCTTGTTCGCTTCGATGCGATGCGGGCTGAAGCCGGATCAGCCGAGTCCGAGCGGAACGATTACGCGGGTGGTAGCGCCCATCAAGTTGTATTCCTAGGGGAATTCCGTCCGACCACAATCGGAACTCTGATTCTGAAGGCGAGTTATGGCGCGACCGTTTACCTGCGGCGGTTGGAACGATGTAGGCGTCCGCGACCTTGCCCGTTCGGTGGCGTCGTACGTGGAAAAGCTAGGGCTGCGCGAGATCGAAGTCGAGATGGACGAAGCGAAGGATGCGTCGCGCTCGCCTTCTCAAATGATGAATACATTGTTGCACTGGGTCCGGCGGGCAAGCTGACCGATGAGCTCAGGCCTTTGCTTTTCACAACCAATATCAAGAAAGCCAAAGATTTTCTGAACTCGCGGGGTGCCGGCCTCGGTGAGATTGAGCAGGGTGCGCAGGACGCACTATTTTGAGATACGCGATCCCGAAGGGAATGTGATTGAAGTCAGCGAGGAGCCGTAGTTGGCTTGTTCTTGTTCTCTCGAGGATCTCTAGGTCAACGGGTGTTCAGCTCAGACGCGTGCGGGACTAGTTGGCGATAAATGTAGTTGGGCACGTCACCGTTCCAATAACCGGCGGTCTTTGCATATCCGATGATTCCGAAGAATAAGACTGCAATTCCAGCGGCCATGACCCATGCCGGAAGTCGACCGTGATTGGGAGAACGCGTCCATGGGCCCAGCGCGAGTTGCAGGGCGCCTTCGGCCGGGCACACGGCAACGCACTCCAGACATCCCGTACACTCGGCCGACTAATGTTGACCAGTTTGTCCACGGGCAGGGCGGAGGGGCAAGCCTTGGCGCATTTCGCGCAATCGATACAGGCGGGTTCTGAGCGACGGATACGCAACGGGCTCAGCAGGGAAGTAAGGCCGAGTAGTGCTCCGTAGGGACACAAATAACGGCACCAGAAATTCTGCACCAGGGCCGACGCTATCACCAGGGCGCCGAGAACGATGGCCGCGGTTTGGCCCAAATCGCGAAAAAAATTCAGCATGCGTACGTCGGCGACCGCGCCGTAGGGGCTATGCATGAATCGCTCAATCGCGTCCGGCGTCATGTTGGCGATCGCCCAAGCGAAGAATCCCAGCAGCAGATACTTCAGACTTCGCATGGGAAGATCGAGCCAGCGCGGGACCTGAAAGCTGCGCCCGAAGATCTGCCGTCCCGCACGCCAGAGATATTCGGAAAAAGTCCCAACAGGACACAGCCAACTGCAGAACGCCTTACGGAATAAGAACGCGATTGCCAGGAAACTTACCAGGAGGAACAACGCGGCGGGATGGCTGGCCGGTACGCGCCCGGTCGTCAGCCAATACTTTAAATTCATGAGGCCGGCGATGGGGAGCCAGCCTTCCACGCCGGCGGGCCGCACCACGATCCGACCGGGCGCGCCCGTTTCCATGCGACGGACCCAGAAATAAAAAGCGACGCCGAGCCGGACGTTGAGAAACAGGAAGGCGAGTTGAATGGTCCTGCGCAGCACTTGGGAGTGGTCGGGGCAGGCGCGGCGGGTCAGCTTCTTGCGTAACGCGGAGAGTCTTGTACCAGGGTTCGCAGGACGCGTCGACAGACGAACTTGCTCGCGCAGGTCTTTCATTTCAGGCCGAGTCACCATTGCGCAGGCTCGTGGCTACGCGGTTGTAGAACCGGGTTCGTACGGACAGAACGGGTCTGTGCCCAGAGCATCACCGGTATAGGCATATGCGCGCGCGCGCGATCCTCCGCAGATGTGGCTGTATTCGCAGGCACCGCATTTTCCATGGAACTGATCGGGCGAGTGGAGTGCGCGGAAAATGTCGGCGTTGCGGTAGACATCGACTAGCGAACCGGTCCGTACATTACCGCAGTGGAGCGGCAGGAATCCGGAGGGATAAACTTCTCCAAGGTTGGAGACGAAGACGATGCCGTGGCCGTCGCGAATCTGGAAGCCTTGATAGACAGACGTTGCTTTCATGTCAGGCGTGGGCATCCCCGACGAGCGCATCATGTCGATGGCAATGCGGCGATAGGACGGGGCTTCGGTGGTTTTGATGGCAAAGGGCGAATGCTTAGAGAGATCGAAAACCCACCGCATGATGGATTCGCCTCGTTCGGGAGAGACTTCGTTCAAGGCCTTACCGCGTCCCACGGAAATCAGGAAGAACAGACTCCACCGCATCACAGGAAAACTGGTGCGCAATAGCTCGTAGATGGCGGGCAGATCGTCGGCGGTTTCTTCCGCGACGAGCGTGTTGATCTGGATGGGGAGGCCGAGGCGTCCGCAGTGGCGCGCGGCTTCCATGGTGCGCTCGAAGGTTCCGGCGACGGCGCGAATGTTGTCGTGCTTCTGAACGCATGGGCCGTCGAGGCTCAGGCCCAGGCTGTGAATTCCATGCGACTTCAACTTGGTGATGGCGGCGTTGGTTAATTCGGACGTTGCGCTGGGGGTAATGGAAACTTCCAGCCCCAAGCCGTTGGCGTAATCGATCAGAGGGTAGATATCTTTGCGGCTGAGCGGATCGCCTCCGGTCAGGATCAGGTGGGGCAGTGGATCTCCGAAGCCGACGAGTTGGTTCAGGAATCGCTTGCTTTCCTCGGTGTTGAGTTCGAGAGGATGAGCCGTGGGCATTGCTTCAGCGCGGCAGTGTTTGCATGCGAGGCCGCAGGCCTGGGTCATCTCCCAGTAGACGAGCATTGGATTTCTGGAAAAATCGTGAGCCACGCGGCTCATGTCTGGAGTAGTGCCGGCGACGACCATGTTACCCCCTTCGGCGAATGCCTCGAAAAGAACTCCCACAAGCAAGACCAGAGTACTTTCGGAACGTGGAAAAGGCTGTGATTAGGATCACAGCCAGTCGTGATCAATTTCGCAAGAAGAAACCCGACATCTCGGGTTGACGTGGTGAGAAGACTGGCAAGCTACATCTCTACGGAGGTGTTACGCGGTTACGGACGGCAAACAAAGGCCCGAGTCTAGGGGTGAGCACATAGACCCGGGCTGGCAGTTCCGTGTAATTGCGAACCGAAGAGGGGACCCCGGCAATCCGGCGAAGGAGGCCAGAACTCGCCGGTGAGCGGATCACTCACCCTCGCAAGGTAACGCGGTTGCCCGTTCGGCAGGCCGGATTCGCCATTCGGAACAGCGATTCCTACCATCGGAACACTGAACTACTTCTTTTGCGCTTCGCGTATGTAGGACACGACCGCCTTCACTTGGTCCGGGGTCAAGCCTTTGTTGGTGAAAGCATGCATGGTTTTCTTGTCCTTGCCGCCGTTGGCGACCATATCGATCAGATCGGCATCGGAAGCCTTCCTGGCATCGTCAGAAACCAGGCTGGGAATCTTGGCGGCCGGTTTTCCCGCAAGGTCCGCGCCATGGCAGGCAGCGCATTTCGCTTTGTAGATGGCTGCTCCATCTTCGGCGGCCCATGAGAGGTTAGGCAAAACGAGGAATAGCGCCACAGCGATCATCACGATCAGGATTACGAGCTTTGTCATCTTCATGATTGCTTTTCCTTTTCGGAACCTTGATTGTCCCCGCCTCTTTGTCTGCGCTGAAGCGGGAATCTCGCAGACAAGTTTCGAGAACTGGGTAAGAACGTGCTAATCGTCTAGCAGTTTCTACGAAAGCGGGGGTAGTGGTCAGTGATCGCAGTCACGTCCGGTCGTGATCGTGGTCAGAGGCTAAGTTGGTCGAGCGCAGGCAGATCGGGTTAAAAGACTCGCGATCCGCGCCATATGCCGCACTGCAAGCAGCGATGAACGCTCCCGATCGTTCTTGTGTCTTACAACTTGTTGAAAACATTGTGATTGAGGAGTCAATCCCGCAGGGATCTTTGGCAAATGGCTTGCGATTCCGTAGCTGTAACTGGTTCTCCCAGGTGTTCATTTTGGAACCTACGCTCATGGTGATCGGGCTGAACCACCGCACGGCTCCGCTGGCCATGAGAGAGCGCTTTTGGATCAGTGAGAACCGGCGCTACGAAGTGTTGCGGCAGTTGAAGAGTGGGGAGGGCATCGAGGAAGTAGTTGTTTTCTCCACCTGCTGCCGGACGGAATTCCTGGTATGGGCGAGTGAGCCAACGCTGGCCGCCAACTCGCTGCTCAACTTTCTTTCGGTCGAGCATGGGCTGAAGCTGACCGAGTGGGAGCACTTCTACCGCCTGCTGGATGAATGCGCGCTGACCCACGTTTTCCAAGTGACGTCTGGACTCGATTCGATCGTGTTGGGCGAGCCGCAGATCGTTGCGCAGGTCCAAGCCGCGTGGGAGCAGGCACGCACTGTGAGCGCGGCGGGGCGTTTTCTGAACGCCGTGATAGCGAGAGGGCTCGAAGTCTCCACTCGAGTGCGAAAGGAGACGGCGATCGAAAAGCTGACGGTCTCCATTCCGACGGCGGCGCTCGAGTTGGCGCGCCAAATTTTCGGATCTCTGGATGGCCGAAGAGTATTGCTGCTAGGAACGGGAAAGATGAGCGAACTGTCTGCGCGTTCCATGATAGACAGCGGCGCTGGTTCCGTGGTGGTGATCGACCAATCGCCGGCGCGAGCGCGCAAACTGGCGGAGAAGTTTGGAGGCACGGCTGCCAGGTTAGCGGATCGCTGGAACTGCATGCTGCGTGCAGACATTGTGATCACCGCGACGGGATGTCCGCATGCAGTTCTAACACGCGAGGAAGCAGAAAGAATTGCTATTGAGCGCAACCGCGTTGCACTGGTCATCATGGACATCGGCCTGCCGCGTGACGTGGAACCGGACGTGCGCAGAGTTGACGGAATCCTCCTCTATGACCTGGACGGTCTCGAGCACGCGGTCAAGAACAACGCCACGGAATATAGGTCGACAGTCGCAGAGGCGGAGAGGATTATCGCTGCGGAGGCGCAAGCTTTCCGCGGCAAACTGCAGGCGGAAAGTATGGTGCCGATCATCGTGGCACTGAGCCACCGCCTCGACGAAATTTGCCGGCAGGAACTGGAGTCTTTCATCGAAGAGCGCGGGCCGTTTACCCGGGAGCAGGACCAGTCGCTACACGCAATCACATCGCAGGTCATAAAGAAGATTGCCAGCTCCCTGGCTCGCGAACTCAAAGAACTTCCAGAAAAGGAAGAACAGGAGAAGATGACCGCTGCGGTCACTCGCCTGTTTCACTTGGAATCGCCGCAACGGGCGTCTGCCGGCACCAGATCGGAGAAGCGAAATGAGCGGAGCAAAGAGCGTGCGGTCGCAATTAACTAGCAGTTCGGGAAGCAACGGAGCGTGGACAGGCAGGCAGGCTTATCTGCTGGCCGTGTTCTGTCTCCTGCTCGGTGTAGCGCTGGGATATTTGTTCCGTGGATCGGCGTCTACGGCTACGGCACAGGCCGCGGCATCGACTACCACGCAACCGGGAAGTGTCGAGGTCCAGCAGCAGCCAGACGCGAATGCGCAAGCTGTGCTGACGCAGGCAGCGGCACCCTTGCTCGAAGCCGTCAACAGAGATCCGAAGGATTTCGATTCGTACGTGAAGCTCGGCAATCTGTTTTACGACGGAAAAGAGTTTCCGCCGGCAATTCAATACTACGAACGCGCGTTGTTGATTCATCCGGACAATCCGGATGTGCGGACGGACATGGGCACGGCGTACTGGTATACGGGCAATGCGGAAAAAGCGCTGGCAGCGATGGAGACTTCTTTGAAGTACCGGCCAGGACATCCGCAGACGCTGTTTAACCTGGGCTGGGTGCGGTGGCAGGGCAAGCAAGATCCCAAGGGCGCGATTGACGCCTGGCAGCAATTGCTGAAAGCGAATCCGGATTATCCGCAACGACAACAGGTTGAGCAGGACATCGCGAAGGCGAAAGAGCACGCTTCGCGCGGGTAGAGAATTCATCGAGAGGCGGCGCCCTTTCATAACCGCTCATACCGGCGCCAGAGGGCTTCTGACAAGAAGCCCCTATTTCTTGGGGCGGGATTACCACTTGGCAAACGGCTTAGTCGATATGCACCTCGAAACGAGAATTTTGTTCTCGTTGTATTGGTTAAGCAGCGGTTTTGAGGCCGACAGCGGATAAGAGAGCGTCGAGATCGTC
>Ga0209380_10000832_pt1 | contig 21825 bp, 21 predicted proteins | sample HubBroMetageWFT6_FD_188347 | JGI IMG/M metagenome (GOLD analysis project Ga0209380, IMG submission 188347) | Warmed and freeze-thawed soil microbial communities from the Hubbard Brook experimental Forest, New Hampshire - Hubbard Brook CCASE Soil... | ecosystem: Environmental > Terrestrial >...
GAGTCCCCAGCCTGGGCAAACACAGGTCATCAATTCCCCCCCAGGGCAGAATCCCCCCGGAACCCAACCGGAAATGAATGCTCAACCCAACGACAATCCGCCGGATCAATAAAGATTGTTCGAAAGACGCCAGTAGAGCAAGAACTTGAATCTAGCCTACTGTGCAGTAATCAGTCGGATTGGCACCGGGGAGGTTCCGGGCGCCGAAAGAGTTGTCGACGCGTCGTTGCCGCAACCGGCGACATTCAGCACGTGCACATTCATGTTTCCATTGCCGAGGTCCTGATCAATGAAGACCTGCAGAAATCCCACAATGTTGACGGTCGGTTGGCTTACCCCAATGGGCAAGTTCGCGCCGCTATCGTAGATCGGAACGGTCACAATACTGCTACTGGCGGTGACCTGATTATTCGGGGTTATCGGATTCCCAAGTCCTGCGTCGATTTGATAGGGAAAGCTACTAACATCGAGTACGTCCTGCCCCGCGGACTGGTGGATCAGGCACTGCACGGCCGCGGACGTGCCTGTGCCAGGATTAACCTGGAGATTGGCTGTGGTCGGGTTGCTGGTGCTTCCACAGGCGTAAACAGTATTCACATCGCAACCTCCGATAGCCTTCTGATAATCATCGGCATTGGCGCAAGTGGGGAATGCGATTGCGGGCGGCGTGACGAGGACAGGAACGTACGAGCCCGCTGGCGGCGTACTACCTTCCCTGCTCAGGCAATTTGGAAGAACGCCGCAGCTGTTTGTCAAAGTAAAGCTCTTTCCGATTACACCGCCATCAATCGCAAATATCCCGGGGTTCCAAATCTCTCCATTCCTTCTAACGCTAGTCCTGACGAAGCCATTCCCGGCTCCGGCTCCGGGCTCCAAATTCGGGATGATCCATGGCTTCACGCAGCGTGGTGTCGCTGGAACGGCATCGCCGCCCGGCGCAACCACGCCCGAATTGGAAGGATTGAAAGCCTCGGCCGCAGCCGTAGCGCTCACGGTGTTTGTGGCTCTGGACCAAAAACGAGAGAACAGCGTGGGCAGGCCGGTGCGCTGCACTTGCACGATCACTGTTGGATTAACCGCAAAAGACTGGGCCAGACTGGAACAGTCCGGACTGCCGCTGGGGGCGCCTCTGGTTGAGTATTTGACAGTGACAGTGGCTGCGGTGCCTCCAACAGCATTTTGCGCGCCCACTATCTGCGCAATCTTAGTAGCGGTTCCCGACGGGCCACAGACGTTTTGCCACGAGGCACCATCAGTGTCCGGATCCGCAGTCCCGGTGATCCCGGAGATCGAGATCACTCGAGCAGCGGCGAGGGCGGCTGCATCGGCAGCCCTTTGCGCTTCCTCTCTCGCCAAATAAAGCGTGACCACATCGATCGACATAGCCGCCATGCCGATGATGGCGACCATGGCCACCGCGACTAGTATCATGGTCACCCCGCGTTCCGGGTGATGCCCCCGCCGGAAGTGACAAGGACGGCAGATTACTGGAGGTTTCATAGGTCTCTCAGTTCTCATTCATGGCGACAGCCGTTGCGTTGATCGTCGTCGGCAAGGTCACCGCCGAACCCAGCAAGCTCGCCGCCCGGCCGAATCGCCAGGGGTAGGCATACTGAATGCTGACGCAGGTAGCGATGACCGCACTCCCTCCGGGGGGTTGTGGCAAACAATCCACGCCGGCGGGCTGGCCTCCCGCCGCCGGAAAATAGTATCCCCGGTTAATGGTCAACGTAATGCCGCATGGCGAGCCAGCACTTGGTACGACGCTGAAGGTCCACGTTAGCCCTGAAGGAGACGCGCCCAGGCTCATCCCGCAGTCGTTGATGTTGTTTGCCTGGAGGTAGTTATCGACAATCCAAAAGGTGTCGACGACGGAGACCGGAGTGGCTGTCGAGGTGAGGTCGTTGGTGGGCTCGGCGGCTGCGGCACGGGCTGCGTCCCGCGTGATATTCGTAAGCTTCTGCTTGAGTGTAAATGCGCCGCTGAAGTCGAAGATTCCCACCACGAATACCACCAGCAACGGCAGGGAGACGGCGAACTCCACCAGTTGCGCGGCACGGTCATCGTGCCGTACAAGCCGCCCTAGTTGGGCGTTCCATTTGCGGCGATGAGAACAGCTCCTCACTGCGTCTCCACTCGCACTCGGGCGGCTGCCGTCATCAAGATCCGCTGATTGTTCAGCGAGCTGAAAGGCAGCTTGAACTTAAATGGATATTGGAACGAGACGGAAATGCCGCACACCCTGGTCCCTGAAACGGTGCTCGACAACAGGACCGGCGTCTCCACGCAAACCTTCGTGCTGGCGGAGCTGTCACAGGATGGCACCGTGCCCCCACTGGTGCAAGCGTTCAAGACCGGCAAGGGCGACGGATACTGTGCTTTCGAAGGATCAAGCTTGGCGACGACAAGCGCTGCCTGCACTGCATTGAACGCGTTCTGCGAGGGCGACACCCCGGTGCATGTCGTGCAAGTTGGCGCAGCCCCGGCGCGCGCGCCTTCCTGCGCAGCTCGCGTGATCGTTCCATAGATACTGAACGCCTGTCCGAACCAGAAGATGCCCAGCAGGATCATGAACATCAACGGCAGGACTGCGGCAGCTTCCGCAATCTCGGCCCCGCGAACCTCGCTGACCAGCCTTCCAAGAATGGATCGTTTCGAAGTCATCTAAGCTCCCCTCTCAGCTTCCAAAGAACCCCGTAAAGCAAAACGGTCAACGCCAGTGCGACTCCATAGGGAACTTTCAGCGAATCGGGATTGTCGAGCGAAACCCGTGACCCCGGCAATCTGAATGTCACAAGCGAAATCAGGATGTGCCCGATGTTGCGGATCGTTTGACGCGTCCGTCCTTTGTAAACGACCAACACAACCGCCATTACTCCGGCCACCAGAATCGATGCCAGCAAAAGATCAACCAGCGCCGCCGGGCCCGTGAAAGCGCCCAGAGCTCCCGCAAGCTTCCAGTCTCCTGCCCCCAGGCTGCGCAGCAGAACAAACGGCAGCAGCAACGCTAATCCTAGCGCCGCGCCCAGCAGGGAAGCTTTCAGACCCGAGAGGCCGCTAAGCACTGTATTGGTAACCACACCAATGAGCAGTGATCCCACGGTCAGCCAATTCGGAATGCGACGCCAGCGCAGGTCCGTCCATCCGGCGACGCCAGCCAGAAGCATCGCGCCCACAAGGGCCACCGGTTTCAAAACCCCCTCAAGCCGTGGCGGCACCGAAGCCAAAGTCCCGCATCGTTTCCCTGATATTGAAAAGGATCCATTTGGTGGCGTACAAAATCCTTGGCGGGCTGGGACGTTTGGCTCCCGCTGCGATCACATTACCTCGCCAAAACAGCGGCCTCTGGCGCGGATTTTCACACAGCCGGATGCCGAAGTCAACGAATGTGTAGTCAGGAATGTGTGGTCAACCAGTTACCGCTTCCCGCCAACCCCGTCAGCAGATGCCCAAAGTAAAAACAAAGGCCCGGAGCGTGTCCGGGCCTTTCAGAATAAATATTGAATAAATTACCGGTTAAACGCCGGCGCCGCATTGTGCTCGGCGACAATCTTTTTGGCGTTGTCCGCCAAGGCCTTCGCCTGAGGCAGCAGTTCAAGACCTTTCACTACTTCCGGATCGGACTCAGCGCGAACCTTCATGCCCTCATCCTGACCGAAAGCGTCGGTGAAAATCTCTGATTTGATGTTCGATCGAATCCAATCATTATTATCGATCAGATCCGCCTGCGTGTAAGGAATGCTGACCTCATCCAGAGACTTGCGGAATTCCTGCAGGGTTGCGTCATCAACTTCAAAGCCCTTCGTCGGCTTGTGGCTCACGACGTAGCGCTTGGCGAAGTTGAAGAACGCGTAGTGCTGCAGCAGCGTGTCCTCGAAGTGGTTGCTCTTCACCGCAGGAATGTTGACGTCAGGTGTAATGCCGCCCCCGCCGTAAACTGTTCGCCCGCTGTCGGTGAGCTTCACTTCACGATTGGCGGTGTTGGAACTCTCGGTGCTATCGCGATTGTAATAGTAGTCGTAGAGCGAAATGTTGGAGTAGTCTCGCTGGATCAAACGTCCGCTCGGTGTGTAGTAATGAGCCGTGGTGAGCGCCAGTCCAGTATTCTCCGAGAGCGGATACACAGTCTGTACCAAGCCCTTTCCGAATGTCACCTCGCCCGCGATTAAGCCGCGGTCGTGATCCTGAATGGCCCCGGAAACAATCTCCGCCGCTGACGCTGTCTGACGGTTCACCAGAACAACAATCGGGTAATCCTTACCGCCATTGCCGTGCTGAGCCACGTAACGCTTCTCGGCCGAGGCGCGTCCATGGTGAGAGACGATGAGCTGACCCTTTTTCAGGAATTTGTCTGCAACGCCCACGCCTTCGCTGAGCAAGCCGCCCGGATTGGAGCGCAAGTCGAGGATTAGCCCCTTTACATCGCCGAACGAATCGAGCGCATCCGAAACCTCGTGCTCCGTCGTCTCATTGAAACCGTTGACGTGCATGTATCCGACGCCCGGCTTGATCACGAAATGAACATCTACGCTGTAGCGCGGAATCTCGTCGCGAACCAAGGTGAACTCCATCGGCTTCTCCACGCCCTCGCGCGAGATGCTGATGTGTACGGTCGTTCCCTTCGGCCCCTTCAGCAGGTCGGCCACATCGCCCGTACTCATGTTTTCGGTCGTTTTGCCGTCCACGGCAATGATCACGTCCCCAGGATGAATCCCGGCCTTGTAGGCGGGCGTGCCGGTGAAAGGATAGATCACGATCACTTTGTTGTTGCGCGGACCCACGGTCATGCCCACGCCGTAGTACTTGCCGCGCTGGTCCTCGCGCATCAGCGCGTAGGATTTGGGATCGAAGAAGTTGGAGTGCGGATCGAGTGCGTGCAACATGCCGGGGATGGCCCCGTTATAGATGGCCTTGTCTGCGTTCACTGGCTCGGCGTAGTTGTCCTCGACGAGCGCGTAGACGTCGGTGAACTGCTTCAGGCTGTCCTTGACCTCGGAATCACCAGTCATCGACGACTGCTGACCGGACCGCTGGGCAAACAGAATTCCCAGGAATCCGCAGGCAAGCAGGAAAAAAACTACCAGAAAGAGCGATCGGCGTGAACTACGTGCCATCTGAAATTCCTTCGTTGAGGGCTTACTTCCACCCCAGCTATCGTACTGAATTGAAACAGTATACCACTCCTTCGACTGCCCCGAACCGACATTGTCACCTTGGTAACCGCGTCCCCGGAGGCCGCTGCTTATCAGATGCGGCGGAAAGCTGATTGGGTTCCTGCTGGGGCACACTGACTAGCAATTCTTCCCAGCTTTCGCGATCCCCACGATGGCGGAAATGCTGCGTTCGATATCGTCATCGGTTGTAGCCCAGCAGGAAACCGAAATTCGCATGGCTGTATGTCCCTTCCAGACGGTGCCGCCGAACCAGCAGGTACCGTCAGCCTGAAGAGCCGCGATGACGCGCCGGGTCTCTTCCGGAGGGCCGAATGAGACCAGCACCTGATTCAGAACCACTTCGTTGAGCACGCTGAAACCGGCGGCGCGCAGGCCGTCGGCAAACTGTTTGGCTTGCCGGCAGTTGCGCTCGATCATCTCCCGCAAGCCGCTTCGCCCGAGCGACCGCATCGCTGCCCACAACTCAATTCCTCGTGCGCGGCGCGAGGAGTCGGGCGTGTACTGCCAGGGTTCGCGTCCGGAACTCTGCGTCAGGTAGGCGGCGTTTCCCGCCGACAGTGCTCGCCGCAGATGCTCAGGTTGCCTCACCGCCACCATCCCCGAATCGTAAGGAACATTCAGCCACTTGTGGCAGTCGATTGCCCACGAATCAGCCCCACTGACGCCATCGAGCAGAGGAGCGTAGAACGGTGAAACGGCGCCCCATAATCCAAACGCTCCATCGACGTGAACCCAGGCTCCCGTGTCGCCAGCCCGCGCGCAGATCTCTTTTGCGGGATCGAATGCTCCAGTATTAACATTGCCCGACTGAATGCACACGATGGTGCGTTCATCAAGCGCAGGAAGGGCGTCGGCGCGCATCCGTCCCTGCCCATCGGCTGGAATGGTGGTAACGCGCGAGCGGCCAAGGCCCAGCATATTTAGCGCCTTCAGTACCGAAACGTGAACCTCTTCGCCGACTACGACACGGATCGGTGGAGCCCCAAACAGGCCGTCTTCTTCCACATTCCAGCCGGAGCGCTGGAGCAAAGCTGAGCGAGCGGCCGCAAGCCCGGAGAAGTTCGCCATCGTCGTACAGGTGACGAAGCCAACGCCGCTGCCCGAAGGCAAAGCAAGTAGATCCAAAGTCCACTCGCGGACAATCTCCTCCAGCTTCGCCGCGACAGGGGACATGACTTGCATCGCTGCATTCTGGTCCCAGGCTCCAGCCAGCCAGTTCGCAGCCAGGGCCGCTGGCAGCGTTCCACCAACCACAAATCCAAAGTACCGGCCGCCGGTTGTGGCTACCGTGGCGGGCGAGCCAATCTCGTCAAGCAGCGCCAGGAGTTCCGCCGGACCTGTCGGATGCTCCGGCAGAGTCCCCCCAAGGGCCTGCAACCGCGCGATGCTTTCAACTGACGGCACGACCGGGCGGAGGTCGATCTCGCTGAGGTATCGCGCGGCTCGTTCCGCCGTGTCGGCCAATAGCTCTCTCACAAATACCTTCCCGGAAAAACGCTTATCGTTTCTACGCCTCGGAGAGTGTACACAAAGGCGTGCCTTTCGATTGGACGGGAGCACATGCTGATTGGTCACAACATTTCGAATGGCTGGCGGATGAAGTTCTCGAAAGCTTGAAGTTCCGAGATCGAGGACATCAGAGCAAACCAGAGCAAACCAGAGCTGCCTTGCGGCAACCTCATAAAGCCGTTGCTCCGAGCGGTCGGTCCTCATACGCTCTCGGCAGTTAACCGCCCCCGCCTGAAACTTTGTCACCGTATCGGTTAGCCGTCATTGCCGCTTTTCCGACTCCGGCAGTATGATGAACGGCATGAGCTTTTCTGAGACGATCTTCCTCTTCTTTCTAGCCCTGATTATCTTTGGGCCCAAGAAGTTGCCCGAGATCGCGCGCCAAATCGGCAAGGTGCTCAACGAATTCCGCCGTGCGTCGAACGAATTTAAATCGCAGATCGAACAGGAGATATCCCACCTCGAGGTTGAGAATCGTCAAACGATTCTCCCGCCCAGCCCAACTCCGGAAGGCGCTGCGAGCCGCACCCTCAGTGCAGAACCTCCGGCAACCTTGGCGGCCCTCACGGATGAGCCGGCCGCCCAAAACGAAATGCCACCCGTTGCAACCGAGGCGGTCGCTCCCATCACCCCTGCCAACGACGTAACCTCCCCTGCCTCGCAGGAGTCTCATGTTTGAATCCGCAGCCGCGACGGCCAGCGGCGACAGTGAAAAAGAGCCGATGCCCACAATGGGCTTTCTCGACCACCTCGAGGAACTGCGAAAGCGTCTTGTCTACTCCATTGCAGCGGTGGCCGTTGGGTTCGGCGCCTGTTGGTGGAAGGTCGAGCGCATTTACGAGGTCATGCAGCGCCCGATCATGCAGGCACTGCGGACGAATGGACTATCGGAAAAACTGGTCTACCTGAATCCCACCGAACCCTTCAACCTTTACTTGAAGATTGCTGCGCTTGCTGGTCTCTTCCTTACCTCTCCGTTCGTTCTCTACCAGGTGTGGATGTTCATTTCGCCCGGCCTTTACCGTAACGAAAAGCGTTACGCCGTGCCTTTCATGGTTTCCACCATCGCGCTATTCACCTGCGGCGGCTATTTCGGGTACAAAATCGTCTACCCGCGGGCCCTCGACTTCCTGATTCACTTCGGCCGGCAGTTTCAACCGATGATCACGATCGGCGAATACACCCAACTGTTTCTTAGCATTGTGCTTGGCATGGGATTGATATTTGAAATGCCGATTCTGATTTTCTTCTTATCGCTGATGGGCATTGTGAGTCCGGCCTTCATGTGGAAGCATTTCCGGTACGCGATTCTGATCATTTTTGTCATCGCTGCCATCGTCACGCCCACACCCGACATCGTAAACATGTGCATTTTCGCGGCACCCATGCTGGCGTTGTACGTGTTCAGCATCGGCGTTGCATGGGTTGTCCATCCCAAGCAGCGCCAGGCGCGGAAAGAGAAGCAGGCGCAGTGATCGGGTCAGAAACGATTGGATCGAAATGGCTGCGGTGGATCTTGCTGGCTGGCATGTCATCTGTGCTGGCTTGTGACCACGACAAGAATTCCGCGCAAGGCCAGATCCCTTCGACTCCCGCCACCGCGACTCATTCCGCTTCAGACACTACCGGTCCAGCGCTCACACTCGCCCCCGACAGCGGCCCGCCACCTGCCTTCGATGGGGATCGCGCGATGCAGTATGCAAAGGAGATAGTGAAGTTCGGTCCACGTCCGCTGGGCAGCGCGAATCACAGGAAGGTGGAGGAGTACTTGGCCTCTCGCCTGAAAGGAGACCACGTCGAGGACGATAGCTTTACCGCCGACACTCCCGAAGGAAAGTTTCCTGTACACAACATTCTCGCCAAGTATCCCGGAACCAGAGATGGCATCATCGTTATCGCCAGTCACTACGATACGAACTATCCCCTTCGCAAGACATCCTACGTCGGTGCCAACGACGGCGCTTCTTCAAGCGCTTTGCTCCTCGAACTGGCCAACCAATTACGCGGCCAGCCGCGCGAAGGCTATAGCATCTGGCTGGTGTGGGACGATGCCGAGGAGGCAATGAAGCCAGACGGCTCCGGCGGTCTTCCGCAGGAAATGCCTTTCGACCAGGACAGCCTCTACGGCATCACGCATGTGGCCGAGAAGTGGCAGGGCGACGGAACCTTGAAGAAGGTGAAAGCATTTTTGTTGGCCGACATGATCGGAGACGCCGATCTCAACATCGATCGCGATCTCAATTCCACTCCGTGGCTTGAAGACGTTGTCGGCGAGGCGGCAAAACGCCTTGGTTACCAGTCGCACTTTTTCGCACGCAAGAACCAGGTTGGCGATGATCACATTCCTTTCATGAAGAGAGGCGTCCCTTCTGCCGATCTGATCGATTTTGACTATGGCTACAACAACGTCTTCTGGCACACGTCGCAGGATACAGTCGACAAGCTGAGTCCCAAGAGCTTGGAAATCGCCGGCAAGGTGATCCTCGAAACCGTTCGCATCCTCGACAAGATGGATTCGATCCCTGCGAAGTGATTGTGGCTGCTTGCGATTTCGCGATTTTGCGCTTTTCCAAAAATTAATTTCTAATGCACCGCATATGCGAACCGTGAAGACCCTGTTGTTTGCCTGCATCTTCAACTTTGCTTGCCATGGCGCAACCCCTCATGCCGATTCCACCGAAGCCAATCAGGTAATTCAGGCGGCGCTTCAACCCTCGCCGCTGGAAACGAATCTTCATCGCCTAACCGATGAGATCGGCGGCCGAGTACCGGGCACCGTTGCCATGCAACACGCCGTGTCATGGGGAGTACAAGCCTTCACGGCGGCGGGCGCCGACAGCGTGCATACCGAAGGATTCACGATTCCATCCTCGTGGGCTGAAGGTGCCACCGAGATGAACGCATCCACCTCGTATCAGGTGAATGCGACGAGCGTCGGTGGAGCAACGGTGCTCTCCTCGTTCCGCGTACGCGCTGTTTCGGTTGCGTGGGCTCCGGCGCTCGCTCCCCTAAGACACGTCCCCGTCATCGATGTGCGAGAAGGTTCCGAAGCCGATTTCAAGAAGGCCGGCGACATTGCCGGAAAGATTGTGTTAGTGCATACGGTCGTTCTAAAGACGTGGGATGACTTGTTCGCAGAGTACACGAACGCTCCGCCGGTTATCGACCTGGCGGTCAAAGGGAACGCCAAGGCGGTCGCTTTCATGGCCACGCGCGAGCACGACATCCTCTACCGGCACACGAATTCGGCTGCCGGAGAAATTGATAAGCTGCCCATGGTTATTGTGGCACGGGAGGATGGCGAGCGCATGGCGCGCCTGCTGGCCTCCGGAAATCTCGTGTGGGCCGACCTCTCCATTCCCAACCAGATCGGTGGACCAATCAAGGCCGCAAATGTCGTCGCAGAAATCAGAGGCAGCGAAAAGCCAGACGAGTTCGTGATTCTGGGTGCACACCTGGATTCGTGGGAACTGGGCACCGGCGCCCTCGATAATGGCTGCAACGCCGCCCTGGTCGTCGATGCTCTGCGAGCCATCAAAGCTTCGGGCGTTAAACCCCGGCGTACCATCCGTTTCGTTCTTTTTTCCGGCGAAGAACAAGGATTGCTCGGATCTCGCGCCTATGCCTTCAATCACCGCGCCGAGCTCGACAAGGCAGCCGGCGTCGTTGTCTACGACTCCGGCACGGGAAAAACTACCGGCTTCTCGCTGGGCGGCCGCAAGGATGTGCTGCCCATAGCGAAAGAATTGATCGCACCCTTGGCGCAATTTGACGTCAAAGAACTGAAACTCGACATCGAGTGGGGAACCGACCACTTCGATTTCATGCTGGAGGGTGTGCCCACTTTCGTGGCAGACCAACTGGAGGCAAACTACCTCGAAAACTACCACGCGGTTTCTGATACTTACGACAAAGTCGACTTTCCTCAACTGAAGAAACACGTGGCCGAGGCCGCCCAGTTGAGCGTTGCGCTGGCCGATTTACCGGAAAAGATCGGCCCGCGTTTCACCCATGAGCAGATCGAGCAAACGATGGATGAGACTAAAAGCGTCGACATGCTCAAGGCCAACGGCATCTGGGATGATTGGGTAAGCGGTAAACGCGGAAGGCAGAAATGATTTTCGATTGTTGATTAAATCTGAAACCCGGAAACAGAGGCCTTTCAATCTAGAATCTGAGACCGACAATCAACCATTCTTCGCGGACGCCCATTGGTCTATTTCTGGATACTTTTCAACGTTTTCGCGCTCGGCATCTTATTGGTGGATCTTCGCCTCCATCGGCATGGCCGGGCCGTCGGTTTTCGCGCCGCTCTGAGCTGGAGCGCGACGTACGTCGTGTTGGCCGCAGCGTTTGCTGTCCTGCTGTACTTCTGGCAAGGACATCAAGTTGCGCTGGAGTTTATCACCGGCTACGTCCTGGAAGTTTCGCTCAGCATCGATAACCTCTTTGTCTTCCTTATCATCTTCAACTATTTTGCGGTGCCCGATGAGCAGCAGCATCGCGTTCTATTCTGGGGGGTTCTTGGCGCGCTGCTGTTGCGCGGCATTTTTATCGGCGCCGGTGTAGGTCTGATCTCGCGTTTCCATTGGGTTCTTTACGTCTTTGGGACCCTACTCATTATCAGTGGCATCCGCTTTTGCGTGAGTGGGGATCGTAAAATCGATCCCGCCAGGAATCCGCTGGTAAGAGCGCTACGCCACTTTATCCCTGTCACCAGCGACTATCGAGGCGGGAAGTTTTTTGTCCGAAATCTTCCGGACTCACGTCTGTACGCCACGCCTTTGCTGGTGGTGCTTATCCTCATCGAAACGACCGACGTTCTTTTTGCGGTCGATTCCATTCCCGCGGTCCTTGCGGTTACGCTGAATGCCTTCATCGTATATACCTCGAACGTATTTGCGATTCTGGGACTGCGCTCGCTGTATTTCGCAGTCTCCCGCCTGATGAAGATCTTCCGCTTCTTGCACTTCGGCTTGGCGGCCGTGCTGGTATTGGTAGGAACGAAGATGCTTACAACGAAGTATTTTCGGATTTCCACCGCCGCTACGTTGGGCTTGGTTGCAGGCGTAATTCTGATCTCGATCGCGATCTCAGTCCTTTTACCCGCGAAGGATCGCTGAGCGGCGCGGGATCAGTTCACTTTAGAGATCAACCCTTGGAGCTAAATGCGGGGTTTTAGAAACGTAGGGTACTAGTTGGACACCCGGGCTCGCAAAATTGGCGCCCGCCGCACCTTGTTTGCCTCTGGTAGATACCGAATAGGACGGTACGCTAAAGGTTTTAACTGGGTGGGCCACAACGGGATTGCGGGCTACCTATTCAGAGAAACCAGATATTTTCACCCTTGGTTACCGAATGCTTGAGGTACTTCTTATCATCGTGATCGGGATTGTCCATCCGATAGTGCGCGCCGCGGCTTTCTTCGCGCGCCAAAGCCGACCGGGTCACCAGCAGTCCGGCTAAAAGCAGGCTCCGAGCCTCGTGCGCTCGTTTCGTTCCCGGATGCGCCAGTTTGGGAACCACTTCTTCCAAACTCTTCAGCGCCTTCTGCATTCCCATTCGGGTGCGCACAATACCGACTTCACTCTCTAAAGCGAGCTGGATTTGCCCGATCACTTCTTCCAAACCGGCGTCTACTGGTCCGTTCGAGTAAGCGGCTTTCGGTTTCACTTTTGCTGGTGACATCGGCTTGGGTTTTTCTCGCATCGCCTTACCGGCACGCGCGCCAAAGACCAAGCCCTCCAGCAAGGAATTGCTAGCCAGTCGGTTCGCACCGTGCACGCCGGTCGCGGCGGCTTCTCCCGCAGCGTATAGACCCGCGACATTCGTCTTGCCATCCACATCGGTGCGAACGCCACCCATGCTAAAGTGCGCCGCCGGGCGGACCGGAATTACATCTTCGGTAATATCAACGTTATATTGCATGCAGGTAGCGTAAATTCGCGGGAATCGTTTTTGTACCTTTGACGGGCTAAGGTGGGTAAGGTCGAGATAGACGAACGGGTCCTTGGCGCGGCTCACTTCCATTTCGTGAACGATGGCCCGTGCCACCACCTCGCGCGGCGCCTGTTCGCCCAGCGCGTGATACTTACCCATGAACCGGTTCAATTCAATGTTGCGCAGGCACGCGCCTTCGGCGCGCAGCGCGTCAGAGAGCATAAACCGGGGCACTTTTTTCATGTAGAGTGCGGTCGGATGAAACTGCACGAGCTCCATGTCGCTGAGTTCGGCTCCAGCGCGATATGCCATCGCGATGCCGTCCCCCGTTGCCGTATCCGGATTGGTCGTATTGCGATAAATTTGTCCCATCCCGCCGGTCGCCAGAAGCACTGCGGAACATGCAACTTCCTGCGGAACGCCTTTTTCATCGAGAACCGAAACTCCTGTAATGCGCCCGGCGTCAGACAGGAGATCGGTGGAAAACACAAACTCCGCAAACGAGATGTGCTTCAGTGACTTGGCCTTGACGTACATTGCCCGCAGGATTTCTCTTCCCGTCGACTCGCCCTGCGCGTGCAGACTGCGGTGGCGACTGAGGGGACTGTCCAGTCCGAATACTAGTTTGGTCGCATGGGGTTTCCCCCACACGATCAACTCCTCGATGCGCTCCGGGGCTTCTTCCAGCAGGATCTTCACCGCCGCTGCATTGCAAAGCCCATCGCCTGCGCTGAGAGTGGCCTGCAACTGAAGGCTGACTTCGTCTTCGTCGCTCAACGCCGTCACCTGTGCAGATTGTGAGGAGTCGATTTCCTTCTTCGCGAGCACAAGTACGCTCCCCGCGGCGGCCAGTTCGATAGCGGCGCGCAGGCCGGCGATACCAGCGCCAATCACCACGAAGTCAGTCTCGGCTGGAAGACCCTTCATAGACCGGAAATAGTACCACTTTGCGCAAGTCAGTCAGTCGAGCGCTTACGCTATTATGGAACGGCATGCCGCAAGTGATCATCCACGTCCTTCCTCGGCCGTATCAGGCTTGGATCGAGAACGGCCTTCTCACGCGAGCGGGTTCCGTCTTGAGCGAACTGCTGCCATTGGCCAGCCGCATATTTGTGATCACCGTTCCTCCGGTACGCAAGCGCTGGGGATCGAAACTTCTTGCTTCCTTAAAGGCCAGCGGTTTCACGGCGCAAATAATCCCGATGCCTGACGGTGAACCGACCAAACGTCTGGCGACGGTTGAGGCCCTAGCCGATAAATTGGCACGTCTGGGCGCCGATCGCAAGGCCGTGATCATCGCTTTGGGCGGTGGGATCGTGGGCGATGTCAGCGGCTTACTGTCTTCCCTCTATATGCGCGGTGTCGAGTTTGTGCAGATTCCCACGACGGTACTGGCGCAGGTCGATGCTTCCATCGGGGGTAAGACAGCCGTCAATCTCGTTGCCGGCAAGAACATGGTAGGAACCTTCCATCACCCCCGGGTGGTGCTCATCGACCCCACGGTGCTCAAGACCTTACCCGACCGCGAGTTTCGGTCCGGGCTTTACGAGGCTCTGAAGTGCGGAATTATCGGAAACGTCAATTTGTTTTTGCGCTTTGAGCAGAATCGAGCCCGGATTCTCAAACGCGATCCCGTCGAACTCGAGTGGCTCATCGCGCAATCGGTCAAGCTGAAGGCCGAAGTCGTCTCTGCCGACGAGCGCGAAGACGGTCTGCGCCGCGTTCTCAATCTGGGCCACACCGTTGGCCACGCTTTGGAGGCCGAAACCGGCTACCGTCGCCTTCTCCACGGCGAAGCCGTCGCCTGGGGGATGATCGCTGCCACGAACATCGCCCTCAGTGTGGGTCGCACTGACAGGGTTACCGCCGGCCGCATCGCCGACGCGGTGTTGAGCCTCGGTCGCCTGCCCGAACTGAATGTCAGTTCGCGCAAGATTCTTCGAAGGCTTCAGTCTGACAAGAAAACGCAAAATGGTGTCGTGCATTTTATTCTTCCGCGCGAAATTGGGAAGGTTGAAGTTGTCAGCGATGTGCCAGCAAGTGCCGTACTCGATGCCGTCGATGAACTGCGGCGTTTATCGCGTGGCGGCTAGGTTTGGGGAACGTAACAACTTTTGAACGAGAGAACAATATGCCAGAAACAACACAGCAATATATCCAGCGAATCCTGGGCCATGTCCAAGGCCGGGACGCAATCAAAGTGCAGAAAGCGACCGCCCCGAAATTGAAGAAGTTGATCGGCGGCTTGACGCCCAAGCAACTGAAGTGGAAGCCTGAGCCAACCAAGTGGTCGATCGCCGAGATCGTAGCTCATCTCGCCGATGCCGAGATCGTTGCGGGTTGGCGGATGCGCTCCGTTCTCGGGGCAAATGGAACGGCAATCCAGCCCTTTGACCAGGACACGTGGGCGTCCGTTTTCCAATACAGCAATCGCGATGCGAAACAGTCGCTGGAATTCTTCCGCGTGCTGCGGGAGAACAATCTGGCAATGTTGCGGGCTCTTCCGCGCGAACTGTGGGAGAACTACGGCATGCACGCCGAGCGCGGCAAGGAGACCATTGCGCATTTAGCGCGCATGTTTGCCGGCCATGATACCAACCACATCCTCCAGGTCGAAGCCGTTGCCCACCAACTGAAAAGCAGAGCCTCCAAAAAGAAGAAGCGGAAGTGAACCGCGTGGCCGTGAAGGAGACCAGTAAACCCCAGGTAATCGGTGCCGCGCCCGAAGGAGCCAGCGATCCGAATTCTGCTGCGCGAGCGGTTCGGCAGATGTTCACCTCGATCGCTCCGCGCTACGACCTGCTCAACCACGTATTGTCTTTCAATATCGACCGCATGTGGTGGCGTCGAACCGCCCGCGCTTTCTCTCACATTCTGGCTTGTTCAGATGCACGCATCCTCGACCTCTGCTGCGGGACGGGTGACATGACGTTCGCTCTGCGCCGTCGAGCAGGGAAGTCGTCTGCCCGGATTTTTGGCGCCGATTTTTCTCACGCCATGCTTCAGCGCGCCGCAGTGAAGTCCTCATCCGTGCCAGACCACTTAAGCCCTAGTTGGATCGAGGCCGATGCTCTCAGCCTTCCATTTCCCAGTGCACACTTCGATCTGGTAACTTCCGCTTTCGGTTTCCGCAATCTCGCCGACTACAATGCCGGGCTGAACGAAATCATCCGGGTGCTTCGTCCCGGCGGGGAGTGCGGTGTCCTCGACTTCGGCGAACCGAAGGGACTGATGGGTGCGGTCTACCGCATCTATTTCAAGCAAGTTCTGCCCCGCGTTGGAACCATGATCTCCGGCGTCCGGGGTCCGTATGCTTATCTTCCCGCCTCGGTCGAGCGGTTCCCGCCGCCAGAAGAAATGCTCGCGAGAATGAAACGCGCCGGGTTTGCCGAAGCGAATTGGACTCCCTACACCTTCGGAATCGCGGGCCTTTATCGCGGCAGGAAGTAAACGTTGCAACGAGCAAATGAATCGTGTGGAGACAGCCGCCCGGCGGACTGGCGAAAGAATTACCCGGCCGCGCGCAGCAACCTACTCAGCCCTTCTATATCTTCAGAACCGACATCCCCGACAACAAAATATCGCAATCCATTCTGCGACCAGTTCTCAACATTGAACGAGAGCACATGGACCGGTCCTGAAGGCAAACTCGCCGTCTCCTCTCCGCGATCCTGAAATATGAAGACAGAAACCTCGTGCTTGCGTACCTGGTAGATCAAATGCGCGCCGGGCGTTTGCGCGAGGTAGGTTACCCGTCCTCCGACCAACGTAAACTCTGATCCTTGCAGCTCCGGCAGATTGAAGCTAAAAGGAATTTTTCCTTGAAACCAAGGCTTCACAGTATGACGATCCGTCGAAAGCACGTCGACAGGCGTCGCACTCGCTAGCGCGGCAACATGCAGATCAGCCAGTTCGCTATACACGCTGTGTCGCCGTGCGCTCTCGCGCTTCACATACAGACTTACCGCGACCGAAAGGATCAAGACTGCGAGGGCGGGGATCAGCAGAATTTTCCATAGCCTGCCGGTTTGCCGGCGCGGCTTAGAAGCGACAAGTTCCCCCACGCGATTCCGTAGATCTGTGCTCGCTGAATAGCGCCTGCCGGCCATTTGCACCGAACGTTTCATCTGGACTTGGCCCAGGACGTCAGCTGCGCACACAGCGCATTCCCGCACATGCAAACCGACCGCATTGGCATCAGCGCGGTCCAGTTCGCCATCGGCATACGCACCCAGTTTGTCACCCCATCGCTCACAGCCCATGCCGGCCCTCCTCGTTCTTGTTCCGCAACAAGTCGCGCAGCGCTCTTCGCGCGCGAAACAGGCGTGACATCACTGTTCCCATCGGAACCGTGAGCGTTTCTGCAATCTCTTGGTAGGACATCTCCTCGACCTCACACAGCAGCAAGATCTCGCGAAAAAGCACGGGCAAGTCCGCCAAGGCGTGCTGCACGGTTTCGCGATCCGCCTGCTCGATCAGGACGCTCTCGGGTGTGGTGCTGTTGGCGGGCAGCAACATCTCATCCTCTTCTGTATTGATCGGAATAGTAGTTCGGAGTCCCGTCCGCGAACTCAGGAACGAATTCCGCAGGATGCGGTACATCCACGCCCGAAAATTTGTGCCGGCCTGAAACGAAGAGAAACCGCGCAGCGCCTTGGTATAGGTCTCCTGCACCAGATCTTCCGCTTCGGTCGTGTCCTGGGTTAGCCATCGCGCGAAGTTGTAAAGCTGGTCGAACAACGGCATGGCCAGATCTTCAAATGTCGCGGCGGGCAAGCGTGGCTCTGACACCTCGATAGCATAAACCGTCCAGTCGCCGGTTTATTCCCGTATTCTCGAGAAATATTTTTAGAGCCAGCTCGGTACGTGGATATCGGAAGCCGGCAGGTTTAGTTCGCTGGGACTGTGATCTCGGCGTTCGGCGCCGGTTTGAAGCTGTCCGCAAACGCGTCTGTGATGGTGTAGCGAATCACGTGCTCATACTCCGGCCCCAGGAACCGGCGCAGGCGGTCGGTGTTCATAATGTATTCCCCGGTCATGTAGGGAACCGCTTCCGGCGGAATTGCTGAAATCTTCCACTTCCATAGAAATTTCAGCACCTGCTTCATCGCCCACTTTCCGGGAACTCGTACCAGTTTTGCCTGTGCCATCTCGACGCAGCGTCCGAAGGTCAGAGGCTCGCCACGTCCGGCCACGTTGAGCACAGTCAGGCGTTGGGTTTCCGGCTCGCGCTGCAGGATGTGACGAATCAGTCGTGCCATGTCGTCGACGTGAATAAACTGAATCCGGTTGTCGAGGTATTGCTGGCCGCGGGGAAACATACACGGCAGCCGCTTGCCTTCTTTGCGCATTTTCCCGGCCCGAGCGCTTTTGCCATTGGGAGTGCCCCGGAACGCGCCCATCAGATAGTTCTCTACACTCGCGCCGGCAAAGATGTGCGGCCGCAAAATATATGCGCTGCAACCACGCAAAGAGTGGGATCGGGTCTGTACAACTTCATCCGACTGCTTCTTGTGGATGGCATAGGGAAGGGTGTGCGCTGCCAGCAACGATTCTTCCGTCGCCGGCGCTGGCAGGTTTGACCCGTAAGCCGAGACGCTACTGGGAAAGATGAACTGCTTGACCCCATCGTCGGTCGTGCGATTGGCCTCGGTGACAGCCTCCATTACCCTCGCCGTACCCGCCACGTTGATTTGCCACATGCGCTCCACGTCGACCACGCCCGTGCGCACCGGATCAATGACGAATGCGAGGTGAATCATCGCGTAAGCGTGGGTATCGCGCAGCAATTCATACAAAACCCGGGTAGAGGATTCCTCGCCCAGATCCAGGCTCTCAAACCGCAACTCGGAGTCAGTCCGGGGCGGACTCACGTCCACACCAATCACCGAGTAACTCCCGAGCAGCGGGAGTAGCCTCGAGCCCAAATTGCCCGACACGCCGGTCACGACGACGACTGGTTTAGCCATTAGTTTGGTTTGGGTGCCGGCGGTTGCGCCGGCGGAGCTGTTGGCTGCTGAGCCGGTGGTGCCGTCATCCCGCCTGGTCGTGGATACGGCGGCCGCTGCGGTGGCGCGGCGCCCACTCCACCTGGGCCAAAGTACGCATCGTTCGTTTCCACTTGGAACGATTTGTTCAAGTTTTCTGTCATTTCGCGCATTCGATCACTTTGCAACTTGCCGTGAATTTCAGTCTTTGCCTGATCGAGCGGGATCGGAGTCTTGCTGTTCATCTTATAAATGAAATGCCCTCCCGAATCGTTGATCACCGGCGAGACTTCGCCCGGCTTCAGATCGAAAACCACGGCCTGTGCGGGAGACAGACCGGTGCGGCGCACGCTGGGCAAATTCACAGTGGGAGATTCGAGCTTCATACCGGCCGCGTCGAAAGCCTCTTTTTGCAACTTCGCGAAATCCTCTCCGGCCGCGGCGCGGGCACGCAAGTCCTCAGCCAGCTTGGTCATCGATTGCTCTTTTTCGTCCGCCTTGGTTTTCTCCTCGGCCTGCTTGGCTTTCTGCGCTTCCTCACTCGGCTTTTCGTCCTTCTCTTCCTCCTGTTTGGCTTCGCCTTCCCCCTGTTTGGTCCGGGGCACAAACACTCGGTCTAGGTTGTATTGCTCAAAGGCGTCGCCGTGCTCCTTGTAGTACTTCTCGATCTCCTCTGGCGGAATTGCCCCCGCATCATCCTGAACCTTCCGCCGGAGTTGGTTGGTCAGGATCTGCATCTTGGCGAACTTTACGGTCTCTTCGTACTGGGAAGTCTTGTCTAATCCCTTCTTCTTAGCCTCGTTCGACAACGCGATCAACTGCGGCAGCATGCCCGCCAGTTGCTTCTTAAATTGCGGGGTCAGGTTAGGAGAAATACCGCTGGCCAGCTTCTCAAACTCGGCCTTGGTAATAACTGTCTTGCATTCGACTGCCGGCGCCTTCGCAGCGGTTCCAGGTTTTGCCGCCCTAGCTTCGGATGAAACCGGCTTGGGCGTCGCAGCACATACGCCTTTTACGGTGATCACCGCGGCTTGCGGTGAAACCGAAGCCGAAGTATCCGGCGTTTCCTTCGCCGGCTGCGGCGGTTGTGGGGCCGTGGTTGCGCCTTGCCCCCAGGCCAGAGTCCCCAAGAAAACACACATCAGCCACCCCTTACGCATAACTCATTTCCTCCAGGATTGGTCCTTCAGAAAGTCGAAGATGCCAAGCATCAAATCCTAGCACAAGCGTCGACTTTTTCTCGCGGGCGGGTTCCCGTAGGAAGGCAGCGCGCAGCCTCTTTCGCTTCGCCAGAGAAACCGGGTGGCGACCCAATTTGGTTGGCGCTTTGCGCTCTAAGCGGCGATAATTCCTGCATGTCGGGAAACCCCGCCATATCACCATCCAACTTGATGCGGGCCGAGAAGCGCGCGGCCGCGGGCGGTTCCGTCCTGGCCGCGGTCGTCATCACCACGCTTAAGGTGGTTGTCGGATTCAGCACAGGAAGTCTGGGTATTCTTTCCGAAGCCGCACATTCCGGCCTGGATCTAATTGCTTCGCTGCTCACATTCTTCTCCGTAGGTGTCTCCGATAAGCCCGCCGACGCGGACCACCAATATGGACACGGAAAAGTGGAAAACTTTTCCGCGTTCGTTGAAACCGCGCTGCTCCTCCTCACCTGTGCCTGGATCGTTTATGAAGCGACTCTCCGTCTTTTCTTTCGTCGAATCGAAATCGAGCCCTCGATCGCCGCGTTTGCGGTGATGCTGTTCTCCATGGGCCTCGACCGGTGGCGCTCGCGCGTCCTCGGCCGCATCGCCACCAAATACGACAGCCAGGCACTGGAGGCCGACGCCCTGCATTTCTCTACCGATATATGGTCGGCCGGTGTGGTTGTGTTAGGCCTGGTTCTGGTTCTTCTCGGTCGCATCTACCATATCGACTGGCTCCGCGACTCCGATCCTATCGCCGCGCTCTTTGTGGCTGGTGTAGTGGTTTCCGTGAGCTGGCGCCTGGCCCGCCGCACCGTTGACGCACTGCTCGACGCCGCTCCGCCCGGCGTGCGAGCGCAAATCTACGACGCCGTCTCGCGAGTCGATGGCGTCCTTGAAGTTGATCGGGTACGCATCCGCCGGGCCGGAAACCGCTATTTCGCTGATCTCGCTGTAGGACTGGCGCGAACCGTAACGTTCCAGCGCTCCGGCCAGCTGGCCTCCGCCGTCTCCGAAGCGGTGCACCGCATTTTGCCCGACTCTGATGTGACCGTGCAGCCGCTGCCTCGGGCGCAGCATTCGGAGAACATCTTCGATCGTATTCGTGCCGTCGCCACCAGCAATAATCTCAACGTGCATGACATCAGCGTTCAGGATTTCGCCGGCCGGCTCCACGTGGAACAGCATATCGAGCTTGACGAGCGCATGACCCTGAAAGACGCCCACGATCAAGTCACCGGGCTGGAAGCCGACATGCGCCGCGACGTGCCGGAGATTTCCGACATTCTTACGCATATCGAAAGCGAACCCGCTACCATCGAGAAGCCGGAAGAGGTCGTGAGCGATGCGGAACTCGAGCATCGGCTCAAAGCCGTCGCCTCGCAGTTTCCTGAAGTTCTCGACGTTCATGAATTCATCATCAAGCGCGTCCGCGGCCGCATGTACATCTCGTGTCATTGCACGCTGTCAGACGATCTTTCCCTAGCTCGCGTCCACGACATTCAGACCGAGTTGGAAATCCGCTTCAAGCAGGACGCACCCGAGTTGTTCCGCGTCCTGATTCACCCCGAGCCCCGCACCGACAACCGGAGATAGCAGGCACGATGATCACCGCAAAAGCCATCTGGACCGACAAGGAGCGCTACATCGGCGAAGCCACCTCCCAGCACGCGATCGTGATGGACACGGCGACCGAGAAAACCGCCAGTTCGCCGATGGAGCTGGTGCTGATCGCTCTCTGCGGCTGCACCGCGTCCGACGTCGTTGGAATTCTGCGCAAGAAGCGAGAGCCCTTTACGAGCCTCGAAGTCACCGCAAACGGCGAGCGTGCGCAAGGCTATCCTGCGGTCTACACTGAGATTAAGCTAAGGTATCGGGTCGGCGGCAAAGTGTCTCCTAAAGCAATGGAAGACGCCGTCCGCCTGTCGAAAGAAAAATATTGCTCGGTCTCAGCCATGTTGGAAAAGAGCGCCAAAATTACTTTCGAAATCGAATACGCAGCGGGTAGCCCAGGCTAAACGTCGC
>Ga0209380_10000835_pt1 | contig 21779 bp, 16 predicted proteins | sample HubBroMetageWFT6_FD_188347 | JGI IMG/M metagenome (GOLD analysis project Ga0209380, IMG submission 188347) | Warmed and freeze-thawed soil microbial communities from the Hubbard Brook experimental Forest, New Hampshire - Hubbard Brook CCASE Soil... | ecosystem: Environmental > Terrestrial >...
TGTTTTGAAGGACCGGCTCTACACCTCGGCTCGCAAATCGGTGTCACGGCGGGCGGCGCAGACGGCAATCTGGCGCATCGGCGAAGCATTGGTGCGCTTGCTCGCGCCCATCATGAGTTTTACCTGCGAAGAAGTCTGGCAGTATCTGCCTCCGGTTGCGGGCAGGCTGGAGAGCGTGCATCTGACGACCTTCCCCGAAGCCGCAGATTTGTTGGGAAACGCCGGCGCGGCGATCGCGGCCGATCCGAAGCACGCCCTTCAGAACGACGACTGGAAGACCATTCGAGGCGTGCGCGAGACCGTGCTGAAGGCGCTCGAAGAAGCGCGCAACCAGAAACTGATCGGAGCCAATCTCCAGGCGCAGGTTACTCTGACGGCGGTTGATCCGGCCTTCTCAGCGCTGGAGCGTTGTAAGAATGATTTGCGCTACTTTTTCATCGTTTCCGCCGTCGAGCTGAAAAAGGGCGCGGGCAAAGGCGATGCGCCGGTTTCTGTCCAGGTGAATAAAGCTCCCGGCCTGAAGTGCGAGCGCTGTTGGAATTTTTCAACGCACGTGGGAGAGGACAAAGATTATCCCACGGTGTGCGAGCGCTGCAGCGCCGTGCTCAAAGAAATCGGCGAAAATTAGTGGATCGTGACTGCGGCCCCTGGCAAACACGATAAGCTATAGATAGCTGAGAAACTTCTTGAGGTCATGCGCAAATATCATCTGCTAATTGCGTTGTCGATCATCGCTCTCGATCGCATCACCAAGTGGACGATCGCCCGGCGCCTTTCGCTGCATGACAGCATTCCGGTGATTCCGGGGTTTTTCCGCATCATCCACGCCGAGAATCCCGGCGCCGCGTTCGGCATTTTTGCCGATTCGCCGTCGGAGTGGAAGGTCGGCATGCTGATCGGCTTTTCGATCATCGCGCTGCTGATTGTTTCGGCGATGCTGTGGAAAAATAGCCACAGCCTGACCTCGACGGGCATTGGCTTGTCGCTGATTCTCGGCGGTGCGATCGGCAATTTGTGGGATCGCCTGGTCAGCCGCCATGTCGTGGATTTTCTTCTCTTCTATATAGGCCCGCATCAGTGGCCCGCCTTCAATGTTGCCGACAGCGCGATTGTAGTAGGAGCTGGGCTGCTGGTGTTTGAAATTGTGTTTGCCAAGACACCCAGTCAGCAATCGGCCTAGATTTAAGGTCAGATTGCAGAGGTGATCCGGCCTTTGATCTTGAGCCCGCGCAGCGAGAGTTGGTGGCGACGATCGAAATTCGCTAGCCGTTCCGCCGCCTCCGCAGTCTGACGATTCCGGACAGAGATGTGCTCCTTCAAAAGCGCCCGCAAAATCCGGGAAACACTCGGATCGTGGCGGGCAGCCGCAATTTCAGCCGACTGAGCTACGTCTCCCATCAAGTGCCACCGTCACCTTGGGCAAACGAGAATCAGAGGACGCGGATAGAGTTTGACAGGAAACCAGAGTGGCGGAGCGCAAATTCGGAATCAGGCAGGATTGCTGCGTTCGAGGTCAACTGATAGCGGAGGGCGGAGGGCTGACGGCTGATCTCTAGGGCGTCCCGTAAAGCTGCCTATAAACACTCGCGTTCCGCAGAATAGCCTGCACGTACTCGCGGGTCTCGGTGAAGGGAATGGATTCCACGAACTCCTGCGGATCCCGGTAGTGGCCTTGTTCCAGCCAGTCGCCCACACGGTCGGTGCCGGCGTTGTAGGCGGCGAGCGCGTATTCGAACTGTCCGTTGTATTTGTCGACCATCTCCTTGAAATAGCGCGTTCCTAGTTCAAGGTTCACGGCCGGGGTAAAAAGTTGCGGAGCGCTGTATCCCTTGAGCTTGACTTGCTTGGCCACGGTCTTGCCGGTTTTCGGTAGAAGCTGCATCAGGCCGACGGCATTCGCGTGAGAGAGCGCCATCGCGTTGAATTCCGATTCCTGCCTGATGAGCGAGGCTACCAGATAAGGATCGAGACCATTGAGGACTGAATATTTGCGCAGGTCGGTCCAATAGGCTTTCGGAAAAAGCGCCTCCCAGTAAGGGCGCGGCAGGTCGGGCAGATCGACGGCGAAATAGTTGGGCGTAGTGCGCTTCATGATTTCGATGCCGCGGTCGTAGCGTCCGCCGTCCTGATAGACGCGGGCCATCTCGGGCGGCGCCCAGGTTCCATCTTCCTGACTGGCAGCGGCTTGCAATTCGCGCACGGCTGCGTCGGCCAGTCCTCCGTTCGAGAGCAAGCGCGCACGTTCAACACGCAGGTTATCGTCGGGAGGATCGGCCGCTGTTATCTTTCCAGCACTCGGCAGCGACCCCACGCGGTCGAGCAGCGCGAAGTGAGGCGGATCTTCCTTCGGTGTACTCTCTTTCCCTGGGCCTTCTTGCGACGCGTTTTCTTTCGCCACGTCACCCGCGCCCGGCAGCGCTTTCAGCCGCTGCCGGCCAAACTCGGCGTAATAGTAGTTGCGGTAGCGATCGGAGAGCTTCTGATAAAAAGCGCGCGCCATGGCGGGATTGCCCTCTTCTTCGGCGATGCGGGCACGCCAATACAAAGCATTCGGAACTTCGTTGGAATCGGGATAGAGCGCGATTTGATCCTCGAATCCTTTTCGCGCCTCGTCGGTGCGGCCCTGACGAAAGGCTAGCCATGCCGCTTTCCAGTGAGCGTAGGATGCACGCGTACCTTTCGGGAAGCGCTCCTGTAATTCGCGGAAATAATCGATGGCGTGGTCGTAATCACGCTTCAAGAGATACATGTTTCCGGCGGAGAGCAGCGCCTGTTCGAGCCAGGGACTCGTCGGGCCGTATTGCCGCAACTCGGTGAGACGGCGCTGGACGGCGTCTTCATCGCTGGCGGAACGCTCGGTCTCGCTGAGGAGATAGAGGCGTTCCGCTTCCGCGTCGCCCTGCTGCACGCCCATGGCGATCAGGATATGGTGAGCCTCTTTGCTGTCATTGCCGCCACTTTTTTCGAGCGATGACGCCAAGGCTAACTGCACTTCGGGACGATCAGCGAGACTGGCCTCCTGCACTAGATCGCGATAGTCGTGCGCCGCCTCGTCATAATGCTTGGCTTTGAGCAGAAGATCGGCGCGGGTGCGGCGCTCGGCTGCAGAGCCCGAGACTCCGAGCTTGTGTAATTCGGCGCCCGCTACATCGGCCTCGAAACTGTTTGGCAGGTTGTAATAAAGATTGCGGAAAGCACTGGCGGCCCTCGGATTGTCTCCGGCTGCCTCATAGGCGCGGCCGATGGCAAGTTCCAGGTCGCTGCGTAAAGGAGCGCGGTCTTTTTCGAGCAACGACGCAGCCTCTTGCGCTCGTCCTTCTTCGAGCAGCGCATTCGCATAGACGAGATGGGCGTCACGAATGAGCAGCGAGTCCGGAAAGCTTTTGCTGAAATCGGCCAGCGTGGCAAGCGCCTCGGCGTTATGCGCGGTTTTCACATAGGCGTCGCCGAGGTAATAAGCGACGTAGTCTCCCAGTTCGCTGGCTCCGGCCTTGGCGCGATTCAGCGGGTCGATGGCTTTGGCGTAATCGTGATCGAGCGTGTGGGCGTAGCCGATGACCAGCCAGGCCAGCGCTCCCGCGTCTTCTTTGGGATGATGGCGCGCGTAGGCTTCGACTCCGGCATAGGCGGTCGGAGTGCGATCCTGCAACAACTGCTGCGCCATGGGACGGAGGCTGGTGGAGGCAACAAAAGCGCGACGAACGCGACGAACGCGCGGCGAAGCGGGCTTGCGCTTTTTGCGAGTGGTGGCCGCGGCGGGCTTTTTCTTGGCGGTCGCGGACTTGGTCGTGGCGGCCTTGGCTGGCGCTTTCTTCGCGGCCGCGGGAGCAGCCGTTTCTTTTGCGGGTGCGCTTTCCGTGGTCGTGGATGATTGCTGGTGGGCGAGTGCGGACGGCACGAGAAATGACGCGACACCGAGCCAGAGTAGAGAAGAAAATCCGGCGAGAACTGCAACTGCAATACGGCGCACTCAAACCCTACCTAGTGCCTAAAGTTGGCACCCATGATGGAGAGATCGTCTTCTGCGAGACTTCTTATTATTTCATGTTGAAAGTAGTTGGCGGAAGCGGCAGCGGTGTTCCCGTAACGTTTTCGGTACGTGGCGTGACTCTTCTCGATGGCCTCTTTGAGCCGGTCATAGAGATCTTTCTTCTTGCGGCCTTCGGCCACCTTGGCCTGATTGTAAAGTTTGATCTCGTCGACGAGGAGGCGGGCAAAACGCTGGGCTTTGCGGTGCACTTCCTGATCCTCGGGCGAGACGGCGGAGGCGGGCGGAATCTCGGGTGCCGCGCTGGAATCGGCAGAGTCATTGCCGGCGTGCCCGATCGGCAGCGGCTCGGCTAGCGCAGGCTCCATTTCGACGACGGCGGACTGAACGCCGTGGGCTTCGGCGGCCACGCTTGGAATCTCTACGGGCGCGGCGGCAGGTGCCGATGCCTCAATGCCGGATGAGGATGCTGCCGCGGCTTTGGCGTGCGATGCAAAAGCAGGTACGTGCGAGGCAAACGGATCGTTGAAAGGCGGAACTGCCTGCGCCGCTGGTTGCGAGGGCGTCCCTACTCCTGACGCGCCTCGACCGTCCGTTGGGTGCGGGTCGGCGGGCACCGCAGCCGATTCTTTTTGCGCCTGCTTACGTAGCGAATTGACCTCGAGCCAAGCGCTGGTCGAAAGCACCAGCAGTTCGAGCGAGCCGGCATCGAGCGAACCCGGGGCATCGTCGCTTCCGCCATCGGCGTAAACCAACGCGGCCACTTTGTCCTTCAACAATAGCGGGAGGACGCGGACCTCTCCGCTCGCTGGCGATCCGAAGGTTTGCAGAAAACGCGGATCGAAATCAGCAATCGGCGCACTTGTCACCACGCGCTCGCCGATAGCACGGCCAACCGCCGGTGCGCCTTCATCCAGCGCGAAATCTTTTACTGCGTCGCTGTTGGCAAAACCACGGGCCTGCCATCCGGTGGCCTGGCTGCCTTTGACCACGAAAAGGGCAACGCGAGCCGCGTAGCGGGCGCTGGTATCGAGCAAGGCGCGCAGGATATCCCGCTGCGACGTACCCATTTGGATTTCGGCGACCGCGCGGGCCAGATCGACGGGGGCGGAACTGGCGGAGGTAGTGACCGCATGGTTGGTTGAAGTTTCGCCGGGCGCGGCGGCGATCTCTTCCATGACGCGGCGGACGATCTCGCTGCGAAGCTGGGCGACGTGGCTCTCTAGAACCTGGCCAACGACACGTTCTACGATCGGTTCAATCCAGCCGCAATCTTTCATTCATTAACCCACATTCGTAAACCCACACTCACAAAACCGCATTCGTACTCCGAACTTTCCTGCTCCGGGCACTCCTGCGCCGCAGCAGAGTTCCTGGCAGAGCTTTGGGGGGCAAAGGGCGTAGCCCTTCTAACCATAATTATATGGCCGGTCGCGCGTCTGCTCAGTGCACCTTGGTACCTGCCCTACCGGGTTACCTAAGGAGCTTCATGCCGATGCCCAGGTCCCAAAAGACGCCGGACATGGGCATTCCCGCCTATCCGACGAGCGTCCCACCGAAACGGGCCAGCGAAAATTACGGCCACCAAGTACAATAGCACTGGGGCTGCAGCCTTGCTTTCGGAAAAATCTGCATCAAGTTACGAATGAGTACCATCCAACCCAACATAGAGCAACCGGTCAGCGAAGAAATGCAGCTGGTCCGGCGTGCCAAGCGCGGCGACGATCACGCGTTTGAAGAATTAGTACGGCGCTATGATCGCAATGTTTTCCGCATTGCGCAGCACATTACGCAGAATCGCGAGGACGCGGAAGATGTAGTGCAGGAAGCGTTCCTCAAGGCGTATAGCAATCTGGAGAAGTTCCAGGAACAGTCCAAGTTTTATACCTGGCTGGTGCGGATTGCGGTCAACGAAGCGCTGATGAAGTTGCGCCGGAGAAAACCGGAACGTACGGTTTCCCTGGACGAAGAAGTAAAGACCGAAGATGACTCGCTGCCCCGAGAGGTTGCGGATTGGAGCCCCAATCCGGAGCAGATGTACAACCAAGCGGAGTTGCGTGACATTCTGACCCGCACGATACAGGGATTGCCGCCAGGATTTCGGACGGTGTTCGTGCTCCGGGACGTGGAAGGCCTCTCGACCGAAGAGACGGCTGACGCGCTGGAGCTGAGTATTCCGGCGGTGAAATCGCGATTGCTTCGAGCACGGCTGCAATTGCGCGAGCGGCTCAACCGCTTCTTTCAGAAAAAAGGCAGCAGCGGTGGAGATGGCGACCAGGGGCCGAGTGGAGATGGCAACCAGTGAAGTGTTCTGAGTTTCTCAACGAATTAACCAACTATCTCGATGGCGTGCTGGACGCCCGGACCAAGTCCGAACTCGACGACCATCTGGCGTGGTGCCACAACTGTTATGTCGTCTGCGATACGACCCGCAAGACCATCGAAATTTATCGCGACTCGGAGCTGTATGAGCTGCCCGACGATCTGCGAACGCGGCTGCGCTCGGCCATCATGAGCAAGTGCACGGCGAGCAAGAAGTCTCAGCCTCCGAGCAGTTGAAGGCCTTGTTGTATTTTTCGACTTGCTTCGCCGGTTTGTTGTTCTTCTCCTTCGGCAAACACTCCTCCGATTCCAGTTACTCTTTTCTGAAACCTCGCAAACCCTTGATTCTGGTGCGTCTGTTCGATGTGCCTGACTTGCAACCTTCTCGGTAATGGCCGCGAACCTTTTGCTAGCTACAGGAATCTAAGTAGATGGAGCTTATTTCGACCCTAAGACGAAGGGGATGAGCTGGTTTTGTCGCTTTATTCTGTGGAGGCTGTTCATGTTAACCAAGTTGATGGATGCTATGTTTGGCTGCCGTCACGCGCGCTATAGTTTTCCCATTACGATTCGCCCCGGGTCGCATCGCAACGCGGCGGCCGAGCGCACGGGAACCTATGTTGCCTGCCTGGATTGCGGACGCGAGTTTCGTTATGACTGGCAGGAAATGAAAATTGTCGGATCGCAGGCAACTGCAGCGCACAGCAAAGAAGTGGCTCCCTCCTTGGTTACGAAGGAAGCTGCGTAAGGGCTGTAATCCGGCGCTGGGTTCCGCCCGGCGCCTTCGCGGGGTCGGTTGGCGGCTGAGGTTCCCCGATTCGGCGGCTGAACATGAACATCTGTTGACGGCCTCTTCCGTTGTTCCCTCTTCCGTTGTTCCCTCTTTCGTTTCCCCGTTTGCGGATCACACAAAAAGTCAGGCTCGGAGGATTTTCGAGGGTTGGTTCTTCTAGCCGTCGTCGCTTGGAGGCGCGCACCTGATCGGCGACAAGTTCACTGCCCGGCAGCCCGACCGAACTCGCCCCTTCTCAAAATCCGATTGGAACTGGAGTTTCCGGTGGACAGTTTCGCTTGCGCGCGTTATTTCTGTTTTTTTCATACAATCTTCACAAATCGCTGTGTTAGATTGCCCTTCAGACCAAAAGACAAAATTGCGCACGCAAATCTCTGGAGGAAACTGAATTGGGCAAGGACATGGTCCCCAAGAAGATCTTTTTCACCAAAGGCGTGGGGAAACACCGGGAGCGCCTCACCTCTTTCGAATTGGCCTTGCGCGACGCCGGCATCGCGGCGCAAAACCTGGTTCGAGTGTCATCCATTTTTCCGCCCAACTGCAAGCTGATTCCGCGGTCGCAGGGATTGACCTATCTTTCTCCCGGAGAAGTCGTGTTTTCGGTGGTTGCCGAAAACTCGACCCACGAGCCGCACCGACTGCTGGCGTCTTCGATTGGCGTCGCTATTCCCGCCGACCGCAACACCTATGGCTATCTGAGCGAGCACCACTCCTTCGGCGAAACCGAAGACGCCGCCGGAGACTATGCCGAAGAACTCGCCGCCGAAATGCTGGCAACAACTCTCAACGTGGAGTTCGATTCCGACCGCTCGTGGGACGAGAAAAAAGAAATCTACCGCATCTCGAACAAGATCGTGCGCACGGCGAATGTCACACAGTCGGCGGTCGGGGATAAACGCGGGCTTTGGACCACGGTGATCGCATCGGCCGTGCTGATCTTTGATTGATGTAGTGCGCTTCTGTTGGGGAGACGGGCGGCCTCGCCCGCCCACCCCATTGCTGCTCTGCAACGAATCCTGGTCAGTCTTGGATAATTGCAAATTTTTAATCACAATTGAGACGTGGAAAATCTGCGATTCGAGTGGGACGAGGCCAAGCACCTCTCCAACCGGCGCAAGCACGTGAGTTTCGAAGAAGCAACAGCGGTGTTCCGAGATCCCCTGTGTGTGTCGGTACAAGACCGGATCGACGGCGGGAACTCGGCTGGCAGACTCTCGGCCTGGTCGAGGGGTTGCTCCTTCTTGCCGTAACCCATACCGTTCGGGAAGAACGCGATGATGGCACCCTAGTCGATGTTATCGGCATTATCTCGGCCCGGCCCGCTACTCGAAAAGAGCGACCACGCTATGAAGAGGAAAATGGTTAGCTACACATGGAAACGGTGCCGGCGTTGACGAAAGCGCGGCGGATAAAACGGAAGGCGCTGGCAACTCGTCCTGACAGTGACATCGATACCAGCGATATCCCCGAAATGACGGACGAACAGTGGAAGAATGCCAAGCGTGGGAACTTCTATCGGCCTCGGAAACGACAGACAGGCAGGCAGGCGCGGGGGTAGCGGCGCTGCCAAAACGTTGAAAATCTCACCCAGCGGCAAGCACCTGTCAAGAACAGATTTCCTACCCGTGTGTCTGAGAGGCGGCCGGCCCCGCTTCTCTAGCTTGCGATTTGAACAATCGTCTTCTTCGCGGATGGCTTCTTCTTCAATCGCTCCAGCACCGCCGCAACAATCATCGGCAGGCCCACGGTAGCATCGACGAAAACTTCGCCAAACTTTCCGCCTTCCGCCGGAGGCACAAATTTCCCCCAAGAAACCGCTTCACTATAAGGACTGCCCGAAAGCCCGCCCCAGTAAACCGGTTCGGGACAGATGCGCAGTCCGTAATGGTAGCGCTTCAGCGGCAGATCTTCCCCGCCCCGGCGATGGCGCAATTCGATGAATGGCCCAAATTGCTGCGACCAGTTGCGCGGAACCCCTCCGCCAATGGTAAAAATTCCGATGCGCTTCTGAGCGAGCAGCGTGGCGGCGAAGTATTCGAGGTCTTCGAAGGGATCGAAGCGGAAGCGCGGCTTCCCTTGCTTGTCGCGCTCGCGGTTGGTCAATGCGTAATCGAGGCCTAACTCGGAATCCGAAAATGCCGGAACAAATACTGGAACACTTTTTTCGTAGGCCGATTTCAGAATGCCTCTTTCTCTAGAACGACCTTTTTCGCGCTTGGCAAGATGCGCCCCAATCGCCCGGTTCAGTTTATACGAGCACATCACTTCGTCGGCGTCCCAACCGCTGAATACCGCGTGCATCACGCGTTCCACATCGTCGAGATTCTGTTCGGGTTCGAGCGTGTCATAGACGCGGTTGTATCCCGCCTCGTAAAGCTCCTCGTCACTGAGCTCTGGGTTATGCCGGAAGTGAGCGCGGCCGGTCGCTTCGACGAGCCCGTGCGCCATCAGCGCGCCCGTCGACACAATCGCATTCACAATGCCGCGATCGATCAACTCGGCAATCACCAGCCCTTGCTTGGCCACGGTCATCGCACCGGCCAGCGTCATAACGACGAAACATTCCTGATCGCGCGCCATAGCCTCCAGCACATCCGCCGCTTCGCCGAGCTGCCGACCGGTGAACGCCGTCCGCGACATCGCGCGCACCAGGTCGTCGATGGATTGAATCTTGCCGAGGTCAAGCGGCTCCAGCGGAATGAGACGATCAGCCACCGGGTCGTGCAGCTTGCGGTCGATGCCCGCGCCTGCGTCGCCTGGATGGTGACCGCTCTGTTTCTCATGGCCGCGCTTGGCGACACTCTTATGCTTCAAGGATGAGCCTCCCAACACAAATGATTTTGACCGAAGAAACAATTTACTAGAAGTGAGAGGACGCCGCGACTAGGTTTCACACTGCCGTAACAATTCACGCTGGCAGAGAACGGTTTGATATTCTAGAGCGCGTACTGGAAATCCGAAATAATACTTCTTGAGTGTCATCCTGAGCGCAACGAAGGACCTCGCATTAAGCGTCCACTTGGAATGCATAGGTTGTTCGCTGCGCTCAGGATGACAACTTTATGTAACTTTGGAGAATAAGTGCCCGACAAATTCACGGTTGCTCTGATCCAGATGTCGTGCGGGCCCGAACCCAAAGACAACCTGGCCAAGGCGATGGATCGTACAGCGGAAGCGGCGCGCTTGGGTGCCGATGTGGTCTGCCTGCCCGAACTTTTTCAGACGCAATATTTCTGCCAGCGCGAGGATGCGGCGCTTTTCGATCTCGCCGAGCCAATCCCCGGCGCGAGTTCCGAGAAGCTCGCCGGCGCCGCGGCGAAAAATAAGGTCGTGCTGATCGCGTCGCTTTTTGAAAAACGCGCCCCTGGCCTCTACCACAACACGGCTGCGATCTTCGATGGGAAATCTGATGGGAAGAACGATTCGAATGGCGCCCTTGTCGGCATTTATCGCAAGATGCACATCCCCGACGATCCTCTCTACTACGAAAAATTTTATTTCACCCCCGGCGATCTCGGGTTCAAGGCCTTCGATACTTCGGCGGGGAAACTCGGCACCCTTGTCTGCTGGGATCAGTGGTATCCGGAGGGCGCGCGACTCACGGCCCTGCAAGGCGCGACTATTCTTTTTTATCCCACCGCCATCGGGTGGCATCCGGAAGAAAAAGCTGAGTTCGGCGCGGCGCAACACGACGCCTGGCGAACGATTCAACGGGCGCACGCGATTGCGAACGGCGTCTATGTGGGTGTAGTGAATCGCGTCGGCTTCGAGACCGGCGACATTCGCGGCAATTCCGCGCCCGGCAAAGGCCTTGAATTCTGGGGAGGGTCTTTTTTCTGCGATCCCTTCGGCCGCGTCCTCGCCGAAGGATCGCACGGCCGCGAGGAAATTCTGCTGGGCGAAGTTGACCTCCGTCATCTCGAAAACATTCGCCGCAATTGGCCTTTCCTCCGCGATCGCCGCATCGATGCCTATGCGCCCATCACCAGCCGCATGTTGGATGGAAAGTAACGGAAACCCAAATGGCCCGACGACCCCACACGCGCTCAAAAGCTTACCCTGCCGCGCAGGGCTATCGCATGCCCGCCGAGTGGGAACCGCATGCATCCACCTGGCTCGCCTGGCCGCATTGGCGCAGCGACTGGCCGGGCAAGTTCGAGCCCGTCCCCTGGGTCTACGCTGAGATCATCCGCAACCTGTCGCGGCATGAACGAATTAACCTGATCGTAAGCAATGTAAGCGCGGAGAGAAATGTTAAGGCTATCCTGGAGAAGGCCGGCGCTCTCTCGGACGATATCGTCTTCCACCACTGGCGGACGGATCGCGTTTGGACGCGCGACTCCGGCTGCATTTTTCTTGTCCCGCCGGGTCAGTCTGAAACTACCGCACTCACGGCACTGCACTTCCAATTCAATGCCTGGGCGAAGTACGACAACTATAAGCATGACGCTAAACTCGGCGCGCGAATGGCGAAATCGGCCGACGCGCAGATTGTGCGTCCCCGCTTCGGCTATAGCAAGGAATTCCCTATCGTGCTCGAGGGCGGCTCGATCGATGTCAACGGCCGTGGCGCCCTGATTACCACCGAAGAGTGTCTCCTCTCCACCACGCAGCAGCGCAATCCCTCCATGAATCGCGCCGCTTACGAACAAATGTTTGCCGATTATTTCGGGATCCAGTCGGTCATCTGGCTCGGCGAAGGCATCGAGGGAGACGACACCCATGGCCACGTCGACGATCTCACCCGCTTCGTTGCGCCCGACACGGTCGTCACGATGATTGAGCCGAACGAGCGAGACGAGAATTATTCGGCGCTGCATCACAATCTTGGACGCCTCCGCGCCGCACGCGATCACGATGGTCGGCGACTGAACGTGGTCGAAATCCCGATGCCGCGCCCGCTCGTCTTTGAGGGCCGCCGCCTGCCTGCCAGCTACGCCAATTTTTATATCGCAAACGGAGCGGTGCTGGTGCCGGTGTTCAACGATCCCAACGATCGCATCGCGCTCAACACACTCGCCGAAGTTTTCCCCGCACGCGAAATCGTGCCGATTTATTCCGGCGACCTGATTTGGGGATTCGGCGCACTGCACTGCATGACGCAACAACAACCGCAAATAACGTAGCGACTGCGAGGACGGCTGTCGCGACAGCAGATCATTTACACTTTTATCCGTGAACGCCGAGATCATTGCGGTGGGGTCTGAGTTGCTCACGCCCCACCGCCAGGACACGAATTCCCTCTACCTCACCGAAAAGTTGAATGAGTTGGGGGTTGAGGTTCGCTTCAAGTGCATTGTGGGCGATGACGCGGAGGGACTGACCTCGGCCGCAAAACTCGCCATGCGCCGCTCCGACATTATTATTTTCTCGGGCGGCCTCGGCCCCACCGAAGATGACCTGACGCGCGAAGCTGTCGCCGACGCGCTGGGACTAAAACTGCAGCGCGATCCCGAGATCATCGCGAAGCTTGAAGAGCGCTTCGCCAAGCGCGGCTACAAATTTTCCGTTAACAACGCCAAGCAGGCGGACGTCATCTCCGGCGCCATGGTTATGCCGAATCCACTCGGCACAGCGCCCGGGCAGTGGATCGCCGGAAAATACGACGGCCAGGAGCGACTGCTCATGTTGCTCCCCGGGCCGCCCTACGAACTGAAAGGGATGTTCGAGGCCGAATGCATTCCGCGATTGCGCGCACGCGTCCCGGCGCAGCATATCGCCATGCGGACCCTAAAAATGGCAATGATCCCGGAATCGCAAGTGGACGCGCGAGTCGCGCCGATCTATAAAACTTATACCGACGTGGAAACCACGATTTTGGCGGGCGGAGGCGAGATTCAGCTTCACCTGCGCTGCCGAAAAGATTCGCAGGCGGACGCCGAGGCGCGCGTCGAAGAGCTCGCCGAAAAAATCGAAGACGAACTTGGCGATGCTATATTTTCCCGAAAAGGCGAGACCATCGAGCAGATCGTCAGCTATCTGCTGCAAATGCGGGGCATGACACTTGCCACCGCAGAATCCTGCACCGGCGGAATGTTGGCGGAGCGCATCACTTCGCTCAGTGGCAGCTCGCGCTATTTTCTAGGCGGCACCGTTGTTTACTCAAACGAACTGAAAACGCAATTTGCGAATGTGCCGAAAGCTTTGATCGATCAGCACGGAGCGGTTAGCCGCGAAGTTGCGGCGGCGATGGCGGAAGGCATTCGGAAGCGCTGCCTCGCGAGCTACGGCGTCGGAATCACCGGCGTCGCCGGGCCGAGCGGCGGCACCGAGCAAAAGCCCGTAGGCCTCGTCTACATCGCGCTCGCGGGAGAAGAAGGCACGCAGGTCGTCGAACGCAATTTTCCCGGCGATCGCAAGCGCGTCCGCCAATTCTCGACGCAGCAAGCGCTGGAGATGATCCGGCGGGCGCTCTTATAGCGCCTGGTCGCAACCGATATGCGAATATTTATCGGCATCGATCTTGACTCCGAGGTTCGCACGCGCATCTCACGCTTCCTCGAAGGCGTCGAGAGCTTCGCTCCCGAGGCGCGCTGGATGCGGCCCGAGTCACTGCACGTTACGCTGAAGTTCCTCGGCGAACAGAAACCAGAGCAGGTTGAGGCCATCACCGAAGGTTTGGAGCGGATTGAAGGTACTGCGTTTCGGATTCGCTTTGCCGGATATGGATTCTTCCCTACTGCGAAGGCGGCGCGCGTATTCTGGATCAGAATTCACGCTGGCCCGCCGCTTGCCGAATTGGCCGGGAACATTGACGCGGCGGTTGCCGAACTCGGCGTTCCGCGCGAGGACCGGCCTTATAGTCCGCATCTGACCCTGGCGCGCGGCAGCGCGGGGAGAAGATCAGGCTCACCAAAACCGCAGAAAGGCAACGGTCGAAACACAATTTTCGCAGCGCTCGACCAACGTCTTGCAATAATGGGAGAACTTGATTTCGGCAGTATGACAGCCCACGAGTTTATTCTTTACCAGAGCCAGCTTTCACCGGGAGGATCGAAGTACACGAAGCTGCGCCGCTTTTCGCTACCGCAACCCTCGACCTTAGATAGATGAACATGAATCCCTACCTCATCATCGCGCCCGTAAGTTACCTGCTGGGGTCGATCCCATTCGGATATCTTCTGGTGCGGATCTTCAAAGGTGAGGACGTCCGCGCTGGCGGCAGCGGCAATATTGGCGCGACAAATGTCGCCCGGAAGTCGCCCGCGCTCGGTGTTGCCACTCTCGTTCTCGACGCCGCCAAGGGACTGGGTGCAGTTCTATTCGCGCGCGCGCTCTTCGGTGGGCCGCATCAGCGCCTCATCATGACTATCGCCGCATTTTTTGCCGTTCTCGGCCATTTGTTTCCCGTCTGGCTCAAATTTCGCGGCGGTAAAGGAGTGGCCACCAGCCTCGGAGCTTTTCTCTTGCTTACGCCGAAATCCATTTTGTGCATGGTGATTCTCTTTGTGATCGTCGTCGCCGCCTTCCTCTACGTATCGCTCGGGTCGATCGTTGTGGCAGCGGCTTTCCCGATCTTGGCGTGGACGTTCAAGGAATACGCCGACCCGCGCCAGCTAATCCTCATCGCGCTCATTTCGGCTTTAGTCGTCTGGAAGCACCGGAAAAACATCGGCCGTCTCGCCGCGCGCACCGAAGCGAAACTGGGGGCGAAGCCAGCAGCCAGTTCCGGAACAGATTCACAAACAAAAGCCGCAGGAACCTTGGGAGCAACCCGACCATGAGCCGCATTGCGGTCATCGGCGCCGGAGCGTGGGGCACGGGATTGGCCATCGTTCTCGGACGCAAGGGTCTAAATGGCTTCCGCCACGAAGTTCGCCTCTGGGCCAATGAGCCGGAGGTTTTCGCGAGCATCGAAAACCATCGAATCAACGAGCGATTTCTGCCAGGTTTTGTTCTACCGGGAACGATCGTTGCGACCAACGACCTGAACACGGCGCTCGACGTTGCGGAGATCGTGGTCAGCGTCATGCCTTCGCAGCATTGTCGAGCGCTCTTCGAACGCATGGCGCCGCAGCTTCACCCGGAGACGCTTTTTGTCAGCTGCACCAAGGGCCTCGAAGACGTCACACTGTTGCGCATGACGGAAGTGATTAATGACGTCTTGCGGGCGCGTCATTTCACACCACGGGTGGCCGCACTTAGCGGCCCGTCGTTTGCCAAGGAGGTGGCGCGTGGCGATCCAACAGCTGTGACTGTCGCATCCGTCGATAGCGAGGTGGGGCGCGCCGTGCAGCACGCATTCAGCGATTCGCGCTTTCGCGTCTATACCAACGACGACGTGATCGGCGTCGAGTTAGGTGGCGCGCTGAAAAATATTATCGCCATCGCCGCTGGCATCTGCGACGGCCTCGGCCTCGGCCACAACTCTGTCGCTGCATTAATCACGCGCGGACTCGCCGAAGTGGCGCGCCTGGTCGTGGCTTGCGGGGGCCGGCTCGATACTATGGCTGGACTCGCGGGCCTCGGCGATCTGGTTCTAACCTGCACTGGCGACCTGTCGCGCAATCGCAGCGTCGGCGTTGAGCTCGGCAAAGGGCGCAAGCTCCCCGACATCATCGCCGCCATGCACGGCGCCGTCGCCGAAGGAATATTCACGACTAAGGCGGCTGTCGGCCTCGCCCGCAAAAACAATGTCGAGATGCCAATCACAGAACAAATGTTCGCGATTCTGGAAAACAGCAAGCCACCGCAACAGGCGATGGAAGAACTGATGACGCGCGCGACGAAGAGCGAAATGTAGCCGGTTCCTTCTGCTCAAGAGTCAACAACACATTCGCTAGCGCCTCGTCGACGATTCTTCCAGCAATTCCTTCAAATACTCCTGCCACACTGCCGCCCAAGTGTGGGTGCCATGGCCGTGCGTCTTTTCGGAGGCGGGCAGCAATATAAATTTTCCATTCTTCACCTTCTTGATTTCGCGTTCCGCAACGCCCAACTCCGGTGGATTGACAAAATCATCGGCCGAGTTAACGAACATCACCGGAGCCTTGATGAGGCCGAGCTTCGATGACGGATCATAGTCGCGCGACGCGGCAACAGCGTAGAGAAAGTCTGTGGCGTCCATATCTGCCGTCATACCCTTCAGCGTCTCGTCGAGATATTGATCGGCGGCGGCGCGAGTGGGCAAGTCCTCCTGCAAATGCAACGGCGCGGTGCCAGCGATCAGCAGAAAATCCGTCGCAATTTGCAGCGCGGCGCGAGGCTCGGTCGCATATTCGCCATTTTTCCAGTCGGGATCCTGCCGAATTCCATCGATAACCATCTTCCGCCAAATGCGATTGCGCCCGGCAATCTGCACCGGCAAGCAAGCGAGCGGCATGAGGGCATCGATCTCATCGGGATAATCCTCGCCCCACATAAACGATTGCATGCAGCCCATCGATGTTCCGAGAATGAGGCGCAGGTGATCGACGCCCAGCCCTTTCATGACCAGTTCATGCTGCAAAGCGATCATGTCGGCGTAGTCATATTGTGGAAAGCGCGCATGCATGCCGTCGCTCGGCTTGCTCGATTTTCCGTGGCCGACGTTGTCTGGAATAATAAGGTAGTACTTGCTAGCGTCCAGCAATTGGCCCGGCCCAAATAACACGCCGGCAAAGATCGGACGAAGGAAACTCTTTCCCGATCCGCTCGTGCTGTGCAGGATGAGCACCGCGTTGGTCGTATGTCCATGGGCGTCTTTGGCGGGCGCGCCAAACGTGGTGTAGTGCATCTTCACGTCGGCCATGCGTTCCCCGGACTGGAAATGAAAATTGTGAATCACAAAATCCCCTTCACTGGGCGCGGGAACGCCAGCACCAGCGCTCTGCGCTCCAGCCCTGACTGAAGCTAGCGTCATCGCGAAAGCCAACGACAACCCGAAACGCGCTATGGTCCCGCTCATTGTTCTCATTGCTCTTTTCCTCGCCATATCTCCCCCCAGGTCGCAGTTCGAAGAATTTCTAGGAAAGCTTGAGGCGTGCCGATTTTCTACTTTAATGCGGTCTCTGTAAAGCTGCCGACCGCCAGCGCCGCCAGCGACCGGAGTCGCCAGACGAATAGTCGTAGAATTGGCAATGAAGATTGGCAATCAAAGCGTGCAACAAGTGCAAAATCGTGCCGTGCATGGACTCGCTTGAGCTCCAATCGGCATGGCGACGGCTTTCGCATCTGAAATGAGTGCCCTCATGCGCAACTCGATACACGGGCGGGGCGGCTTTGCGGTCACGGGGTTGACGCCCGCCGAGCGCGATCACCCATCCACGACCGAGCGTTGTTTCCGCACGTCCAACGATAAGGCTGGGTTTAACAAATCGCGGCAACTGCTTGAAAAAATGAGAGCTTTACTGCTTTAGGCCGCTGCGGCCTCACCGCAGGCGGGAACTCTACCCTTCCCGCCGATGTTGAGCACCGAAACATTGGCCTTGTCAGAGGAGTCGATGTCAACTAAATCTTCGCCCACTCCTCGTTAGAACGCCAATGATTTTTGTTGACAGTGGAACAGCGCTGAGACTACTTGTTAACGGCACGCGAATTGCAGCCTCGGTCACGGCGAGAAGACTTGGGAAGCAGTCCGCACACTGCCACGCACGCGCACAACATGAAGATGCCGCAACCCATCGCGATTTCTGCTGGAAGATCTTCCCGTAAGAGATCGCCTGACCCCAGATCACGGGCGGAGACACCTAGGGCGCGACTCGTCGCCATCGTTCCAGCGCTTCTTTGGATTTGGATTTTGATTTTGATTTTGACTCTGCTCCCCTCGCAACCTGCCGCGGCGCAAACGCTGCAGGCTTCCATAGAAAACGACGCCGCTCCCGCACTCGTGGTTGGCTTCGTCGGAGGCTTCGTACATAGCGACGACCTTCGCCATTCGGAAGTTCAAATCACCCAGCAGATTCAGGCAACCTATGGCGAGCGTGTGCGGGTTTTGATCTATGAGAATCGACGAACTGCGGAAGCCCGCAAGACGATACTCAGTTGGTTAAAGAAGGCGGGGGACGGCCCAGCGACAAACCACGAAAGATCTACTTACAATGACCCGCCAGGGCCCCGCATTATTTTGTTCGGTCATAGCTGGGGCGCTTCAGCCGTCGTCTCACTGGCGCGCGGACTACAACGCGATGGCATTCCTGTTTCGCTAACCATCCAGGTTGACAGCGTCGCAAAAAACGGAGAAGACGACTCCCTGATTCCGACGAACGTAGTCGAGGCGGTTAACTTTTATCAAACTCGTGGCATTCTGCACGGGCGCACCCGGATTCGAGCAGTCGATCCATCACGCACTAAGATCCTGGGCAATTTCCGTTTTACCTACGAAAAAGAACCAGCTGAGTGTCGCACCTATCCTTGGTACGACCGGTTGTTATTTAAGGGACACACTGCCATTGAATGCGATCCTCGAGTCTGGTCTCAGGTTGAAGAGTTAATCCGCACGCGTCTGCCGGCAGTCTCGCCACCAGCGGCAAGCGGCATGGCAGCACGAACTGGGAACTGACACCATCCTATAAGTGACTTTAGGTTCAGTTAGCACCTCCGCGGAAATTCGCGCGGCTTCGCCTACCACAATCAACCAAAGTGCGTACCCAGAGCGGGATGTGTTCTGATTACAAGTAGAGAGAAAGCCAGATTGAGCACGGAAGGGAGTACTTGGGTAACTTGAGTAACAAATTCGGCTAACAGATCATGCCCCTCTGACGAGACGGGAGAAGTTCTAAAACTTCCGGTCGTCAAGGGGGAATTGTGAAGCGTGTGGCCGGTGCAGGATTGCTCTCAGGGTTCATCGTTCTTTCTTTGTTGGTTCTGTCGGGATGCGGCACTTCGGCAGCTCCGCCCATCGCGGTTGGATTAACGCCAAGCAGCACGCAGAGCATCGATCAAGCGCAGACCGTTCCCATCACCGCCGCCGTGGCGCACGATCCGAAAACGGCGGGCGTCACCTGGGCTGTTTCCGGCGGCGGCACACTGACTAACACAAGCACCGCCTCGGCCACATACGATGCCCCCGCTTCTGTCACCACCGTCTTCACCGCGACGGTGACGGCAACATCGGTCTCCGATGCGACCAAGATCGCGACCTTACAGATTAAGGTTGCTCCCTTGCCCGCTATCACGACCACTACTCTCACCGCAACCGCAGGTTCTGCATACAACGGTACAGTCAGTGAGTCGGGTGGGACCAGCCCCTACACTTTCGCGATCACCTCCGGGTCATTGCCTCCTGGATTGAGCTTGAACAGCAGCACGGGAGCGATCACGGGCATGCCGACCGGCCCTGCCGCCAATAGTTCCGTCACTTTCCAAGTGACAGATGCCGCGAAGATGTCGGCGAGCCAGGCGGTCGCCGTCACTATAAACGCGCCCCCGGCCTTGACCATCACGACTGGTTCGTTACCTGCAGGAACAACCGGCACAGCCTATAACCAGACGCTGCAAGCGACCGGCGGAGTGCCGTCTTACACCTGGGCGGTCACGACCGGAAGTCTGCCGTCTGGATTGAATTTGAATTCGGCAACCGGCGTCATCTCCGGCACGCCCAGCGGAACCTTCACCGGCACTACGAGTTTCACCGTCACTGCGACCGATTCGCAGACGCCGACGCACGCCACCACCACCGCCAACCTTGGCATCACCGTCAGCGCGCCACCGTTGAGCGTGACGACGACATCGCTCGTTGGCGGAACGATCGGCAATGCATACGCCGGCCAAACCCTTCAGGCCACGGGTGGAATCTCGCCATATCGATGGGCCGTGACTGCCGGCAGCCTGCCTGCTGGATTGTCGTTGAATGCCGCGACGGGCGTGATCTCCGGCACTCCGACGGGAACATTTGTCGGCACTGTCAACTTCACCGTCACCGCAACCGACTCCGAAACTCCGACGGCGAAGACGGCGAACGCCAATCTGAGTATCGCGATCTCAGTCGCTCCGTTAAGCGTGACCACTTCCGGTTCGCTGGCCGTTGGAGTTGTTAGTTCCCAGTATTCGGGCGCGACGTTGCAGGCTACCGGCGGCATCACGCCCTACTCGTGGGCCGTCACGACCGGCAGTTTACCGGCAGGCCTAACTCTCAACGCCGCCACCGGAGCCATCTCGGGCACACCGACCGCTTCCGGCACCGCGAACTTCACCGTCACCGTGACCGACTCGGAAACACCGACTGCTAAGACCGCGACCGCGAATTTGAGCATCGTGGTCGATCCGGCCTTATCGGTAACAACGAACTCTTTACCGGCAGGTGTCATCGGCACGAGTTACAGCCAAACGCTGGCAGCGGCGGGAGGAATTACTCCGTACACGTGGTCGATAACTACAGGCAGCTTGCCGACCGGTCTCTCCTTGAACGCCAGCACCGGCGCGATCTCGGGCACGCCGAGCGGAACTTTTACCGGCACCGTCAGCTTCACCGTCACCGTCACCGACAACGAATCTCCCACCAAGAAGAGCGCGTCAGCCAACCTCGGCATCGTCATCAGCGCGCCGCCGCTGAGTGTTACAACGCAATCGCTAGCTGGCGGAACGATCGGGAATGTCTACACCAACCAAACCCTGCAAGCAACCGGCGGAATCGCACCGTACACGTGGGCGGTCACGACTGGCAGCCTTCCTTCAGGATTGTCGTTGAATGCCGCGACGGGAGTTATCTCGGGCACGCCGGCCGGAACATTTGTCGGCACCGATACCTTCACAGTTACGGTGACGGATTCTGAAACGCCCACTGGTGGCAAGGCGAGCGCCAACTTGAGTATCGCCATCTCGGTCGCTCCGCTCAGCGTGACCACGACATCAAGCTCTCTACCCGTCGGCGTTGTCAGCTCCGTCTACGCGGGCGCGACCTTACAAGCGACCGGTGGCATTTCGCCTTATACATGGTCGGTGACAACGGGTAGCCTGCCGGCGGGTCTAACTCTCAACACCGCCACCGGAGCTATCTCGGGCACACCGACCGCCTCCGGCACCACGAACTTCACCGTAACTGTAACCGATTCCGAAACGCCGACAGCCAAGACTGCCACCGCGAACTTGAGCATCGTGGTGAATCCAGCCTTGTCGGTCACCACCACCACTTTGCCAGCGGGTGTGATTGGCACCGCCTACCCCGGTGCAACTTTGGCGGCGGCTGGTGGCATTACTCCGTATACATGGTCGATAACCACGGGCAGCCTGCCCGCTGGTCTGTCCTTGAACACTAACACCGGCGCGATCTCTGGCACGCCGAGTGGAACTCTCACCGGCACCGTGATCTTCACCGTCACCGTAACCGACAACGAATCTCCCATCAAACAGACCGCGTCCGCGAACCTGAGCATCGTTATCAGCGCGACGCCGCTGAAGGTGACAACGACATCGCTCGCTGGCGGTTCCGTCGGCATCGTGTACACCAACCAAACCTTGCAAGCTACGGGCGGCATCACTCCCTACAAGTGGACAGTGACCACCGGCAGCCTGCCCGTTGGCTTGTCACTGAACGCCACCACGGGAGTCATCTCCGGCACGCCAACCGGAACATTTGTCGGCACGGATAGTTTCACGGTTACCGCGACCGACTCCGAAACGCCAACCAGCCAGACAGCCAGCGCCAATCTCAGCATCACTATCTCGGTCGCTTCGCTCAGCGTAACGACAACATCGAGCTCGTTTGTCGTGGGTGTCGTCAACTCGGTGTACCCAAGCACAACGTTGCAGGCCACCGGC
>Ga0209380_10000836_pt1 | contig 21776 bp, 19 predicted proteins | sample HubBroMetageWFT6_FD_188347 | JGI IMG/M metagenome (GOLD analysis project Ga0209380, IMG submission 188347) | Warmed and freeze-thawed soil microbial communities from the Hubbard Brook experimental Forest, New Hampshire - Hubbard Brook CCASE Soil... | ecosystem: Environmental > Terrestrial >...
AACGCCTTCGATGATTACCGACACGTCTCCCATTGATCCGCCCACAAATCCCTGCTGACCTGGGAAGGCCGGCGTTGCGCCCTTGCGCACAACCCAGTAATCTTTGTCGCCGTGCTTCTCGCGCCATGCGAAGTTGTGATGGTTGTGGATCTCTTCTTTGATCTTGGCGCCAAGGATTTTGGCCACACGCTGGCACGCCCAGTCCCGCCCAGCGTAAGCATAGCGACCTGCAAGTTTCATCGCCGCGATGTAGTCCTGGCCTTCGTTACTATCGGCCTCGAGCGCTACGGGCGATACCGGCGACCCTTGAACCAGGGTCACCGCCTCAACGATCTCGACGAGTGAGGCGCGGCTGTCGAGGGCGACTGCGAGCAAAGCTAAACGGGACTCGTCAGTCAGGTCGCGAAGGCTCGTGGCAAATGCCTGCTCCAGGCGCGCGTTGAGGGTGGTCGGGGCCGGAACGAGGCGATCAGGAGAACCCGCCGCGAAGGAAGTCGTGCGCGGCAGTTCGACCAGGGCAAGCGGGTTGCCGGCGGCTTCCGCGAGAACTCGGGCGCGAGACACCGGGTGCAGTCGGGGCGCGCTGCGGTCGAGGAGAGCGCCTGCCTCCCCGGCGCTCAGACGACCAAGCTCCACGATCGGTAGGCGAGCCTCCTTGAACGGCGACGCGTAGCCGGATCGCACTGTCGCGACCAGCGCCATGGGTACGTGCTCCAGGCGCCGGGCGATGAACGTGAGCACGCCAAGGCTCGGGCGATCGACCCAATGGGCATCGTCAACGAGCAGGACCAGTGGATTGGCATCAGCGGCGTCGCTGATGAGCCGGAAGGCGGCCATCGCGACTCGGAACGGATCCGGGGCGACCCCGGTCGCTGCTCCAAACGCGGCCTCGAGCGCCAGGCGTTGCCCATCAGGCAGGAGCTCGACACCGCGGATGACGGGAAGGAGAAGCTGATGCAGACCGGCGAACCCAAGCTCCGCCTCGGACTCCGCCCCGGCCGTCGCGAGCACGGTGACGCCTACCTCCTGCGCGTGCTTGCGCACGTGATCAAGCATCGCCGACTTCCCGATGCCCGCTTCTCCGCTGATCACGAGCGCGCCGCCCGCCTCGTGAAGGCGATTCACGAGGGCGTTCAAACGCTCGAGCTCCGCGTCTCGCCCGATCAGGTCCTGAGCCGAGTGGGTCATGACCCGAGAATAGAGAAGCGGTCGTTGAGATGCCCAAGCGGGCAGACGGTTCAACGGCGGTCGTAGGGCGCATACGCCGAGGGGCGTACGTCAACAGCCGCGCCCGGGCGGATGACGCTGCCGTCGCCGGCGGTTAGGGTGACGTACATGAGCAGCCGCGGACCGATCGTTCTTCTCCGCGTTGAACTCGGCGCATCCTAGCCGAGGTATGACCGACCTCCCGCGATCCCGAGTCCCCCGCGGCGGAGAGTTCACAGCGACCGCATCGCCGCGCGCGCTCTGGGCGGAGATCGCGCGGCGGGCCCCTGTTGTGACCGACCTGATCCCGGCGCTTGTCCTGACGGGCTTCCTGGTGGGGGCGAGCACGGCTCAGGAGCACGCCACCGGGGACGCGCACCGGATCGGGATTGGCGGCTACCTGCTGCTCGTCGGCGCAGCGATGGCATTGGCACTGCGGCGACGGTGGCCACCGCTCGCGTATGCCGCCTCGCTCGCCTGCACGGGCACCTACCTTCTTGTCGGCGATCCACCAGGGCCGATTCTGCTGGCCCCGTTTCTCGGGCTGGTCGTCGTCCTGGCAGCGACAAGGTCACTTCAAATCTGGATCGTGGCGGTGCTCGGCGGTGCCTGCGTGCTGTCCGCGGTCCACGGTGCTGTGTACGGATGGTCGTGGCCAGTGGCCCTCTTTGCCGCTGTCTGGGTGTGCGTCGCTGCGCTCGCGGGGATCGCTCTCGACGCTCGGCGGCGCTTTCTCAGGGAATCCCGGGCGAGGGCGGAGTGGACGCAGCGGAGCCGCGAAGAGGAAGCGCGACGGCGCATGGTTGAAGAGCGATTGCGCATTGCTCGCGAGATGCACGACGTCATCGGACACAGCCTTGCGGTGATCACCCTGCAAGCGGGCGTCGCGGAGCACCTCCTTGCGAGCCGGCCCGAGGAGGCTCGCAAAGCCATCACCGCCATTCGTGGCGTGAGCAAGCAAGCGCTGACCGAGCTTCGCAGTGAGCTGGCCGCGCTTCGGGGCGAGGGTCTCGGGGGTGTGGATCGCAGGCCGACACCAGGCCTTTCGGCGCTACCGGCACTGGCGGCACAGATGCGCGATGCGGGCCTGCAGATCGACCTGGAGCTTCCGGAGCGCGGCGACGAGGTCCCCGAGATTGTCTCGACCGCCGCCTATCGAATCGTGCAGGAGTCGCTGACCAACGTTGCCCGGCACGCCGGTTCCGGCACGAGGGCGAGCGTGCGCGCAGTGCTCCAGCCTGACCGGCTGGATCTCGAGATCGTCGACGACGGCACCGGAGTGGATGAGCCGCCGCGCGAAGGGGGCGGCCTCCAGGGGATGCGCGAGCGCGCCGCGGCGCTTGCCGGCACCTTCTCGGCGGGCAGACGCACCGAAGGGGGATTCCGGGTATGGGCGTCACTGCCACTGGGGAGACGGTGAGCATCCGGGTGGTGCTCGCCGACGACCAGGCGCTGATCCGCGTCGGTCTTCGCGCACTCGCCGAGGCGGAGCCCGACATCGAGGTGATCGGAGAGGCCGCTGACGGCCAGGAAGCGTTACGGGTAGTGCGTGAGCTGCGACCCGACGTGGTGGTGATGGACATCCGCATGCCGGTCCTTGATGGGTTGGAGGCGACGCGACTGATCGCAAGCGACCCGCAGCTGTCCGGCGTCCGCGTGCTGGTTCTCACCACCTTCGAGATCGACGAGTACGTGTTCGAGGCGCTTCGCGCCGGGGCAGGTGGGTTTCTTCTCAAGGATGCGGAGCCGACCGAGCTGCTCCGTGCAATTCGTGTCGTGGCAGCGGGTGACTCGCTGCTCTCGCCGGCCGTGACGCGCCGCGTCATCGAGGCCTTCAGCGCCCGCCCGGCACCGGTCGCACCACGAACGAAACTGCTGGCCGATCTCACCGAGCGTGAGCGTGAAGTTGTGGCACTGGCCGGCTGCGGGCTCTCCAATGACGAGATCGCCGAACGGCTTGTGATCAGCCCGGCGACGGCGCGCACCCATGTGTCTCGATCCATGCAGAAGCTCGGCGCGCGGGATCGTGCGCAGCTCGTGGTCTTCGCCTATGAGAGCGGGCTCGTGTCGCCGGGGCAGGCGCTGGCGTAAGCAAGTCGTCACGTGGCTACGCAGCCGGACGTAGCCGAAAATGTCGCTTCCCGACGGACGACAAGACCACTGCTCGCCTCCGACGATGGTGCCGTTGGCATCCAACGCACAAATCGGAGGTACATGACATGCCCGGATACTGGGTCGGCGGCGGCTTTGGCTTTTGGTGGATCTTTCCGTTGGTCTTCGGCGCCCTGTGGCTCACCGTGATCTGCCTCTTCCTCTGGCGCGGTCGCCTTTGGTGGAAAGGTGGCCATGGCACCACGCCAGACGCTGCCGCGGTGCTCCGCGAGCGGTTTGCGCGCGGCGAGATCGACACCGACGAGTACCAGCGTCGCCTTCGGGTGCTCGATGGGCGGTGAGCAGCGTGCTCATCGCCCCCACCGTTTCGCATGGTGCGCGCCACGCGACGCCCCCTGGTGCGACGCCCGGGGGCGTCTTCGTGTTCGGTGGGAGCGCAGGCGCCCGTTCAGGTGATAGCGGCCTGGCGCGTCCGTGCACTTTCCCAGGCGTCGTAGCCGCCGAGAATGTCCGACACGTCCTCGAAGCCCGCACGGCGCAGTAAGCTCGCCGCGATCGACGAACGATATCCACCCGCACAGAACACAACGGTGGGCCGGGATCGATCCAGAGCTTGCATCAGATCACGCAGTCTCGGCACGGGGAGCATGGACGCACCCGGTATTGAGCCTTCATCGGTTTCGGTCGGATTTCGGACATCGACGACTTGCAGAGCGGAGATCGTGCGCCGCCGTTCCTCGAAGGCGCGGATCGTGAGACGCGATCCCGTCTGGACGAGCTCTGGGTGCTCCTGGAAGACCTCGTAGAGGTTCTCGACATAGCCGACGACGTGGTCGTATCCGATCCGGGCGAGCCGTACTTTGGCCTCGAGCTCGGTGCCAGGCTCCGCTAGCAACACGACCTTCTCGTCTGGGTGAACAACGCTGCCGACGTACTGGGCAAACCGACCGTCAAGGCCCACGTTCACCGAGGCCACCAGGCTGCCGGCCGCGAAAGCCCCTGGGTCGCGTGTATCCAGAAGAATCGCACCCTGGCGGGCATGCTCGCGCGCGTTGTCGACTGTCATCGCGGCAGGGTGCTCGTGCTCGCTGAGGAGCTGGTGCGCCTCGCGGTTTCGAGCAGCGTCGTACGCAAAGTACTCAGGCGGCGCGGTCTGACCCTCGGTCACGACTTGGATGAACTCCTCGCGCGACATCGGCTGCAGCGCGTAGTTCCCCGTGCGCTGATCGCCGATGGTGGACGAGAGCTCGCTGGAAAGGTTCTTGCCGCAAGCTGAGCCGGCGCCATGTCCCGGGAAGAGACGGGTCGCGTCGGGCAGAGTCATGAGCTTGTCGCGCAGCGAGTCGTACAACAGGTTCGCGAGCTCATCGGAGGTGGTTCCGACGGAGGAGAGCAGGTCGGGCCGTCCGACATCTCCGATGAAGAGCGTGTCGCCGGTGAGGACGCCGTAGGGGACGGTGTCGTCGGGATGCTCGTACACGACGATGCTGATCGACTCGGGCGTGTGTCCCGGCGTTTCGCGTATCTCGAGGGTCACCTGACCGAGCGCAATGCGCTCACCATCGCGCAGCGCCCGCGCCACGAACTCGGGATTGGCGCGACCGCCGAAGGCGATCTCGGCCCCCGTTGCCGCGGCCAGCTCAAGGTGACCGGAGAGAAAGTCGGCGTGAAAGTGCGTTTCGATGATCAACTCGATCGTGGCGTGGTGCGCCTGCGCGGACTCGAGGTACTCACCGACGTCGCGGCGGGGATCGACAACGATCGCGCGGCCGGTGGTCTCGTCGGCGATCAGATACGAGGCCTGCGAGAGGCACTCGAGATAGTACTGCTCGAAGATCACCTACTTGCCCTCTTGAGTGGAGGCGTCGGGCCAATATAGACTGGCGCATGGCTGATTTCCAAGGTCCAACCGGTCTCACCTTCAACCGTGGGCTGATCGCCGATCCGGCGGCCTTTGCCCGCGATGCGAACGCCGCTTCGTGGCTCTTCCTCTGCGGCGAAGAATTTGCCGCGATGGAGGGCGGCATGTCATACGCCGATGTCGAGGCAGCCGTGGCGAAGTCCGCCAACATCGTGTCCGATCCACCTCGAACGCTCGACATGGATCTGGCACGGCGGCACGTTGCGGCGCTCGACGAGTTGCCACGTCCGACGCTGGTGACCTGTCGCACCGGTCCGCGCTCCTCCGCCGCGGTCTACCTCTATGCCGGCCTCAGGGCCGGCGCCACAGCGGACGAGGTGCTGTCCCGGGCTGAAGCCGACAACGCGCCCTTCTTCGGCTTCGAGGATCTCAAGGCGTGGGTGGCTAAAGGCCTCGCGGAGCTTTCCTGACAAGGGGGCGGCGAGGCGAGCGCCCCGCGAGGGCGGCCATACTGTGCGTCACGCGCGGCAGTTCTGGCTCGATGTCCCAGGTGCCGCGCAACCGCCGCATTCTGGAGAATTACGATGACTCTATCGCTAGGCAACACGGCGCCTGACTTCGTCGCCGAGACCACCCAGGGGACCATCAACTTCCACGACTGGATCGGCGACTCCTGGGCGGTTCTCTTCTCGCACCCCAAGGACTTCACGCCGGTCTGCACCACCGAGCTCGGTTATATGGCCAAGATCCAGCCCGAGTTCGATCGCCGTAATGTCAAGGTCATCGGCCTCTCTGTTGATCCTGTCGACAAGCACGAGAAGTGGGCAGACGACATCGAGGAGACTCAGGGAGCTCGCCCGGCATATCCGATCATCGCGGACGCCGATTACAACGTCGCCAAGCTGTACGAGATGCTGCCGGCCGGCACCTCTGGAGATCCCGCACAGCGGACGCCGGCGGACAACCAGACTGTCCGCAATGTCTTCGTGATCGGTCCGGACAAGAAGGTGAAGCTGATCCTGGTGTACCCGATGACCACCGGGCGCAACTTCGATGAGGTCCTGCGAGTGATCGACTCGCTACAGCTCACCGCCAAACACCGCGTTTCGACGCCGGTGAACTGGAAGCAGGGTGAGGATGTGATCATCGCCGGCTCTGTCTCGGACGACGAGGCGAAGCAGATCTTCCCCGGCTACACGGCGCCGAAGCCGTACCTGAGGATCACCCCGCAACCGCGGTAGGGACGCGGGTGGCCTCGTTGATCGTCGACGGCGCCGACCTGGTGGTCGAGATGTCGGAGTTTGAGAGGGTCGAGGCCCTCCACGGCGACGTGCGCGTTCCGCTCGCCGCGGTCCAGGCGGTTCGAATAGTGGATGATGCGTGGCCCGAGCTTCGAGGCATTCGCGCACCCGGGACCGGGATCCCTGGCGTGATCGCCGTCGGCACTCGAAGGGGGTCATTCGGCAAGGACTTCGCGGCCGTGCACGGTCGGGAACGGGCCGTTGTCGTGGATCTCGCGGGCGCCGACTATGGCCGTCTTGTCGTGACCACACCCGACGCCGAGAGCGTGGCGGCCGAAATTCGCCACCACCTCGCACCTTCGCTCGGCGAGACCCCACCCGCGACCTGAGTCTGATCAGACACTCCGTCAGCCGTACGCTTCCGGTGGACCCATTACCCGCAGGTCCAGGTCACAGTGCCGGACTCCATCTGCCCCGACACCGACCCCGATCCCGGCAGGTTGGTGAATGACGCATTGCCGGAGCCGTCGCTGTTTACGGTCATGGTCGAACCCGTGCCAGAGAAGTCGTCACTCTCGACCGTAACACCGGCCGGCAACACGTCCGTGTACGTACCCGGGCCGTGGAACATCTTGTTCGGCGCGCTGATCAGGAAGTTGATCAGCTTGCCGCCCACGGTCGTGGGCATTCCTTCCTGCGGTCCGATACCGAGGTTCCAGACAAATGAGCTCTTCGCGAAATCGGGGCACGAGAACGAGCCCCAGTCAGTGGTGCTGAACGAGCCCTGAACGGTGTCCGTGCCGCTGAAGTTGACCTCGAAGTTGAGGTTGGCGTCCTGTCCGCCACTGCTGCCGCTCCCGGGTGTACCGCTGCCCCCATTGCTCGTCCGGCCCGGCGTCGGGGTCGGTCCGGCGGTGGTGCTCGCGCTGCACGCTACGAGCGCCAGACCCATCCCAGCAACCATGGTTGGGCGAATGCCTCGGAGCCACACTCTCATGAAGTCGCCTCCTCCTCTCGGGGTCGTGCTCGGCCGGGTGCTCCGCCCTCCCCGGTAGTGAGTTGCTGACGCACGTCTCTCTACACCGTCACCGCTCATCTTCAACGCTAACCGGAGCCGCTGCTGTCAGGATTTGTTGGCGCTCCAGGAACCGCCGCCGCGGCCACCCACGACCGTGTACGTGCCGGACATGCTGTTACCGGAGACCGTTCCCGTATAGGTCACGGTGCCGACCGCGCCGAAACTGATCGCGCTGCCCGACAGAGTTCCGTTGATGTGCAGCGTCTCGTTGGGACGGGAGAGGGCGATGCTGCCGCTGACGTTCGACCCCGATTGGTTCCAGGTGAGCATGAATGTGCCCATGTAGAAGCCGTTGTACGTCCCGGACCACGTACCGGTGAGGTCGACCGTAGCGGGCGCCGGGGTTGCGGTGGACGCGGGCACTGGCGTCGGCGTCGGCGTGGGTGCCGCTGTTGGCGTCGTCACGCTCGTCGGCGTGGGTGTGCCGGTCGTGGACGAGGCACTGCAGGCCGCCAGCAACGACCCCAGGGCAATCGCCGTGAACATCAGGATGGTTCGTTTCATCTCCCAGGTCCTCCGGTTGGTTCAGGTTGATCAAAGTTACTGACATACATGGCTAAGACTCCGATTGGTCGCGACCATCGGTTGGCTGTGCTGGTGCAACCTCGTCCTGTAATGGGCCGGCGTCGGCAAGAAAGGTCACCAGCGTTTCCGGCCTTGTGAAGGTGACCTCTCGACCCGAGCCCAGATGCACCGCCGTCCCCCGCAACCCCTCGGGGCGATGTTCCCCATCGGGCCGCCAGACCCGTACCAGGAATGTATCCATGGCGGCAGGCTACGCACCGCTCTTCGGGTGGCCTTAAGGCCGACTTAAGGTGGCCCATCGCGCTCGCCCTCGGTGGATTCCCGCGATGCGGCGGCCCGTTCGCCGGTCCAAGGGGAGTGGCCGGCCTCGAGAATCCGCTCGAAGGGAATGGCCGCTCGCTCCGCTACGCGGCGCACCGCAGGCTCGGAACCCTCGAAGCGGCACAGGACGACCTCGTCTTCGCGCATGAGCAACGAGCCGAGGTAGCGAACGACGTCCCCGGCTGCTGAAAGTTCCGCCGCACTGGCGTTGACGCGCGCGTCGAGAGCGATGAGGTCGGACTCGTGCACGCCTGGCCAGAAGCACTCGGCGAGGTATTCGGTCGTGTTTCGCTGCTGCACAGCCACAGGCTAGGCGGCTGCGCGATGCGCCGAAACCGGGAAAACCCCATGCGTCACCCCGGACGACCCTACATTTGCTCGCTACCGACGACTTCCTGGAACGCGAGTGCATCGTCGGTGCCGGTGAGCCCCCGGGGACGTCGATCGAGCATCATCCGAGATGATGTCGGTCGCTGGGAGTCGGATCGTCGGCCGCGATCCCGAAATGACGGCGGTCGACGCCTTCCTGACAACCGCGCGAACCCACTACGCGGTGCTCACCCTCGAGGGCGAGGCCGGGATCGGGAAAACCACTATCTGGCTCGAGGCGCTGCGTCGAGCGCGGGCTCAGGGAGCGCGCGTCCTGGCGACCCGTCCCAACGAGGCGGAAGCGACGCTGTCCTACACCGCGCTGGCGGACTTGTTCGACGCTGTCCCTGACGCGACGATCGGTCAGCTCCCTGCGCCTCAGCGTGTGGCGATCTCGGCTGCCTTGCTCCGAGCTCACGCCCCAAACCGCGGGATCGATGAGCGCGCGCTGTGCGCGGCGGTCCTGTCGCTGCTGAGGTTGATGACGGCGACCGAACCCTTGGTGGTGGGGGTCGACGATGCCCAGTGGCTGGACTCGCCGTCTGCGCGCGTGTTGAGCTATGCCGTCCGAAGGCTGGACGCGGAGGCGATCGGCTTCGTCATCACTGCCCGGATGCGCGACGAGCCAGGGTCCCTCAGGGTCGACCGCGCAGCCGACCCGAGCCGGCACCAGATCATCCTTGTGGGCGCTCTCAGCGTCGCGGCGTTGCACGAGTTGCTCAAGTTGCACACGGGGCGCTCATTGCCACGACCGACCTTGGTGCAGGTCGCGAGGGTCTGCGGCGGCAACCCGTTCTACGCGCTCGAAATCGCAGCTGTGCTTCCGGATCGGCCACTCCAGAGCGGACACCTGCCGGTGCCGGACCACCTTGGTGAGCTGGTCGTGGCCAGGGTGGGGCAGCTGCCGTCCGCGACCCGCCGCGCGCTGCTCACCGCAGCCGCACTCTCGCAGCCGACGACCGACCTCGTCAGCGCCGCGGCCCTCGGTGCCGCGCAGCGAGCAGGGATCGTATCCATGGAGAGGGGCCGCATTCAGTTCTCACACCCGCTGTTCGCTTCAGCCGTGTACGGGCACGCAGGCGACTCGGAACGCAAATCACTGCACCGCCGCCTTGCACGTTCCGTCACAGAACCTGAGGAGCGCGCCCGGCACGCGGCGTTGGGCGCTGCGGAACCCGACGCTGCCATTGCTCACGACCTGGAAGCGGCGGCAGCGCTGGCAAGGTCGCGTGGCGCCCCGGGCGCGGCGGCGGAGTTGCTCGAGCTGGCCGAAAACCTGACGCCCGCGCACGCTGCTGATCGCGCGGTGCGGCTGGTCGCCGCTGCGAGCGCGTGGTTTGCTGCAGGCGACCTGGCGCGTGCGCAGGCCACGCTCGGTCAGGCACTCGCCGCCACCCCTGACGACCCCATGCGCGCCAGGGCGCTGCACTTGTTGGGACAGATCCATGCCCGACGTAACTCCTTCACAGAGGCGACAGCAGTGGCGTTCCAGGCGCTGAAGGCGGCCGGCGATGACGCGGCGCTGGTCGCGGACGTCGAACTGGACCTCTGTTACTACACGGTGAACGTGGGCGACCTGCGGGGCGCCCTGCAGCACGCCCGAGGCGCTCTGACCGCCGCGGAACGCGCAGACGATCCCGGGGCGCTTGCCGATGCGCTGGCGGCGGCAACCATGGCGGAGTTCGCGGCCGGCGGCGGCTACGACGAGGATCGCATGCGCAGAGCGCGTGATCTGGAGGACCCCAATCGAACCAGGGTCTGGCAAAACACTCCTGCTTTCCTCCACGGATCGATACTGCTGTACACGGGTTTCCTCGAGCCGGCGTTTACGATCCTCAGCAGGCTGCACGCCGAAACCCTCGAGCGGGGCGAGGAGAGCCACGCTCCGTTCTCCTGCTTCTTCCAGGCGTGGGTCTGTGTCTGGCGCGGTGACCTTGTCGCCGCCCGTCGACTTGCCGAGGAAGCGAGGCAGACCGCCGCCGTGCTGGACGATCGTGCAGCGCATGCGATCGCCCTCGCCGCCAGCGCGCTCGTGCACGCGCACGATGGATCGATCGACCTAGCCCGCGAGGAGGCGCTCGGATCGATTCGCCTCTTTGAGGATCTGGGCTGGGCGATGGGAACCGGCTGGCCGCTGTGGGCGCTCGGGCTGACCGAACTGTCGACCGGCAACCCGGCGGCCGTCGACGCCGCGCTTGGTCCACTGGCGACCATGCTCACGGCGATGGGCGGCGGCGATCCGTTCCTCGGGGTGTGCCTGCCGGAGGAGATCGAGGCGCTCGTCGAGCTCGGCCATCGCGATCGCGCCGAATCACTCATCGATTGGCTCGAGGGGCGCGCCACGGAGCTCGATCGGGCATGGGCGCTGGCTGCCGCCGGTCGCTGCCGCGGTCTTCTGTATGCCTCCCGCGGTGACGTCAACGGTGCACTCGCTGCGCTCGATGGCGCGCTGGCTGCGCACGATCGCTGTGCCATGCCGTTCGAGCGGGCGCGAACCCTCCTTGTCCTAGGGCGAGTGCAGCGTCGCGGCGGCATGCGGGGAGAGGCCAGAGCGAAGCTGAGCGAGGCGATCGCAGCCTTCGAACAGTTCGGCGCACCGATCTGGGCCGAGCGCGCGAGGAGCGAGCTCGCTCGCCTGGGCGGGCGGTCGGCGTCGTCGCAAATGTTGACACCGACCGAGTTGCGCGTCGCCGAGCTGGCTGCATCGGGCTTGGCCAATGGAGAGATCGCCGAGCGAGTGTTCCTCACCAGGAAGGCGGTCGAGTCGAACCTCACGCGCGTTTACCGCAAGCTCGACATTCGCTCCCGGGGCGGCCTCGCACGCGCACTCCAGACGGGAAGGGCGACGCCGAGCGGTGATTGAGGCGCGGGGGCTTGCTCCAGCGTTGGTTGGTCGAACGTCGGTTATCAATCGGGGCGAGGTGTCACTGCCGGCGATATCGACCAGGCTGCCCGGGCTACGGCGCTGAGCTGCGCGCATACTTTGTCTCGAGGTTCAGCCCTCGCGGACATATGTCGAGGTGGAGAGGATGTACGGAACCATCATGCGGGCCAAGGTCAAGGCTGGCCGACGCGCAGAGTACGAGCGAGTGATGCGTGAGATGGTACCCAGCGCCGAGGCGTACGGCCAGGGAATGCATTCATATGAGGTCGCCTGGGAAGAGAAGGATCCAGACCGTATCGTGCTGATCGTCCACTTCAAGGATCGCGAGAGCTACATGGCGAATGCCAGCCGAGTCGAGACCAACACTGACTACAACCGGCAGCTCGAGTACCTCGACGGTGAGCCTGAGTGGATCGACGTTAACTATGCCGACTATGTCGGCAAGCCACTCGGCGGCTGATAGCGCGCCAGCCGCAAGTCGAGTGGCGCCGTGCGCCAAAGGACGTCCGCGCAGCTGTCTTCAGGCCGCGGGCGGCGAACAATGTCAGAAGGTTCCACACTCCACCGGTTGGGCGATCGAGAGCTTCCGCGTCAGAGGATTGAAACGTGGGTTGGGAGCTGGCTGGACGAGGATGGGGACAACGGGCCCGGGATTGGGCCTACCTCGTCGAGCCATATGCGCGACCTGCCAACGAGCTGCTGTTCGAGCGGCTCCACGTCGGCGAGGGCCTGCGCCTGCTGGATATTGCCTGCGGGTCTGGATTCGCTGCACACCTGGCGGCCGATCACGGAGCCACCGTGGCAGGTTTGGATGCGTCGGAACCCCTACTGGCGATCGCGCGCGCGAGGACCCCGGCGGGCGACTTCCGTCTCGGTGACATGCTCGAGTTGCCCTTCGACGACGCCGAGTTCGACGTCGCGACGAGCTTCAACGGCATCTGGGAAGGGTTCGCCGGCGCCCTGACCGAGGCGCACCGTGTGCTCCGGTCGGATGGGATGTTCGACATGACCTTCTGGGGCCCTCCCAAGAAACTTGGGCTCCTGCCGTTCTTCATGAAGATGGGCGAGTTCTCCCCGTCCGAGCATGTTGCGGCAACCCTCGAGCAGGGGGACACCGGGCGGCCGGGCGTGGTCGAGGATATGCTGGCCGCGTCAGGGTTCGAGTTTCTCGAGCGCGGTCGCGTCGAGGTCGTCAATGAATGGCCTGACCTCGCGACCGCGGCGCGGGCGCTGGCCTCCAGCGGTCCCGCGGTACCGGCGATCGAAAACATCGGGTACGACGAGTTTGTCGAGGAACTGGTCGAAGTCTTTGGCGAGATGGATGATCCCCAGGTTGGCGTCCGGGTCACCTCTGAGTTCGGTTGGGCGACGGCGAGGAAGCCACGTCACTGAGCCTGCGCTGCGAGGAATGATGATCCAGGCTGACGAACCAACGGAGGGAATGCGATGTCTGCAAGCGAACTGTTCGAGCGAGGACTGCAGCCACGAGGAGTCGAGACGGTGGAGCGGTATGTGATCCGGGGCGGTCGTGAAGGATACGACCGCCTGTTGCTACTCGCGCGAGCGAGTTGGCCCGACACCGCCGCGCTGTTTGGCCGAGCCGGACTCCGCCCCGGGATGAAATGCGCCGACCTGGGGTGCGGCGGTGGTGAAGTGAGCTTTGAGATGGCGCGGCTCGTTGAGCCCGGTGGCTCCGTCACTGGCGTGGATATGGACGAGGTGAAGCTCGGCCTGGCGCGCGATGCCGCGCGTGCGCGCGGTGTCACCAACGTTGAATTCGTCGCAACCAACGTGAACAAGTGGGACGAGCCCGACACGTACGACGTGGTGTATGCGCGGTTTCTTCTCCAGCATCTGAGCGAGCCGGTGAGCCTTCTTCGCCGGATGTGGGCCGCTGTCAGAATCGGTGGCCGGTTGATCGTCGAGGACGCGGATTTTGACGGATGGTGCTGTCATCCCTCCAATCAGGGCTTCGATTTCTTCGTGCGTTCTTACGCCGAAGTGATTCGACGGAGGGGCGGTGACCACGCCACCGGGCGAAAGCTGTACTCGTACTTTCTGGAAGCCGGCATCGCAACGCCGCAGATAGCTCTCGTGCAGTCCGTGTTCGCCAGTGGTGACGGCAAGGAGTTGGCCTGGTCGACGCTGGATGCGACAAGGGAGGCGATCGTTGCCGAGGGCGTGGCCTCTTCGGACGAGCTGGCCGCCGCCCTGGCTAGCCTAAGACAGTTCACTGATGACGCGACGACGATAATTGCGCGTCCGCGAGTCTTTCAGCTGTGGTCCGTCAGGGAACCAACCTAGCGTTTCCGGCTCTCACGTGTCTCGTTCCAGGAGCACGAGAGAAATCTCGCGCGTGGTGTGTCGCTGGTACACGTCGTATCGACCCCGCGCGCCGGGGTGCACGATCGGAGCGAGACCCATGTTGTGCCGGTTGACGAGGGGCCACAGCCGTTTGCGCTCCTCGGGTGAGGCCACCCGGCCTCGCGCTGAGAATTGGGTTCGGCCAATCTGGACCCTGACGCCAGGATGAGCTTCAAGATTCAGCAGCCAGGACGGCGGATGATCAGACCCTCCGTTGGAGGCCACCACCACCAACCGTTCGCCATCCTTGGCGTAGATTAGGGCGGTGGTTCGCGGTTGACCGCTTCTTCGCCCTGTGGTCGTCAGGAGCAACGAACGGCCGGCCACGAGCCGCGAGCCGATGAGTCCTCCCGAGTGACGGTAGAGGAACTGGTGAGCCTTGAGGTAGGGAACCTGCAGCGTGGCGGCGGGGGTGTAGCGCACTTCTCACTCTCTGCAAATCGCGTGTAGTCACCATCATGACCGCGTCGTCACGTCGTCGTTGGCGATCGCCATAGCAAAAAGTGTCAGACGCACGATCGACCCGCCCTTCAGCCCAGCCCTCCGAACTGGGGTTTTCGGCCTACAGCATAGGTCCCTGTTGCGTCAAATGCTTGACACGCGCCAGACGAAAGGAGTACATCCTGTCCTCGATCCAGGAGAGCGGCGAGCATCACTCGCCTTTTGGGAGGCCAGCATGTCTGTCTTCGGACGAAGCAAGGTACGGTCCTATGTCGTCGGCTTCGCGGGGGCCGCATCCCTTGTGGCACTCGCGATCTCGGGGACGCAGGCGGGGGCTTCACCCGGCCTGTATGGCGCCGCGGCGAGTGAGAACACGTTCCGAGCCCTGGCCGCGAATTCGCATTCAGCGGATGCCCTGAGCATCGAGGAAGCGAGTGCTTACGGTCTGGAGCGCACCGCTCCAGCGCTCACCGTGTCCGGCAAGGCGCTGGCCACGGCCGAGGCGCAGGCCGCGAAACTGCCGGTCGTCGGCGGTAACTGGACCCAGTTGAGCACCGGTTCCGACAATGCTCAGCCGAACGGGTACACCGACCCGGTCTGGTCGAACGCGGGCGCGGGCTTCCGCAACGTCAGTGGGCGAGCGACCGCCTTGGCGGCTGATGGCAACACGATCTACGCCGGCTTCGCGGACGGCGGCGTCTGGAAGACGACCGACGCCGGTCAGCACTGGAAGCCGATCTTCGACAACGCCCCGACACTGTCGATCGGCTCTCTGGCCATCAACCCGGCCGACCACTCCATCTGGGTAGGAACCGGCGAGGCCAACACCAACGCCGATTCGTACGGCGGACAGGGTGTCTTCCGGTCGACGAACGGCGGCAATTCGTGGTCGCTCGTGGGTGGCGGCGAACTCTCCGGGTTCACGAGCTACCGCCTGGTGTTCGACGGTCACGGCAACGTTTACGATGCCTCGAACAACGGCCTCTGGCGCCGAAGCGCGAGTGACATTCACTCGGCTTGGAAGCTGGTCCTCAAACCCGATCCAAATCCGACGCACAACCCGTACCAGACGTCGTTCATCACCGACGTGGTCGTCGTCCCGGGTAGCAACGGCGCTGCAGTGCTCGCCGCGGACGGCTGGCGCGGCCAGGGCAATCCTCCTACCGACACCGCATACAACGGCTTCTACCTCTCGACGAACCACGGACTGGCAGGGACGTTCTCGGAACTCACCTTGACGGGCGCGATCAACACCAGCGACCTCGGGCGTACCACATTCGCGTACTCGAAGACTGGTTCCAAGTTGTACGCGATGATCGAGGCACCTTCGCACACCAACCTCCAGGGCATCTTCCTGTCTGCAAACGGCAACCCGAGCGGTCCCTGGACGCTCATCGCCAATTCCACGACGCTTTGCAACTCGGGATCAGGAGGATGCACGACCGGTGTTCCGCCGGGAGTACAAGCCTGGTACAACGAGTTCCTGGTAGTCGACCCGAACAACGACCAGCACGTGTTCGCGGGTCTCGAAGAGGTGTATCAGACCTTCGACGCCGGCTCGACGTGGACGACGATCAGCCCGTACTGGAACTACGCCTTCGCGTGTGACGCTACCAACACGTGCCCTCCGGTGACCCATCCCGATCAGCACGCAGTGCTGATTCTCGGTAGCAAGGTCTACATCGGTAACGACGGCGGCATTTATTCGAGAGCCCTCGACAACACCGCGCCGATGGGCGGCTGGACCGATCTCAACAACACCCTCCATACGCTGCAGTACTACGACGCCGAAGCGGGCGCGATGGGGTCGGGGTTGGCCGAATGGGGAGGCTTGCAGGACAACGGAACGTCGCTGCTACGACCCGGATCGGGACACAGCATCACGCCTGCGGGTGGTGACGGCGGCGACGTCATCGTCAACCCAGCCAACGCGATGGACATGGTCGGCGAGTACGTGGATCTGAACCCATATCTCACAACCGATGGTGGACACACCTACCTCACCATCTCGCCGGCGTGCGCCAGCGTCATCGGACCATTCGATCCCACCAAGTGCGACCCGACGCCACGCTTCATCGCACCACTCGCAACCGATGTCAACAATCCGAACCACTGGGTTGCCGGCGGTGAGTACGTCTGGGACGACACCGCCGCGTGGGCCACGGTTTGCCAGCCGTCGACGACCCCACCCGGACCGTGCAGCTGGACGAACGTCCATGACACCGGTGCCGGTCACTCGATCACCGCTCTCGCGGTGAACGGTAGCGTCACCTATGCGGGCTGGTGCGGCAACTGCAACATCGGCGGCACACCGCCCTTCGCGTCCGGGATCGACACCAACTACGGTGGGACGTGGCACACGATCTCCGCACCCAACCTGCCGAATCGCTTCGTCGCCGGCCTGACCGTCGACCCCGCGAACGCGGCACACGTGTTCGCCGTGTACAACGGGTACTCGCGCCGCTGGATCCCCGGTGGCGGAACCGGACACGTCTTCGAATCCACCGACGGTGGCGCTACATGGACCGACATCTCGGTGCTTCTGCCTGACGTGCCCAGTGACGCGCTCGTGCTGAGCGGCGGCAAGCTCCTGCTCGCAACCGACATCGGCGCGTTCGTCGCCAACGAAGGAGGCGGGGTCAACACCGCGTGGTCACGCCTCGGAACCAACCTGCCGAACACGTCGTTGAACGATCTTCGTCTTGATCCGAACGGGACCACAGTGCTCGCCGCAACTCATGGTCGCGGCCTATGGCGGATCCGCGTTCCGTAAACCATGAACACCAATCGCGGAGGGCGGCCCGAGTCGCCCTCCGCGACACCAACCTGCTCCGCGAGTTTTCCTGGGGCTGGTTATAATCGTCGCGAGATCAAGAACAAGGGGGGAGCGAGCATGCGCCATCGTGTGTTGACCGTCGGGATCGTCCCGCTGGCGCTCGTTGCGAATGTCATCGCCGGCGGCGCGACACCGGTCCGAGCCGGCAACGGCAGCAGCGATACCCTGGTGAATGTCGGGAGCCCGTCAACACAGTTCCCAAGAAACAAACAGAATGAGCCGGCGGTATCGGTCGCCATCGATCCGTCCCACCCCAACGTCGTCGTGTCCGGGTCCAACGACGAGATCGACAATGCGCCTTGCGCGGCTACCAATTGTGGGTTCACTCCCGGCGTGACCGACAACGGTGTCTACTTCTCGTTCAACGGCGGTCGGAGTTACACACAGCCGACCTACACCGGCTGGAGCGCGCGCACCGGAACAGCTCAGGTTGGACCGATCGGGACTGTGCCCGGCTACTTCGAAAAGGGAATCGTTGGCGATGGTGACCCGGCGCTGGCATTCGGCCCGCGCCCGGGGCCTCACGGGTTCTCATGGTCGAACGGGTCGCGGCTGTACTACGGAAGCCTGGCGTCCAACTTCCCCAATTCCACAACGATCAAGGGCGTCGAGGCAATCGCGGTGGCCCGCACCGATAACGTCGCGGCCGCGGCGGCCGGGGACCAGGACGCATGGATGGCACCCGTCATCGCCTCGAAGAACCTCACCCCGATCACGTTCAGCGACAAGGATGCGATCTGGGCGGACAACGCCGCCAGCAGCCGCTTCTTCGGCAATGCGTACGTCTGCTGGACCTCGTTTGGGGCGACCCACTCGCCAATCGTCGTGGCCCACTCGACCGACGGAGGGAGTTCGTGGTCCAATCCTGTGAAAGTATTCAACGCGATCCCAACGACCTTCACAGGCCCGAGCGGATGCACGCTGCGCACCGATAGCCGCGGCACCGTGTACGTCTTCTGGTTCCAGGACAATTACCCCAACACGTCGCAGCAGATGTTCGCGCGTTCGCTTGACGGCGGGGCGACCTTCAGTGAACCCCGCACCGTTGCCAGCGTTGTCGATGTGGGCGCGCTGGACCCAGTACACGTTGCCAACAGCGATCCGCGCTTCACCTTCGACGGTATCGCCGGCGCGAGGACGTGGAGCGTTCTCAGTGTCGACATCGCCAATGGCGCCCCGTCGGGACGTGACGCCACCAACGAGATTGTCATGACCTGGTCGGATGCGCGGCGCGGGCTCAACCACGAGCAGGCGCTCCTCGTAGCGAGCACAGACGGGGGTCGTGAATGGACGAAGCCCATTGCGATTCAGCAGAGTGGTGACCGACCGGACTTCCCGGCCGTGGCCATCTCGCCGAACGGTAAGGACGTCTACCTGACCTACGACGCCTTCCTTGCGCCGTGGCAGAACACAACAGCCGCCTCTCGCCCGATGCTGGGCGTGGTCCGGCATGCGCGAGTCGGCATCGACGGCTCGTTGGGCAACTTTGAAACGCTGCACCGTGGCGCTGTTGGCGACGCCCGCGGCTCGGCGGAGAACAACCTGTGCTGCGAATTCCTTGGCGATTACAACTATGTGTCGGCCACGCGTACATATGCTGTGGCGAACTGGAACGATGTCCGTGATGCAGCGGACTGCCCGGCGATAGATGCCTACCGGCAGTCCTACCTAGACACCACGCGACTGCCAACACCCTCGCCGGCATCGGATTGTCCGCCCACGTTTGGGAACAGCGATATCTTTGGGGGCAGGTACACACCGTAGCGCGCAAGATCCTGAGTTGACAGTTCGAACCTGTCCCTCAGGACGTCACTGTCGATAAGGTCGTTGGCGGCGGAAACCGAGCGCGAACACGACCGCGGCAGCTCCCACGAGTACCAGGATTAGCCCCATCGGCGTCGAGTAGAGCAATGCCGGCAGCGCACCGCTTGAAGGCACGGGTATGCCCGGCACCGTAAACGCTGCCGAGACTGTGATCGGAAACACGTCGTTCGAGCCCACTGCCGCTGCATCCGTGATCGTGGTTCCGGCCGGGCCGTCGACCGTGACCGGCATCGACAGCGGCGGCAATGCAGTCCCGGGAGCAAGTGCACCGGAGATCGCGTACGTGCACGTCACCTTTTGCCCTGTCACCGAACAGACCCAGCCGGTGCCGCCCGCACCTGACGAGCGTGGCGTGACACTGAGAGGGAAGGTGTCTGTGACCACGATCGACTGAGTCTCAGGACCCCCGGATGCGGTCGTCGCGGCGTGGAGCGTGTACGTCGCAGTCGCATGCGTTGCTGCTCCCTGGACGCTCAGGCTGGCTGCAAGCCCGGGCAGCTTGCCGCTGAGCGTTTCAGCCTTGGCGTCGGTTATCTCATGGATGTCGGTAGCGCCGCCGGTGGAGCCGACCCATCCTATGGTGAGCTGATAGGGAAGACCGGTTTTCGGGTTGATCCAAGCTGGAGGGATGGTTCCACCGGGGATCTCCCCGTTACTTGCGGTGGGCAGCACCCCGACGAAACTCTCCTTCGAGCCTCCGATGGGAGTGACGGCCACGGCGTAGTCGCCAGCTGGAACCACCAGGCCCGAGGTGGTCGTGAGCGACGCGCCACTGGGGTTGATCGCGATTTCCACAGGGACCTTGGAGGCGGCGCGGGTGCCCCCGGGTCCGCCGTCGAGCGCTTGCGGTGCCCCGGAGTCGGCGGCGGCGGTGCTGGCCAGCGGGCAGTAGCCGGTGGTGCCGTTCCCCGGACCACGTACGGTTACCTGGCCGGGAACAGTTGCCGATGCTCCCACCCACGACGGATCCGAACAGCCCGTTCCGTCGAAATCGCTGTTGCTGTAGTTGCCATAAACGTCGAGACCCACGCCGAGGTAGCCATCCGCGAGGCCCGTGGTGCCGGTGCCCGATGAGTAACCCAGGTCGCCGCCGGGCGACCCGATGTTGCTCGGGGGGGCGGGGCTGACCGGGTTGGTTGCCGCCAGGAAGAAACCGATTCCATCGGCGCTCGACCCCCCGTATTGATAGCTGTTGAAGGTGACGTCGAGGCCCTTGGTCGTGGGCAGCGTCTGCGTGAACGCCACACCGCCCTCTTCGCTGCCGACCGCGTCGGTGAGGCGCAGGGCGCCGCTTCCAGCGGGATCCGGTGTTGGCAGTGCACAACCGGGAATCGGCGTCTGCGCTGAGTTCGACGAGGCAGTCAAGCAGGCGACATTTGTTCCGGTGGGGGCAGCCGGCAGGGTCCACGCAGTCGAGGTCGTGGTTGCATTCGTGAAACTCTCGACGACGATTGGCGTTTCCGCCGCGAATGCGGTGGTTCGTAGGGCGACGCAGACGACCATCGCCACGATTCCGGCGACCATTCCACGCCGCAGCAATCCGGCGAACGGCGACGCGCGATGAACCGTCGTGAGGCCAGCCATGAGCGGCGGAGTCTACTGCCGCGGACGGGGGAGGGTTTGGCGATACGCCGAAAGAAACAGAACGTCGAGGCGGCGCCACCTGTGCCCTTCTCCATTGGAGAGCGCCATTGCAAATTCCCCACACGCCGGCGGGAGGGGCTACGCTCGCGCTCGATGGCGGCCAACTCGAGCAAGGCGGACTCGGCGATCGGCGACTTGGTCGATAGCCCTGACGGAGGGTTCCATACGTCGGGGGTTCGACCTGAAGCGCTCGCCTGGGGCGTGCCTTCCGCGGATCGCTCGTACTGGCCGGCACGAGGCGCGATCGTAGTGGCGGCGCTTCTCTACCTCTTCCTACCCGACCAGCTCATTCCCGGCCCTCGCTGGGTCGTGCCCGCCCTGGAGGCCGTGATTCTCTTGGTTTTGACAACGTTCACACCGCATCGAACCAAGCAGGCCTCTCCACCTCGCCGTGTGCTGGTCGTCGCGCTGATAGCGCTCGTGACGGTGGCCAACCTCATGAACCTCGGACTTCTCGTCCACGCGCTGCTGCAGGGCGGGGTCCAAAACGGTCGCGCATTGATCCTTGCGTCAGTTGGCATTTGGTTGACCAATGTGATCGTGTTCGGGCTCTGGTACTTCGAGCTCGATCGCGGTGGACCGAATCGACGCCACGACCCAAAGCATCGCGAGCCCGATTTCCTTTTTCCGCAGATGGCGACTCCGGGGGCGGGACGGCCAAGCTGGTCGCCGTCATTCCTCGACTACCTATACGTGAGCTTCACCAACGCCACAGCGTTCAGCCCGACCGACACGATGCCGATGACTGTCGTGGCCAAAGCGTTGATGGGACTGCAGTCAGCGGCGTCGCTGCTCACTGTGGCATTGGTCGCGGCTCGCGCCGTGAACATCCTCACCTGAGGTCACCGGCGAAGACCGCGCTTCGGCATACGAGGGCGGTCAGGTGACGGCGATCATCGCAATCGCCGCAACCGCCATCGCAGCGCCGAGCGATTGAAAACGGGTCAGCCGCTCGCGGGTGAAGAGGCGTGCACAGAGCACGGTGAACCCCGGGTAAAAGGATGTGAGTAGCGCGGTGATAGCGAGCAGACCGCCGCTTGACGCATACAGGTAGCAGACCGACCCAACGG
>Ga0209380_10000840_pt1 | contig 21705 bp, 21 predicted proteins | sample HubBroMetageWFT6_FD_188347 | JGI IMG/M metagenome (GOLD analysis project Ga0209380, IMG submission 188347) | Warmed and freeze-thawed soil microbial communities from the Hubbard Brook experimental Forest, New Hampshire - Hubbard Brook CCASE Soil... | ecosystem: Environmental > Terrestrial >...
CTCACCCGCCGCGAGATCGCCGACGAGCTGTCGGTCTCGCTGAACACCGTTGACACCCACATCCGCCGGATCTATGCCAAGCTCGGCGCCGCCGACCGGACCGCGGCGGTGGAGAGAGGCCGCGAACTCCGGCTGCTATCCGTCGGCCGCACCTGAACGTCCGGCGTGCTCGTGCCACGCGAATCACGGTGATCCAGTGACGCCTGCTCACCCCGTCCGGCGTCAGGCTTGGCGGAGAGCGAGCAGCGGCGACTGCTGCAGGAACGGGCGGGCGCGCGGCCAGTGCCCGCGGACGTACCTGTGACCCCAGCCGAGCTGGGCGGCGTCGCGGCCGGTCCACTGGACTAACGGGCCCGATCATCGAGCGGAGGAACACACATGCGAGCGGCAGTAGTCCACCAGCCCGGCGCCACGCCAGTCCTTGAACAGTTCACCGATCCGCAACCCGGCCCCGGCCTCTCGGTCGGTACCCTGGCCGCCGCGGCCCTGAATCCGCTGGACGTTGCATTCGTGAACGACCAGTTCCCCCTTCGCAGGCTGCAGCCCCCCTGCATCGCCGGCTACGAGGCTGTCGTGGAGCTTGCCGATGGCACCCGCTGGTACGTGACAGCCCCGCCGTCTCCGTACGGCACCCTGGCTGACCTGGTACCCGTGCCGGATTCGGATGGCTTCCCGGTTCCGGCCGGCCTCGACCCCGCTCAGGCCGCGGCCCTCGGGGTGGCCGGCATAGCCGGGTGGCTGGCGCTTGACTACCGTGCTCACCTCCAGCCCGGTGAGACCGTCCTGGTGCTGGGGGCCGGGGGCGCGGCGGGCCAGCTGGCCATGCAGTCGGCTCGTGTCCTGCACGCCAGCCTGGTCGTCGGAGCCGCCAGGGGAAAGGATCTCGCGCAAGTCGCGGTCCTCGGCGCCGACGCGGCCGTCGATCTCGCAGATGAGCAGGCCATCGACGCCGGGCTGGCCGCCGCGGCGCCTGGCGGCTACGACGTGATCATCGACTTCCTGTGGGGCGGGATCGCCCCGCACGCGATGAACCACGCCAAGCCCGGTGGCCGGTACATCCAGGTCGGAAACTCCGCCGGGCCCGCCGCCACGATCAGCGGCCTTGTCCTGCGCAACAAGCTGCTGACGCTCGTGGGTCACAGCCTGTTCGCGACGCCTGCCGAGGCGCGCCGTTCCGCCTACGCGAAACTGACTGGCCACGCGATCGACGGCAAGCTCACCGTGGACCTGGAGCAGACCCGGCTCGAAGACATCAGCGGGACCTGGGAGCACCTCAAGACCGGAGCATCGCGCAAACTCGTGGTCACGCCCTGACGGACCGGGAGAGGTCCAGGATGAAGCACGCCCGCCGGCGCTCACCGGATCCCGGTGATGCGCTTTCACCTGCCCGCCCGCGAGCATCGTGGTCATGGACTGGGCCCCCGCCCTCTATGTGATCCGCGTCGACGGGCATCTCGGCGCGATGGCACTCTCCGCGTTTCCGGGGATGACGCCACGCCAGGAGGGCACCCACACGGTGCTCTCCGGTCGGCTGGACCAGTCCGCACTGTATGGCGCGCTCGCTGCGATGGAAGCCCTCGGCCTGGTCCTGCTTGAGGTCCGCCAGACGGGGCCGGACGGAAGATCGGTGGAATCCGGGGACAGCTGACGGCGAATCACCAGAATCCAGTGACGAACTTCCCTCCTCCGGCGGCGATCCTTGGCGTGATCACGAGCTTGCGGACGTGACCCCGAGAATCCAGGGAGAGACAGTGACATCACCAGCAACTGACGCTGCCGGCGCCCCAGACCTGCCCGAGTACGCCCCCCTCCCGGCGGTCGCGAAAGGGGCGGCCCTCAACGAACACGGATTCCACGTCTGGCAGGTCGAGCGGAACCTCTATGCGGTCACCGACAACGTCTACATGTCGGCGTTCCTGACCACGCCCGACGGCGTCGTGATTTTCGACGCGCCTCCGAACATCGGCCACAACATCCGCCGTGCCGTGGACGAGATCACCGCTGCCAACGACGTGACCAACAAGGTCACGCACATGGTCTACTCGCACCACCACGCAGACCACCAGGGAGCGTCCTCGCTGTTCGGCGGGGACATCGTCCGGATTGGCCACGAGGAGACCCTGCGACTCCTCCAGCGCGACAATGACCCCGCCCGCCCCGTGCCGGACGTGACCTTCTCCGGCACCTACACCCTGGAAGTGGGCGGCGAGCGGGTCGAGCTGGCCTGGCACGGGCCCAACCACTCTCCGGACAACATCTACATCCACTTTCCCGACCACGACACCTTGATGTTCATCGACGTGGTCAACGCCGGCTGGATACCCATCTACAACCTCAATCTCAGCGACGACGTCATCGGGTACAGCGGCGCCCCGGCCATCGCGCTTGACTACCCGTGGACGCACCTCATCAGCGGTCACCTGGGCCGCGTGGCGACCCGCGAAGACGTCGCGATGCACCAGCAGTACATCGCTGACATCGAAGCCAGCTCGCACGAGGCGCTGGCCTCGGTCAACCCGGTACCGTTTTTCAAGCACTACGGAGAGAACGCGTGGGCCGCGGTCCAGGCCTACCTTGATGCCGTCACCGAGCACGCGGCCGCCCCGGTGATCGCGAAATACACCGGAGTGCTTGGCGGTGCCGACATCGAGATCTTCACCAGGACCACAACGTTCGCGATCATGCAGTCGATTCGCCTCGACCGCGGCCCCAGCGGCCCGGTCCATCCCTGACCGCAACGGGTCACACGGGCCTTCACACGACGGGGCGGGACGGTGATGCGAGAAGGTCCACTCGCCAATGGTCACAGTGAAGGGCGGCCCATGAACTGGAAGAGGCCGGGCATGCGGCGGCTGACGCCAGCAGCCTCGTTCATTCTCGTCGCGGCCGCCATCGGGTGGGCCGGGGTGGCGATGCTGGCGCGTCACATGGGCTCGATGCCAGGGACGATGGGTCTGGGCGTCGGCGCATTCGCGGCCGTCTGGGCACTGATGATGGCCGCCATGATGCTGCCGTCGGTGACGCCGTTCGCGTCGCTGTACTCGCGGACCCTGCGGGACGGACGGGGCTGGCGGCTGGCCGCGTTCACCTCCGGCTATCTGATCGTGTGGGTCCTGGCAGCGCTTCCCGCCTACGGGCTGGCATGGCTCGCTGGCCGAGTGGTGGATGGCCACGCGGCTGCGGCTACAGCGCTTGTTGTGGCGATCTTCGCGGCATGCGGCGTCTATCAGCTCACGCCCTTGAAGGACCGGTGCCTGGCCCGCTGCCGCTCGCCGCTGGGATTCGCGCTCAGACTGAGCAGCTACCGCGGGCGCACTCGCGACCTGCGGGTGGGGCTCTACCACGGCGCTTTCTGCCTAGCGTGCTGCTGGGCGCTGATGGCCCTGCTGATCGCCTTCGGGCTGATGAACGTGATCGCCATGGTGGTCGTGGCCGGTGCCGTCCTGACCGAGAAGGCCTGGGTGTGGGGAGCGCATTTCAGCCGCGTCCTGGGCGTCGCCGCGCTCGGCCTCGCAGTCACAGCGGTCTTTGTGCCGGACCTGGCGCCCGGCTTGCAGCAGGTGGCCAACGCCGGCCACGCGGGGAGCATGTAATGGCCGGGCCGGGACCTGGGCCGCTCGCCGAGTGGCGCGTCCGGGGCTCATATTTCGAGGGATGCAACTGTGAGGCGATCTGCCCGTGCCGCAGCGTCGGCGGCCGGCCAGGCGGGCCTTCCAGCTTCGGGGAATGCTTTGGTGCCCTGTCCTGGCACATCCAGCACGGCCACGCTGACGGCACCGATCTCTCGGGACTTCGGACCGTGCTGTCCATCCGTTACCTCGACGACGTCAAGCCCAGCACTCCCTGGCAGGTCGTGCTCTACGTCGACCAGGGAGCGAGCGACGGGCAGCAGGCCGCGCTGGCCGACATCTTCCTTGGCCGGGCCGGCGGAACGGTTTCACGCCTGTATGGCCCGGCCATCGGCGAGGTCTTCGCCGTCCGGCCCGCCCGGATTACCCTCGAACACGCCGCGCCACGCAAGCGCATCCATGTCGTCGGCTACCTCACCGTGGAAGCCGAGGGCGACGCCTCTGAGCCCGGTGACGTTCGGTGCGGCATCCCGGGCTTCGACCACCCCGGCACCGAACTCCATGGCGACGCCCTGCGGTCAACCGACCCGAAGCTGCGCTGGGAAGTCAGGGGGCGGCGCAACGCCGCATTTGCCACCGACTTCGACTACAGTTCCGGCCCCTGAAAGCGGGCCAGGGCTGCTCGGATCGGCCGGCCACCGGCAGGGCCTTTGTGCGCGCGGAACCATGCCTGGTCCCAGGACTGTGTTAGCCGGCCGATGGCTGAACGCGCGCCGCTGGCTACGCTCGGCGAGTACGAGCCGTAACCGGAGCCGTGATCTAGCTGCGGAGGTGGAGCATATGACGCCGACGGTGCCCGGCCCTCTGCCGGCCCTTGGCATGTGCCTGGAAGAGTACGAGTATCCCTATCCCGTCCGGTTCCTGCCGCTCAGCTCCGACCTGCAGTCGGTGGCCATGGCCTACATGGACATCCCCCCGGCCAAAGACCCCAACGGGGAAGCGGTGGTCCTGTTCCACGGCAAGGCGTTCGGCTGTTACTACTTCGGCAACGTCATCGAGGCCCTGACCAGGGCCGGTTACCGGGTCATCGCGCCTGACCAGATCGGCTGGGGGAAGTCGCCCAAGCCCGATCTTCATTACAGCTTCCAGCTGCTGGCGGCGAATACCGCAGCCCTGCTCGATCACCTGGGCGTGGACAGAGTCGCGGTCCTGGGCCACTCGACCGGCGGCATGACCGCGGTGCGCTTCGCGCTGATGAACCCTGACCGAGTCACGCATCTAGTCCTCGAGGATCCGCTGGGCCTGGCCGACTACCGGACCGGCATCCCGCCGCAGTCGGAAGAGACGCTCTACCAGCACGAAGTCAACTGGACCGACCCGGAGGTAATCCGCAACTACGTCAAGGCCTACTTCGTCCATCCCGACCCCAAGGTGTGGGAGCCGCTGGCCGACGTGCTGGTCCGCGTCACGCTCAGCCCCGACTACCCCAAGTGGGCCCGTTCGGCGGCCCTCACGTTCCAGATGATCTACCAGCAGCCGGTCCGGTACGAGTACCACCTGCTAGCCCCGCCGGTGCTGCTGGTTGTGGGCGCCGAAGATCATGTCGTCCCGCTCGGCCAGTACGCCACCCCGGCCGAGCTCGCCCGGCTGGGCGACTTCGTCGCGCTGTCCGAGGCGGCCGCGCACGATATCCCGCGGGCCACGCGGGCGGTGATACCCGAATGCGGGCACATCCCGCACCTTGAGATCCCTGATCAGTTCCTCGGCCGGCTGCTGCCGTTCCTCGCATCCTGACGCAGGGACATGAAACGAGGCGGTTTGGATGCCTGCATCTTCTGAGGAGAACCGAGCCGGCGAGCGTCAGGCCGAGACCGGCCCGCCTCCCTACTATCACCGGTCGGACTGCAACATCTGCCGGAAGCAAGACGGCCTGAAGACGGGGTCACAGCTTCTCGACTACCCGCCGCCGGGGGGCTACATCGTCGAGTCCAGGCGGCATCTCCTCGACTTCGGCGAGATGAACGTGGACGAGTTCGCCGAGCTCGGGCCGCTCCTCCACCGGCTCGTGCCGGCGATCAAGGCTGCCACCGGGGTCCAGCGCGTCTACTTCCTGGCGCTGATGGAACGCGCGCCGCACTTCCACCTCTGGCTCGTGCCGAAGGAGAACGTGGGAGAACTCCGGGGAGTCGCGTACCTGGCTCAGCAGCCGCCGCTATCGACCTCGCACGACGCGGCTGAAGCGATGGCGCGACAGATCCGTGAGCTTGTCCAGCAGTCCTGACCGCGAACAGCCGGGACACCTCATTAGCCGCCTGCTCGCGCTGTCACCGGGGCGGCATCCGTCACATGCCAGGCCCCTCCTGGTGGAATCGGCACCGGTCCGGTGAGGGCGCCGAATGCGATGACCAGCCAGGCGGCGACATCGGTGTACAGCAGCAGCTGCGGGAAGATGGTCGTCCGGAGGACGCTCGTATGTAGCCACCAGTGGATCTCCGGCGAGCCGAAGACATAGGTGGCGAAGAGAATCGCGGTGGCGAGCAAGCCTGCCGCCCAGAGCCACGCGGGGTTCCCGAGGCGGCCGCCGTCCCGGTCGTGACGCACGAGGCAGCATCCAGCGACCAGGACCGCGATGGCGAGCGGCGCGATGGTGAGGTGCGCGGCCATGCTGCTCATGGTGGCAGCCGCGCGGTACGGCACTGACTGCGTCGACCGCGACCGGAAGAAGGCGTCGTGCAGGCCAATGTGCCTGGCTAGCCCGGCCCAGGCCAGTCCGGGCAGGGCTGGCACCGCCACGAACGCGGCGCGCTCTGCCCACAGCCGCAGCCCGGGCCAGGCAAGCATGCTGAGGGAACCCTGGCTGGCGCGCAGGCCAGTCCGCCGCAGGCGCGGCAAGGTCAGGGGCCGATACCGGATCGCGATGAGGACGAGCACGACCAGCGCCGTGGTGAGGCCCTCGTTCTTGGTCAGGCCGGCCACGGCGGCGCAAACCCAGGCCAGGCCCAGTGCCTGGGTGCTCTGCGGCAGAACCAGGCCCCAGACGATCGCGGCCGCTGCGGCCGCAGACCAGAGCAGGTCGGCATGCCCGTCGATGCCGTAGATGCCGGCGACCGCGAATCCCGCAAGGCACTGCGCGGCACCAGCCGCCAGCGCTACTACGCGCGTCACCGGTCTACCGCCAATCCCGATGGCGGCGACGCCCACGCCCCCCACGCCGAGGGCGCAAGCGCTCAGCAACACCGTCACCCCGACAGCGACATGCAGGTGCCCCTGACCGGCCAGCGCGAACGCCAGCGCACCCGCGGCGGGCACGAGCGGTGGGTAGTCCGGGTTCGAGGACAAGTAGACCGGGTTCTGCAGGCCGGACAGCAGCACATGATGGCCGCCCGCCACCATGAGAGCGTGCGTCAGCCAGATGGCGGTGGTGTCGTACCCGGTTATGCCCGCGCGGAGGCCGGTCAGCGGAGCGACCATGGCCCCGAGCACGACGACGACGGTGAGCATGGACCAGGTCAACGACGATCCAGCTGCCGACCCAGTTCCCTTCAATGCCTGCAGACGTGCTGATCTTCTGGCTACCAGCCAGAAGATCAGCGTGGCGACATTGACCGTGATCGCTACCCCCGCATACCAGGGCAGCAACGATCCGCCCACAGCGAGCTCAAGCCCGGCTGCGATCGCGGCCAGGCCGGCGCCAATGAGCGGCGCAACGAATACCAGCGCCGGTGAGCGCCTCGCAACCGCTAGGGCCGGGAGAAGCCCCGGCAGGCCCAGCCCCGCGATCACTACAAGCAGCGAGTCGCTCACGCGCCCCGGACCCTCAGCGAGATTCCTGAGCAGGCGTGCCCGCGATCCACGCTGATCACCCACTGCGACGTGGCGAGGCCTGGCTGCGGTACGGCCCACTGGGTGGACAACTCGGCCAGCCGCTGAGCGTCAAAGTGGTCGGGATCAGCGATATAGACCCTGGCGCCCTTCGGCAGTTCCGACCGGATGGCGCGATAGAGACACGCTTGCTGGCTGTCGAAGGTCGTCCACTCCGCGATCGAAGCAGGGGCGACTGCAGCCGCGGTCACCTGCACCCCGTGGTGCACGCTCAGCCCCAGCGCGGTAGCGGCCGCGCCGACGATCAGAGCCGCGCCGATCCGCCTGCCAAGCTGGCGGCGTCGGGTCGTGGCTGGCCAACCGCCGCTAGTGTCTTCCCCGTTGGCTCTCACTGTGCACGCTACATTCATCCGGCCAGGCCATTCCCCTGATGGGCGTTGCCGTTCCCAACGAGCCTAGGAGACGTTGCCCCAGCGGTCGCGCGGCACAGTCATTGCTTTACGGCTATTTTGGCGATTTTTTGCGTTCTGCCAGGCCGGACGCTGGCTCAGCCGTCCGCCAGCCATCTCCGCTACCCTCGGCCCGGCCGACAAGGGTGGGATCGCTCCGACGGAGCCGGTAGATGTCCTTGTCTGGCGCGCGAGCGGCCAGCGCGAGCATCTGGTCCAGGTCGTCATGTACCGAGAGATGACAGCCCGACAGAGCGTCGGCTTCGCTGGCCGCGATGCGGATGACAAGGCCCGCTGCCCATGCCGGATCGGCCCCGTGGCCGGCGGCGAGCTGGTGACGCACCCAGGCGTCTCGCCGCGCTTCGCCGGAACCGGATACCGCGCCCGACCCGAGCGCGCTCGTGCTGAGGCCGATCGGGAGCAGCCCGGGGTCGACGCTGAAAACGCGGACACCACAGCCGCTGGTCTCGGCGGCCACATTCTCGGTGAGCTTTATGATCGCGGCCTTCGAGACGGCGTATGCGGCCTGCCCCGGCCAGCGCTGCACGCCGGCTTTGCTGGTGATGTTCACGATCCGGCCACTTCCCCTGGCGATCATTTCCGGGAGGACCGTCCGCGTGCCCAGGTAGGCACTGCGGAGATTGACTTCCACCGTCTGCCACCATGCGCCGGGGCCGAGATCCCAGGTGTTGCCGGACGGTCCGGCGATCCCGGCGTTGTTGACCAGCAAGTCGATAGGCCCGAGCTCGCTGCGGATACGGTCCATGGCGCTCTCGACGTCGCCTGGCCGGCTGGCATCGCCGGTTGCGGCTACCGCGCGGCCGCCCGCCTGCGTGATCTCGCGAGCGCAGGCCGCGAGCTCGTCTGCGGATCTCGAGATCAGGCCGACGGCCGCACCCGACTCGGCCAGTGCCTGGCTCAGGAACCGGCCGAGGCCGCGGCTGGCGCCCGTCACGACGGCGACGGCACCGCCAAGCTGCGGGCCGGAGCGCTGCGACTTCACGGGAGGATCCCGGCCGCGGCCGGCTGCCGCGCGGCTAGCACCTGGCGCAGGATCTTGCCGGCCGGTGATCTGGGGATCTCGTCGGTGAATTCCAGACGCCGGATCTTCTCGTGCGGTGCGACCTGCCGGGCCACGAACGCCATCAGATCGCCGGCCCGGACCGGCTCGCGAGCGACCACGAAGGCCATCGGAAGCTCCCCGGCCTCATCGTCCGGACTGCCGATCACGGCCGCGTCGGCGACAGCGGGATGGCGGAGCAGGATCGCCTCCAGCGCCGCCGGGGCGACCTGGTGACCCTTGTACTTGATGAGCTCCTTGAGCCTGCTCACGACGCGGAATCGGCCGGCATCGTCGACCACCACCATGTCGCCGGTGTGGACGAAGCCGTCCGCGTCGAGGGTCGCGGCGGTCGCCTCGCGGTTGTTCAGGTAGCCGCGCATGTTGGCCGGGCCGCGTACCAGCAGCTCGCCGGCCGCGCCGGATGGCACGTCCGCCCCGGTGACGGGATCGACGACCCGGCACTCGATGCCCGGCAGCGGCAGGCCCACGAAGTCGAGCTTGTCTTCGGCGTCGTCGGGCATCGTGTGACTCATGCCGAACTCGGTCATGCCGTAGGCCTGACTCACCTTGCAGCCCAGCCGCCGCGCGCACGCGCGGGCCAGCTCGGCGCCGAGCGGAGCCGCGCCCGAGGTGATCAGCCGCAGGCTCGAGATGTCGTACTCGCCGACCTCCGGGTGCCTGGCCAGAGCCAGCACGATCGGCGGCACCACGGTAACCCTGGTGACCTGGTAGTGCTGCACGAGCCGCAGGAACTCGCGCGGCTCGAACCGCGGCATCGTGACTATGGTCGCTCCTTCGCGCAACCCGAGGTTCAGGCAGGTCTGCAGGCCGAAGATGTGAAACCACGGCAGCGCCGCGAGGAGAACGTCGTTCCCGCGGACCTGATGCACGGAGCGGATCTGGCACAGGTTGGCGACAAGGCTGCGGTGGCTGAGCATCACGCCTTTCGGCAGCCCGGTGGTGCCGCTCGAGTAGGGCAGGTAGGCCAGGTCATCAGGGCTCGCGGCGGAATCGGCCGGCGCTGCTGGGCAGTCGCCCAGCAGCGAGCCGAACGGCAGCGCTCCAGGGGCGTCGCCGAATCCGAAGATCGAGTCGGGACCGAGTCCGGCCGCTGCGGCGGCCATCCGCCCGTACTCCTCGAGCACGGCGGCGGTGGTGATCATCCACCGGGCGCCCGAGTGCGTGAGCTGGCGTGTCAGCTCGGCGGCCGGGGCGAGCGGACTGACCGGCGTCACCGCGGCGCCGGCCAGCAGCGCGGCATGGAACGCGATGGCGAATTCGGGGCAGGTCGGGCTGGCCAGGGCGATCACATCGCCGCGCCTGACGCCGTGGCGGGCCAGCCCGGCCGCCGCGGAGGCAATAGCGGTCGCCAGGTCGCGGTAGCTGATCGCCCGGCCGTCGGTTCCGTCGATGATGGCGGCCTTGTCGCCGGCCTCGGCGGCGTTAGCCAGGATGAACTCGGTGAGCCTCAGGCCGGATAGCGGCACCGGTGGGTGCGGGCTGCGGATGATCACGGGCCTCTCCTTCGCGATGCTGGCGTCAGGACCGAGGCTGCGCCCGCCGCGGGCAAGGAACATCGTGCAGTTGCTGGATTCCCCCCGTCCAGGTGTCGTAGGACGGGAACGGTATGGACCCGCCGTCAGTGCCGCTTTGCCGGCAGATGTACTTCGGGGAGAGAGGTTAGGTAACACTGGGGTCATGCCGGTGACCGCGCCAGGCAACCTCCCTGTGCAGCTGACTAGCTTCGTCGGCCGCACCGCCGAGCTGGCTCAGGTCAGTGCCCTGCTCGCGGGCTCCCGCCTGGTGACGCTGACCGGCTCGGCGGGATGCGGCAAGACGCGGCTGGCATTGGAGGCGGCGGCCGGCCTGGCCGGGACCCGGGCCGATGGCGTGTGGCTGGTCGAGCTAGCCGGGCTGAGCGTTCCGGCTCAAGTGGCCGAGTGGGTGGCGGCTTCCCTCCCGGTGCGGCCGCACGGCTCGTTTGCCAAGCCGGCGAGCGTGGCCGCCGCGGTCGCGGAAAGGGAGCTGCTGGTGGTGCTCGATAACTGCGAGCACCTAGTCCGCGGCTGCGCGGAGGTGGCGGAGTGCCTGCTGCGCGGATGCCCCAATCTGACGATGCTGGCGACCAGCCGGGAGCCACTCGGCCTGCCCGGAGAAGTTACCTGGCGGGTGCCATCCCTTTCATTCCCGTCCGCCGGCACGGCGGCCGGGCTGACCGACATCGCCGAATACGACGCCGTCCGGCTGTTCCTCGACCGGGCTGCCCACGCCCATCCCGGTTTCGAGCTGACGGACTCGAATGCGGCGGCGGTGGCCGGCATATGCGCCCAGCTTGACGGCATACCGCTGGCGATCGAGCTGGCTGCGGCAAGGGCACGGGTGCTGACCGCCGCTCAGATCGCCGACGGGCTGCGCGACCGGCTCGGGCTGCTGGCCGGCGGCGCCAGGACCGCTCCTCCCCGGCAGCAGACGCTGGAGGCTTCCATTGGCTGGAGCTACGAGCTGCTGCTGCCGCCGGAGCGGCAGGTCTTGCAGCGGCTGTCGGTCTGCACGGGGGGCTTCACGCTGGAAGCAGCCGAGGTCATCGGCAGCGATGCCGACACCGACGCGCGCCAGGTCCTCGGCCTCCTCTCCCAGCTCGCGGATAAGTCGCTGATCCTGGCTGGCGGGGAGGGAACCGACGGCCGGTTCCGGATGCTTGAGAGCATCCGGGAGTACTCGTCCCGGAGGCTGGTCCGGGCCGGGGCAGACCGGCGTGCGCGCGAGCGGCACTTCGAGTTCTTCCTTCACTATGCTCATCGCCGCCCGAGTGAGCGGGACGACCCGTACCGGGAGCGGCTGCGCTCCGACTATCCCAATCTCCGGCAGGCGCTGGAGTGGGCGGCCGAGCGCAAGGATCAGCGGTTGCTTGAGCTTGCGACGTTGCTCGTCGGGTTCTGGTCGGTCAGCACGAGGCTCGCCGAAGCCCAGCAATGGCTGCGGGCCGCGATCAGTGCCAGCCCAGGCAGCGACATGGCGCTGCGGGCCAGGGCACTTGGCGGGATGGCCCAGCTAGCCGGTCTGGCGTTCGACTTTCCTACCGCCGCTCAGGCCGGCGCCGAAAGCCTCGCGATGCTGCGCGAACTGGACGACAAGCCGGGCATCGTTCAGGCGCTCACCAGCCTGGGATTCATCGCCGCCCCACTGGCTGAGCCAGACGCTGGCCGCGGCTATCTGACCGAGGCAGTAGCCCTCGCTGGTGAGCTCGGCGATGAGTCCGCGCAGGCATACGCGCTCGCGCTGATCGGCCGGGCGGCGATCAACCGGCCCGCTGACCGGCCGAGTGCGCGAGGCGCAGTGCACCGCGCTGTCGAGATCAGCCGGCGGTGCGGAGACGTGCGCGCCGAGGGAACGGCCATCGTCGAACTCGGCGTGCTGTCCGCGCTTGACGGCAGCCCGGCTGACGCCATGCCGTACCTGGAGGAGGCGCTCCCGCTGCTGCGGGCGTGCGGGGAAGCGTTCTTTCGCTCGCTCTGCCTGGTGTGCATGGTGCACTGCCTCACGCTGGTCGGTGACGCCGAGCGGGCCGATGAGGCGTGCGCCGAGCTTGACGAGATCGCCGCCGAACTGGGCGCCGCGACGCTCTACTACGGGTACTGGGCTCGCGGCTGGGCTGCCTTCTGCCGCGGTGACTGGGATGCGGCGATCCAGGCTTACCAGGCCGAGCTGACCTACCCGGGGCCCGTCGGCCTCGCCGGCCTCCCGGTCTCCACCCTGGCGTGGTCGCAGCTGCGCGCCGGTCAGGCGGAAGAGGCGCAGCGGACACTGGATGAGTTTCTCGCCGCGAGTGACCCGGCCAGAACCTGCCCGGCTCTTCCATTAGCTGTGCGGGCGCTCGTTGCCCAGGACCAGGGCGATCTCGGTCTCGCCGAGGACACTGCACACCGGGCTCTGTCCGCCGCCCCCGATGACCCGTTCGGCAACGTAACGATGTGGACGTGTCTTGCGGCGGTGGCTGCGATCAGCGCGGACGCCGGTAATCAGCTGCTCGCGGCCCGCCTGGCCGGCGCTGCCTCCCGGCTCGCCGGAGACATTGGCATGGTCGACCTGCCGGCCCACGCCCCGCTGCTGGAGCACGCACGCGACGTATGCGAGCAGTCCATGAGCGCGGATGCCTACGCCCGCGCCAGCGCTGACGGCGCGCGGGCCGACCCGGCCGAGGTCCTCGCCTACGCCAGCCGCGGCCGCGGTACCCGGCGGCGGCCCGCCAGCGGCTGGGGCAGTCTGACCCCGACCGAACTCCGAGTCGCGGCGGCCGTGACCGACGGGCTTTCCAACCCGCAGATTGCGGACCGGCTGCTCATCTCCCGCCGGACGGTCACAACTCACCTGACGAGCGTCTTCCGCAAGCTCGGCATCTCCTCGCGAGCCGAGCTCGCGGCCGCTGGAGTCCGCAACCAGCTGACCCGGCATCCGGGCTCGGTCTAGAGCGGGCGAGTCCGGTCAGGTCAGATCGAACAGAGCGGCTGCGTTGCCAGATGCGATTTTCGAGCGGTCCGCGGGGTCGGGGATGGCGTCGAAGAATTGCCGGACCGCCGCCGCGCCGGGCTGGTGAAAGGGGTAGTCGGTCGAGAACAGCACCTGGTCGGCGCTCGTGAAGTCGAGGGTGTGGCGCAGCAGGCGTTCTTGCAGCATTCCGCTGCTAGTGATGTAGATGTTGGTCTTGATGTAGTCCGACACCCGGCGTTCGAGGTGTCTGGCGAGGCCGGAGAGGCTGTCGGCCCGGTCCATCCAGAACAACAGCATCTCCCCCCAGTGCCCGAGTACGAGCTGAAGATCGGGGTGGCGGTCGAACGTACCGCGCAGGATCAGCCGCAGGGCCGACAGGCCGGTGTCCATGTGCCAGCCCCAGCCGAATGTCGCCAGGCCGAGGTCAAGCAGCGGATCCAGCCCTCGGTACGCAGCATCGCGCAGCTCGTTCGACGGGATCTGCGGGTGGATGAAGATCGGCTGGCGCAAGCGCGCCGCGGTGGCGAAGAGATCGCCGTAGGCAGGGTCGTCGAGGGTCCGGCTGCCGGTCCGCCCGTGCACCATCGCGCCGACATGACCCAACTGGGTCGCGCATCGTTCGAGCTCTGCGGCGGCGGCCTGCGGGTCGCTGGTCGGCAGGGTCGCGAACGCGCGGAACCGCTCCGGATGTGCGCGGACGGCGCTGGCGGCCTCGTCGTTCGCGTCCCTGGCGAGCGCGACGGCCTCCCGGGCCGGGAGGGCCTGGGTAGCGGGGGTGACGACGGACAGGATCGATACGTCGATACCGGCGGCATCCATCGCCTCGACCCGCCCCTGTCCGATGTCCTCGAGCCGGGCCTGGTTGTCGCCCATGGAGTTGAAAGCGACGCTCTCGTCTCGTGCCCCTTCTGGCATGCGGTCGAGCGCGTCACGGATGCTGGCGCTGTTCCAGTGCTCTTCGATCGCGACTATCTTCACGTAGACGTCCTCCACCACTAGGCGTCCAAAAATTCGGTACTGACTTCACTCATCGCTTGTTGAGCCAACCATACATGTTTCGCTCAACAGTTGTAGAGTGGGCCTGTGAGTGAACCGCAAGGCAGGGCCGCCAGGCGGGCAGCCACCGCGCAGCGCATCCTTGACGCGGCGCGCGCGGAATTCGGGGAGCACGGCTTCGAGGCAGCCACCATCCGCCGCATCGCCCACCGTGCGAACGTCGACCCGTCGCTGGTCATGCAGCATTACGGCTCGAAGGCAGCGCTCTTCGCCGTCGCCGTTCAGCTGGGGGACGCGCCCACCGGCGAGATCGAGGCCCATCTGCATGACGTGCTGGATGTCCGGCTGGCAGCCCTGCCCCCGGAGACCAAGGCGCTCGTCCGGTCCATGCTCACCGCACCGGAGGCAGCCGCCTCGATGAGCGCGTTCCTCAACGAGCGGGTAGCGAACCTGAGCCGGGCCATGGGCGGAGATGACGCCGATCTGCGGGCCGCCCTGATCGTCAGCAGCATCCTCGGCCTGACCATCGCCCGGCATTTCCTGAAGCTTGACGCCTTCACCGGAGCCTCCGACGCCGACATCGCCCGCGTCGCCAGGCCCTGGGTCACCACCGGAGTCGATCCCGCCTCCGATCATCCGGGGACTTCCCCCCAGCCGGACTGAGCCCGGCCGGGACAGCGCAGGAGCGCACGCGGTCAGTCTTGGCCGCCTCATGCAGCGCAATGTGCCATTCCGCCTCGGCCGGGATATCCGTGCGGCCGAGCGCGTTGACGTTGAAGCCGAGCTCGGCCAGCAGCGTTATCGCGTCCAGCCTGCGGCAGGCCGCGGCCCATACGATGCGGCATTGCCGTGTCACGATCACCTGTCAGGGCCGCGGCGATCAGCGAGTGCACCTCGTCCAGCGCGGGCGGTGCCGCGCCCTGGGCGACCAGGCTCCGGGAAAGCCGCCTTGCGCCAGGTCGTGCAGGTCCTTTGCCTGCTTGCGGAGCTGCTCCAGGCTCGCGTTATCGGGCAGTGCAGCGGTAGGCATTGCCGACCCCTTCTCACCGCCTGCGTCCGCGTCGTCAGGCCGAAAGGAGGCTGAATAGCCAGCACCGTTCGTGACTGCTCGTCCAGGTGGACTCAGCCCTGTCCGCGGACCCGGCGGCGCCCCGCGCGCCGGTTTCAGAGCCTGCCGGCGGGTGCCAGCCTTGCGGCCCCCACCACCGCGGCCGCCAGCCGCTGGTTCTCCGGCGAGCCGCCACCGCCGCCGAGGATGAACCGCCGGCGGATGTAGCCGTAAGCGATGCCGCTGGCCGGATCGGCGAAGGATTGCGAGCCGGTCGCCCCGCTGTGCCCGAACGCCGTCCCGCCGAGGAACGGGTACTTCTTCCAGCTGGTCTCGAAGCCGAGCGCGAAGTGATCGGCCTCGCCGGTCACCAGGTCCGGCCCGGCGTAATGCAGCCGGGAGAACTCGCTGATGGTCTCCGGCGTCAGCAGTGGCTCCCGGCCGTCGACGGTGGAGATCGCGGCGGCGTACATCCGCGCGACGCCGCGCGCGTTGGCCACGCCGCCCGCCGAGGCGTTGCCCGTCGCGCGGATCTGGGGGGTGTTCCCGAACTCGACGATGTCGGTGGGCGGGCTCGCGTTGAAGTTGAACGCGACCGACATGAGGCTCGCCGGGTCGCGCGGCTGCGCGGCGAGCCCGGCCTCCTGCTCAGCGGTCAGCCGCATCGGCAGCACCTCCTGGAACCGGCGATCTTCCGCCGCCGGCAGCCCGAGGTAGAAGTCGAGGCCGTAGGGCGAGCGGATGCGCTCGTCGAACAGCTCTCGGAGCGACCTGCCGGTGGCGCGCCGCACGACCTCGCCCGTGAGCGCGCTGATCACGAACGCGTGATAGCCGTAGGCCTCGCCTGGCCGCCAGAACGGATGCTGGCCCGCCAGCCGACTGGCGATCAGCCGGTCGTCTGCCAGCTCCGCCACGGTGAAGCCGCCGTCGACCCCGATCAACCCGGAACGATGGGCGAGCAGTTCGCGCAGCGACAGCCGTTCCTTTCCGAAAGCGGCGAACTCAGGCCACCAGTCGGCAACGGGCCGGTCCAGGTGGAGGACCCCGTCCTGAACCAGCAGCGCGACCACCAGGTGCGCGGCGCCCTTGCTGACGGAGTACACGCTGGTCAGGCCGTCCCCGGCGATGTCCTCGCCGGCCCAGAGGTCGACGACCTGCCGGTCGCCGAGGAAGGCCGCAAGCTGGCCGCTGTAGCCCGGCTCGGCGGCGGCGACTGCCGCGAACTCACTTCGCACGTCCTCAAATCCCGGCGCGACCGTGCCGTGCACATCGATATCAGTCATGGAATTAGCTCCCTATCGCGGTGGTGAGTAGCGATTCTTCCGGGGCCGCTGGCGCCAAGCCAGTGGCATGAATGCCACGGATAGCAGGTTTAGTGCCACAATCGAGCCATGGCTCCGCTATCCCGTGTTGTCGCCTACGCCCCGCCCGGTGCGAACGGCCTGGCGCTGGGCATGGCCAGCGCCGTCTTCGGCCGGCGGCCCGGCATCACGGACTTCGAGTTCACGTTCTGCTCCGACGCCGCCGGGCTGCTCTCGACCGACATGGGCCTGCCGGTGTCGGTCGACAGCGACGTCAGCGCGCTCGATTCCGCGGATCTCGTGCTGGTGCTGCCGGGCGAGCGCTGCCGGTCCAATCCATCGCCGGCGGCGATCGCTGCGCTTCGGTCTGCGCGCGAACGCGGCGCGATCGTCGCCGCCCACTGCGTCGGAGTCTTCCTGCTCGCCGCGGCCGGGCTTCTCGATGGCCTGGAAGCCACCACCCACTGGCAGCATTCGGCCGAGCTTGCCTGTATGTATCCGCTCGTCCGCGTGCGACCAGAAGCCCTCTACCTGGACCAGGGCGGCATCGCCACGGGAGCGGGCGCGGCGGCGGGACTCGACCTGTACCTGCATCTGATCCGCCGCGAGATCGGCGCCACGGTGGCCAACGAGCTGGCCCGGATCCTCGTCATACCGCCGCACCGCGACGGCGGTCAGCAGCAGTTCATCGCGGCCCCGGTGCCGGCCGACGCGGACGGCGACCGGCTGGCCGGGGTCATCGGATGGGCCCGCGAGAACCTGCATCAGGACATGTCCGTCGAGACCCTCGCTGCCCGGGCGCTGATGAGCCGCCGCTCCTTCGTGCGTCACTTCAAGGCGGCGACCGGCGCGACCCCGCACGCGTGGCTGCTCGCCCAGCGGCTGAACCGGGCCGAGGAGCTGCTTGAGTCGACCGATCTGCCGATCGAGCGCGTCGCCGCGCAGGTCGGCTACCGCAGCGCAGCGGTGTTCCGCGAGCAGTTCGTCCTCCGTCGCGGCGTGGCGCCCCGCGACTATCGCCGGACGTTCAGCCACGCGGCCTGAATAGCAGGACCATGCCGACGGTTCGCAGTCACCCCCGCCGGGTGATTTGGCGGCCTGGGCACCCGCTAGCGCGGGCCCTGAGCGGCGAGGTAGCGTGCGGGCGAGGGTGGTGGCGATCATGCTCGTTCCGGCGATTGCCGAGATAGTGGCCGGCCTGGTCTGCGTGTGGCTGGCCAGCGCGATGTGGCACGAGCGCCTGTCCAAGGACGGCATAGCCGGAGTGCGAACTGCGTCGACGACGCGCAGCGACGAGGCCTTCCGGGTCGCGAACAAGGCGGCCGCACCGCTGACCGCCGCGGGAGCGGCCGTCCTGATCACCGGCGGCGCGCTGGCCGCGGCCGTGCCGCACAGGTACGCCGGGCTCCCGACGTTCGCCGGCGTGCTGCTCTTCCTGGCGCTGGCCATCTGGGGCGGCATCCGGGGCGTCCGCGCCTGCCGGTGAGCTTCACACTGCGCTCGAACCCGATCAAACCGGGCCCGGTCCGGCGCAACGACGTCGAACGGCTCGAACGTTTGCTTGTTTAGTGTGCCTCCAGCAGCACTAGACAGACAAACGTTGCCGCGATCTGACCTGGGTCGCGGCCGTCGTCCGCAAAGCAGGGTCGTAACGGGCAGACTGGGTGCATGAGCTCTGCCAGCGACGGGCGCCCGGCGAAGAAAGTCACCCACACCGAGGCCGCGCGCATCCTGGCCGCCAGGGACCCGGTGATCGCCCGGATGGTTGCCGAGACCGGGCTGCCGCGATTTAGCCGGCCGCAGGAGACTCACTTCGCCACGCTGGTGCGGGCCATCGTCTACCAGCAGCTGGCCGGCAGCGCTGCCGCGGCCATTCACGGGCGGCTGATCGCGGCGCTGGGCGGCGAGGCCGAGCCCGACCGGCTGGTCGCGCTGTCCGACGAGACGCTGCGCGCGGCCGGCCTGTCCAGGAACAAGACCGCATCGCTACGCGACCTCGCAGAGAAGGTCCTGGACGGAACCGTGATCTTGTCGCCGCGCGGCCTGTCGCGCGAGAGCAACGACGAGATCATCGCCCGGCTCTCGGCGGTACGGGGCATCGGCAAGTGGACGGCGGAGATGTTCCTGCTCTTCCAGCTGCGGCGCCTGGATGTGTGGCCGACCGGGGATCTCGGCGTCCGGCGCGGCTACGGGCTCGCCTGGCAGGTCCCGACGCCGACCGCCAAGGAGCTGGACCCGCTCGGCGACCCGTACCGTCCCTACCGGTCGATCGTCGCCTGGTACTGCTGGCGCGCGGCCGAGCTGTACGCCAAGGCAGCGCAGAGCGAGCTCACGCGCTAGCCCCGGCGGGCGCGATGGCCGAAGCGGCGGCCGTCGAACAGGTCACGCCGGTCGTTCACGTACCGGACCGCGGTGATGATGATCGCCAGCCCGGTCGCCACGATCATGGGGACGAAGCCGCTGGCTATCCACTGGACGGCGCTGGCTGCCAGGATCGCGTGAGTTGTGTCGTTTGCCCGGTCGTGGACGAGGCCGACGATCACCCCCGCTATGAGGTACGCCGGCGCGGGCACGGGAATGACGAGATAGGCCGTCCTCGGCCGGACCACCAGAGCCCCGATCACGGCTGCGAAGATCACGAAGCCGCCCAGGAGCCAGCCCGGCGCGGCCCCGGCGGCAAGCGAGACGATCAGGCCGAGCAAGGCGCCCCAGATGACGATGAACACGCCGAGCCGTCCCGGCCGGGTTCCCCACATCGACCGGGCCCGGTCGAAGGCCGAGCCGTTCTTCCGGCGGCTCTCCGGTGACCGCGCCCGCGTACTCGAACCCGGCTCCGTCCCTGGCCGCTGGTCGGTCAGCAGAAGCTCGCCCTCGTCCGCCTCCGGCTGGCTGGACTGCGCGCGCCGCACGGCCGGGTCCCGCCCGCGCGGACCCGCGGAGCCCCCGCGACGCGGTTTCCCAGCGCCCGCACGCGGATTCGCAGTGCCCCGATCCCGTGGATTCGTTGCACCATGTCCCCGCGGCTCCGCCATGGTTCTCACACTAGCGATCGTGGAATGCTGCTCAGGGTGCAGGTAATGTTCCTTGCCAATGAGATGACCCCGGCATGGAAGGGGTGCGATGTTCGGGCGCCCGGATGACCCGAAAGATCGCCGCCGGCGCCGACCATCGCTCTGGGTGGGCGAACCGCCTCCCGGGATTCAGCGAAATGCCGGCCCGCGCCCGTCGCGGAACTGGCTGGCGGGCAAGGCTGGCTATTCGGCGAGCTGCATAACATCGGCCCTGGTGCTGCTGGTTAGCTTCTTCTGCTACATCACGGTGCGCAATATCCAGGACATCGGCAGCTCGAACGCGATAACCAGCGGACCATCCATCGGCACCCAGAACATCCTGCTCATGGGCCTGGAGAGCCGCCGGTACTGGAATGGCACAATTCTTCCGGCACGCATTCTCCGCAAGCTCCACGCGGGTAGCGCGGCGGCCGTTGCCGCTGGCGTCGGGGGCAACGACACCAACACGCTGATACTCATCCACGTCCCCGCGGGCGGGCGCAAGGCCGTCGGCTTTTCGATCCCGCGCGATGACTGGGTTCAGTTCGCCGACACCATAGGTCCGCAGCAGTCCGGCAAGATCGACCAGGCCTACGGCGTGAGCATGTTCTATCGCGAGCAGCAGCTAAGCGCCAGCGACCCCGGAATTGATCCGAACCGGCTGGCTTACCTCGGGAACGAGGCCGGGCAGGCGGCAGCGGTCGCGACCGTCGAGCAGCTCACCGGCGTGCATATCGATCATTTCGCCGTGGTTAATCTCTATGGTTTCTACGAGCTGGCCAGGGTTCTCGGGGGCGTCAACGTCTGCCTTAAGGATCATGTTTACGACCCCAAATCCGGGGCCGATTTCCGCGCCGGATATCAGCATCTGAACGCGCAGCAGGCGCTCGCCTTCGTCCGCCAGCGCGACGGCCTGCCCAACGGGGACCTCGATCGCACGCATCGCCAGCAGGCGTTTCTCGACAGCGTCATGCAGCAGCTGCGCCAGGAGGGCATGCTCAGCGACCTGACCAAGATCCAGGCCCTGCTCAACGTGGCCAAGAACTACGTGATCACCGACGCGGGCTGGAACCTGCTCGACTTCGGCGCCCAGATGCGCGATCTGACCAGCAAGAATCTGATCTTCAGGACGCTGCCGATCGCCGGGTACGCCACCATCGACGGCCAGGACGCCAACGCCGTCAACACGGCCTATATCAAGGCCATCGTCCACGCCGCCTTTTATCCGCCGCCCGCGCCGGCCGCGCCGCGGCACCGGCCCCGCCCGCACGTAGCGGCGCATACCGCACCCGAGCGGCCGCCGACCGTCGACGTCTTCAACGGCGGCCAGACCTCCGGCCTCGCGCACCGGGTCTCGGCGGCGCTGGTGAGCCACGGCTACCGGGCCGGGAAGGTCGGCGACGCCGCCGCCCGCGCCTCGGTCGGTATCTACTACGGCAAGAGCGAGGCGGCGAACGCGATCAAGATCGCCAGGCTGTTCGGCGTCAAGGCCGCCGCCGCGAGCGCGACCGTGCCGGTGCCCGCCGGGCACGTCGACATCCTCCTCGGCGCCAGTACCGTCATGCCGGCGGTCCTCACCGGCACGGATCAGGCCAGCGCGTCACCGAGTCCGGCGGTCAGCCCGTCACCGAGCCCCGGTGTCGTGATCCCCTCGACCGGCCCGCAGGGCGGCACCGTCGGCGGCATCAACGGCATACCGTGCGTCAACTGAGCCCGGAGGGCCGGCGCGAGGGACTCTAACCGACCGACCGGTTTGCCTGACGTGCAGGAATGCCAGTAAACTGGCCAGTGCTCATACGACGGCACCTCGTTCGGTGAGGCGTCGACACGAACACAGGCCACTGATCCGACGACGTCGAGAGACGCCCAGGGTCAGGACAGGTTTCCCCGGCCTAAGGGGTAACCCGAAGTGGCTGCGC
>Ga0209380_10000841_pt1 | contig 21692 bp, 7 predicted proteins | sample HubBroMetageWFT6_FD_188347 | JGI IMG/M metagenome (GOLD analysis project Ga0209380, IMG submission 188347) | Warmed and freeze-thawed soil microbial communities from the Hubbard Brook experimental Forest, New Hampshire - Hubbard Brook CCASE Soil... | ecosystem: Environmental > Terrestrial > Soil...
TCAGGTAGTCGCCGGTTGCTAGACGTAACCGGATCAGTGGCCAACATTGAACAGGCCTTCCAAGTCACGATGCAGGTCTATCAGCATCCGACGGAGAATCGCACGTTCTATGCGCCCAACGTCGAGCCCACCGCGGACCCAGGAATTCCGGTACTGGGCGTCGCTGGTCTTACCGACCGCGTACTGCGCCATCCCGCGAGCTTGCATCCCGTCCCCGCTGGGAGCGTGCGCCCCGACACGACGGGCTCCGGATCGGATGGTCTGTTTCTCGGCAGCGACATCAGGGCCGCCTATTACGGCACAGGTCCGCTTGCGGGGAGCGGGCAGGCCCTCGCCCTGGCCGAGGGCCCTTGGAACCTCAGCGACGTTCAAAATTATTTCAATAGTGTCGGGCAGACACTGAATGTCCCGATTATCACTGAGGTGCTGACTGGGCAAAACCCAGATTGTATCGGCGTACCTCCTGCCTGCGACGATGGCGAAGAGGTCATCGACATGGAGCAAATCATCTCGATGGCCCCCGGCGCGTCCGTCCTGATTGTCTATGAAGGCGTCAGTGAAGTCGACGAATTCGACGCCTATGCGACGGACAACATAGCCAAGGTAATGAGTTTTTCCTTCGGCATCGGCGACGGCAATGCCGCTACGGACGAGGGGTACTTCCAGCAATTCCATGCTCAGGGGCAGAATTTCTTTGTGGCTTCCGGCGACGGGGGCGATTTCGACGGGACCGGGGGTTGGCCGGGGTTCAGTCAAAACGTAACGGACGTTGGCGGCACGGATTTGGTTACGAGTGGTCCGGGCGGTGCCTGGCAATCGGAAACCGGCTGGATTGGCAGTGGCGGCGGGTGGTGCGACAGTACCATCCCTACCGGCCCCTGCTACCAAAGTCCCTATGACGCGATTCCGACTTATCAGGTGCCGGTGATCAATGGGTCGAACGCCGGCTCAACGCTCTATCGCAATGTCCCTGATGTTGCCGCGGAAGCGAATACGGACAACTACTTCTGTGGCAATGGCTCGTGCGGGGGAATCGGTGGGACCAGCCTTGCAGCGCCGCGGTTTGCGGGCTTTGTCGCTCTTGTCAATCAGCAGGCTGCAGCCAACGGCGAGACAGTCGGTTTTCTCAACCCGCTCGTCTACGCCATTGGACAAGGGTCGACCTACAACTCGGCGTTCCACGACATTACCAGCGGAAGCAATAACGGTTTCGACGCCGTTGTGGGCTATGACTTAGTTACCGGATGGGGCACACCGAACGGCCAGGGAATGATCGACGCCCTGGCGCCTACGGGCGGAACAAACCCTTACTTCAGTCTGGCTGCGTCCCCGACTGCTCTGAACCTCACGCCGGGAGGCGCTAGTCAGACCGCTACGATCTCGCTGACCCCGGCGAATGGCTTCAGCGGGACCGTGACCCTTGCTGTGAACATCCTCGGTGCGCCAGCGGGCATAACCGCCAGCGTCAATCCGCTTTCGATCACGGGAACGGAGACCTCAACGCTGACGGTTACCGCGGACAACTCTACCAATAGCTCCACTTTTGTCGCTGGGAATGTCGAGGTCGTCGTCGTTGGCACGAGCTCAGGCGGGATCCAAACTCAGCCGGCTTTTGTGATCCTTGGCTTGCCGGATTTTGCGCTTTCAGCGGCTCCGAGCCGCATATATCTCAACCAGGCCGCAACCGCAACCAGTACCGTCACGTTGACGCCGCAGAACGGATTTAACGGCAGCGTAACCTTCTCCGCAGTAGACGGCCTGCCCAGCGGTGTAACTGGAGCCTTCAATCCGACCAACATCACGAGCACCACCCCCAGCACACTTACGCTGACCGCGAGCAGCATGGCGGCGACAGGACCAAGCTTCGGATTAAACATCATCGGTGCATCAGGAAATATCTCGCAATATGCCCCTGCAACCACTTTGTCGGTGAGCGCAGCCACCGGCACTGGCGGGTCTGGAACACCGGTGAGTTTGACCTCTGCATACAACGTCGCTGGTATCTACACCGACGGCACAACCTTCAGTTCCGCGGGCGGTCTGGATGGTCAAGGCAGCGCGTACTCGTCGAACCTGCTGACCACGAATCGAATTCTTAACGGCGTCCAGTTCAACTTCGGTCCTGCGAATAAAGCTGATGCGGTCTACGGTGCGGGGCAGACCATTCCGCTGCCTGCCGGACAGTTCACCACTTTACAACTGCTTGCCACCGGCATTGAAGGCGAGCAATCGGCGCAGCCGATCACCGTAACTTATACCGATAACTCCACCACCCAAATCACGCAAAGCTTCAGCGATTGGTACACTCCCTCGAGCAACCCCGGCGAATCCGAAGCGGTGGCGATGCCTTATCGTGATCAATCCACCGGCACCGCAGATAACCGGCCGTTCAATCTCTACGGCTACATCCTTATTCTGAACAGCGCCAAGACGGTGCAAAGCGTCACCCTGCCCAACAACCGCGACGTGATCGTGCTGGCGGCAACTTTGACTGCGCAAAGCCTGGGAACGCAGGTAGGCCTCTCAGGCGAATACAACATAGCTGGCATCTTCTCCAATGGAGTTACTTTTGAAGGAACGGGCGACATCGACGGCACGGGAGACACTGACGCCTGCGGCGTGTCCACCGGATGCTCGGCTGCATACTCGGAGCAGCAGTTAGGTCTGACCTCCGCCACATCGCCGGCCTTAACCATCAACGGCCTCGTATTCAACCTCGGGACGGTCAACACCAGCGACTGTGGCACCGGACTACCCACATGTGTTTCGGATGCGATTGATCTTCCCAAGGCTGGTCTTACGATTCCTCTGCCTTCGAACCAGCAACTCGCTTACACCACGTTGAGCATGTTGGGCACGGCCGTCAACGGCAGCCAGACCGGGACGGTCACAGTCACATACACAACCGGCTCGCCCGCCATAATCAACCAAACCTTCAGCGACTGGTGCAGCTTCGGGAGCAATCCGAACGAGAGCATCGCGGTGGGGTCAATCAGCCGCATCAACAGTGACGGCACGCTCAGCACCGGCGTGAGCTGCAACCTCTACCTTTACACGTACACTCTTGACTCGACGCGGACGGTGGAGAGCGTCGCGTTGAAATACACCGGCAGTACCGCTAGTGGTTCTGGCGCTTTCGTTTTCGCCCTTACCCTGTCGGGGAATACGAGCAGCGCACCGGGCTTCACGCTGTCGGCGAACCCAACTTCCTTGAGCGTCGCCCAAGGAGGCAACGAAACGAGCACGATCACTGTGAATCCCACAGGAGGTTTCACGGGCAGCGTGAGCCTGGCGGTTACTTCAACCTTGCCCAGCGGAGTCACCGCATCGTTCAATCCGACGAGCACAACCAGTACCAGCACCTTGACTCTGACCGCAAGCGGCTCGGCCACTACCGGGCCGACTACGGTGACCATCACCGGAACCTCCGGCACCCTGCTCGAAACCACTACAGTTGCTTTGACGGTGACTCCGCCGCCGAATTTCACGCTGTCGGCCGCGCCCAGCACACTGAGCGTCGTTCAGGGAAGCAGCAACACGAGCACGATCACGGTGAATCCCACGAACGGCTTCACGGGCGGCGTGACCTTGGCGGCTTCGGGCTTGCCCACTGGAGTGACGGCGGCGTTCAACACCAGTCCCGCAACCACCACCAGCACTCTAACGCTGACCGCCAGCAGCTCTGCAACGCCGGGACCGGCTACGGTGACCATCACCGGCACCTCCGGGGCCTTGGTGCCCGAAACCGCGACTATCAATCTAACTGTTACCATCCCCGGCTTCACACTGTCGGCCAACCCGACTGCGCTGAGCGTCGCCGAAGGTGGCACCAACACCAGCATGATCACAGTGAATCCCACCGGCGGCTTCACGGGTAGCGTAAGTCTGGCGGCTTCAGGCCTACCCAGCGGCGTGACTGCGGCCTTCACCTCAACCAGCGCAACCGCAAGCACTTTGACCTTGACCGCAACCAGTTCGGCCCCCACCGGCGGACCAACCACGGTGACCATCACCGGCACGTCAGGAACTCTGACTCCGCAGACCGCGACGGTTGCCGTCACGGTAACCTCACCGGCCAGCTATTCGCTCACGGCGGGAACGGCCACTCCCGGCACCATCAGTCCGGGCGGCTCATCCACTGCGTCCGTGACCGTGACTCCGGCCAACGACTATACCGGCAGCGTCACGCTCTCCTGCGCCGTCACGTCGACCGTGACATTCACGTCAGCCCAGGCAAGCTGCTCAATCAGCGGGAACCCGGTGCAGGTGGCCTCCGCTAGTCCGGTAGCGCCGACCATGACCTTCGCCACGCAGGGCCCATCGGGAGCCGTGCTCCGACATAGCAGCATGTTCTATGCGCTGTGGCTGCCGCTGCCGGGGCTGGCGCTGATTGGCGTTGGTTTCGGCTCAAAAGATTCGCGGCGCAAAAAAATTCTGGGATTCCTGCTCTTGTGGATCGTGCTGGCCGGCCTCATGATTCTTCCCGCGTGTGGATCGGGTGGGGGCAACGGCGGCGGCGGTGGAGGCGGCAGCGGAACTCCCGCTGGAACCTACACCATTACGATTACCGGTAAGGATGCCAACGGTCTAACTCAGTCCAATACCGCTCCTACGGTAAGCGTCACCGTCAACTGAGGACGCTCGCAACGAGGGCCCAATACTTTTAATGCCGCCTCCCGGCGAGATGTGCGCCCTCACTTTTGGGAGCGATGCGCCGACCGTAAGTCGCGAGGTTCTTAATTTAGTATTCTTGGGGCGGCGGACTAAGGGTTCAGTCGAGAACGAGCTCAGAAATGCTAAAGCAAATCATTCTAGCCGGGCTGTTGTGCGTTGCCGCTCAGGGCCAGAGCAAGTCGACCAAGCCAGTACAGTGTACTGATTCTGCAGTTTCGAAGCCTGCAATTCCCGTCTTCGACGTGAAGCTGACTCCAGATCCAGACTTGTCCGCGCCTTATGACGACAGGATGCCCTCCAATTCTGAAGGCTGCGATGCCGCTGGAGCGCCTTACATCCGAGTGTTCAAACTTATTCCTCGCGATATTTCGGTTCTAAGGCTGGGCCCGAAGGAGATTGTCACGTTCTCTGTCAACAAAATCACCGAGGTAACCGAGCCTACGGCGGTCGATGATTTTGTTTCCGGTTCCAATCTGTACATGCTGGTGGAAGGAGACGCGCACAAAGAAAAAATCGTTAAGCAATTGGAGGATGGCAGCCAGGAAGTGTACTGGGAAACCAAGGGAGAACCACGATCGTACATCGCTCGGTTCGATTCGGACGGCTCTTACAAAGGAGTACTCAAGCTCGACCTTCCCTTCCATCCAACCAGATTGTCCGGATTTGAGTCTGGAGGTTTCGTGGCCGCCGGATTCGACGAAAGTAAACTCTGGCGCGTCGCTATGCTGGATTCGAGCGGAGGCCTGCTGAAATACGTTGACTTCCCAAGAGAAAAAGAGAAATCTCCGGAGAAATCTTTTCAGCATTCGTTCGGGAACACCGGAGATTCCGCCGCCATCTCAGGAATGTTCGCGGCGCTTGCCAGTTTTTTCCCGTATCGCAATAACGTGCTTTATGTCCGGGGCCACTCTGGCGCACCGATCTACGAAATCATGGAGTCGGGCGAGGTGCGGGAGGTAAAAATCAAATCGCCCAGCGGTTATGCGGCCGACGGTTTCATTCCATCGGATCGGAACTGGCTGGTGATTTTCGGACAGACGGGAAAGTTGCCAAGCAAAGAACATAGCGACCTCTACGAAGTGGAAATGGGTACGGGAGAGTTATTACGCGAGTACCGAGTGGAGCAGTATGCACGACTCTCCGAAGCGGACCAAGAGATCGCGTGCGTATATCAGGGGGAATTTCGCGGATTTCGTCACCAGAAAGGCAAACTCACGATGCTCCGAGGCACCCCGGAGCCCGCGAGGAACCAACCGGCACAATCGACCCCCACGGCTCGCGACAGACCATAATTTTTCGATAATTAGTTGGAAATTAGATCCTCGATGTAGTTGGAGACTTACAATGCGACGATTCCGTACTGCTTTGTTAACGATTCTGCCCTGCCTGACATCGCTGGCAACGGCCCACGGGCAAACCTCGGAGAAACCAGATTTGAGCAAGCAACCGACCCTCTACGTGGTCGGCTATGCCCACCTCGATACGGAATGGCGATGGGAGTATCCCCAGGTCATCGACGAATACATTCGCAAGACGATGGAGGATAATTTCGCGCTGATCGATAAGTATCCTCACTACGTCTTCAATTTCAGCGGCGCGAACCGCTACCGCTTCATGAAGGAGTATTATCCCGCCGACTTCGCCAGGCTGAAAACGTATGTCGATGAAGGACGATGGTTTCCGGCGGGGTCGTCCATGGAAGAAGGCGACGTGAATACGCCGAGCGCCGAGAGCATCATCCGGCAAATCCTGTACGGGAATTACTGGTTTCGCAAAGAGCTGGGCAAAGCCAGCGCAGAGTATATGCTGCCTGACTGTTTCGGATTTCCCTCTTCGTTGCCGACGATTCTCGCGCACTCGGGCGTGAAGGGATTCTCAACCCAAAAACTTGTATGGGGATCGTCAGCTCCCGTTGGAGGCCCGGAATCGCTCGAGAAAACGCCGGAGGGTACGCCGTTCGACGTAGGCGTCTGGGTGGGACCGGATGGCGAGAGCGTGCTCGCCGGCCTGAATCCGGGACCCTATGACGGTGGTGTCGATACGGATATCAGCAAGCCTCTGCCGCCGTTACCGCCCGATCCGGCCTTTGAGGAAGTAAGAAAGAAGATGCAGGCCGTGCGCGCCAAGCTTGACCAGGAGCAGGGCAGCGGGCATTCATCCGATCCGAATGACATTGCGGAATCCATCCGGCTGGCAAACGAACTGGAAGCGTTGGCACAGATTGACCAAGATCGTGCGCAGGCAAGGCATCAACGCGACTGGGCGGGGCGCGTCGAGCTGAACGGCAAAATCAGCGGCGTTTTCACTGACTACCATTATTACGGGACTGGCGACATCGGTGGCGCTCCGCACGAGGAGTACGTGAAACATCTGGAAGCCATCGTCACGCAAGGCATGACCAGCCTGCCACCGCAGAACAGATTTTTCTTTCGCGGGCAGGATCGCGCAGAAGGGCCTCCCGTGAAGGTTGGCGATGGTCCGGTTCATGTGATCTCAGCCAATGCTGAACAGATGTTCCTCGACATCACACCCCCAGAAGCCGCGGGACTTCCGCGCTACACCGGCGAAATGGAATTGACCAACCATTCTGCCGGCTCGCTCACGTCGCAGGGCTACCAGAAGCGCTGGCTCCGAAAAGAAGAGTTGCTGGCCGATGCGGCGGAGAAGGCTTCGATCACAGCGAATTGGCTGGGTGCCCGCCCATATCCTCTCGAGCGATTGAACGACGCATGGACGCTGGTGATGGGCGGGCACTTTCACGATCTCGCTGCCGGAACGGCAACTCCCAGAGCTTACGAATTTGCCTGGAACGACGATGTAATCGCCATGAACCAGTTCGCGGGCGTGCTGAGTAATGCAACTGAAGCCGTGGCCGACGCTCTGAACACTGAGGCCAAAGGTACGCCTATCGTCGTCTTCAATGCGCTGAACATTGCCCGCGAAGATGTGGTCGAGGCCTCTGTGAACTTTTCCGGCGGCACGCCCAAAGCCGTGCGGGTTACGGGTCCGGACGGCAAAGAAGTTCCGGCGCAGATTTCGAATGGCAAAGTAATTTTCGCAGCGAAGGTGCCATCGATTGGCTACTCGGTGTACGATGTGCAGCCCAGCGCGGGTGCGGCCTCGGCACTACACGTCTCGGAGAATTCACTCGAGAATGAATACTACCGGGTAAAAGTGAACGCTGACGGCGATGTCGCCAGCATTTTCGACAAATCAATCGGCAAGGAATTGTTGGCCGCCCCAGCGGGCCTCGCGATTTCCTACGACAACCCCGAGCACTGGCCGGCGTGGAATATGGACTGGGACCAGGAGCAGGCCGCGCCGAAAACCTATGTCAGCGGTCCAGCGAAGATTCGGGTCGTCGAGGATGGTCCGGCGCGCGTGGCTATTGAAGTTTCGCGCGAGACTGCCGGCTCGAAATTCGTTCAAACCATCAGCCTCTCGGCGGGTGACGCTGGGAAGCGGGTCGAATTCGAAAACGCAATCGACTGGAACACCAAAGAGTCGAACTTGAAAGCGACTTTTCCTCTGACCGCTTCGAACGAAACGGCCACCTATAACTGGGACATCGGCACGATCGAGCGGGCCTCTGCCCAGCCCAAGAAGTTCGAAGTGCCATCGCATCAGTGGATCGACCTGACCGACATGAGCGGCGAGTTCGGTGCGACCATCCTCACCGATTGCAAGAACGGATCCGATAAGCCAAACGACCACACGATTCGCCTCACATTGATCCGCACGCCGGGCACACGCGGCGGTTACCCCGACCAGGGCACTCAGGATATCGGACATCATGAGTTCGTCTACGGCATTAGCGGGCACGCTGCCGGGTGGCGTCAGGCCCAGACCGACTGGCAAGGGCAACGGCTGAACGATCCGCTCATTGCATTTGAAGTTTCCAAACACGCAGGCGCGCTGGGCCGCGAGTTTTCTCTTCTGAAAGTCAGCAATCGTCGAATTCGAGTTTTGGCGCTGAAGAAGGCGGAGCTGAGCGACGAAATCATCGTGCGTCTGGTAGAACTCGACGGCAAGCCGCAACCGGACGTGCGAATCTCCTTTCATACTCCGATCACTGCCGCTCGCGAAGTCAATGGGCAGGAACAGCCCGCCGGAATGGCAACGGTGAAAGGCGGCGACTTGGTCGCTTCGTTTTCCGCGTATCAACCGCGCACTTTCGCGGTGCGCTTTGCTGCGCCGCAAACTAAGGGCGCGGCGGTACATTCGGTGCCCGTAACGCTGCACTATGACCTCGCGACCGCAAGCAATGATGGCACAAAGGCGGAAGAAGGATTCGACAGCGAAGGTAATGCGCTGCCCGCAGAAATGCTGCCCGCGGAGATTGTTTTCAATGATGTGCGCTTCCAACTCGCGCCGGCGAAGACCGGCTCTCCCAACGCGGTTGTTGCCAAAGGTCAGACGATTGATCTGCCGGCCGGCCACTATAACCGCTTGTATGTTTTGGCAGCGTCGGCCGAAGGTGACCAGAAGGCCGCATTTGGGGTCGGCGGCAAGAAAATCGACCTGAATATCCAGGACTGGGGCGGATTCATCGGACAATGGGATGACCGGCAGTGGAGCTCGGGCGATACTTCCAGTGACAACTATGGCCAGATGATTGGCCTTACCCCGGCTTACATCAAGCGCGCCGACCTGGCGTGGTACTGCACGCATCATCACAACGCCGCGGGCAAGAATATTGCTTACAGCTACTCTTATCTATTTGCATATCCGATCGATCTGCCTGAGGGAAGTCGAACGCTCACACTGCCCAATAACAACAATATCCGCGTTCTGGCGATCTCCATAGCCGAAGAGAATCCGCAGGTGAAACCGGCGCAACCACTCTACGACATGTTTGCGCCGCCGCCGGCCGGCGCCGACAACTTTGCGATCCGACCGCCGACCGCCGGCCTCTCCGTTCCCAGGGGCAAAAGCTCGGCGACGGCAATCACGGTGACTCGCCGCGGCAATTTTCGAGCCGGCGTTAATCTAAAAGTGTCCGGGCTGCCGCCGGGAGTCACGGCCTCCTTCACACCAGCCAGCACGGACAAAAGCAGCAAGCTGACATTGACCGCCGACGATTCATCGAGCCTTGCGGCTTCGACCATAACAATCACCGGGACATCGGGGGATCTGTCGCACGCAGTCTCCGTGCCGCTTACCGTGACCGCGATCAAGACCGGCACGGTGCCTGTCGATCTATCTTCGGTCTTCAACAAAAGTGCTATCCATGGCGACGGTTCCACTTTCTCAGCGTCAGCCAGTGCGGATGGCGAAGGCTTCGCTTATTCGCAAGAAGCACTGGGCGCAATGCCCTTGTGGGATGGCGTTCTTTTCAGTCTTGGGCAAGCCGACAAGCCGGACGCAGTTACCGGTAGGACCGTTAAGCTTCCGGAGAGCAAATTCGGCAGCCTGTATCTTCTCGCTGCAGGCGTTGAGGGCGGGCAGGAGTCGCAGGTCTTTACGATCACCTACGCCGACGGGACATCTTCTTCTGTGACGCAGAGTGTCAGTGACTGGTATGAGCCGGCTGGCTACAAGGGTGAGTCCGAAGCCATTGTCGCCCCCTACCGCCTTGAGGGCGATGGTTACAAAGACAACCGCACATTCTATCTCTACGGTTACTCGTTCAATTTAGACAGCACCAAGGCGGTGCTTAGCATTACCTTGCCGGACAACGAGCACGTGCTGGTCTTTGCCATGACACTTGTTCCGGCGGGCACTTAGCGCATTCTAGCGGAAGCGCCGGATGAAGAGCGTGTGACGCTCCGAGCGATAATAGCCTACGACGTAAATAGTGGCCTTGCCCTTAGTGGAGTAAATTACCTGGCGGATACGCAGAATCGGCGAACCCTTGGGCAAAGCCAGCATCTCTGCAAGGTGAGGGTCGGCGGCGGTCGCGTCGATTTCCTCGTCGGCATAAGCCAACTCCACACCGTAGTCGTGCTGCAAAGCGGCGAACAGCGAACTTCTTCCTAACGGAGCGTTTACCAGTTCCGAGAATTCGGAAGCAGGGAGATAGCACACCTCCAGGGCAAACGGTTCTTCGTCCGTCAGGCGGAGGCGCGTGATCTTTACCATGCGGCTGGCAGCGGGCAGCCGAAGACGCGCCGCAATCTCCTGCTCGTCCTCTACGATCTTGGCGACCAGCACGCGAGAGCGCGGAGCCAGTCCACGGCTGGACATGTGCTCGGTGTAGCTCATCAGCTTGTTGAAGTGGATTTTAGGCGCGGCTACAAAGGTTCCGGCGCCGCGCCGGCGTTCGACAATGCCCTCGCGCTCGAGGTCGGCAAGCGCGTGGCGGGCTGTCATCAAGCTGACTTTGTGGGTCTTGGCTAATTCGCGCTCGGACGCAACCGCGTCCCCGGGCTTGAGTTCGGCCGCATCAATCCGCTTGCGGATAGAGTTCTGAATCCTCTTATAAGCGGGCGTTCCGTTGCGGTGATTTCCAGACATGGTCGGTTCCCAGACTACCGTGGCGGTGAACGCGCTGCCAATTGGCGCCGGGAGGTCCTGGTTATTCCCGAAAGCACCCTTTTAGTGCGGTCTTGTGCTATATAGCTTATTAAAAGGCTTCTGTAAAGGAAAAACCTCGGACGGCAGGTAAAAAACGTTTTGCGCGGGAATCATTGCTATAGAGCGCATGAAATTGTGAGTTACGCACACTCCGATCGGGGTTTGCCTGGAGCCCGTCGATCTACTCTTGTTCTCCAATTATGCCCAGTAATCTGAATAATCAATTCGGCTAATCGAAGAATTGAGATGCCGCAGCCTGTCCCAGCTTTAAACCCCGCCTGCGAAGTGATATAGAGCTCTTCTGGGAATGAATCCACAAGATTTCCACAGGCCGGCACATTTTCTTCTTGACCGTCAGACGTCATGTGCTATATAGCATAGTGCGATTCTATTAGGCGTCGATTTGTAACGCCCAGGTGTGAAAGTGCTCTCAGGAGGCGGTGCGATGAAAAAGCTGGCGTGTGGGTTTCTGGTTTTGCTGACGCTCATTGGAATCGTGGGAATCATGACCTCCGCCGTAGGTCAGGAGGTGACCGCGGGTATCGTGGGCACGGTGACCGATTCGAGTGGCGCCCCGGTGAACGCCGCCGTCGTCACAGCCCGGGACACAGAACGCGGCACACTGTGGACTGCCACCACCAAGGACGGAGGCGCCTACACCATCACTCTGCTTCCGGTGGGAACCTACGAAGTGAAAGTCACGGCTCCGGGCTTTGAGACTTCCATCCATCCTCCATTTGTCCTGGTGCTGAACCAGACAGCGCGCATTGACGTGCAGATGAAGGTCGGGAAGATCAGCGAGACCGTGGAAGTGAGCGGCGAAGCGCCCATTCTCCAGACCCAGTCCACGGACGTCAGCACGGTAATCGACGCCAATACCAACGTCAGCTTGCCTCTGGCCTCGCGCAACTATCTCCAGTTGACTCTGCTGGCGCCGGGAGTGACTAACGTGGACCCGGATGGAATGCGGCAGCCGCAGACCATGCTCAATTCCGGACGCCCGTATATCAACGGCAACCGCGAGCAGGCGAATGAATATCTGGTCGACGGCATTCTTAACAGCGAAGACAAGAACAACGAAACCGGATACTCGCCCAGTGTCGACGCCATCCAGGAATTCAACCTGATCACGCAGAATGCCTCCGCCGAGTTTGGCAATTATCAAGGTGGAGTAGTAAGCGTCAGCACGAAATCGGGCACAAACACTCTTCACGGGGACCTATACGAATTTTTCCGCAATGACGCGCTCGATGCCAACCAGGCTTCTGCGGGCTGGACCCAAGGTGTGGACGACGGCGTTCTTGGATTTAACGCGGAGGGGGTTCAAAACAAGCCTGAATTGCGGTACAACCAGTTCGGCGGCACCATCGGTGGTCCTATCATCAAAGACAAGCTGTTCTTCTTCGCGGACTACCAGGGGCAGAGGCTGGTAAATGCCGGTCCGACTGGCGCCCAGGTTCTAACCACTCAGGCGCGCAGCGGAGATTTCTCCCAGCTCTGCCTAACGGGATTTGGCGCTGGCGGGATTTGCAACGACACGGCGACCTTCTACAACTCCGTAAGCGGAACCAACAGTGCGACCGCTGCAGCTAACCAGCTCGTTATTCCAAACCCTTCTGCCGCCGTTACTTGCGTAGTCAGCCCCAGCGCCAGCAGCACTCCCGCTGGAGATCTTCCGTATGGTTCCACAGTTCCGCTCAGCACCACCTACTATCTGAATCCGGCACAGCGTCCCGGGTGTGCGGGTCCCAACCCAACTCCGATTTCGACGAACAATCTGCCGGGTGCCGGACTTACGATTAACGCTGTCACGGCGGCGATACTCGGTATGTCCAAGTACTATCCTGCCCCTGCCGTCAACTCGCTGGCTGCGAACAACATTTTTTACAACAGCGGAAACGATCTCAATAACAATCAGGGCGACTTGAAGATCGATTACAACCTCTCGCAGAAAGACCATATCTTCGGGCGCTGGTCGCAAATGGATCTGACGGAACCCACCTTTACGGGTTGCGTCTTCTGCAACTCCGGGGCGACCGAGGGCAGCGACGAGCCGGTTAGAAACGCGGTGGTGAACTGGACCCACGCCCTCTCCTCGAACCTGCTGAACGAAGCTCGCTTTGGCTTCAACGCCGTCGGATTTTCATCGAGTGAAACGCCAACCTCTTCACTGGGCGACGTCAGTCAGGCACTTGGCATAGTCGGCGGCAACTATCAGGTTCCTGGCTTGGTTCAAATTAACATCACGGGCAACAACGGCGGGTCGGCCGCACTCGGGCTGCAAAACCTAATTCAGATATTCCACTCTACGCAGGGTCAGTTGGAAGATAACCTGATCTTCACCCACGGCCGCCACCAGATAAAGACGGGACTCCAGTTTGTGAGGGAGCGCCAGGATTACATCTATGAGGGAAACAACGGCGCACTGGGTTTCCTGACCATCAATTCGTTGAGCGGTAACAGCCTCGCCGATTTCTGGTTGGGCAACGTGGTCGGCGGGACCCAATCCCTGAGAGACACCGGCGGCGTGGTAAGCGACCCCGCCAAACTCCGCGGCAATATCTACGGCGCCTACGTGCAGGACGACTGGCGGGCCACGAACACGCTTACTGTCAATCTCGGCCTGCGCTTCGAAGACCACACTCCGCTTTACGAACTGACCGGCCGCAGCGTGAACTTCGGACTTTACACGGGAACCATCTACACCACGAACGGAGCCGGCGGCAGCACGATCTACGGGAACCAGGCCCTTTACAACAACTATGCTGGAATTGGCGATTGGCTTCCCCGAATCGGGTTCGCCTGGTCTCCTGCGGCGCTGGGTGGCAAGACCGTAGTTCGCGCCGGCTTCGGCATCTCCGAGTTCCTCGAAGGCGGGGGCAGCAATGAAGAGCTCACGCTTAACCTCCCGTTCGGCATTCTCCAGCAACAGGCGACCGGCGGAGTTAACACGCTGCAGAATGGTTTCGGAACTGCGACAAATACTCAGTGCCCGGACGGGATTAACCTCTCCTGCTACCAAGGCGGGGTGCGCCTCCGGATATTCGATCAGAACTTCAAGCCAGCAATGGTCGATCAATGGAACCTTACATTCCAGGAGCTCCTGAGCAATTCGTTGACCTTGCAGGTTGGCTATGTCGGACAGCGGGGAGCACACCTGCTCAATTTTGAAGACGTCGCACAGTCGGTGCCGTTGGATGCAGCGGGTAAGGTTGCCGGAGCCGGTGACCCCATCGTGACGCGGGTTCCCGGACCATTTCTCGGCGGTGGAACGCCCGGATCGCTGTATCTAGCGGACAATCCCCAATTCAACACGCCGAATTGCGGGACCACCGGTAACCCGATTTGTGGCGCCGAAACTTTGGCCGGAGCCAACATGTCAAACTCCGATCAGAAATACAACGCGCTCCAGGTCGTCTTGCAGAAGCGGATGAACAACGGACTGGAAGGTCAGGTCGCCTACACCTGGTCGAAGTGCATGAGCAATTCACCGGGATACTTCGGCACTGGCTGGGGCAGCACCAATGCCACCAGTTCGGGCGGCCAACCTGGCTGGGAGAACGACTACGATCCCCGGCTGAATTGGGGACCATGCTACTACGACCAGAGGAACATCCTGACCAGTTATGTCACGTATCAACTTCCGTTCGGCCGGGGCAAGCAGTTTGGCCACGACCTGAATCCAGCGCTGAATGCTGTGCTGGGGAACTGGGAGATCGGGGGAATCGTCACCCTGCACAGCGGAAACGCTCTAACGTTGAACAACTTCGGAGGATGGGCCATCGGCGGTAACTCAGACAACACCAACGGCATTGGGCCCTACACACTGGCTGATCTGCCAGACTGTAACGGCCCGGTCAAGGTTCTCAATCAAAAAGTGCCTGCGAATGCAACACCCGGGGCAACTGCGTATATCCAGTGGATCGATCCATCCAACGTGAGTCCGGCAACGGCGAACACGTTTGGAACCTGTACCCCTGGCAACGTTCGAGGTCCGGCATACGCCAATTTCGATTTGAGCCTGCACAAGGACTTCTCCATCACCGAAAGCAAGCGACTGGAGTTCCGCTGGGAGGCTCTGAATGCCTTCAACCACCCTGTATGGACCTTCAGCGGAGGACCGGCGAATGGCTCGTTCGACCCCGCCAGCCCTATATTCGGCCGCATCACGGGATCGCAGGGTGCGAGGGAAATGCAGTTCGCTCTGAAGTTCTACTTCTAACCCCAGAACTGCCTCACGAATCGATGGCAGTTACACTGAGGGCAGGCGCTTCACGGCGCCTGCCTTTTGCGTTCGATTCGCGATCTCCTCCGAAATGCATGCCGGCATCCCAGCCAGGTTTTCGCTTTGCGCTTGAAGCGGGACTAGCACCCTCAGTGCCGGGCTGTTGCATTAGGAAGGTCCTGATGCGCACACTGATGTTCACGCTAATGTCCAGAAATAAAGATCGCGTGAGGCTGGGCCGCAAAATTCGCACCGGTCGACACTCAATACTTGGACCTCATGGCGGTCGATTCCGCGCATCACCAATGCGGCAGATTCGATCCCTCCTTTACGCGGCTCTGCTTGCCGGCGGTTGCCTCGCCGGCGCACGCGGTCTCTCCGCGCAACAGGGAGTGCCACCGGGTATTTCGCTGACCACGAAGCTCCGCGTGCAGGACACAGTTGGTTGGTGGCCCACCAAGGGCAGCGCCGCAAAAGAGCAATACGTAGGAAACGCCCAATGCGCGAGATGTCACGCTGCCAAGGCGGCGGGATTCGATACCGCAGCTATGGCTCACGCCGCAGTTCGCGCAGAGAACTCAGAGGTCTTTGGCAAGCACGATTCCTTGGAACTCCAATTGGGTCCGTACCACTACGAACTTCAGAAGCTTGCAGGGAAGGCCAGTCTGAAAGTAAGTGACGCGAAAGCTTCTCTCTCCCTGCCCTTGCTTTGGGGATTCGGAAATGGGCGCATGGGCCAGACCTACATCTCCGAACAGAATGGGAGCTATTACGAGAGCCATGTCAGCTTCTATGTGGCGACCCAATCGCTCGACATTACACCGGGGCAATCTCGCGGCATTCCAGGCAACCTGGAATCAGCCGCCGGACGCCGCATGTCGCCAGAAGAGGCAAAGCTCTGCTTCGGCTGCCACACTACGGCCTCGGCCATCAAAGGGCAGTTCGACCCTGACGCCCTGGTTGCAGGAGTAGCCTGCGAGGCTTGCCACGGTCCGGGGCTCAACCATGTGGCTGCGGAGAACTCGGGAGCGCCAGAACCGGGTGATTCCCTGATTCTCAATCCCGCGCGCCTGGATCGTATCGACTCCGTCGACTTCTGTGGAGCTTGCCACCGTACCTGGGAGGATGTTTTGACCAGCGGGAATTTGGGGATCTTCAACGTTCGCTTCGCGCCCTACCGGCTCGAGAACAGCGAGTGCTGGAAACAGGGAGACAAGCGCATCAGTTGCATCGCCTGCCACGACCCGCACAAGCCCTTGTCACACGATGCGGGCTCCTACGATCCGGCCTGTTTGCAGTGTCATTCCAAGTCGGCAACCCAGCAAAACATTGCGCAAGTGCCGACAGTGTGTCCGGTGGCCACCAAGGAATGTGTGACCTGTCACATGCCAAAGTATGAGCCGCCGGGTCTGCATTCTTCCTTTACAGATCACTGGATTCGAATTGTCCGCGCACGAGAACCGTATCCCGAATAAGGTGGGTGGAAAAGCCTCGCTTTGCGGGCTTTCTCCAGTCGGTATGAGATTGTTTGGCGTTACAATGAGGCACATGCGATTCGCAGTTCAAAAGCTTTCCTTCGCCGCTCTCGCGCTGGCGTTCGCGACAGCCTCCGTCGTGATTTCGACAGCTCAGTCAGCGAAAAAACCTCAGGCGACGCCCGCATCCGAGGCCCAGCGCGCCACGACCTTGGCCGAGAGCGGCCACTGCGCGGAGGCCATGCCCCTGCTGAAAAAATCCATCCGGCAGACCTCCGACCACGACCTGAAGAAACGCATCGGGTTGGATGGCTTGCACTGCGCCATGACCCACGACACTCCCTACGATTCGCTGGACTTTCTTTCGGTCCTAAGCCGGGACTTCCCGCATGATCCGGAAGTGCTCTATGCGGCGACCCATGCCTACTCGGACCTGTCGCTGCATTCTTCGCAGGATCTGGCGCGGGACGCGCCGTTCTCCTTCCAGGTACACGAACTGAATGCTGAAGCTTTGGAACTGCAGGGAAGGTGGGATGAAGCGGCAGTGGAATACCGCAGGATTCTCGACATCAATCCCATGCTCCCGGGAATTCATGCACGCCTGGGCCGCACTTTGCTGTCGAAGCCGCAGCCTTCACAAGTTGAAGTTGAACAGGCCAAGAAGAACTTCGAGGAAGAACTCGAAATCGATCCACGCAATGCTACTGCTGAATATGTTCTCGGCCAACTAGCTGCTGACGCGAACGATTCTGCCACGGCCATCCGGCATTTTGAGCGCGCCATGAAGTTGGATAGCAGTTTCTCTGAGGCCTACCTCGGACTCGGAACGTCACTGAACTCGGCGAAGAGATTTGCCGACGCAATTGCGCCGCTGGAAACCTACGAGAAGCTTGCGCCGGATAGTCCAACGGGACATTACCAGCTCGCATTAGCCTATGCGGGAGCCGGCCGGCGGGATGACGCCAACCGCGAAGCTGCGCTGCAAAGGCAAAGCGCCGAAGCTCTGGAAGCCGTGAAACGCAAAGCGGCCATTGCACAGGAGAAGCAACAGGCTCCCGATTCGCAGCCTCCGGAGCCAAAGTAACAATGTCCCCCGGTTTCCTGGGAAGGCGAGATTTTCTGCGTGCCTTAGCAGCGTCACTGACTTTACCCCGGCTTTCGCGATTTGCCTCCGCCGTCGATTCGGGTCCCTACCCCTTCACGGCGATTCCTGCTTCCGCGAGCGGCATCGCTTGGACCCATACCGCCGGACTCTCTCCGGAAAAATATTTGCCGGAGTCTACTGGAGCCGGCTGCGCGTTTCTCGACTACGACAACGACGGCTGGATGGACATTTATTTCGTGAACAGCGGCAAGTGCGACATATTCACTCCCACCCAACCTCTTCGCAACGCCCTTTACCGAAATAATCGCGACGGAACTTTCACTGACGTTACCGAGAAAGCCGGCGTGGCGGGAGGCGGCTATGGAATGGGTGCCGCGGTCGGCGATTACAACAGCGACGGTTTTCCCGATCTCTACGTCACGCAATACGGCCGCAGTATTCTGTATCGCAACAATGGCGATGGCACATTCGCCGATGTGACAGAGAAGGCTGGTGTGGCGGCTCCGGGATGGGCGTCGAGTGCGGTTTGGTTCGACTACGACAGCGACGGCCGCCTAGATCTTTTCGTCGCGCGCTTTGTGGACTTCGACAAGTCGAAGCATCACAACTGTGGAGCTCCGAACATCCCGGCGCTCAAAGGATTGAACGAATATTGCTATCCGCGCATATATACGCCGATGCCCAGCTGGCTTTTTCATAACAATGGCGACGGCACATTTACAGACGTGAGCGAGAAGATGGGAATCGCAGCCAATCCAGGAAAATCCTGGGGAGTTGTCGCCACCGACATCAACAACGATGGATGGATGGATCTATTCGTCTCCAACGACACTGAGGCTAATTTCCTTTTCGCCAATCGCGGCGGGCGGCGGTTTGAAGAGATTGGATTCACCGCAGGTGTTGCGTTCGGTGAAGGCGGAAAAGCCAGGTCGGGTATGGGCGTCGATTCCGCTGACCTGAGCCAGGATGGCTGGATGAACCTGTTCGTCTCTAACTTAAATCATGAGTTCTATGGCCTTTACCAGAACCGGCACGATGAAACCTTCGACGACATCGCCGCGCCCTCCGGCATTGCGACGGCCACGAAGCTAATGAGCGGCTGGGGATTGAAATTCTACGATTACGATAACGACGGGAATCTCGATCTCATCCTGGCCAACGGACATCCCGACGACCTAATCGAGAAAATCTATGACAACGTGAAGTACCGTGAGCCTCTGTTGCTGTTTCACAATTCTGGGAAGGGACTGACAAATGTGAGTGCCGAGAGCGGCCCTGTGTTCTCCCATCCGCTGTCGGCACGCGGCTTGGCTATCGGAGACTTCAATAACGACGGTGCGGTTGACGTTCTCATTTCCTGCAACAACGAAGCCCCGGTGCTTTTGCGAAATGACGTGGGCGGCCGAAACCACTGGCTCGGTCTGAAGTTGGTGGGCAAGAAGGCGAATATCGATGCCGTCGGCGCACGGGTCAGCTATCAGACGGGCGACCTTAAGAGAAGTCGAATGAAAGTAGGTGGAGGCAGTTATCTCTCTTCACATGATCCGCGCCTGGTGCTGGGCATCGGCAAGAGCACTAAGATCGATTGGCTGGAAATCGATTGGCCCCAGCCCAGCGGACTGAAGCAGCGCTTTACGGATCTCCCTGTCGACCGCTACATAACGATTCACGAAGGCCAGGCAAAATGGGAGTAGCTGTTGCGTTCAGCGCCCTGGCTTTCACCTTCCCTAACTAAACCGTTGCCGCACCGTGAACTAGTCGCCGTATTGTTTCGTAACTCTATCTTTCCGGGTAGCGAGACATCCAGAAGTACCCACCTGATGGCAACTATCCGGCCACGCCATCCGCACCTTACTTCTGTTCGGGAAACGTAAAACATCGAAGTCAATTGGCTATCAGTTGGGTTAGAGAGCGTTGTGTCGACTAACCCTGTTGATCTTTCTCGATCTAAAGCGCTTAATTTGCCTTCCAGCAATATTGAAGCGCCTCCTGTTCTAGTTTCGTAACGGCCACAGTTTCTTGTTGACATGTAGGAATGGCAGATTTATATGTCCGTCTCCGCTTCCCCGATTGCGGCATTCATTACGTAAAACTTCTTTCCGCTCTACCGCCTTACCTTAAGGCAATCCGTCGCTGGACGGTTGCCGCAGATATTCGCCTCGTCCGGATACTGGGGATACATAGACGATGGGTCTGGGCAGAGCTCAACCGATTGTCTCCAGTTCGCCAGGGGGTTAGGATCCGCCTTCGAATTGTGACTTCGACAGTAACGAATTCGACGTAAGTATCACAATTGATCAGGAATGATAGGGGCCTGGCGAGCGCCGGAATAGTCCCCGCCAGAACGAGCAGTATCCAATTCTGCTTGAGGTGCCACCGATGCGAATCTATGACGCAATTGTGAAGGTGCTGGAAAGCGTGGGAGTCGACGTTGGGTTCGGCGGAGCCGGCGAAAATGCAGCATTTATGATGCTGGCCCTCAAGCATTCGAAGATCAAACCTATCATCGTGCGCAACGAGCAAGCCGCTTCGTTTATGGCCTGTGGCTACGCAATCTATTCAGGACGGCTCGGGTTCTGTTGGGCGACCGCGGGTCCCGGAGCGTTCAATCTTTTCTCCGGTCTCGCGGTTGCTATGTCGGACTCTTACCCGGTTATCGCAATTTCTGGAATGTCCTCGATCGATTGGAATGGCAAGGGTGCGCTCAACGAAACCTCGGGCCTTAGCCGCACGCCAGACGCTCGAAAGATGTTCACCGCAACTACTAAAGGTTCCTGGCTGCTCGACGACCCTGCGAAGACTTGTGAGGTGATGGAAGAAGCGCTCAACCTGGCCTTTGAGGGTCGACCGGGGCCGGTTCACATCCATGTTCCTGAGAATTTGACGAAGCACGGAATGTCCGTTGATAACTACCGCGACATCAAATTAAACATACAGCCGGTCTTGCCGGACGACCAACAGATCGCCAGCGCCGCAGAACTTCTCGCAAATGCCATCCGGCAAAAGAAAAAGGTGCTGGGTCTGTTCGGATACGGCGCGGTTCGCAGTAACGCCAACGCGGAGATACGAGCATTTGTCGAAAGGTTCCAGATTCCATTTGTCACGACGCTCGACGGCAAAGGAATCATCCCGGAAGACCACCCGTTGGGGCTGGGGGTCTTGGCTGACAGTGGCCACGCCAGCGCCGCCAAGGCCTTCCTGCAGGCTGATGTAGTTCTTGCAGTAGGTAACTCGTTCGCGCAGCACGCGACCTACGGCTTCTTACCTGATCTGTTCAAGAACAAGACCCTGATACATATCAACATCTCTGCCACGGAGATTAACAAAGTGTATCCAGCGGCTTGCGGCATTGTCTCCGATGCGAAGCCGGGGATCGTGTATCTCACGAAAGAACTCGCCAGTTCGGTCGGTGCGGTCGATCCAATTCAGGTGGAGAAGGACCGGCATCTCACGGCGCCCATTCTCAATCTTGAGCCAAATCATATCCATCCGGGAGAGATGGCGCGATCACTCTCAAAGTTACTTCCCCCGAACAGCATCGTGCTGGCAGATGCGGGTGCGCACCTGGCATGGTTGAGCTATTACCTCGTGCTTTCGGAGGGCCAGCATTACCACAAACCGGGGAGCTTTGGCCCCATGGCATGGGCAGTCAACGGCGCCCTGGGTACTAAGTGCGCGTTTCCTGACCGGACGGTGG
>Ga0209380_10000842_pt1 | contig 21659 bp, 19 predicted proteins | sample HubBroMetageWFT6_FD_188347 | JGI IMG/M metagenome (GOLD analysis project Ga0209380, IMG submission 188347) | Warmed and freeze-thawed soil microbial communities from the Hubbard Brook experimental Forest, New Hampshire - Hubbard Brook CCASE Soil... | ecosystem: Environmental > Terrestrial >...
CGCTGGCTGGCGCGAGCCGATCGACTTCATGGCCCACTGCAGCACCAAGTGGGGCTACTTCCTGCTCGGACTCAAGAACGGGCTCGAAGGCGGCAAGGCCACGCCCTACCCCGAGGACATGAAGATCAGCAGCTGGGGCTGAGGCGGCACCGGCCGCCTTGGCCCCAGCTTGCCAACGTCGCGAGACGGCCACTATGGACGCTCTATGAGCAGTACTGGCCGTCTCGCGACTATCGGCCCGCGTCGGCCCGGCGGCGGTCGTCGACCTGCTGCTGCGCGCTGGCCAGCAGGCGCGTGACCTCGCTCCCGAACTGCACATCGCACGGGTGGTCGGTCCGCCCGGACCGGATGTTGCCGACCAGCTCGGCCAGCGCGACGCGAAGCGGGTCGGCGGGATCATCGGGCAGCGCCGGCATCACCGACTTGCCGTCCTGACCCCAGAGATAGAGGTCGAATCCGTCGAGGCCGGGCGGCGCGGTGACCGTCAGCGTGGCGGTGCTGGCCCGCCCGTCATCGTGGTGCAGTACAAGGTGCCGCACGTCACCGAGGCCCGCGTCGGCGGTCACCGACGTCACCGGGCCGAGGCTGGCCCAGAGCACCGAGATCGCGTGCGGCCCGAGGTCCCACAGGCCGCCCTTCTCGCGGCGCCACGGCGTGTTGAACGGGCTGGCATCATCCGTGGATCCCCCGAGCCACACCGCCTGTCCCCCGGTCCAGCGCTTGTCCGCGGAGTCGGCGAGCCAGGCCCGGATCTGCTCGCTGAACCGGGCGGTGAAGAACACGATCGTGGCCACCTGCGCGTCCCGCGCCGCCTCGGCCAGCGCGCGGGCGGTCGCCGCGCTGGTCGACACGGGCTTCTCGAGCAGCAGGTGCTTGCCGGCGATGGCGGCCCTGGTCGCCAGCTCGCACTGCACGTCGGGCGGGACTGAGAACGCGACGCCGTCGATATCGGCCAGGAACGCCTCGAAGTCCGTGTACGCGGTCGCCTCGTACTGGGCGGCCAGGTCCGTGGCCTTGTCGCGACTGCGGCCCCAGACCGCGGAGAACCGTATACCGGGTGTGGACGCGAGCGCGCGTGCGTGCGCGATCTGCGCCCAGTAGCCGGTGCCGACGAGGCCGAACCGCAGGTCACCGTCGCCGCCGATCGATCCGAAGTGATCATCCACGGACGCCACGATGCCAGAGTCCGGCTGAGCCGGCTAGTCACGCGCCGCCGGTAGAGCCGGCGCCGGGGCGGGCACCATAAGACGGTGGATGACCCGTATGACCTTGAGCGGTTCGTGCGAGCCCAGGACAGCGGCGCGACGTATCAGCGCGCCGCCGATGAGCTGCGCCGCGGCCGCAAGTCCAGCCACTGGATGTGGTTCGTGTTCCCGCAGATCACCGGGCTGGGCCGGAGCCCGACGGCGCAGCTCTACGCGATCAGCTCGCTGGATGAGGCCATGGCCTACCTCGCGCATCCCGTGCTGGGCCCTCGGCTGGTGGAGTCCGCGGAGATCCTCGTCGGCCTGGCCGGCCGCAGCGCCGAGCAGGTGTTCGGCGGCATCGATGCGATGAAGCTGCGCTCCTCCATGACGCTGTTCAGGCACGCCGCGCCGCCAGAACCGGTGTTCGGCCAGGTGCTCGACCAGTACTTCGACGGCGTCCCCGATCCGGCGACCGAGGAGCGGATCTAGCTCCCGCTGCCGTACGGCCGGGTAATGATCTCCATCAGGTGGCCGTCGGGGTCCTCGAAGTACAGGCCCCGCCCGCCGTCCCTCTGGTTGATGACTCCGGGCTGCGTCCTGCCGGGATTGGCCCAGTACTGCAGGCCCTGGTCCTGGATGCGCCGGTAGGCGGCCTCGAAGTCCTCATCGCCGACCAGGAACGCGTAGTGCTGGGACGTGATGTCCCCGCTGGTCTCGGAGTAGTCCAGCGAGACTCCGTTGTCGGCCTCGACCACCAGGAAGTGCCCGGACCGGGTCGCCGGCGGCAGCCCGAGGATCCCGGTAAGGAACGCCGCGGATCGCTGCTGGTCGCGGCACGAGACGATGGTGTGGTTCAGCTGCACGCTCACAATCCGATTCTGCCGATCCCCGGTGCCCGGCGGTAGGCTCGGCGGAGTTGGGCATCTTCTGGCTGCACGGGACCCCGAACGTCGGTGCCCCGCCGCAGCCCCTGTTCGCGGCTGCGGCCGAGCGCGGGCTCCGCTGGGTTTCCTATGACCGGCCGGCCTACGGAGGGTCGAGCCGTCACCTAGACCGGAACGTGGCTTCCGCCGCCGCCGATGTCGCCGCAATCGCCGATGCGCTCGGGGTTAGCGGAACTGCGGTTGTTTCCTGATGCCGGGCATGTCTCGCTGCTCAACTCGGCCGACGGCGCGCTGGACTGGATCGCGGGGCTTGACCTTGTCCTTGGGTGAGGCCGGAGGCTGGCGCCGTCGGGCACGTCGCCCGGCCCTGGAGGAGACTCATGGACCTCATGACGATCGGCGCCTTCGCTAGCCGGACCCGGCTGTCGCCCAAGGCACTGCGTCTGTATGACCAGCTCGGCTTGCTGCCGCCCGCGCATACCGATCCGGCCAATGGCTATCGCTTCTACAGCGACGACCAGGTCGAGCGCGCGCGGCTCGTCGGACTGCTGCGCCGTCTGGACATGCCGCTGGACGTCATCGCCGGCATTGTGGCCAAGCCGTCCGCCGAGGCGGCTGACGCCGTCGGGCACTACTGGGCGCAGGTCGAGTCGGTCATCGCCGACCGCAAGGTTCTCGTCTCCTACATCCAGGCAAGGCTCACAGGAGGCGACATGTCCAGTTACGACGTTCAGATCCGTACCGTCCCCGAGCGCAAGCTTCTGACCATCGGCCGGCACCTCTACCTGCCGGAGACCGCCGCGTTCTTCGGCGATGCTTTCGCTCGCCTGCGCGCGGCGGCCCCCGGCCTGACGGGCGTCGCCGGCTATCCCTTCCTCGTCTTCTACGGCGACGTCAGCGACGACAGCGACGGCCCGCTGGAGTTGTGCCGGCCGGTGTCGGAGGACACCGACCCGCGGGCCGTGGCGGCGATGGCGGACGTCCAGTTGCGCACCGAGTCCGGGCACGACGAGGCGTTCATCCGCCTGGCGAAGAAGGACATGGCGTGGCCGGCGATGCAGCCAGCAGTCGACGCGCTCGAACGGTGGCTGACTGAGCAGCGCCGGGAGGCGGCCGGTCCGCTGCGGCAGGTGCTGATCGCCGATCAGCGAACCGCCGCGCCGGAGACCCCGGTCTGCGACCTCAGCGTCCCGCTGGCCAGTCGGACGTCTGCGCCTGCTCGATGACGCTGGAGCTGGGAACCCCGGCCGACTCAGCCGCTGCTCACCACGACAAACGGCAGGTGCGCGCCGTTAAGGATCGCGACGCCGCCGCCCATCCAGGCAAGGTCCACCACCAGCCTGCTGCCCGCGCCGCTCATCGCGTTCACGATGTCCTGTTGCAGGGTTCTCAGCTGCTGGTCGTGGCGAAGGGTGACCAGGTATCCCGGCTCCTTGGGGGTCAGGCCCTGCGGGGTCGGGATGTAGAGGGTCGGGCCCGGGAGCGAGAAGGCCGGCATCCAGCCGTCCCCGGCGGCGGGCGGCACGAGCGCGTAGCTGCCCACCCGGGCGGGTGACAGTATCAGCGTGCCCGCAACCGGGGCGATGATGTCGATCTCGACCGGGCTGTCACGCCACGCGGGTTCGTGCGGCCCGACCGTAGCCAGGCCCCAGGCCGTCCCGTCACCCTGGATGTGCAGGACGCTAGCGGGGACCGCACCGTTCTTCTTCATTGACCTTCTCCTTGACTCGTGCTGGCCGAATGACTGTCGCGGAGCGGGGTCAATCCCAGGCGGGCGCCAGCAGTGGCCGCCTCGGTGCGATTACGCACGCCAAGTTTGTCAAGAATGCGGGAGACATGCACAGCAACTGTGCGTTCACTGATGAAAAGGGCACGCGCGATCTGCCGGTTGCTGTCGCCCTGCGCCAGCAGCGCCAGCACGTCCTGCTCGCGGCGGGTGAGGTCGAATGGGGCATCGCCGGCGGCTGCCGGTCCGGTCGCCGCTGCCGGTGCCTGGGGCCTGCGGACCAGTCGGGCCCGCCGGGCCAGGTCCGCGGCCAGGCCGAGCAGCGGCGCTGATGGCAGCGAGCCCGCGAGGGACTCGCACGCTGCCAGCGCCCGCGCTGCCTGATCTCGCCGTCCCGCGCGGACGGCAGCCTCGGCCTCGCGCAGGCGCGCGTAGGCCTCGCGGTAGGGCTGGCCCGTCTGATTCCAGGCACTCGCGACCGCCCGCCACGTGGCACGGGAGTCGGCGCGCTGCTCGCGCGCCTGCTCGGCTGCGAACTGCGCGGCCCACGCTGCCACCTCATGCTGTCCGCCATCGCGCGGCTCCGTGATCTCCGTGACACGGTCCGCGAACTCGGCCGCCGCATCGGGCCACGTGTCGCCAAGTCCAGTCGGCCGCATCGGCGCTGGTAGCAACGCGAACTCGGCGGCGACTCGGGCGCCCGCGGCGAGCAGCCTGAGTTCGTCCGCGGGCAGGGTCGCGCCGGCCAGCGTCACCAGGCCGCTCAGCACCTCCTCGGCCGCGCGGACCAGGTCACCGGCGCATAGGGCCTGCTCGGCCAGGCAGCCGCGCAGCGGCCCGAGAATTCGGGGATTGTCCTCCGCGACCTTCAGCACCGCTTCGGCCAGGTCGGCTGCGCGCTGCTGCTCGCCCCGGCCGACGGCCAGTTCCAGCTGGCGGAGCTGCAGATAGGTCGACGCGTAGCCGGCGGACGCACGGACCAGGTCGGCGAGCAGCGCGTCCGCCTCCTGCCACCGTCCGGTGTAGATCAGAACGGCCGCGGTGTTGTTGTCGAGGACCGACGTCAGCGCGGTCGGTATGCCCAGCAACTCGGCGGCGGCCCGGCCGCGGCGCGCCACGGCCAGGGCCTCGGTGAAACGGCCGGCGTTGCAGAGCAGGTACATGTGATTGATCGCGGCCCTGGCCAGGTCTTCTGAGCTGCTGGCTTGTCGCGCCAGCTCAAATGACGTCTGCAAGGCCGCGAGACCGGCCTCCAGGTCACCGCGCTGAGCCTGGATGACGCCCAGTGTGGCCAGGCCCTGAGCGTGCGCGGCGACGGCACCGGCCTGGCCCGCTATCGCTACCGCCCGCTCCGCCAGCGGCAATGCGGCATCGAATTCGGCCACCAGCATCCGCAGCGTGGCCTGAGCAGCGAACACGCGCGCGCGCAAGGCCGATGGCGGGCCGTCGCCGAGCAGGACCATGGCCAGCCCGGTGGCGTCGACGGCGGCCCGCAGATCCCCGGCTTCCCAGTGGTAGCGCCCCAGCCGCTCGAGCAACCGCACCCGGTCGAGGTCGACGGCGACGCCCGGCCTGGCGGAGCCCGACCGGGTCACGCCCGGCTGAGCGAGTGCCCGGGCCGCCCAGTCCACCGCTCGCTGCGGGTCGCCGGCCCAGCTGGCCGCCTGTGCCGCCTCCTCCAGCAGGCCCGGCTCAGGTACCTGAGCGCCGAGCTGCAGGGCCAGCGCATAGCTGCGCAGAGCCTCGGGGTAAGCGCGGGCCTGTATCGCCGCGCGTGCCGCCGACACTGCCGCCGGCGCGGCGCGGTCGGGGCAGCCAGCCAGGTACCAGTGCTGGGCCAGCCGGCCCGGGGCAGAGCCGGGCCGCTCGGCGAGCGTCTCGGCCAGGCGCCGGTGCAGACGCTGGCGCTCCCCTGGCAGGAGCTCGGTGTACAGCACCTGCCTGATCAGCTGGTGCCGGAACGCGTAGCCATCCGGGCCGGCGATCAGCAGGCTCGACGCAACGGCCTCCCGGGCCCCGGCCAGCAGCCGGTCCTCCTCGAGCTGAAGGGTCCTGGCCAGCAGTTCGTGCGGCAGGCCGTCGTCCGCGACGCAGAGTTGCTCAAGCACCGCTCGCGCCCCGCCGCTCAGGCCCGCCGCCCGCGCCAGTACGGCCTCGCTGATTGACGGCGGCAGCGCGCCCGGGCCGGCGGCGGCCAGTTCTCTCGCGAACAGCGGGTTGCCCTCGGCCGCGCCGACCACAGCCGTCACCTGATCGGTCCCGGCCTCGGGCGGCAGCAAGCCGGCAACCAGCCCGGCCACGTCGGCGTCGGCCAGCGGTCCGAGGCGCAGCCTGGTCACCTCGGGACGGCGTTCGAGCTCAGCCAGCCATCGCTGAGCCCCGGCCGGCAGGTCCTCGTCTCGCACCGTCCCGATGACGAGCACCGGTTCGGTGCGCAGCCGGACGGCGAGGAAACCGAGTAGCTCACGCGACGACTCGTCCGCCCAGTGCAGATCCTCAAGTACCAGTACCAGCGGAGATGTGGCCGCGAGGCTGGCCACCCGCCGGAGGATCCCGACGAACTGCCGATGGCGGGCGGCAACCATGTCGCCGGCGCCGTCATCAGCGAGCAGCAACTCGCCTTCGTCACCCAGCGCGGCCACGAACGGCCCGAACGCCAGCGCCGCCCCGGCCAGTGGCGCTGACTCGCCGACGAGCACGCTCGGCCCGTCAGAATCCGCGCCGACGCGGCTGCGCAGCTCTTCCACCAGCCGCGTCTTGCCGATACCGGCGTCGCCCGTGAGCAACAGCACCCGCGACCGGCCGCCGGCCGCCTCGGAGTAGGCGTCGACGAGCGCATCGATCTCGGCTGCGCGCCCCACGATGGGCGGCGAACTTGCCATGAACGCATCCTCCCCGTACGTGACAACTGTGTCGATACGGCCCGCGCGCAGACAACCTCGCCCGAGTAGTCAATTCCCGCGGCCCTGAATACGCATTGCTACCGATGCCGAGATCAGCGGTGCCGCCGCAGTCTGGCCCTGTACGAGCCGAACCCGAGGAGAACCACATGTACAGGACGCTCATACACGCGAGGGCGGCCCGGCCGCTGGCCGTCACCGCCGTATCCGCGCTGCTCGCCATTACCGTGATCAGCGGGTGCGGATCCACCGGATCGCCGCCCGCGTCGCAGCCGTCCGCGCCGCCGCCCGCCGCCCCGTCGTCGTCACCGCCGTCATCTGACCCGACCTCCACCACCAGCAGCTGCACGGCCTGGCCGGGCGTGGGCGCCCTGGCCGCGGTCGCCTTCCCGATGCGGGAGCTGGCAGACGACGAGGAAATCAACGGGCCCGACAGCAGCCTCAACAACAGCGCGGAGATGGCTGTCAGCATCGCCGAGTCGGGACTGGCGCGCATCGTGACGCAGCTGCCCAACCCCTACTACTCGGAGATCCAAAACGAGGTTCTGTCCGTCGGTCCCTCCTCGTCGGCGGCGCAGCTCGACACCGCCGCCAGCGATGCCGAGTCGCTCGCGGCCACCATCGCCCAGCTGTGCTACACGCCGTGAGAGCGGAGCCCGCTAGAACCGGACCGGCATGTGCTTGATCCCGTTGATGAAGTTCGAGCGCAGCCGGCTCGGCTCGCCGGCCAGCCTCATGCCCGGCATCCGCTCGGTCAGGGCCTGCAGGAGGATCCGCAGCTCCATGGCCGCCAGATGCCGGCCGAGGCAGAAGTGCGGCCCGCCGCCGCCGAACCCGACGTGCGGGTTGGGGTCGCGGGCCACGTCGAACTCCCGCGGGCGGGAGAACGCCTGGTCGTCACGGTTGGCCGAGGTGTAGAACACAACGACTTTGTCACCTTCGGCGATCCGCTGCCCGCCTAGCTCGGTGTCCGTGACGGCGGTCCGGCGGAACAGGTTGACCGGGCTGACCCAGCGCACGATCTCCTCGGCCGCGGTCGGGATCAGCGAGCGGTCGGCGAGCAGCCGCTGCCACTGTTCCGGATGCTCGAACAAGGCCAGCATTCCCCCGGCCGCGGCGTTCCGGGTTGTTTCGTTCCCGGCAACGGTCAGCAGCATGAAGAACACGTCGAACTCGTCGCTGGTCAGCGCCTCGCCTTTGTCGTCGGGCCGCAGCAGCTGCGTGACGATATCGTCGGCGGGCTGCGCGCGGCGGCGCTCGGCCAGCTGAGCCCCGTACGCGTAGAGCTCCAGCGCGGCGTTCTGCTGCGCTTGCGGCGCCACCTGGAACTCGGGGTCGGTCGAGCCGATCAGCAGGTTCGACAGCTCGAAGATCTTGCCGCGGTCCCCCACCGGCGCGCCGACCAGCTCGCAGATCACCCACAGTGGCAGCGGCGCCGCGATGTCGGTCACGAAGTCGGCGCCGCCGCGGTCGGCGATGTCATCCAGCAGCGAATCGCAGATCTCCGCGATGTGCTTTTCCAGCTTGCTGATCATGCGCGGGGTGAAGCCGCGGTTCACGAACGCGCGCTGCCGGGTGTGCTGCGGCGGATCCATGTTGAGCATCATCAGCCGCTGGAGCTGGATGGACTCCTCGGGGACCTCACCAAACAGCGCCAGCCGGAGCGTCGAGGAGAACAGCTCCGGGTGCCGCGAGACGTGCGCGATGTCGTCATGCCTGGTGACCGCCCAGAAGCCTGGCCAGCCGGGCTCGCCGCCATCGGCGTGCCAGTGCACCGGATCGTGCTCGCGGAGCCAGGCGAACTGCTCGTGCGGCGGGCCGCTGCGCTGGTAGACGTCGGGATCGATGAGGTTGATCTCTGGCGCCACGTGTCCGCCCTTCCCCGGCCCGGTATCGCCAACGATACGGCGATCGCGATGGAACCAGTAGTTGCGGGCGGGACCCTGATCGACGCAGAGTACTGCTCATGAACCCGCTATCCAGGCTTGTCGGCAGGGCGGTCGACAAAGCGATCGGACTGCCGCCAGCGACCGCCACCTACGTGCTGCGCCGTGACGTCGGCGCGCCGATGCCGGACGGCGTCGTCCTGCTCGGCGACCTGTACCAGCCAGACGGGCCGGACCGGGCGCGTCCGGTCGTCCTGATCCGGTCGCCGTACGGCCGCGCGGGGATCGCCGGGGCAGTGTTCGCGGCACCGCTCGCCCGCCGCGGCTTCCAGGTCTTCATCCAGAGCACGCGCGGCACGTTCGGCTCGGGGGGCCAGTTCCGCCCGTTCCTGCACGAACAGGAGGACGGCCTGGCGACGGTGGCCTGGCTGCGCCAGCAGGCGTGGTGCGACGGCCGCGTCTCGATGACCGGCGCGAGCTACCTGGGGCACACGCAGTGGGCCATCGCGCCCTACGTCGACCCGCCGCTGGAGTCGGTCTCGATGCACGTCACCGCGGCGAAGATCACTTCGGTCTTCTACGACCACGGCACGCCGTGCCTCCGCAATGCGCTCAACTGGACGGCGCAGATCGGGACGCAGGAACGGGGGATCCTGCCGGGACTCGTGCCCCGCCCGCTGACCCTGGCCCGGATGAAAGCCGCGCTCCGCAAGATGCCGCTTCAGGCCGCGGATGTCGACGTGACCGGAGCGCCGGTGGCCTTCTGGCGTGACTTCGTGGCCCACGGCGATCCGGGTGACCAGTTCTGGGCCCCCGTCGATCACGATGGCGCCGACCTGGCGCATCTGCCGCCGGTGATGATGGTGACCGGGTGGTGGGACTTGTTCCTGCCCTACCAGCTGCGCGACTTCACTGCGATCCGGGCGGCCGGCGTGCCGGCCAGGATCATGATCGGGCCGTGGCTGCACGCCGAGCCGGGCGAGGTCAAGCTGATGACCCAGCAGGACATCGCCTGGCTCCACCACCACCTGCACGGCGGCCCTGCGCCCTCCGGCGCGCCGGTACGGGTGTTCCTGCAGCACGCCGATGCCTGGCTGGACTTCGCCGAGTGGCCGCCGCCAGAAATGACCCCGACCACGTACTACCTCCACGTGCCCGGCGGCCTGGCTCCCGGGGCCCCGGAGGGCGAGGCCGCGCCGCGGCGGTTCATCTACGACCCGGCTGACCCGACGCCGACGGTCGGCGGCCCCACCCTCCAGCCTCCGGGCAAGCAGGCGGACAACGCCGCCGTCGAGGCCAGGCGCGACGTGCTGACCTACACCAGCGAGGTCTTGCCGGCCGACCAGGACCTGATCGGCCCGGTCTCCGCGCGCATCTACGTCCGGACCGAGCGGCCGGACGCAGACGTGTTCGTGCGGCTGTGCGACGTCGATGCCGCAGGCGTCTCCCGCAACATCGTCGACGGCATCCGGCGGCTCAGTCCGCGCACGGTGCCCGCGCCGGACGTCCAGCCAGGCGACGACGGAATCCTGGCGGTGGACGTGGACATCTACCCCACCGCGTATCGCGTGCTGGCCGGGCACCGGCTCAGGCTGCAGGTCAGCGGCGGCGCATTCCCGCGGTTTGCGCGCAATACCGGAACCGGTGAGTCGTTCGGCGGTGCGACCGCGCTGCGCCGGTGTCAGTTCGAGATCTTCTCCGACGCCGCGCGGCCGTCCCGTGTCGTGCTGCCTTTCTGCGCTAGCGGCAATCAGGGGTAGCTGACAACATCGCTCGGCGCGTCCGGGTTGGTGATGCTCACCGGGCCGCCAGTGCCGTTGATGACCGACTTGATGCTCCCGAATCCGGCCGTGCTCAGGAACACGGTCAGCAGGTCGTGCATCTGCACTCCGGGGGTGTCCGGCACCTCGAATGCCTGCGACGCCTCGATCGGGGGTCCGACGTTGAAGAAGCAGTAGCTGCCCATCCCGTACCCGGAGAACGAGGTAACGTTCGGCGTCAGCTCGAAGGCCGGGTAGCCGTCCGTCGTTGCGTTCTGCATCCAGGCGGCCTGGCTCGGCGGGTCATAGGGCATCTCGTTCTGCAGGAAGACGTCCGTGCCGCCCTGGCCGCGCCAGATTATCTCGGTCTTCTCGTAGTGCTCGATGAACAGGCCGTAGGCCGTGACGTTGTTGCCGTTCACGATCAGGCCGTGCTCGCCGACATTGTCGGTCCAGCCGACTCCGGCGCCGTGGTCGGCGCGCCAGGCCCAGATGTCATCCAGGATGGTGTTGGAGCTGTTCACGACCAGGCTGTCGGTTGCTGACCCGGGCTCCGCGCCGCCGATCCGGAAGAACACGTCCTGGACGAGCGTCGGGTCGGCGGCATTGCTGCCGAAGTCGCCCGGCAGCAGGCCGACCTGCAGCAGGACCGGTGAGTTGACCGGCCCGGCATCGAAGATCATGCCCGAGAGCTTGGCTCCCCGCACGTTCGAGACCACCATCGCCGGCGTGCCGTGCTGCGGGATCAGCGTGGGAAATCCGAGGCCAAGCACGATCGTGTCGGGCCGCGTCACCACGATCGGGGCGTCCAGGTCGTAGATGCCGGGCGTGAGGATGAGGTCCTTGCCGAGCGCGAGGGCCAGGTCGATTTCCAGGACGGGCGTGCTCGGGGTCGCGATGAAGAACTTCCTGATCGGGACCGACGAGCCGGCCGTCGTGCCGCCGCTCCAGGACGTCCCGACGGAGTTGTGCTGCAGTGCGGGCACGAAGACGTTGAAGCCGCCCTGTGCGTCCTGGTAGAGGAACGGCTCCTCCTGGGTCTCCGGGCTCGTCGCCAGCGTGGTGTACGGCGAGGTGCCGCCCGGATCGCCGGAGGTGGCGCTGAAGCTCTGCGCGGGCGCGCCGACATCACCGGAGAACACCTGATTCCAGACGCCGTTGGACCACCCGTCGATGTCGCTGTTGCGCACGACGAACTGCTGCTGGGAGCCGCTCACGATGCTGCCGCCGGTAAACGACGAGTCGGCGATGAACCCGCCGCTCGCAAACGACGGCCCCGTGCAGTAGTCCATGAGCGTCATCGGCCCGTTCACGGCGACCCGGCGCATCGGCGCCGCCTGGGACACGGCCCAGAACTCGCCGTTGTAGCAGCCGAAGCCGGGCGTGTTGACGTCGATGGTCAGGTTCGACAGCGAGCGCCAGAAGTTATCGAGCGCGATGCAGTCGCCCGATCCTGAGCACTGGTTGTACACGTCGATCGAGCCGTTGATCACGACGTCGCCCGGCGTCGCGCCGAGCCCCGCGACCTCGGTGTAGAAGCCGACCTGGAAGTTCAGCGGATCCGCAGCCGAGCCGTAAGTGCCCGGCTCGAACAGCAGAGCGTACCTCTGCGGGCCGAACTGATTGGGGATCTGCTGGGTGGCGATCGCGTTCACCGTCGCCTGAATCTCGCTCTGCGGCATGCTCGGGCTGAACACGTACACGTTCGGCCCGAAGTCCGGCTCGCCCGCGCTCTGCGCAAGCGACCGGGCGGACGGGATCGCGTGGTGGGCGGCCGCCGGGCTCGCTGAGACGGTGCTCGCCGCGGCAGTGCTTGCTGCGGCAGTGCTCGCGCTGCCCGCGATCAGGCCGCCAGTCGCCAGTGCCGCAGCTAACGCCGCAGTGAAGGTAGTAGTCGCCAGTCTCATGATCACGTCGCCTCCGTTCTCGTCGTCTAAGCAGTCGTACCCCGAAAACGTCGTGTTTGCTAGGTGTTAGCGCTTACTCGGTCCAATGTCGGACCTTGACGACGACCCTGACGCCCGGCACGAGATCCTCAACGAGATCAACCAGGGGGAGCTGATCCTGACCACCTGGTGACGAGGCTCCTGGCCGGGCCGCACGGGCTGGCCAGCTGGCTCCGGCAGAGCCTCACCAGCGGGCCGGCCAGGGTGGTCAGCCTGCCGCTGGACATCGGCATCCCCACCGAGATCAGGCGATTGTTTGGCCGGTGTCGTGCAGCGTCGCCCCGGAACGGCTAGCCTGCCAAACCCGGCTGGACTATCGGCGCATATTCGGTCAGATTGCGGTGTAGCGTCTTCGCAGTCTCCGCTCTCCTAGCGGAGATGCCGCTGGAATCTGTGCCTGCGTGCGCGCCGGCTGGGGAGCTGTCGATGCTAGGGCTTAAGGACAAGCTGACCGGCGCCGGATACGGCCTGGGCTGGTCAGTGGTCTGCCGCCTGCCCCAGTCCTGGGCGCGGCGAGGCTTCCGGTCCGCCGCTGACATTGCCTGGCGCCGCCGGGGCCTGCGGGTGAAGGTACTGGAGGGCAACCTGCGCCGGGTCATCGGCGGGAATCCGCCCGACGAGCAACTGCGGGCCCTGTCCAGGGAGACGATGCGGTCCTACGCGGTACTGGCTGGAGGTATTCCGGCTTCCGGTGACCCCGGCCGAGCGGCTAGCTGGCGGGATGCATGACAGCAGACCTCTTCAGACGGCGCTTGGCCATGTGGCGGCCGGCCGGGGGGTGGTGTTCGCGCTGCCGCACATGGGCAACTACGACCAGGCCGCCGCCTGGATGATTGCCAGCGGAGCCGGCTCCCCTCACCACCGTTGCGGAGCGGCTGAAACCCGAGTCGCTCTACCAGAGGTTCGCCGCGTTCCGCGAGGGACTCGGCTTGGAGGTCGTGCCGGCCACCGGCGGGCCAAGTAGGCCGTTCGGCGTCCTTGCCCAGCGGCTGCGAGCCGGAAAGATCGCGGTCCTGGTCTGCGACCTCGATGTGACCGGCGACGGGATCGAGGTGGATTTCTTCGGCGAGAAGGCCCGCATGATGGGAGGTTCGGCTGCTCTCGCCGTGCATACCGGCGCGGCGTTGATGCCCGTGACCCTGTGGTTCGAGGGCGAGGACTGGGGCGTGCATGTACATGAGGAGATCCCGGTGCCCGCCGGAGGGAACAGGAGGCAGAAGACGGTAGCGATGATGCAGGAGGTCGCGCGCGCCTTTGAGGCAGGGATCAGGGCTCACCCGCAGGACTGGCATATGCTGCAGCGCGTCTTTGTAGCTGACCTCGACGCAGGTTAGATCCGGTACAACCCTGTACAGCCACAGCCCGCCACCGGTCGCGTGACCTTGATGGCGGGGCTGGTGCCGCTGAAGTAATGGCCTTCGAACCCGCCGGGGCGCCGGACGCAGCAGCGCCCGGAGAGTGACGAGCCTCTACTCGGTCGCCGGCGCCGTCGAGAACTGGCGCACCGGAGCCTGTGGTGCCGCCGGGTTGATGATCAGCACGTTGCTCGTGGCGGTCCGCATCAGCTCCCGGCTGGTGCTTTCGTCCATGAGGACCGGCAGCCCGCCGTGCGTGGGAGCGCCGATCACGATCGTTGTCGCGCCGACGCCATTGGCGTACTCGGCCACCATCCGCCCGGCCGCGCCGTGATCGGCGGCGTGCAGCAGAATCTGGCCTTCGGCCGGGACGCGATGCGCTGCTACCTGGTCGACGTACCGGCCGACCAGGCTGCGCGCGGAGTCGAGCGCCTCGCCGTCGGCGGCCACGTCTCCCCCGACCGCCGCCTCCGTGGCGTGCACGACGTGCACGGCCCGGTTCGCGCGCGCGGCCAGCCGGGCCGCGGCGTCGGCGACCAGCCCGGCCACCGGCGAGTCATCGACCGCCGCGACCAGGATTCCGTGCGTCTCGCCCGAGGCACTGCCCGGTACGGCCGGGATGGGAACGACGCGTTCCGCAGGCCTGCCAGTCCCGTGACCAGGACTGACCTGCTCGGCCTGCGCCCGCTCGGCCGCGGCCAGCAGCCGGTGCGCGGTGGTCAGGATCACGATGCCGGCGGCGACGACGCCCGCCGCGATGAAGAACGGCACGTGGATGTTCAGGGCCACGACGAGGCGCCCGGCGGCGTAAGGTGCGAGGCCGCCGCCGATGAACCGGACGAAGCTGTACGCGGCCGACGCGACCGGGCGCTCGACCGGGGAGATCGTCATCACGGCCTGGGTGGTGATCGTGTTGTTAATCCCGATGAAGACGCCGGAGGCGATGACCGCGGGGATCAGCACGGCCCGGTCGGTGGTCCACACCGCGATAACCAGGATGACCGCGGCGAACGCGGCCAGGTTGAGGTACATGGCCCGCGCGATGCCGAGTCGTGCCTGCAGGCGCGGCGCGCCGAACACGGCGAAGATGGCCACCAGCGCTCCCCAGCCGGTGAAGACGAGGCCGAGCTTGATCGGGCTGAGGTTCATCGGGAACGGCGCGTACCCGAGCACCGTGAAGAAGCCCCAGTTGTAACAGAGCGCGGTCAGCGACATTGTCAGCAGGCCGCGGTGGCGCAGCGCGCGCAGCGGTTCGGACAGGCCGGTCTTGCGGGCCGGACGCGGCAGCGGCTGCACGAGCACGACGGTGGCAATCAGGGCGATCGCCATGAGCACGGACACGCCGAAGAACGGTCCTCGCCAGCTGACCTCGCCGAGGAGCCCGCCGAGGAGCGGCCCGACGGCGATGCCAAGGCCGAGAGCGGTCTCGTAGAGGACGATCGCGCCCGCGAAGCCGCCGCTCGCGGAGGCGACGATCACGGCCAGCGAGGTCGCGATGAAGAGCGCGTTGCCGACGCCCCACCCGGCCCGGAAGCCGATGATCCCGCCGATCGACGGGGACGCGCCGGCCAGCGCGCTGAACACGACGATGATGATCAGGCCGGCGATGAGCGTGCGCTTGGCGCCGATGCGGCTTGATACCCAGTTGGTGATCAGCATCGCGACCGCGGTCACCACGAGGTAGCTGGTGAACAGCAGCGTCACTTCGCTGGGCGAGGCATGCAGCTGATGGGAGATGGCAGGCAGGATCGGGTCAACCAGGCCGATCCCCATGAACGACACGACGCACGCGAACGCGACCGCGAAGACTGCCTTGGGCTGCCGGAATGGGTTGGCAGCGCTCCCGCTCATGATGTGCTCCGTTCTGCGTTCAACGGCCGTGCGGCCGGGTGTCGGGCTTACTCGTCGCCGCGGGCGCTGGCCAGCGCGTTGATGGCCGGCAGCGCGGCGACGAGCGCGTCCCGATCCGCCTGGCTCAGCGTCGCCAGCAGGCCTGACAGCCGCTCGGCCCTGGCCGCCCGGCGGCTCGCCAGGAGATCCAGGCCGGCCGGGCTGATCTGGACGTCCACCACGCGGCCGTCAGCCGGGTCGGCGTGGCGCTCGACCAGGCCCGCGTCGAAGAGGCGAGCGATCAGCTGGGTCATGGCCGGCTGGGTCACCCCCTCCCGGACGGCGAGGGCGGTCAGCCGGCTCGGGCCGGAGCGCTCGAGCGTGGCGAGCGTCGCCGCGGCGGTGAGCGACAGCCCTGGCGGGCTGAGCCAGCGCGTCAGGCCGACGATCCGCTCAAAGCTCGCTGCTACCTCTCCGGGATCCATAACGTGCTTATATTATGTCCTTATGGAGTTGCGGGCAACCACATCCCGCCAGCGCCGGGCGGCAGCGCCACCTCAAAGGCGTTGAGCAGGAACGATATGAGGGTGTAGTAGCCGCACAGGGCGACCAGCTCGACTATGCCGGTGTCGCCGAGCAGGTCGCGGGCCGCGTCGTAGGCATCGGCGGCGACGTGCCCGGTTTGGGCGAGCTGGCTGGCCACCGCGTGCACGGTCCGCTCGTCCTCGGCCGCGAACGGCGGGTCCTCGCCGCGGCCGATCGCGTCGACCACGGCGTCGGGCACGCCGTGCTCGCGTGCCATCCGGGCGTGCGCCCACCATTCGAACTCGGCCTGCCAGCGCGCTCCGACCGTGATGATCGCCACCTCGGAGAGCCTGCGCTCAATCGAGGTGCCGAACCGCAGCGTCGCGCCGAGGTCGGTCAGCCCGCGGCCGACGTCGGGCGCGTGCACGAAAGCGTTGAACGGGCCCGCCAGCCCGCCCTCGGCGGTCACTAGCTGGCTGCCCCGGGTGCCCACGATGGCATCCCAGACAGCCTGGGCATCCGGGCTCAGCTGGTCACGTCGAAGCTCAGGTAGTCGGCTCATAGCCGGACACTAGCCGTCGGCGGGATCACCGGGCCTGGATAGACGGCCGGGTCGCACTTAGATGGAAGCGGGCTCCGGTGCCGCAGCCTGCTCCACCTGGGGTGCGGCGGCCGTCGCAGCGTCCTGGCTGGCGATGAACTCGGCCATGGTGCGCTCACGGCCGTAGTGCCGTTTCATCCACAGGTAGGTGAGGAAAGCGGCGGGCCCGAACAGCGATTGCGCGGGGACGAGTTCGTCAAGGTTGGCGTTGGTGAAGTTGAACAGGAACGGGACGAACGCTGTCGCGAAGCCGCCGAAGACCACGGTGACGCAGGCCGCGATCGTGGCCGCCCGCTTGCCGTAGGCCTTGTAGGCGGCGACGAAGAACAGAGAGTAGACGAGCAGGTCGCCGAGGCCGAGCGCGTAGTCGACCCGGCCGAATCGCATGCCTATCACCGGAGTGAGCGGGTGCGTAATGTAGCGCGCGATCAGCCTCCCGGTCAGCGGATAGTACGAGGCGAAGACGACGTCGTAGCAGGCGAGTCCCAGCGACATCCAGGCGACGTGCCGCAGCTTCATTCCGCCCTGCAAGTACAGGTTGCACACGGCGATCGCGCCGAGCAGCACCACGACGCTCTGCTGCGCGTACCACCAGTCCCATCCGGCGACGGTGCCCAGGATGTGATTGCTCGACCAGATGTTGAGGCCGAACAGCACGCCGATACCCAGCCAGATCCCCACCGGGCCGAGCAGGGGCGCGTAGCCGATGTAGAGGGCAGAGGCGAACGTGACCGCCAGAATGCAGGTGACCACCACATCCGGGAGCCAGCCGTACACGAACGGCAGGACGCCGATGACGACCAGCAGGATCACGACGTCGCGGGTGTTGAACGTCCCCACCGGCGGGCGCTCCATCCGCACGTACCGGAAATAAGCCAGCGAGCCCGCGCAGACCACGATCAAGCCGGTCAGGATCACGCAGAACAGGGTGAGGCTTTCTTCCCACTGGGGTATCGGGAAAGTTACGACCGGCATCTCATGCTCCGACGAGTGCGTGCGGGCTGGCGAACGTGGTTTCGTGCATGTCGCTGCGCGTGTGGCGAAGCGAGACCGCCTGGTCGTCGCCGACGATGTCAAGGTCGACGTCCAGCCCGGCCGCCGCGAAGTGGCGGACGGCCTCGGCCTGGCCGTAGCCAGCGATCGCGCTGGCCGGCAGGGTGAGCCGGATCCGGCCGTCGCAGGCGGCCGCGCGGTATCGCGCGGGCCAGGGCTCGGCAGGCAGCGCCTCGATCGCCTCCATGAGCTGCCGGGGCGTGACGACCTCACGGCCGGGTATGCGCAGCAGATGGTCGGCCTTGCCGAGGATCAGGCTCGTCGCCGGGACGCTGGCCAGCTCGCACCCCAAGGGCGTGTCGGGCAGACACCGGGCGACGTCACGGGTGTCATAGCGGAACACCGGCGTGCAGTCCCGGTACGGGAAGTACGGGGTGATCACGAGCGTGCCGAGCGCCCCGGCGGCGGCAGGCTCGCCCGTGTCCAGGTCGACTAGCTCGGTGAGCCCTAGGTTCGTGTCGTGGTGCATATGTCCCTGACTGCAGGGACGCCCGGAGATCGGGACGATCTCGGTCATACTGTAGGGGTCCTCGACGAGCTGGACGCCGAACGTCCGTGCGGCCGCCCGCGCCAGGCTCGCGGAGAGCACCTCGCCACCCACCACGAGGCGGCGCAGCCGGAAGTCGCTGGCGCCCAAGCCGGCGCGCCGGGCCGCCGTGATGAGCTCGGCGAGATAGCTGGGGTTGGTCAGCAGGATCGTGGCGCCCCCGTCGGCCAGGCCGTCCAGCGCTGCCTCCGGAGCGACGATGCCGAGCGGACGGCACCCGGCTCCGGCCAGGCGGCAGGCGTTGGCGGCCTGGTGCACGGCCACGGTAGAGCGCGAGCTCAGGTTCACCTGCATGACATCGCCGGGCCGGAGCTCGCCTCGCAGTACCGAGGCCAGCGCGCCGAGCGCGGGCCACAGCTCCATCTCGTAGCGCGACAGCCACACCTCCGTGGGGCGCCCAGTGGTGCCGGTGGAGCGGGTGGCCAGGTAAGCCGGAGTGTCGGTACAGCGGAAATCTCCTGGCCGTTCGGTCAGGTCCGCCTTGACCGTTACTGGGATCGCCCGCAGCCCGGCGACGTCGAGCTTGGCCGGGTCGATCTGCGCGGAGCTGAAATGGCGGGCGTAAAACGGTGACTGTGCGGCGAGCCTCTTAGCCGTCCGGCGCAGGCTGCTGTTCGTAAACTCGAGCCGGTCCTGAGGGTTGGCCGTCGGCCCTTCGACCAGCTCGGCCGCGTCCGCACCCGCCGCGCCGAACTCCGCCAGGGTCGCGAGCACGTCGCCGACTAGCCGCTCGACGTTGCGCGGGTCAATCCGCCGCCCCGTTGCAATGCCCAGCGCCAGCCGGAACTGCCGTACGCCTGTCTCGAACATCGCTTCGTTCCGTCCTCGTGCGATCGCGAGTGCGACTACCTCGGTAGATGCGGGTCTCGGCGTGCGAACCGACGCCACCCGCGATCGGGCTGCGCCGGCTCGCACGGAACCTCATCGAACTTCGCGGTTAGACGCTCTGTGCCGCGGCAGCGCTGAACAGCACCGCGCTGAGCGAGCCGAGCACGTAACGCAGGTGCTTGACAGAAGAACGCATGGTTGCCTCCTCTCCGAATACTCGACCAATGTGGGTGGGTGTGGTCAGTGGGTTGCGGGACGGTCACGGTCAGCGCCGGACCACGACCGTGAGGTTCATCCCTGGGTGGAGCCCGCAGGTCACGTAGAACGTGCCTGGTGTCAGCCACGGGCCGGTCTTGTACACCTCGTTCATTTGTATGAGGTGGAAACCTCGGACCGGCTCGCCGCGCACCGGGGTGGTGATGAGCCCGTTCTGACCTGGTCCGATGTCGTGGATATTGCGTGAGCTGTCGACGAACGTGAGGTACTGGCCGCGGTGGATGTACACGGTGTCCGGTCCCGCGAAGTCCATGTAGGTCATGCCGACGGTATTCGCTGGGGCGGGTTTGGGATTGCCCACGATCACGGCGGGCACGAAAATCCCTGCCAGAATCGGCGGCACCACAAGAAGAAAGCGAGGCACCGCGGCCATCAGTCTCCTCCAAACAGCGGCGTTTCTCGGCAGACGACAACATTGCAGTTATGACCAGCGTTATTGCCAATAACTGCGGGTCGCAGGAAAGGCTTACCAGCGATTATTACCGCGAGTGCTGTGGGTAGTCAAGGCAGGATTTGAACGGACACAATCTGCTACATCCGTTAGCTTAGGTGTTTCACGGGTTAATGGTGGTGAGCCTGTTACTCGCGTGAATCGCGGCCATTTCCGGACTTAGACGACACGGTGTAGTCGCCCTGGCCGGAGCGACTGTCCTCCCCGGCTGCCCGCCGGACCTGCGGAAAGGCTGGCGCGGCGTAATGGAGTCTTCATGCTGCACGGGTAGACCTGTCGCCTGGAGAACTCCCGCCGTGATCGGGCCGTGATCGGGCCGTGATCGGCCTTGCGGATCACAGAGGAACTGCGGAGGACGGCGTGTGTCCCGGATGACAGCCCAACGAGATGCCACCACGAACGAGGAAGGCCGGTCCTCGCGGCCGCCGGCCGCGCCGGCCCGGTGGCGGCCGTGGCGCCGGACGCGCCCGCCGAAGACCGGACCGATGCGGGCGGCCTGGCGGCGCTGGCGCAAACTCGTGCTGGCGGTCGTTGCGGTGTTCGTCCTGCTCGTCGGCTGGTCCGTCGGCCATGCCCTGACGGCGCCGGGCGGAGGGACGTTCAGCGACCGGATGGCCGAGTGGGCGCGGGACCACTACCTCGGGCCGCTGGTCACGTTCGGCGAGTGGCTCACCTACCAGGCGCCCAAGCAGGGCGGCAAGCCGTCGTTCTCGCTGACCGGGCCGAAGGCCGCGCCGATCGCGCCGATACCGCACGGGCTCAGCCCGCATGCGCTGACCGCCGCGCCGGCGCCCCTCTCCTCGCTGGCAGGCAGGCCCCTGCCGGGCGAGGGCATCTGGCGGGTACTGGCGACCGTCAACGGCCGGCCCGCGATCTACGGCACGTACCTGCGGCCGAGCAGCATCTACACCTCCTACGTGGCCGGCATCGCCTGGATGAACCAGTCACTCGTCCGGTTCCAGCTGCGGCCGGGATCGGAGGACCCGGGTCCGGGCCCGTGGCACGCGCAGCCCGACATACCGCCGGGGACGCGCACTGGCCTCCTGGCCACGTTCAACGGCGGCTTCAAGATCGACGTCTCCGGCGGCGGCTTCTACCTGAACGGCGGGACCGACGGGACGCTCACGCCCGGCGTGGCGTCGGTCGTGTACTACCGGGACGGGCACATCGCGATCGGCGTGTGGGACCGGACCGTGCGCATGAGCAGCGACGTGATCGGCGTCCGGCAGAACCTGCACCTGATCGTGCAGGACGGGAGGATCCCCGGCTCGGTCGACCAGGACGTCGAGAGCAGCTGGGGCGCAACGCTGGGCGGCGGCTACTACGTCTGGCGGTCCGGCATCGGGATTACCAGGTCCGGCCAGGTCGTCTTCGCCTACGGCCCCGCCCTGGACGTGCGGGAGCTGGCGCTGCTGCTGCAGCACGCGGGGGCCGTGACGGCGATGCAGCTGGATATCAACCCGGCCTGGATGTCGTTCATGTACTACCAGCCCGGCCACCATCCGGCCGACCCGACTCCGGCAAACCTCCTGCCCGATCAGGCGCAAGGGCCGGACCGGTATTACTCGGTCACCGGCCGGGACTTCACCGCGGTGTACGCGCGATGACCACGCGGACCCGGGGCGTTGACGTCCGGCCGGCAGTGCGCGGCGCGCCGGAGGCCGTCACCCCGGCGCGCCGCCCGCTCGCGCTCGGCCTGGCCGTGGTGGCGGCGGCCAGGCCGAGGCAGTGGCCCAAGAACCTGCTGGTCTTCGCCGCGCCACTGGCGGGCGCCAGCCTCGGCCGGCCCAACGGCTTCGCGTACGCCCTGGTCGCGGCGGTGGCGTTCACGGCCGCATCGGCAGCCGTTTACCTCATCAACGACGTCGTTGACGCCGACCGCGACCGCGAGCATCCGGCGAAGC
>Ga0209380_10000844_pt1 | contig 21617 bp, 22 predicted proteins | sample HubBroMetageWFT6_FD_188347 | JGI IMG/M metagenome (GOLD analysis project Ga0209380, IMG submission 188347) | Warmed and freeze-thawed soil microbial communities from the Hubbard Brook experimental Forest, New Hampshire - Hubbard Brook CCASE Soil... | ecosystem: Environmental > Terrestrial >...
GAACCAAAAAAGCCATTGGCCGCGACCTAAGAACCTCGGGTCCATGCAGCGCTTGGGTTCTGTAATCCCCGCAGTTAGACGACGAAAACTAAGGTACCGGTGCATCTTTACGCGGGACTGCGGGTAATAATTGCGCGAGGATAGCCGCGCCGGGGTGTCGTCCATTGTGCAAATGTCTGAGTGCGAAAGAAGTTAGCGGGCGATCCGGTTTGGCTGTCAGCTTGCCTCGCTGGTAGAAGCGTTCCTAGCTATGGCTGAAGTAGTACAAGGTGGGCAGCGGGAATTTTGGCGCTCTCCGACCGTTACCGAACCGGCGGTTGGGTCGCCGCTTCCGGCTGCGAAGCCGGAGATGTCTCCGGCCTGTGCCACTTGCGGCACCGAGTTTATGGTTGGCGCCCGGTTTTGCCACTCTTGCGGTTTATGCCGCCCCAGGACTCCCACCTCATTGCCTATCATCGGCTCCGATGCGGCTGTCATCGCGGGCGTGTGGCCTCGCAGCGTGGCATGGGTAGTGGCTGGCGCGCATTGGAGCGCGGATTTCTGGCGCGGGATTTCCTTCCCCGATTGGCTTCGCTATCTGCACTTCCACGAGATCAAGCGCTGGGTCGGGCTGCCGACTGCGGCGCTGATCGCCTTCATCATCGGATTAGGGTGCGTGGCCGGAGCTATCGGCGTCAGCCTCTTCTATAAGGCCTCAAATCTGGCGGAGTTTCAGGCGATCCAGATGTGGCGGATCGAATGGCTGCTGGCCGCCACTGCCTCGTTCGTCGCTGGGATCTTGCTGAAGAAGCCCTCGATATAATAACGACAACTAGGATTCGCTTCCGGTGCCCGCAGCGCGCCGTTGCTGGTTCATTCGATACAAGTGATGAACCGGTCCGGTTCCGCGGCCCAAAGGGTGGCCTGCGGCGATCGCCGCCGTTACGTAAGTCTTGGCGAGCAAGGCCGCTTCAGCCAATCCGCGATCAAGAGCCAAATGACAACACATAGCCGTCGCGAAGGCGCAGCCAGTGCCATGAGTTGAATTCGAACATTGACGTTCCGCTTTAAAGACTTCCTCCTCCACTCCTCGTTTGGTGGTGAAGCTGAGCAGATCAATTGCTTTATCGAGATGCCCGCCGGTAATCACGACGGCGGCTGAGCCCATCTCATGGAGTTTGGCCGCCGCTGCTCGCATCTCGTCTAGATCCGTCACCTTTAAGCCGGTAAGAAAGGCGGCTTCGTCGACATTCGGCGTGATCACATCGGCCAGCGGAATGAGTTTCTCGATGAGGAACCGGCTTCCGGCGGCATCCAGCAGATCGGCGCCGGAAGAGGACTTCAGAATCGGATCGAGGACGATGTTGGGTAACTTTTTAGGCAGGCCATTCTTTCCGCTCCGCTGGCTCAGGAACTCCACCACGGCCTTGACCACCTTCGCGGTACCGAGCATGCCAATGTGAACCGCGGCGATCGGAATATCGGAGGCGAGCTCCTCGAGAATCTCAGTTACCAGACCCGGATCGACGGCCTCCACCCGTCGAACCCCGGCCGTCGACTGGACGGTAATGGCCGTGATACAGGCCACGCCATAGCAGCCATGAGCCGCGATCGTCTTAATATCGGCGGTCACCCCGGCCCCCGAGGAGGGGTCGAAGCCAGCGATGGTCAGGACTACAACAGGTGGTTTCTCAGCCATGATGCTTTAACGCCTAAAAATAGAGGATCGCAGGGAGCTTTCCTTCCGGTTCAGAAAAAATCAATTCGCTCTATGCAACCTTCTACCTAAAACTCTCACAATAAACAACTTAGAAAGCATTTCTCCGTAACCGATTGAATCTATTGGAGATGAAAATAGCTGCCGACGTACATGGGGCTGGGTATTTACTAATGAGTACATACATAACGTCACTGTTTTGAGCGAGATATTGGACATTACTCATGATTAACAACAAGTTACGTGAGATATAGATAACTAGCACGTAACTCTAGGCCATGAACTTTCGGATTGACAAGCCCTCCCAGCGCCTCTACGATTTACCTACCGTTAACGGAACAGCCTAGCTAGGACGACTTTTGAGATGCGAGGAGAACTGAATGCGAGGATGCATAGCTCATGGACTGATGATCGTTTTATTGATCGTCGGACTGGGAGCGGCTCAGGGCCCGAACAACTCGGAGGCCAGCTCACTGCCAACTAGCCCCGTGCGAAACAAGGGCGTAATCCGCCAACAGACCGGCAAGAATCAACCGTATCAAATTGGGACAGCTTCATGGTATGGCGAATACTTTGAAGGCAAACCTACCGCCAGCGGCGAGGATTACGACATGTACGACATGACCGCCGCCCACCCTACCCTTCCCTTGGGAAGCTACGTTAAGGTCACGAACCTGCGAAACGGCAGGGCTGTTGTGGTCAAGGTAAACGACCGTGGACCAATCGTTCCCGGTCGGATTATTGACCTGTCCTACGGCGCCGCCAAAGTGCTGCAGTTTGAGCAGCGGGGGTTGCAAAGGGTTCGCCTGGATCTGGTCAGGCCCCGGACACGGCAAAAGCAGGTTTACCAGACCCTGGCCTCTAACTATCCTATGGCGGAACTCCGCTAAACCCTCTACACTGTCAGGGATGCAGGCCACTCTACCCAACCTCATCCCTGCCAGATCTCAAAAGGATGTCGGTTCTCATAAGAACGATCCCCGCCAGAAACTGATCGTCGCCCTGGATGTTTCCACAACGGCTGCCGCACAGAAGATCGTAGTGGCGGTGGGAGATTCGGCATTCACTTACAAGGTCGGAATGCAGCTCTACACCGCCGAAGGTCCCCGACTGGTGCGGGATCTGGTGGCCTCGGGACGGCGAGTCTTCCTCGACCTCAAATACCACGACATTCCCACCACCGTGGCGGCAGCCGTGCATGAAGCGGCCCAGCTTGGAGTGAGCATGCTGACCGTGCACGCTGCGGGCGGCGGCAAGATGCTCCGCGCCGCCGTCGAAGCGGCCCGCGCCAACAACCCCGCCCTACTGGTGCTGGGAGTCACCGTACTCACCAGCCTCGACGAAAACGAAATGGAGAAAGTCGGCTTTCGCGGAACCGTGCGCGACGAAGTCTTGCGCCTCGCCGCGCTCGCTCTGGACAACGGATGCAAGGGTATCGTCACCTCCGCCCGCGAGACCGCCGCCGTACGCGCCGAACTGGGCCACAATTTTGCCATCGTAACCCCTGGCGTCCGCCCCGCCGGTTCCCGCCACGCAGATCAAGCCCGTGTCGCCACTCCAGCCGAAGCCATCGCCGCCGGAGCCAGCCACATCGTCGTGGGCCGTCCAATCACCGAAGCTGCCGATCCGGCGGCGGAGGCACGCGCGATTCTGGGGCAGATCAGCTCATAGATTCGTGTGGGGACAGCCACCCTCGGCTGTCCGTCGAGCGAAGCTCGACTATAGCCGCCTCTGGCCGTTGCGAAATTGTGGCAGCCATGTGCAAGCTATACGCATGCCAGAACTGCCCGACATCGCTGCCTACATCACCGCGCTCGAACCACGAATCATCGGTCAGCCACTCGAGCGCGTACGGCTCCAGAGCGCCTTCCTCCTGCGCACCGCGCAACCACCGCTTGCGGAAGCAGAAGGTCGCCTCGTCCGCGAATTGCGGCGCATAGGCAAGCGCATTGCCATCGGTATAGAAAATGATCTTTGGCTGGTCCTTCACCTGATGATTGCCGGACGGCTGCACTGGCGCGCGGCCGGGGCCAAGCTGGCCGGGCGCCAAACTCTGGCTGCGTTCGATTTTCCCCACGGTTCTCTGGTTCTTACCGAGGCCGGCTCCAAGCGCCGCGCCTCGTTGCACGTCGTGCTCGGTGAGGATGCGTTGCGTTCCTTCGATGCCGGAGGCATCGATGTCTTCTCCAGCAACCTCGACTTGTTTCGCTCGGCGCTGACTGCCGAAAACCACACGCTTAAGCGCGCGCTAACCGATCCGCGTATATTGAGCGGCATCGGCAACGCTTATTCGGATGAAATCCTGCACGCGGCGCAACTATCCCCTCTGGCGCTCACCCAAAAACTACAGCCGGCCGACTGGGAGCGGCTATTTGCCGCGACCCAACAGACTCTCCAACTCTGGATAGACCGGCTCCGCGCCCAGGCCAACGCCACCTTCCCCGAAAAGGTCACCGCCTTTCGCGAGGGCATGGCGGTCCACGGGCGCTACGGCAAACCGTGTCCAAGATGCGGCGACAGCGTCTTGCGGATTCGTTATGCGGACAAAGAAACCAACTACTGCGCGCGCTGCCAGACTGGTGGCAAAGTTCTGGCCGACCGTAGTTTGTCCCGACTGCTGGGATCGGACTGGCCAAGAACCCTGGAAGAACTCGAATCCCTAAAGCGGCGCTGATCGTGGCCCTCGTCATTCGAGTATTGACCATTTGTGATGACTATGGTCTAATTAGTTGATGAAGGAAGTCGCCATTTCCGAATTCAAAGCCAAGTGTCTTTCCCTGCTGGATCAGGTACAGAAGACGAAGAAGCCGATCCTGGTCACCCGCTTCGGAAAGCCGATTGCCGAGGTCGTTCCCGCCTCACCCAAGCCGGGTTCGGGGGATTGGATCGGCTCCATGAAGGGCACGTTCGAGATTCTGGGAGACATTGTCTCTCCCGCCGACGACGAACAAGATTGGGAGGTACTGCGCGATTGAAACTGCTTCTCGATACCCACATCTGGCTCTGGAGCTTGGAAGATCACAAGCGCCTTGGCAAGAGAGTCCTCGAGGAATTGAGAAATCCTGGGAATCAGATATGGCTCTCTCCCATCAGCACATGGGAAGTACTCACCCTGAATGCTAGAGGTCGAATTCACCTGCCCGCCGACTTCGGGGCTTGGGTTACGCAGGCAACGGCGAGACTCCTGGAAGCGCCGCTGACACACGAGATTGCGGTAGCCGCACGCCGGCTACCCTGGAGCCATAAAGATCCAGCTGATCGATTTTTGGCGGCCACTGCTCAACTCCTGCGGCTGACGCTGGTCACCGGGGACGCCCATCTGCTCGGCCTCGGGGATATCTCGACGCTCGCCAACCGCTGATGGAGTCAACTCACTTCAGCAAATTCCTCAGCACAGCCACCTCCGCCGTAATGCCGGTCCGCAGAGCCGGGTCAACATCGGGCGCGAATAGAGGAGAGTGATTCGAGGGCAGCATCGTGCCAGTGGCTTTGGCCTGCGCCAGCTTTTCACGGTCGGCTCCGCCCAGGCTGAAATAAAAGCCCGGGATTCCCTGCTCAACGAAATAGGAAAAATCTTCTGACGGTGAGATCGGCTCTTCGATCACAACGTTTTCTTTGCCGAGCGCCGATTCCAGAACCCCACGCAGCCGTTGCGCCAGAGCAGGATCGTTGTAGACGAGGTCCGTGGCTTCATAATGTTCGATCGACGGCTGCCGTGGCGCACCCGCCGCTTCGGCTTCAGCATTCGTGATGCGCGTAATGGCCGCCAATACCTGCTTGCGAACCTCCGCTTTCCTGGTGCGCACGGTCAGCCCCAACTCAGCATGATCCGGAATAATGTTGTTCTTGGTACCGGCCAGAATATAGCCGACCGTAACCACCGCCATCTCTCCCGGCGCCACTTCGCGCGACGCAATCGTCTGCAAGGCTAAGATTGTCCGTGCAGCGATCACAATAGGGTCGATGGCTGTCTGCGGTGCAGAACCGTGCCCGCCCTTGCCATAGATCGTGATCCGCAGCGAGTCGGCGTTCGTGTTGTAAACTCCCGGCGTAATTCCAACCATCCCCGCGGGAAGTCCGTTACCCACGTGCAAGGCCACGGCCACGTCGGGCTTCGGAAACCTCTTCAGGAAGCCATCGTCGAGCATCGCCTTGGCGCCGGTAATTGTTTCCTCGGCTGGCTGACCGATCAGCATCAGCGTCCCGTGCCAGGTATCCTTGCTGCGCGCCATGATCGCTGCTGTAGCGAAGATCGCGGCCATGTGCAGATCGTGCCCGCACGCATGCATGACCGGAACATCCCGACCGGCGTCATCTTTGGTGTGAACCGTGCTCGCGTAAGGCAGTCCGGTTTTCTCTTCCACCGGCAGCGCGTCGAGCTCGGTCCGCAGCATCACCGTCGGGCCAGCACCATTTTTCAGGATCGCGACAATCCCTGTGCCGCCAACGTGTTCGGTCACCTCATAACCGAGGCCACGCAACCGGCTCGCCAGCTTTGCCGCCGTTTGCGTTTCATGGGACGAAAGCTCGGGATGCTCATGAATGTCTATATAGAGCGCATGCGCATCGGGATAGACGGCTTCGATTTCTTTGGACGTGGGTGCTTGAGCCAGCGCGGAAGCGGCCAGCGAAGTAAGCAGCACGAGTTTTGCCAGTTTCATAGTTCACGGATCATATCTGGCAAAGTGGCTGGCTGTAAATTATTTGGCAGCCGGCTTCCCGATTTCTCTAATTCGTGGCTCTCCGTGCGCTCCCAAAACCGCCGGATGGTCAGATCAGATTTTTCGATTGCAGTCTTGCAATCTCGCGGCGGGTGTACAATTTTCTTAGAAAGTGTTTTCTGAGCAAGCACTGGGTTGCGTTGCTTCGTTGGAATACCCGAGGTGCTCAATGAACGTTCACATCAGTTACCGTCTTCATAAAACTCCCGCCGTAGAAAAGGATCTCCAACATCAAATTGAAAAGCTGCGAAAACGGCTGCAGGTGTTTCGCCCGGAGCTGATCCATCTGAAAGGCACGGTGGAGGAACTTTCCGCCCGCGAGGGCACCAGCGTTTCGCTGAATCTGCGCCTGCCTTCGGGTCAAATGGCCGCGCAATCGAAAGCCGCAACCGCCGCGGCCGCGGTGAAGAGCGCATTCGAAGATTTACTGCAACAACTCACCAAGCACAAAGATCTGCTGCGCTCCAGCCACAAGTGGACGCGGCGGCGCAATGAGGCTTCGGGTCGGCGCAATGTTTCCGTGCCCTTTGAGCAGACGCTGGCCGCGGTGTTTCCGGCAACAGTCTCGGCCGACGACGTGCGCTCGTACGTAAACGTGAATCTCGCGCGCCTGGAGCGTTTTGTGGAACGCGAAATCTATTTCCGCGAGACTTCCGACCTGGTTGCGCAGGACTCCGTGAGCAAGGAAGAAGTAATCGACGAAACCATCGCCGCCGCGCTCGGCAGCAGCCAGGAGAAGCCGGAGCGCCTTGCGCTTGAGCCCTGGCTTTACCGCCTCGCCCTCACTGCGCTGGACCAACTCTCACGCCCCGATGAAAGCAACGGCGGGGCCGTACACCTGGAAGACTCCGCCCGCAAACAGAATATCAAGGCCAGCGACGAGCCCGGATTACAATTCCATCAGCCCGACGAAGCCATTACAGAAGAGTCCATCATCGCCGACGACCGCGTGGCTACTCCGGAAGAGATCGTGGGTTCCGACGAGATGATGCACCTCATAGCTTCCGCTCTGCGCGATGTGCGGCCGGCTCATCGCGAAGCTTTCATTCTGCACGCCATCGAGGGCTTCGGCGTGGGTGAGATCGCTGCCATCACCGGCGTTTCACCCGAGCACGTACTCGATTCCATCTCCGCTGCCCGTAATCACCTGCGCAAATCGCCCGGACTAGCTATGCAATTTAAAGGACGTTTTGCGCCCACCGGCACCGCGTAACTCAAATTTAATTAAGGACTGGGAATCCCGAATGATTACTCGTGAACAAGTCCGTGAATTGGCCCAATTTGAAGATCCGCGAGGCTGCGCGCTCAGTTTTTATTTTCAGCCCGCAACCCCTCGCAACAAAGCCCACAAGGAAGACGCAATCCTCGCCAAGGATTTGGCGCGCGAAGCCTTGCACCAGTTGGAAACCAAGAGCGACAGCAAGAATCACATCCACAAGGACAAATGCGAATCAGCACGCGCCGATCTTGACCGCATCGTGCGTTTGTCGCAGGACTGGCGAGGCAATGGCACGCGAGCCAAGGCGGTGTTCGCCTGCTCGGCGCACGCTTTCTGGCGGGAGTACGATTTGCCCGCCCAACTGAACGGCACCGGGCTTCGCGTCGATCGTCATTTTCATCTCAAGCCTTTGGCACACCTGCTGGGAGCATTCCCCGGCCTCGGCATCGTGCTCGTCGATCGCCATCGCGCGCGCCTGTTCGATCTGCGTCTGGGAGAACTGATCGAGCGCGAAGGATTCTTTCACCCACTCTCCCGCCGCGGCCGCGGCGATGGTTTTGCCGGCTATGACGGAGGCCACGCCGAGCGTCGCGTCGCCGACGAAGCCCGCCAGCATTTCAAGTTCGTTGCCGAGTTTGTCAAAGAAGCCCTGGATAAGGGGACGTTCGACAACTGGATACTGGGCTGTCAGGAGACTCTGTGGCCGCAGTTCGAATCGCAGTTGCATCCCTGCGTATCGGAGAGATTGTTGGGGCGCTTTTCCGCCGATGTGGCGTATGTGACCCGGGAGGAGATCCGCTCCGAGGCCGAGCATATGTTCGCAATCTCGCAGGAGAAACGCCGCGCGGAAATAGTCCGCGAGTCACTCGAGCAAGCCCGCAGCAATGGCCGCGGCGTCACGGGCTTGCGGCGCGTGCTCCACGCGCTGGAGTTGGGCCAGGTGCAAACCCTTCTGCTCGGCTTCAACTACACAGCACAAGCAGTCGAGTGCTCGGCTTGCGGCCACCTTGACGCCCATCTGGTGAGCTTCTGCCCGGTTTGCGGCAGGCAGACTCGCACTGTCGTGGACGTGGCGGAGGCCATCCTGCCTGGGGTGATCCATCGCGAGATCGACCTGTTTTACGTGAAGGACGACCCCGAGTTCGACAAGGTGGGAAACATCGCCGCCCTTTTGCGTTTCCGTTCCGATCAGAACAACGTCCGTTCGATCAGCGACAGCGCAGAAAAACGATCCGCCTCACCGCGAGCCCGACTGGTTGGCCGCTACCGCGGAGTGGCCAACGGCTGATTTTAGCCGCCAGAACTAGACAAGATCGGGAAGGGTTCCCCTTCCAGTCGTGCCGCAAAGCTTTCAGGAAAGAGGATCGGGCTCTGTGACGAGCGGTTTGGGAGCCACAGACAGAATGCCAAAGGAAGGACAAGAACTTAGAATTCGTGTTCTCTTTGCTGTGGTGAAAAGATTTCTTCCCGCGTGATATGCTTCCCGCTTCGTAATAGAGAGAGAACTCATGTCATTCTCGCGCCGTGATTTCGTTAAGACTTCCGTTCTAGGAGCAGTCGCCGCCGGAGTAGGAACGCGAGCCCAAGGCGAAGATACCTCCCCACAGGAACGCGACTCGCAGTCCGGATCGTACAAGCGTCCCATCATCGTCTGTGCCAACAACGGCTTCAACTATCTCCAGGATGCATTCGCCTTTCTGAAGAGCGGAGGGGACACGCTCGACGCTGCTCTTCGCGTCGTCAAAGGTCCGGAAGACGATCCCAACGACACCAGCGTCGGCCTCGGCGGAATTCCCAACGAAGAAGGCGTGGTCGAGCTCGACGCCTGCTGCATGCACGGACCCACGCGCCGCGCCGGTTCAGTCGGCGCTGTGCGCAACATCAAGAACGTTTCGCTGGTCTCAAAAGCCGTGATGGAACACACCGGTCACGTCATGCTGGTTGGCGAAGGCGCGGAGCGCTTCGCCGTGGCCGTCGGCTTCCCGCGCGAGAATTTACTCACCGACCACTCCCGCAAGGTCTGGTTGCTGTGGAAGGAATTTCATTCGAACAACGACTGGTGGGGACCTGGCATTGCCGATCCGCACTGGCAAGCGCCCGAGTCGGCTCCAGGCAATGGCAAGCCGCAGTCGGAGCTGTGGAGAGAGCGCATACAGAACCTGCAAGCGCGCGCCGCAGAGCTTGGCATCGCTCCGGAATTACAACTGGATGCTGTTCGCAAAGTTCTCTTTCCGCCGACTGGAACCATCCACTGCTCCGCCTTGAATGACAAAGGCGAAATCTCCGGCTGTACCACGACCAGCGGCCTGGCCTATAAGCTTCCCGGGCGTGTGGGCGATTCACCGATCATCGCGGCTGGCTGCTACACCGATCAGGACGTGGGCTCGGCCGGAGCGACCGGCAGCGGAGAAGAAAACATCAAAGTGGCGGGCGCGCACACCATCGTCGAAAACATGCGTCACGGTATGTCCCCGCAGGAGGCGGGAATGGATGCATTGAAGCGCATCGTCGGCAATTACAGCGGCGACATGAGCAAGCTGCGCTTCATCGACATGACGTATTACATCCTGCGCAAAGATGGCGCCTATGCTGGAGTCTCCCTGTGGGAGGGCTATTCGAAGGCCAAGCCTCACAAGATTGCGGTGCACGATGGCAGCCTCCGGGCCGAAGTAACCGTGAGCCTGCTCAAGGGATACTCGCAGGATTTTCCGCCGGAGCCGAATGTTCCGGAGCAGTTGAAGAAGGAGTACCTAAAATAGCAATTCGCTACACGAACCTCACCTTCACATCCGGCCCTTTCTCCAGGTGGATGCTATCAATGAAGCGCACTTTGCCGGTTAGCTGGGTGAGGATCACCGAAGAAGTTCGAGTGCCTTCGCCGAAGAAACGCACGCCTTTGAGCAAAGCTCCGTCGGTGACTCCGGTGGCGGCGAAGATGAGTTGCTTGCCGGGAGCAAGATCTTCGGCCTCATAAATTTTGTTCTTATCTTTGATGCCCATGCGCGCAATGCGTTCCTCCTGCTCGGGCTTAACCACCAAGCGGCCGAGCATGTAGCCATTGAGGCAGCGGATGGCGGCGGCGGTGATCACGCCTTCGGGCGCTCCGCCCGTGCCCATGACTGCATGCACTCCCGTGCCAATCACGGCGGCGGCAATGCCAGCCGACAGGTCGCCGTCGCCAATCAGGCGGATGCGCGCGCCAGCGGCCCGAATATCGGCAATCAGCTTTTCGTGGCGCGGACGATCGAGCACGATCACAACCAGATCTTCCACATCGCGGTCCATTCGCTTCGCTATGTTCTTCAGATTGTCGGCCACCGGCGCATCGAGTGCGACCGCGTTCTTACAGGAGGGTCCAACCACGATTTTTTCCATGTAACAGTCGGGAGCATTGAGCAGGCCTCCGCGCTCAGAGGCGGCGAGCACAGTGATCGCGCCTGGTGCGCCCGTAGCGCAGAGGTTGGTGCCTTCAAGCGGATCGACAGCGATGTCGACTTCGGGAACCTCGCGGCCGTCAGGAAATTCGGCGCCGACTTTTTCGCCGATATAAAGCATGGGCGCTTCGTCGCGCTCGCCCTCGCCGATGACAATCGTCCCACGCATGGGGATGGAATCCATGGTCTGCCGCATGGCCTCGGTCGCCACCTGGTCTGAGAGCTTGCGCTCGCCCTGGCCCATGGTGCGAGCCGAAGCGATCGCAGCCACTTCGACCACACGCAGAAATCGCGACGCAAGATCGCTCTCAATGTTTTCCCCGAAGCTGCGAGCCTTGCCTTCAGGACGAGTTTGCGAAGCCATGAAACCTCCCAGCGCTCCAAGAAAGTTGTTCGCCGGGCTGAGACTATACCGCAATTGGTGAGAGATTAAAAGAAACGGCAGAAGCCATGGGATAAACCGATACTGGGCGCGCAAAGGCCGTGATATCCTCTCTACCCTGATCCGGAAAAGCCCATGCCAGAATCCAGCTCGCTAACCTTCCTGTGCATCACCACCTACGAGAAGGGGCAGGAGTTCATGCGCGAGTGCAAGCGCCAAGGCTGCCGCGTGCTTCTGCTCACGGCGGAGAAGCTGCGCGATGCCGACTGGCCGCGGGAGAGTCTGGACGACACATTTTATCTTCCTGCCGACATCGCACTGGCTGACATCGTCCAAGCTGTGGCCCACCTTACCCGCACACAAAAGATCGACCGCATCGTTGCCCTCGACGAGTACGACATGGAAACGGCCGCGACTCTCCGCGAACATCTGCGTGTACCGGGCATGGGACTGACCACCATGCGCTATTTCCGCGACAAGCTGGCCATGCGCATGAAGGCACTGGATCGCGACGTGTGCGTGCCCGATTTCGTTCCTGTGCTCAATCACGGCGACATCCGCTATTACCTCAATCATGTGCCGGGACCGTGGGTTCTGAAGCCGAGACAGGAGGCGTCGGCAATCGGCATCAAAAAGATTCACGCCGCCGCTGAGTTGTGGCCGATGCTGGAGCAACTGGGAGATAGGCAGTCTTCGTTCCTGCTGGAAAGATTTGTTCCGGGCGAGGTCTACCACGTCGACTCGGTGGTGTCGGAGAATGAAGTGGCTTTTGCCAACGTAAGCAAGTACGGAAAACCCCCGATGAATGTGGCACAAGGCGGAGGCGTATTCACCACGTTCACGGTGCCGCGAGGAAGTGAAGAGGATTCAAGCTTGCGGCAGATCAATCGCCAGCTGATCGCTGCGTTGGGGCTCGTGCGCGGCGTCGCCCATGCGGAATTTATCCAGGCGCACGCAGACGAGCAATTTTATTTTCTGGAGTGCGCGGCGCGCGTGGGCGGCGCTTACATCAACGAGATGGTCGAAACAGCGACGGGAATCAACTTGTGGCGGGAGTGGGCGCGGATCGAGATCGCCGGAGGAAATGGAAGCTACCGGCTGCCTCCCATGCGCGAAGAGTATGCGGGAGTGATCCTTTCGCTGGCGCGGCAGGAAGAGCCGGATACTTCTAGATACAACGATCCGGAAGTGGTGTTGCGAATCAAGAGGCACCACCATGCCGGATTAATTCTGAGGTCTACTGACCCGTGGCGCGTGCCGGCCCTGCTGGAGAGCTACGGCCAGCGCTTTGCCGCGGAGTTCGTGGCGGTGGAACCGCCGCGGGAAAAACCGACTGCGTAATCAGCAACCTCCCCCTAGAACGCATCAATCCCGGTCACACTCTGCCCGATGATCAGCGAATGCACGTCGTGCGTGCCTTCGTAGGTCTTCACGGACTCGAGGTTCATCATGTGGCGCATGATGGGATAGTCGTCGGCGACGCCGTTCGCGCCCAGGATGTCGCGCGAGATGCGGGCACATTCGAGCGCCATCCAGACGTTGTTGCGCTTGGCCATCGAGATGTGCTGGTGCTCAACTTTGCCCGCATCTTTCAGGCGGCCGACCTGCAGCACGAGCAGTTGAGCCTTGGTGATCTCGCTGATCATCCACGTGAGCTTGTCCTGCACGAGCTGGTGTGAGGCAATAGGCTGGTCGCGCCACTGCTTGCGCAGGAGTGAGTATTGCAGAGCGCAGTCGTAGCACGACATTGCGGCGCCGATCGCGCCCCAGGAAATACCGTATCGCGCCTGATTGAGGCACATCAATGGTGATTTCAAACCGTCGCTCTTCGGCAGCAAGTTCGCCTCTGGGATGTGAACATCCTGCATCGACAATCCCGAAGTCACCGAAGCGCGCAGCGACCACTTGCCGTGAATGTCATCGGCCTTGAAGCCGGGACGATCAGTCTCGACGAGGAAGCCGCGAACCTTATCGCCTTCGTTTTCAACTTTCGCCCAGATTACGGCGACGTCGGCGATACTGCCGGAGGTGATCCACATCTTCTCGCCGTTGAGGATGTACTCGTTACCTACCTTACGGGCGCGGGTGCGCATGCCGCCGGGATTGGAGCCGAATCCGGGCTCGGTGAGCCCGAAGCAGCCCAGCTTTTCGCCCTTCTGCATGGCCGGCAGCCAGGTCTGCTTCTGCTCCTCGCTGCCGAAGGTGTAAATCGGATACATCACCAGCGCCGATTGCACACTGACGAAGCTGCGCACGCCGGAGTCTCCGCGCTCAAGTTCCTGCGTCATCAGCCCATATTCGACGTTGCCCATGCCGGCACAACCGTAGCCCTTGAGCGACGCACCGAAAAAGCCGAGATCGGCCATGGGCTTGACCAGTTCGCGCGGGAAGCGACCGGCGCGGTTGCACTCTTCGATGATGGGGATGAGGTTGTCTTCGATGAACTGGCGCGTCGTGTCGCGAACCAGACGCTCTTCATCTGTAAGCAGCGAATCGAACTGGATGAAATCGACGCCGCGAAATTTGATGGCAGGCATAATGAATCTCCATGAAGGGCAAACATATGACGGTAGCAGGGGCGGGCGAACGGGGTCAACGGAAACGGGGGTCTGGGTAGTGGCTGCAGCCCCTACCGGGGACCTGCCGAAACGCCTCTGCGAAAGAGACAACCGAAAGCTAGCCCTGAGCTTGTCGAAGGCCGGCTGTCCCCACCCACGAGTAGTTGCAATCCTAATACGTGAACGACTGAATCTCCGTCACGCCGGAGTCGGGACCATCCACGTAACCCGCGCGCTTGCTCGGGTGCAGGGCGATGTGCATGGGAACTACATTGAAAGCGTTGGAAAAATTGAATCCGTTCAGAGTCTCTACGAGCTCCCCGTTGGGAGTGTAGACGTAGAGGGTGCTGCCCCGCGCGGCCGAACTCGAAACCGGCTGTGCGACCAAAAAGAGTCGGTTGATGGGATCGAACTCGACGTCGGCGCCGCTGAAGACTTGCTGTTCGCCAGAATTTGGCAGTGTCACCTCGATGCCGGTCTCAGTGGTCAGGTTATAAAACTCCACGCCGGCGTCGTCTTCCGTAGTAGTGCAGAAAATGCCGTCAGCTGCATCAACCGCAATACCGTTGATGAAGCCGAATCCGAAACCGGTGAATTCGCTGAAAGTTCCCGCGGCCAGATCAACAAGGCCAATTACCGGCAGGCATCCGAAACAACCATCGCCTCCTCCAAGAATTGCTTGATTCGTCGTGGCGTCGTAGGCCATGGGCGGTGGAACGCTGCCGAAGTTTAGGGAATCGGTGATGTCGACGACCGGGCCAAACGTGTTCTCGGCAACGTTGGAAGAGAAGACCCATGGAATAAAGTTTCCGCTGTTGTCGTAGGCAAAGACGGAGACATTGGGCACGCCCTGGCTGCGGCTGACGCCCGTCGGCATGATGAGGTGTTCGCTTCCGATGGGAGGTGTCCAGATGCCGGTAAGTTTGTTCACGTGAAGCGGATTCATCACGTTGAAGATGCGTTTGACATTTAGAACTCCGACCTCGTGTTCGTGCTCGATCAATCCGACGCTGTTGCCGACTACGCCGAGCGTGATGAAATCATCCTGGGTTTGGGTTTCGGACACGACCTTGAGAATCTGACCGGACTTCTGATCGAAGGTTTCCACCGCAGCCAGCACAGTCCCGTTGGATTGCAGCGCGGCTTCGCTGAGCACGCCCTCGCTGCCGTTTTGGTCGATATCGAAGCCGAAGATCTGGCCGCCGAATTTGCTGTGGACAATTACCTTGCCGGCTCCGGGTGTTTGCTGGAGGTCAGTTGACTGGCTGAGTGCGGCCGTTCCGCAGAGGAGCATAGAAATCAGGAGGACTGAGAGTTGAATAATCGTGCCGTACTTCGAATTGCGCATGGATGGCTCCCTCAAATCGTGTTTGCGAATCCCTCTTGCCCGAATGGGCTTGTCCGCAGCGGTTCTCGCCCGACCAAGATACGCCGGTGTCGCCCGGCGGTTGTCATGTGTTTGTCAAGATTTGAAATAGATTGAATGTCGCGGCGGCTAGTTGAGTCCTTCTGCGGAACTCCCAAAACCAGTGGGCAAGACAGGCCAAACGTGCATGCTGTAAAATAAAAAGCGAAGCAAGCAGGACGAGTCGCAGCAACCTCTTTCAAAGTGGATTCGGTTCCCGTGTTTTCTAAGACATTCCATCCACAGGTCCGCGATAGGTTTGAGGCGGATCGCTGCGCACATATTGAGGAGATCAGGAGAGACGAACCATGGCGGTAGGCGCGAAGATTGCAAAGACAGCAGACCGTAAGAAAGTGATGGACACCAGCAAGAGCACGGATTGTCCCAAGTGCGGCAAGACGACGCGCATCGTTAAGCGTGTGAAAGACCGCGAGCGCGGCGTCCCTGGCGGGATTTACATTTCGTGCTCGGCGTGCGAGTTCTTCGAGAAGCTGTAGGTAGCGTTGTAACTTAGCCGATCAAACCGCTACGGTCACGGAAGTCTCAGTTCGCGTAACGGGCCGATACAGCGTATCGCGTTCAACCGGTTCGCGCCCAGCGGCGCGGATCAGGCGTTCTAGTTCTTCGCGTTGCATTCCTTGAGGGGTGGTCGCGCCCGCATCGTGGTAGATTTTTTCTTCGATCACCGTCCCATCCATATCGTCGGCGCCGAAGCGTAAAGAAATCTGCGCGATCTTAGCCGTCATCATCTGCCAATAAGACTTGATGTGTGGGAAGTTATCGAGGACGAGGCGGCTGACCGCAATCTGCTTGATGTCTAACATGCCAGTGGTTTTCGGCAGATGCTGCAGCGGCGTGTTATCAGGATGGAATGCCAGCGGAATGAAGGTCTGGAAGCCACCGGTTTCGTCCTGCAGCGCGCGCAGCTTGAACAGGTGGTCGACGCGGTCTTCGTCGTTCTCGACGTGGCCGTACAGCATGGTCGCGTTCGATTTCAAGCCGATCTGGTGGGCAAGTCTGGCGGTGTCGAGCCATTGGTCGCCATCGATCTTGTGGTCGCAGATGATGTGGCGCACGCGGTCGGCGAATATTTCTGCGCCGCCGCCAGGGAGCGAATCCACGCCTGAGGTTTTCAGCGCTTCCAGCGTCTCGCGAATCGAAAGCTTGGCACGCTTCGAAAGATACGCCACCTCGACCATGGTGAAAGCCTTGAGATGCACCTGTGGGAATCGCTCTTTCAGGCCGGAGCAGAGATCGAGAAAATATTGAAAGGGCAGGTCGGGATGCAATCCGCCGACGATGTGAAATTCGGTAACGGCCTCGCTGTATCCGGAAGCCGCGGTTTCGAAGGCTTCATCGAGCGCCATGGTGTAGGCGCCGGGTGCGTCCTTCTTGCGGCCGAAGGCGCAGAGGCGGCAGGCCGCGACGCAGACATTCGTGGGATTGATGTGGCGGTTCACATTGAAGTAGGTCTTGTCGCCGTGCATACGCTCACGAACATAGTTGGCCATCCAACCCGCGGCGAGAATGTCGCCGGTGTGGTAGAGAGCGAGGGCGTCGACGGCGTCGAGACGCTCACCAGCAATCACTTTCGCGTGAATCGGCACGAGGCGCGAATCGTCAGTCTGAAATGGATGTTTCTGGAACGAAGCGGCCATCCACTTGATGATATCGCAGGAGCGCGCGAGAAGTCACACAAAGGCGAAGCTAGCGGTCCGCAATAATGCGGTCGCGAATCCGGGAATATTCGTCCTCCGACAACACGCGCCGCCTGACCAGATCGTGAGTGTCAGCGAATGGACGCTCAGCGATAATGCGGTCCGCTTCGCGTTCGGTGACACCGGGCAAGGCCAGCAAATCTTCGCGTGAAGCCTTATTGATGTTGACCGCGCTCTGGCGCCCCATGCCTTCCTTCACACCTTCCACCACGGCTTGGGTATCCCTGCGCGCGGTCGCGGTCGCCTCCGCGGTGCGCCGCCGGATTTCGTCAGGATTTTGGTTACCCGTGCATGAGGCACCGGCCGCCAACAGAAGGCCGAGGACAGCAAACCAGATTGAGCGTAAGTGCGAAGGTTTCACAAAACTCTGATGCCAGCTAGCGCTTTGCGGTTGGCGCTATCTTCCGGTCCCGCTTCTATTTCTCGAGATCCTGCAGGATCTCGCGGAATTCCCGCGGTACCCTCCGATTCTGAAGTGCATCAAATAACTAGCTGCATCGTGTGCGCCCTCCGCTGACGTTGTTTCAAATGTGGCCAAGCAAATGCAATTAAGGAGGTTGTAGATGAAAAGCGTAGCAGTGAGCATCTTCTTCGTGAGCGCTCTTATGGCGGGTTTCGCGGTGGCGCAGAACAGCACTCCACAGACACCACAGTCGCCTTCCGCGCCCCAAACATCCGCGCCCAATCCATCTCAAATGCCAGCTGCAGCGCCTGAGACTGAGCCACAGACTCAGACCTCACAGCCCGGCGCCAGCCAAAATCCTGCGGTAACCCGGGTGGCTCCCGGAAGCGTGATTCCGGTGCAATTGACCAAGAGTATTGATGCGAAGAAAGTAAAGCCCGGCGACGAAGTCGTAGCGCGAGTTACGGAGGATATGAAAACCAACAGCGGCATGGTGCTTGTGCCCAAGGACACAAAAGTGATTGGGCATGTGACCGAAGCGCAACCGCGCAGCAAGGAACAGAAAGAATCTGAGGTTGGAATAGCGTTTGACCACGCCGTCATTAAAGATGGCAGTGAGATGCAAATGCCGATGTCGATCCAGGCGGTGATCGCGCTGCCGAATCCTAACTCTGCCCCGGCCGGCGGTAGTGCGGACCAGCAGCCCTCAGGGATGGGTGGCACAGCGACTCCCAGCGCAGCCGCTGGGCGCTCGCCTGGCATGGGCAGCGGCGCACCCTCGACTTCGACTCCCTCGCCTTCGACTCCGGCTCCTAATATGCCGAGTAACGGAGGAACGTCCGCCGACGGGCAAACCGGAAGCGCCACGAACGGCGCCATCTCCGCAAAAACTCAAGGCGTTGTGGGAATCTCCAATCTGAAGCTGCTGACTGCATCTGCGAGTTCAACTCAGGGATCGCTTCTGACTTCAGAAAAGAACAACGTCAAGCTGGAGAGCGGTACACTCATGCTTCTTCGTGTGAACTAACAATTCTTTGGCGGACACGGCGACGGGCGGGCGATGGTAGCCCACCCTTCGCCGCTTTCCTGCACCGGCTTTTTCGATAGAACATTCCGACGGCTTCTGTGACTCGCCGGTGTGACCTGGGGCACTCAACGGCCGCGACTGTCCTGTACAATTTGCCTGCAATGAAGTCGCTTACAAAATGGTGGCTGGTCGCGCTTGGCACGCTGCTGCTGGTTGTGACGGCGCAAGCCGAACCCGTCGCGCAACTCAGGGCCACCGACTACGTTAACGACTTTGCCCATGTACTCGACCGGAGCACGATCGCACAGATGGATGACATCTGCCGGCAGATCGATCAGAAAGCTCATGCGAAGATGGCGGTGGTCACCATCCACTCGCTCGACGGCTCCGATATTGAAAGTTACGCGGTCACTCTATTTCAGCAATGGGGACTCGGAACGAAATCGACCAACCGCGGCGTGCTGATCTTGTATGTCATCAATGACCATCGCGACCGCATCGAGGTTGGGTATGGACTGGAGCCCATTCTGACGGATGGTAAAACTGGTGAATTTGCCCGGGAGGCCGTCCCGCTCATGCGGGCTGAGCAATATAGCCAGGCCCTGCTGCTGGTAACTTCGCGAATTGCGAAGGTAATTGCCGATGATGCCGGAATTCACCTCACCAACCTGCAGCCGGAGGCGCCAGTCGAGCGCGACAATCAGCCCGGCAGTGGCTTGTCGATCAGTGCGATTGTATGGATCGGCATCGTTATCCTGATCGTTCTCGTTACGCCCTTGCGGGGCGTCCTGTTCTGGATTCTCTTTTCTGGGATGTTTGGTGGCGGCGGCCGAGGTTATGGCGGTGGTTTTGGCGGCGGCGGCGGCAGCTTTGGCGGTGGTGGGGGTTTTGGCGGATTCGGTGGGGGCGGCATGTCTGGCGGCGGTGGGTCTAGCGGCAGTTGGTAACGGGGGAACAAATGATTCCGGAGAAACAGATCAGCGACTTTGTCAGCCGGTTGCGAGAAGCCGCCGGATCAAACCTGGAGAGCGTAATCCTGTTCGGATCAGCGGTTGCGGGAGACTTTCATCCCGAGTTCTCGAATGTCAATTTGTTCTGCGTGATTCGCGACAGTTCGTTTGCGGCGTTCCAGGCTCTCGCCCCCGCCGTGAAATGGTGGGATAAGCAGAAGCAACCGCCGCCGCTGTTCATGACTCGCGACGAAATCGTTGGCTCTACCGATGTGTTCACAATCGAGTTGATCGACATGCAGCAGCACCATCGCGTTCTCTTTGGCGAAGATCTGATCCAGGGTTTGTCGATTCCGGCAAACCTGCATCGCGTCCAGGTGGAGTACGAGTTGCGCGAGAAGCTCGCGCTCTTGCGGCAGCACCTTCTGCTCGCATCCGGCAACAACTCACGTCTGTGGGAATTGCTGCTACGGTCGGTCTCGTCGTTTGCGACGCTATTCCGCCACGCATTGATTGTGCTGGGCCACGACGCGCCGGTTGGCAAGCGCGATGCGGTGAACGCGCTGTCTAAGCAGGTCGGGTTCGACGCTTCCGGATTCCTGCAGGTGCTGGATGTGAGGGAGAAGAAACTGGACCGCAAGAAACTGGACGTAACCGGAGTTTTTTCCAAATATCTCTCCACCGTGGAGCATGTAACCTCCGCTGTTGATAAAATGCTGGACTCGGGTGCTGCGGGCTCTTAATACAATTTGCAATTGCGGGTTAGGAGAAATTCATGAGCAAGGCATTGATCGCGGTCGTCGTCATCGTGGCGCTTCTGTTACTCGTTGTCTTGTTTACCTTCGGCCAGTACGTAAGCGTGAAGAATACGCTCGTCAGCAAGAACGAAGCGGTGAAATCAGCGTGGTCGCAAGTCGATATCGTTCTGCAACGCCGCGCCGATCTGATTCCCAACCTGGTCGAGACCGTGAAAGGATATGCGCAGCAGGAAGTAACGGTCTTCGGCGATATCGCAAAAGCGCGCTCCGCTCTGCTTTCCGCTGGCTCGCCACAAGAGAAGATCGCCGCCAACGGACAACTCGATGGAGCGATCGGCCGTCTGCTGTTGGTTGTCGAGAACTATCCGCAGCTGAAGTCCAACGAGAATTTCCTGCGTCTGCAGGATGAACTTGCCGGAACGGAGAATCGCATCGCGGTCGAGCGCAAGCGCTACAATGACACTTTGCAGGATTACAACACCTACGTACAGCAGTTCCCCAACAGCTTCTTCGCGGGGATCGCCGGATTCAAACCGAATGAAGCTTACTTCCAGGCTTCTCCAGCATCACGCGAAGTTCCGAAGGTGAACTTCTCGAGTCCGGGGGCAGCGGCGCCGCAGGCCACCCCTCAGCCCGCGCCGGCACACTGATTATAGTTTCCAGTTCCCGGTTGCTCGCTTTCCGGTTCTGCGAAATAGAGCGCCTCTCGATTCCAGTTTGTCTGGGAGCCGGAAACCAAACACTTGACACGGCAGAGGTTCCTACTGAGGCCCGGCTGGCAACTCCCAGCCTTCATCCTTCATTTTGTTGTTGCTCCAGTGTTGCAACTTCTCGAAGAGCGCGGGATCGATCACCGCAAAGCGCAACCCAACACGCCCTTCTCCGCCGAACCAGACGATGCGCGCCTTCGCACGAAAGATAGTTTCGCTGTCGGGAAGCGGAAAGCTCACATCAAGCAGGCCGGTAAACTTCATCGGTTCTTTTAGGCCGTCCAGTCCCATGCCCCCGGTGCTGAGGTTAACTCCCTGGACGCAGACCTCGTCCCCGTGCTGGTTCTTCAAGGCAACGGAAATCTGAATGCGGGCGCGGAAAAACTTTTGCTGCTCGAGGCTAATGAATCCCAAAGAGTTCGCACCCTCGCCCGGGTTGACGTTGATGTTGTATTCCTTCAGTTTGCGGCTCAAGGTGCGGCGCGAGATGCCGAGTTGTTCAGCGGCCTGGCTGCGATGGCCTCCGCTGCGCTCCAGCGCGCGGATGATCATTTGCTCTTCCATGCTATCGAGATTGCCGACTGGCATGGAGGCAGACTGACGCTGGGCGATGGGGCTGCCGGACATCGCTTCCTT
>Ga0209380_10000845_pt1 | contig 21604 bp, 18 predicted proteins | sample HubBroMetageWFT6_FD_188347 | JGI IMG/M metagenome (GOLD analysis project Ga0209380, IMG submission 188347) | Warmed and freeze-thawed soil microbial communities from the Hubbard Brook experimental Forest, New Hampshire - Hubbard Brook CCASE Soil... | ecosystem: Environmental > Terrestrial >...
GCCCGTCAGCAAGGTCGCCCGCGAGCTCCGGGTTGAGGACATAGGACAGTTGCGTGAAGAGGGGCAGTTCGTCGTGCCCGACGATCGAACGCACCGCGACGTCGCTCACGCCGCTTGGCTCAGCGTCGGGCACCAGCACGAAGGTCTAATGATCGAGAGCGTCGCGAATCGAAGGCGTCAGGATGAGGACGTCGGATCGGCCACCTGAGCCGTGAAAAGAATGGCACCCGACGTAGTGTCGCGGATCACGAAGAGAAAGGGATGGTCGATCGCGATCAGCGTCACTGGTGGCGCACCGCCCCCTCCGAGGCCGCTGATGACGGTTGCCGCGGCCGCGGTCGTCCCGACTTCGTCCACATGGATCAGCGCCCGCTGCAGCAGCACGCCGACATGGAGTTGGTTGCTCGGCTCGATGCCGCTGAGGTCCGCCGACGTCGTGAACGCATCGGTCATGCCCAGCGGCTGGAGAAGGGGAATCAGTGACTCCGACGATGCGATGTTGAATCGGGGCATCGTGAGGTTCAGGTCGATTGGCGTCAGCTGCTGATCTATCGATATCAGCGTCGCCGGGGTCAGGTTTGCGACGAAGGCTCCGATGGTTCCGGAGGTCGGCATGATCACATCGGCGGCGAAGTGGCCCCCGACATAGGGAAGCTCGACCGCGGTCACTCCGGCCCCGATGTAGGCGGCCAGCGTCCATGGGCCGCCCTGCATCATGTTGGCCGTCACCTGGCTGTTGTCGGGCCGGAAGAAGGTCTCCTGCTGGGTGGAGTCGACGATGAACTGATTCTTCCAGTGAGCGTCGAAGTAGATCGCGTCGGCCAGCACGAGCTTTGCGGGCTGGATGCTGCTCGCGTTGACCACCGCGGGAATCATCCCGTGGGTGGCGAGACTGACCCATCGATTGATGAGCGCAGCTGCGCTCTGCGGGTTGCCGTTGAAGTCGACCAGGGTTGACGGCGCCGCAAAGTTTGTCGCCAGGGTGTTCAGGAACGCGGGGTCGAAGGGCAAGCCCTTCTGCAACCAGATCGCGTTGGCAACATCGAGCGATATGCCGCTCGCGTGAGCGGTGGCGAGCAGTGAAGCGTCGAACTCCTTCCAGGCAGCCGCCTGCTTCTCGGGGCTGACACCGGCAGCGTGCAGCACCGTTGCGATCTGTGTCTGAGTGACGCCCTTGGCGCCGAGCTCCAGCATCGCCAGCGCGGTTGCCAGGCTGTAGGCGGAATCCACGAAGTTCGCATTCGGCTTGGTCAGCTCGAGCTGGTGCAGCACATCGACGGTGAGCGCGTTGCCGTCTTCGGCCGCAGCCATTTCATCCGCTGGAGTGACGGTGATCCCGGCCAATAGGTCGAAAGGCTCAGGTGTCGGCGTGGCACTCGGTTGAGTCGTTTGCGCGGCCGACGGAGTGGCGGTTCTGGCGCTCGGATGGCTCGGGGTGGTGCTGCACCCGGACGCCACGATCGCGGCGACCAGCGTGCAGAGAATCCCTGCGGGCCGCATTCCCGGGTGGGAAAGTTGATGTGAACCCTGGTCAGACACGGGGGACCCTTCCTGCGCTCCCTTTGAACCGACGCTCGGTGCCATGACCGCTCAACGGGATCGCGTCATCCATAGTTCCGCGCGGCATGGCAGCGCCTAAAACCGGACGCGCGCCGTGGCCTGAAGGACGGACTCGCTGGTCTTACCCCGGTAGTAGTAGGCGACCATGTCACTGCTCGCGTGACCGAGCAGCTGCTGCAGGTGGAGCATCTGCATGCCGGCATCAGCGCACCACGTGCAGAACGTGTGCCGGAAGCGCTGCGCGTTGCACCTGATGCCGGTCGCCTCGCCGAGCTTCGCGAGCATCGATTTGACGCCCTCCATCGTGAGCGGCTGCGCCCGCCCAAAATGGTCGTTGCGTAGGGAGAGGAACAGGCGCCCGGCGCCCACCGGCCTGCCGGGATCGCTCAAGTGCGCACGCAGCAGCTGCGGCAGAATGCTCTGCCCGACGGTGAGTGGCACATCGCGGACGCCTGCGTGGGTCTTGGTCGCGTCGGGATCGTGCACGGTCCCGCGGATCTCGACAACCGGCGGGGTGCGGTCGAGGCGGATGTGCTGCTCCTCGAGCGCCAGGAGCTCGCTCGGGCGCATACCCGTATAGAGCAGCAAGGCGACGATGAGGCGGTCGCGGCCCGTCAGCGCGACCTTGAGCAGACGCTCCGCTTCGCCCTGACTGAGCGCGGGGTCGCGTCGCCGCTCGTAGTCGGTCGCCGGGGAGACCCGGAGCGTCGTCAGCGCCCCGCCGGCCGCGTGCTCGGTGCCGAAATGCTCGTCGCAGTAGGCGCCGAAGGAACGGAGCTGGCTGCGCACCTTCTTGATGGTCGCCGAGTCGCGGCGGAGGTCGACCTGGAGCCAGTGCAGGTACTCGGCCGCGAGGTCGCCGTTCCAGGCTGCGGCGGCCTCGATGCCCCGCTCCTTGCGGAAGCTCGTCAGCGGGGTGCCCAGGAGGTTGTTGCGGATGTTCTCCCGGCTCGTCGAGCTGAAGGGCCGTCCGGTCTTGCGGGAGACATGTCCCTCGGCGAAGCGCTCCACCGCCCGCTCGAAGGAGAGCGGGCCTTCGCCGACGGGTGCCGGCATCCGGCCAGGCGGCCGCCGGTTCGGTTGTAACGGCTGCAGCCAGTCTGGCATCTCGGCCGAGAGCTTAGCACCGTTTTGTTAGGTAAACGGTGGAGGCGACCGGCGGCACCCTGCTGCTATCGTTCACGCGTTCTCTGCAAGTCGCAACCACTTGGGGGCTCATGGTGTCTGACACCACCTGCCACATGTCGATCTCGCTTGACGGTTTCGTCGCCGGGCCGGACCAGAGCTTGGACAACCCGCTGGGGAAGCGGGGCCAGGAGCTGCACGGTTGGCACATCGGCGACCCGCGGGCGACGGAGGCCGACAAGATCGCGACCGAGTGGCTCATGCGTCCCCGGGGTGCGTATGTGATGGGACGGAACATGTTCGGCCCGATCCGTGGGGACTGGGACGAAGACTGGTCCGGCTGGTGGGGCCCCGAACCGCCGTATCACGCGCCGGTCTTCGTGCTGACCCATTACCCCCATGATTCGATCCAGATGAACGGGGGGACGACGTTCTACTTCGTCACCGAAGGCTTCGAGGCGGCGTACTCCGCAGCGTGCGAGGCCGCCGGGAACAACGGGGTGGACATCGCCGGTGGCGCCTCGACCGTCCGACAGGCGTTGACCGCCGGCGTGATCGACGAGCTCATCCTCGACATCGCGCCCGTCCTGCTGGGTTCGGGCGAGCGCATCTTCGACGGGGTTGAGTCCTTCCCCTTCGAGCCCGCCGAGGTGCTCCACTCACCGCTCACCACGCACATCCGGTACCGCGGCGTCAGCTGACTCCGCGGCCCGCCGTGCGCGCTGCGCAGCAGCACGGGTACTGACCTGGCTCGCCTAACGGGCCCCTCAACGGAGGCTGGAGCGGGAGACGAGGCTCGAACTCGCGACCCCTACCTTGGCAAGGTAGTGCTCTACCACTGAGCTACTCCCGCTCGCATGCGAAGGCCAGAGTATATCGGCGCCGGTGCGCAGCCCCCAGATGCGAGATCAGACCGGCTGCGCTGCCTCGAGCCGCTGGGAGGCGATCCAGCGATCCAGCGGTTCACCCGACTCGAAGGACGTGATCAGCGCGTAGCGCGGACTCGGCCCTGGGTTGTGCACGACGTGATACAGGCGCTCGGTGTCGAGCACGAGCTGCCGGCGGGGATGGAGCGGGATCCGGCTCTCGGTCGAAGGGTCATCACGAACCTCGCGCAGGATGAACTCCGATCCCTCCGGAGCGTTGAGTTCGAGCCACGACCGGACCACCCAACCCTCGCCGTCCGGGTTCAGGCGGTTGTTGTCGTCCTGGTGCAGCTGGCGCAGCGCCTCCGCTTCGGTCGACGGGTTGAGCTTGATCACCCGGACGCGACCGTATCTCGCTCCCACCGCTTCGACGTATCTGCAGAGCGTCGGCGCGATCTCGCGGTTCGACGTCCAGATGCCGTCCTTGTCGGGCTTGCCGTGGTCCCAGAAGCCTGCGCACTCCATCTCCCCCATCGCCGATGCGAGCGGCGCGAAGTTGGTGTCGCCTCCCGATTTCCAGTCGACGTACTCGAGCCGTTCCCATTCCTCGGGGGGGATTGCCGGGCCGTCGCCAAGGATGGCGTAGCCGTTCTCGGCGAGCACGTCGAGCTTGATGTGAGCCATGGAACTACCTCTCGATGTCTGGACGCACGCGACCAACGCTGAATCAGTCGCTAAGGCTACACGCGGGTACGGGCGGTGGCACATCCCGCGCCCGCTAAGCTCAGTTCGGTGGCAGATGACCTCGCGCTCGCCCTCGAGGTCGCCGACGTCGCCGACGGCATCTCGATGGAGCGCTTCCGCGCTCACGATCTCGTGATCGATGCGAAGCCTGACCTGTCCCCAGTGACCGAGGCCGATCGGGCAATCGAGACCTACGTTCGCGAGCGCATCGGCACCGAGCGGCCGAGCCACTCGATCATCGGTGAGGAGTTCGGCGTCGCCGGCGATCGCAACGCGACCTGGCGCTGGGTGATCGACCCGATCGACGGGACCCGGAGCTTCGTGCGCGGCAACGAGACCTGGGCGATCCTGATCGCCCTCCAGCGCGACGGTGAATCGGTGGTGGGCGTGGCGTCGGCTCCGGCGATGCGACTGCGCTTTCATGCCACGCTCGGCGGCGGGGCATTTCTCAACGGGCGCCGCATTCACGTGTCGAAGATTGCCGAGATCTCGGAGGCGCTGATCACGCACACCGCGATCCGCGGCTTTGTGATCACCAAGCAGGCGGAGCGCCTCGTCGCCCTCGCGGCTCGCTGCTGGGATGCGCGTGGGGTTGGCAACTCGATGTCGCACCTCGGCGTCGCCCGGGGGACCGCCGACATCGGCTGGACGTCGCGAGCGAATCTCTGGGACTACGCCGCACTCAAGCTCATCGTCACCGAGGCGGGAGGTCGTTTCACCGACCGCAGCGCTGATGATCCCGTGCTGGGCGGCACCGGGATCTCATCGAACGGGCTGCTCCACGACCTGGTCCTCGAGGCCGCCGGCTATTCGCCTCAGGATCCCGATTAGAGGTGGATGCCTCGCATGAGCATTCCCAGCGCGTACGCCTCAGGAGTCACCGCCTGTTCGCCTGGTTCGACGTCTCCGTGTGAACGAGACGCGCTGTCGGGGAGCATCTGAAACGCGCCGGCCATGATCAGCTGGTGGACGTTGGGCGCGATCGCATGGACGAGCTCACCGAACTTACCGACACGCGTTGACACCTCGTGCGGTCGCTTGATCAGCGCCTCCACGACCATGTCCGCAGCCTCGTCCGAGCTGATGGTCGGAAAGTTCTTGTACATACCGGTCGGCGCGATCATCGGCGTGCGCACCAGCGGCATGTGAATCGTGGTGACCGCGATGCCGTCGGCCGCCACCTCCGGCGCGAAGCAGCGCGAGAAGCCATCCAGCGCGTTCTTGCTTGCGACATAGGCCGCAAAACGCGGCGGGTATGCCTGCCCGCCGATCGACGTGATGTTGATGATGTGCCCGTCCTGACGCTCACGCATTCCCGTGATCACGGCCATGATGAGCGCGATCGCGCCGAAGTAGTTCAGCTTCATGGTTCGCTCGAAGTCGTGAAAACGATCGAGCGAGTCGAGGACGGAGCGCCGGATCGATCGACCCGCGTTGTTGATGAGCACGTCGACGCGGCCGTGGTCGGCGATCACCCGCTCGATGAGCTGCGTGCACGCGTCATGATCGCTGAGGTCGGTGGGATAGGCATACGCCTTGCCGCCCGCGCTCGCCACCTCGGCTCGCATCTCCTCGAGTTGCTCGGTACGCCGAGCGACCCCGACGATCGTCGCGCCAGAGACCGCAAGGTGTTTGCAGACCGCGCGCCCGATCCCGCTCGAGGCACCGGTGATGACCACGACGCGCCCACCGACAACGCGGCGCACATTCGCGGGTGACGGCAGTTGCGGGTCGAGGTGCCGCTCCCAGTAGTCCCACACCTTCCACGCGTACTCGTGGAGCGGCGGACACGTGATCCCGCTGCCCGTCAGCGCCGCCTGCGCGTCGGTCGCATCGAAGGTCGCCGGATAGTCCATGTACAGGAACGCTGCCTCGGGAATCCCCAGGCGCGCCAGTGCCTGCCGGCGCATGCGCTGCACCGCGGGCAGCGAGCCCATCGCCGCGAAGCCGCCCGGAATCATGCGCGCCATACGCCGGTCGATCCGGAGCGCGAATTCGGGTGCGTGCGCCGCCCTGCAGAACGTGTTGAGCGTGTCGCCGAGTGACAGCGGCGCGGGATCGACGACATGGAACACGCGTCCGTCGAGACCCTCGAGGTGGGCGATGTGGTCGACAGCCCTGGCGACGAAGTCAACCGGCACGACGTTGAACGGTCCGCCCTCGGGGCCGACGAACGGCACCCACTGAGGGAAGGCATCGCGCATCTGCTGGATGAGCTTGAAGGCGTAGTACGGGCCGTCGACACGGTCCGCCTCGCCGGTCTGGGAGGAACCGATGACCATTCCCGGGCGGTAGACCCGCCACGGCACCGTTGCCTCACTCCGAACGATGCGTTCGGATTCGTGCTTGCTCCTGTAATAAGGATGGTCGAGGTCCTGCCCCTCATCGAACATGGCCTCGGTGAAGGAGCCCTTGAAGCGACCGGCCACCGCGATCGAGCTCATCAGGTGCAGGCAGGCGGCATCGACTTCGTTCGCCAGCCCGACGACGTTGCGCGTGCCGGTGACGTTGGCACGCTCGGTCTCGTCGGCGTCGGCGGTCAGGTCGTAGACGGCGGCCAGGTGAAACACCTGCGCGCCGCGCAGCTGCTCTCGATCGTCGAGCGAGAGCGCCAGTGCAGTCTCGGTGAGGTCACCGGTCAGCGCGTGCAGCCGTTTGCCGCCCGGATCGAGGCGCTCGCGCTGGGCGGCAAAGCGGGCACGCGACCCGGGGCGTACGAGGACGAAGACGTTGCCGCCGCGAGCGAGCAGCAGCGGGACGAGGTGCCGGCCGATGAAGCCGGTCGCCCCGGTGATGAAGTACGTCACGCGGCCGACAATAGCTTTTTGCGCACAATCGGAGATAGAGATGCCCGAGCCAGTCATCGTCGCCCTCGGCAGATCCCCCATCGGACGGGCCATGAAGGGATCGCTGGTCAACGTGCGCCCCGACGATCTTGCCGCGAGCGTCGTGACCCAGGTGCTCGATCGGCTCCCGCAGCTGGATCGCTCGACGATTGAGGATCTCATCTGCGGCTGCGGGCTTCCCGGCGGCGAGCAGGGCTTCAACCTCGGACGGATCATCAGCATCCTCACCCGGATCAACGCACCAGGGACGACGGTGACCCGCTACTGCGCGTCGTCGCTGCAGACCACACGCATGGCGGCACACGCGATTCGCGCCGGCGAGGGCGACGTCTACCTCAGCGTCGGGGTCGAATGCGTCTCGCGATTCATGAACGGCTCCAGTGATATGTCGCAGTGCCAGAACGAGCGTCTTCAGCCGGGCAACCCGGAGGGCTTTCCGGATATCTACCTGGCGATGGGCCAGACCGCGGAGAACGTCGCCGCCCGTGAGGAGATCTCGCGCGAGGAGATGGACCGTTTCGCGCTGCGCAGCCAGCAGCGCGCGGTCGCGGCGCAGGATGAAGGCTTCTTCGATCGCGAGATCGTCCCGATCACACTCCCGGACGGGGCTGGGACGGTCACCAAGGATGACGGCCCGAGACGGGAGACGACACTCGAGAAGCTCGCGGAGCTGAAGCCCGTGTTCCGCGAGAACGGCACGGTCACCGCCGGCAATGCGTGTCCGCTCAATGACGGCGCGGCCGCGGTCGTGATCATGTCGGACACGCGGGCGCGCGAGCTTGGTCTCACGCCGCTCGCCCGCATCGTGTCCACCGGGCTCACGTCGCTCGAGCCCGAGTTCATGGGGCTGGGACCCATCGAGGCGTCACGGCAGGCACTCGAGCGGGCGCATATGAGCCTCGACGACATCCACGTGGTCGAGATCAACGAAGCATTCGCGGCGCAGGTGATCCCGTCCGCTCGTGGTATCGGTCTCGATCCCTTCGACGATCGGCTCAATCCTCACGGCGGTGCGATCGCACTCGGCCACCCGTTCGGCATGACCGGCGCCCGGATCCTCTGCACCCTGCTCAACGACCTCCAGACGGCGGACGCGACCATCGGTCTGGAGACCATGTGCGTGGGCGGCGGTCAGGGCATGGCGATGATCGTCGAGCGCCTCAACTAAGCCGGAGCTCTCGCCGGGGTGGTTACGGAGCCACCGACGGGCGGTGCCCGACCGGTCTTCCCGGGAGCACGACCTCGACGTCCCCGGATGGCTGCGCGCCGCCGGGTCGGCGCCGCTGAGGACGGCTCGCGAGGATGATCGCGGCCAGCGTCTCGACGACGCTGTCGGCCTCGCGCCGCTCGAGGATGAGTGGAGCAAGAAGGCGGACACTGCCAGGACCGCCCGGGAGCGCGAGGATCCCGCGTTGCTCGAGACGGCGCAGCAGCGAGGGGGCGCTGAGGCTCGTCTCCACCGCCACCATCGCCCCGCATCCGCGCACCTCGCGAATCTCGCCAAGTCGCAGCGCCCGCAGCCTGCCCTGGAGCCGTTCCGATGTCAGTGCGGCCAGCGTACGAAGGGTCGGGCTGAGGGCCGTCCGGATGGTGGCGTTGGCTGCAGCGCACACCAGCGGCGGGCACGCCTCCTCGTAGTCATGGCGAGCGACTCGCACCCGCCGCGAGATCGACGGACCGACCGCGGTCACCCCGAAGGGCATGCCGTTCGCAAGCGACGATCCGAGACAGACGATGTCCGGGTTGACACGCTGCGCCGCCGACGCGAGCGTCGGTCCCATGCGCAGCGCGGTCCTGACCTCATCGACGACGAGCAGCGCGCCGCTGCGCCTGCAGAGCTCCGCCACCGAGGCGAGATAGCCGTCCGCCGGCACTCGGATGCCCGCTTCGACCTGGACCGGTTCGACGATCACAGCCGCGACGCCTTCGTCGAGCTGTGCGCTGAGCGCGTCGAGGTCGTCGAACGGCACACGGACCATCTCGAGGCTGCGCCCGGCGACATCGCCGAGCCGGCGCCCGCTGCTTGCACCACGTCCCCCGATCCCGGATCCGTGGTCGGAGCGTTCCATCGCGATGACGCGCGGGCGGTGCGAGGCGGAGGCAATCCAGGTGATCGCAAGATCCACCGCCGCTGAGCCGGAGGGCGTGAAGCTGACGTGCGTCAGCGGTGTCGGAATGATGAAGCTCAGCGCCTCGAGCAATTCCTCGCGCAGGTCGTAATCGAATCCGGGAGGCACGCTGCCGAAGGCCGTCAACTGGCGGCTGATCGCCTCGACGACGCGCGGATGCCGGTGGCCGAGCAGGGTGGTGCCGCCGCTCGAGGTGAGATCCAGGTATTGGCGTTCCTCGTCGTCCCACACGTAGGCCCCGTCGCCTCGGATGAGACGAAGGTCGCGTGAGCTGTGGCTCAGCTCGTTGAGCCACCGATCTGGAAGCACCGCGGTCACCCTGAATCTCCTATATGTCCGTTAGCGTACCTCCACTTCGCGCTACGCAACCGACTGCTTTACATCGCCATCCTTGACGCAGTAATCTCCGTTTGACCCGCCAGCGCCGTGCGACGCGTTCGCGAGGTCTGGGAGAGAGCACTTTCTTGGAGGCCGGCGTTCGGGGGAGCGCCGGCCTCATCCTTTTTGGCTCTCTCGCTACGCTCGCGGTTCGCGGCCGCTCGAGAAGGGATCGCCGAGTTCGATCGGCCGGCTCGGGTCGGTGATCCACTCGCTCCACGACCCGGCGTACAACGCTGCGTCGATCCCCGCGAGCCCGAGTGCGAAGACGCCCTCCGTGGCCACCACGCCCGAGCCGCAGTACACCGCGACCGGTTCGCCCGAAACCACCCCGACCGTGCCGTACCGCTCGCGCAGGGCATCAGGTGAGAGAAAGGTGCCGTCGGGATTCTCGGTCAGCTGCGCGGGAAGGTTGCGTGCCCCGGGGATGTGGCCCGCCGCCGGGTCGACCGGCTCGTTCTCGCCCCGGAATCGCTCCGGAGCGCGGGCGTCGACCAGGACCCCGCGCCGTGCCATCGCAGCTGCGCCGTCGGCGTCGAGCAGCGGCATGCCTCCGGGTGTCGGATCGAAGCGGCCGGGCTGGGGATCGTGGTCCGCGCCCTCCTCCGTCGGGAGGCCGGCCGCGGTCCAGGCCGCGTAGCCGCCGTCAAGCAGAGCCACGTTCGGGTGTCCGAAGTAGCGAAGCAGCCACCATGCTCGCGCGGCGGACGTGCCCGTGGCCGCGTCGTAGGCGACGACCAGTCGTGACTCATCCACGCCGCGCCGCCGCATCGCCTCCCCGAATGAGGCGGCGTCCGGAAGCGGGTGCCGCCCCGGACCGGGTGGGGCGCTGAGCTCGTGGTCGAGATCCACGAAGCGCGCGCCGGGGATATGGCCTTTGCGAAATGCGTCCTCTCCGGAGGGCCCGCCGAGCGTCCAGCGAACGTCGAGGACGACCGGAGGATCATCGGTCGCGAGGCGTGCTGCGAGTTCGTGACAATCGAGCAGGAGCGATACCATTCAGTCAGGATCCCTCAATAGCAGTGACCGACGAAACCTCAGGGAAGGCGGCTGCGTTAGCTCCTCGATCGCGCAGTTGGGACGCGTCCTGAGACCGAACAATGGTACGGTGGAGATGCATGGCTGACCAGACTTGGCGAAGCCGCGGCGGCCTCATGCTCGCCGGTGGGATGGCGTTTGGAGGATTGCTGCTGACCTCCTGCGCACTTCCCGGCACCACGGCACCGGGCGGAAACATCGGCACCGTGCACGTCGCCGGTGTACCTGCCGTCGCCGCACCTCCGAAGATCGTCGTAAGCCCCTCCAACGCCGCGCAGGGAGTCGGTCTTGACGCCCCGGTGCTGGTCACGGTGAGCACCGGGCACCTCGATACGGTGTCGCTCAGCGAAGCCGGGTCGTCGACAGTCCTCGCCGGCGTGCTGTCGGCCGACGGACGGTCCTGGCAGATGAGCGAGCCGCTCGATCAGGGCGCTCACTACACGGTGGTCGCCACCGCGACGAGCACCGCGGGCTCCACCTCCACCTCGACGACAACGTTCGCGACACTCACCGCCAGAAGCCGCCTGCTCACCGGGATGACCCCGCTCGACGGCGCCACGGTCGGTGTCGGCGAGACCATCGATCTGCGCTTCAACACCTCGATTCCCGCCGGCGTGCGAGCCGCGCTCCTCGAACGAATCCAGGTCACGTCGACCCCTCCGGTCACGGGCGGCTGGCACTGGCTGACCGCCAACGTTGTCCACTTCCGCCCTGCGACGTTCTGGCCCGCGGGCACCAAGGTCACCGTCACAGCCAACCTGATGGGCTTCGACGTGGGCGGCGGGATCTGGGGTCTCGGTGACTGGACGTCACGCTTCAACGTCGGCGCCAAGCACCTCTCGATCATCAACAACGCGACGCACACCATGCAGGTGTTCAACAACGACAAGTTGATCAGCACGTACCCGGTGAGCCTCGGAAAGGGCGGGTTCGCGACCATCCAGGGAACGCTGATCGTCCTCTACAAGACACCGGTCGTGGTCATGAAGTCCTGCCCGACCTTCCACACCCCCGCGGCGTGCATCCCGGGCGGTTCCCAGTACTACGACGACCCGGTGTACGAGGACACGGCGATCTCGACCAGCGGCTACTTCATTCACGCCGCGCCATGGTCGGTGGGGTCGCAAGGGCGTGCCGACGTGTCGCACGGCTGCGTCAACCTCAGCAACGCGCGGGCCACGACCTTTTACAACTTCAGCATCCCGGGCGACGTCGTCCAGATCGAGAACACCGGCTACAACGCGTCGTACTCGGACGGCGAGGGCGACTGGCAACTGTCCTTCGCGGCGTTCTCGAACACGCTGGGGCTTGGGCCGGTGTGGACCGGGCCCGTCAACTCTGCGTCCCTGCCCGGCCAGGTCTCCTGACCGGCGCTGCGCCTGACCTGGGCTGCTGAGCGTGCGGGCGATCGTCGTCGCGGCGCCCGGCGGTCCTGAGCAACTGCACATCGAGGAACGTCCCGATCCGGTGGCTCGAGAGGATGAGGTCGTCGTCCGCGTCGCCGGCGCCGGCATCAACCGCGCCGATCTGCTCCAGCGGCAGGGTTTCTATCCACCCCCTCCTGGTGCCAGCCATATCCTCGGCCTCGAGGCGTCGGGCACGGTCGCGAGCGTTGGACGCGGGGTCGCCACCCACGCCGAGGGGGATCGGGTCATGCTCCTCGTCGAGGGTGGTGGGTACGCCGAACTGGTTGCTGTGAGGGCCGCTCAGGTGGTGCGCGTTCCTGCCAACATCGACCTGATCGTCGCGGGTGGGGTACCCGAGGTGTTCATCACCGCCCACGACGCGCTCTTCAGGCGAGGACTCCTGCAGGATGGCGAGACGGTGCTCATCCACGGCGGCGGAGGGGGCGTCGGAACCGCCGCCATTCAGCTCGCAAGTCAGCGCGGCGCTCGAGTACTGGTGACCGCCGGTTCGGCCGCGAAGCTCGAGCGCTGCATCGAGCTTGGCGCCTCCGCGGGGATCAACTATCGCTCTGAGGACTTCGTCGCTCGCACCCGCGAGCTCACCGACGGGCGCGGCGCCGACGTCGTGCTCGACATCATGGGGGCCTCGTACCTCGGTCAGAACATCGAGGTCGTCGCCACCGACGGACGCATCGTCGTCATCGGGATGATGGGCGGGAACCATGCCGAGATCGATCTTGGGGCGATGATGCGGCGCCGCATCTCACTGATCTCGACCTCGCTGCGCTCCCGGCCTGCCCCGCAGAAGGCGGCCATCGTCGCCGCCTTTGCCGAAGACGTCGTTCCGGCGCTCGCCTCGGGCGCGATGCGCCCGGTGGTGGACCGCACCCTTCCGCTGGACGAAGCCGCCGAGGCCCATCGGCTCATGGAAGCGGGTGAGGCGGTGGGCAAGATCGTGCTCGACGCCTCGACACGTGGCTGATACCGACGTTTGGGCCACCTGGCTGCGAACCGGTCGCGACGGTGGCAGTGCCAGGATGCGAGCCGAGAATCTCGACCGCCTCGCCTCGATGCGCGATCACATCCTCGATCGCGCCGGGATCCGTCCCGGGGACACTATCCTCGACGTGGGCACCGGCCAGGGGTTGCTGGGTCTCGGCGCTCTGGAGCGCAGTGCTCCTGACGGCAACGTCATCTTCTCGGACATCTCGGAGCCGCTTCTCGAAGACTGCCGCGACGCCGTGGCACAGGCCTCGGCGACGGCGCGCTCCACGTTCGTGCGTGCGCAGGCGACCGACCTCTCGGCGATCGGCGCTGCGTCTGTCGACGTGGTGGTGGAGCGCGCCGTGCTCCTCTTCATCGCGGATCAGGCGCGCGCGTTCGCCGAGTATCACCGCGTGCTGCGCCCGGGAGGCCGCGTGTCACTCGGAGAACCGCTCAACATCTGGATGAGCGCCGACCGCCCCGGCTACCTCCGGGGCTACGACGTGACCGCCGTGGCCGACCTGGAGCGAAAGCTGCACGACGCCGACCGAGCGCGACGCGCCCCGGACGAGGACCTGCTGCGCGGCTTCGATGATCGCGACCTCTTGGCAAAGGCCCGCGCCGCCGGGTTCCAGCACGTCGAGGCGCAGACCGAGCTTTCCATAGCGCCACCACCAGCGCGCGACGATCTCGACGTCTTTCTCGACACCGCACCGAATCCGCTTGCCCCCACCACGCGAGCACTCATCGCCGCCGCGCTGAATGCCGACGAGGCGGAGCGATTCATCGAGGCCCTTCGCGAGTCCCTCCACGAGGGCCGCGGCGAAGGGCGTCACGCGATGACGTACCTGCAGGCGTGGCGCTGACCGGCGAGCTCGGAACCACCACATGGGACACCGTCGTTGTCGGCGCCGGCCACAACGGCCTCACCGCGGCCGCCTACCTCGCACGCGCAGGTCGCACCGTGCTCGTGCTCGAAGCCCGCGAACGCATCGGCGGCGCGTGCACGCTCGAGCACCCATTCGAGGATCCCGGGTTCGTGGTGAGCCCCTGCGCGTATCTGGTTGGTCTCCTCCACCACCTGGTGATCGACGAGCTCGACCTGCGCCGGCACGGCTACCGGGTGCATGTTGTCGACCCGCATCTCTGGTGTCCGTTCGACGACGGCACAGCCCTGACGCTGTGGGACGACTCGGAACGCAATCACCAGGTGGTGGCGGCGATGAGCCCTGGAGACGCCGACGGCTACACGCGCTACGAGCAGCTCTTCGCACGGATTCGGCGCGCGCTCCGGTCCGAGCCGCACGACACGTGGGTCGGCGATGCGCCGAACCGGCCCGCGCTGGAGGAGCTCCTGGACCACGACCCCGAGCTCATCGACGTCATGTTCGAAGAGTCGATCGCGTCAGTGATCGAGCGTCATGTGCGTGATGAGCGGCTTCGAACCGCCCTGCACGGGCAGGGATTGATCGGCACCTGGGCGGGCCCGCGCGGTCCCGGAACCGCGGCGATTCATGCCATGCACTCGATGGGCACCATCGAAGGCAGGCCGGGTGCCTGGGGGTACGTCCAGGGCGGGATGGGCAACGTCTCGTTCGCGCTCGCGAAGGCTGCGGAGGAAGCAGGCGCCGTCATCAAACGCGGCGCCCGGGTCACCGAGATCGTCCCCGGAGAAGCTGTCATCCTCGATGACGGTTCGCGGATTCACACGAGAACCGTCATCTCGAACGCAGATCCGCGCACCACCCTCGGCCTGCTTTCGGACGACGCGCCCGCCGCCTTCGCTCAGCGTGTCGCCGGCTGGCGCATGGAGGGCCCCGTTCTCAAGATCAACTGCGCGCTGTCGCGCCTGCCCACCTTCACAGCCGCCGCACCTGGCGATGCGCCGCACCGAGCGATGGTGACCATCGCGCGAAGCCTCGACGAGACCCAGGCGGCGTACGAACGCAGCCGAGCGGGCGATCCCGCACCACGCTGGGCCGAGCTGTATTTCCATTCCGCGTACGACCCGTCAGTCGCCCCGGAGGGCAAGCACGTTATGAGCGTGTTCGCCCAATACGCGCCGTACACCCTCGCCGCGGGGTCCTGGGACCAACGGCGTGAGGCGGTGGCCGACGACGCGTTCGCGGAGATCGCGCGATTCGCGCCCGATATCCTCGAGTGCGTCATCGACCGCCAGGTGCTGGCGCCACCGGACATCGAACGCGCCGTCGGGCTCGCGGGGGGCCACATCTTCCAGGGGGAGTGCCTCCCCGACCAGATGTGGGATCGCCGCTTCTCACCGCGCACCCCGATCGACAGCCTCTACATGTGCGGCGCGAGCACCCATCCCGGCGGCAGCGTCATGGCGATCAACGGCCGCAACTGCGCCATGGCAGTGCTCGCCGATACCGGGGCGCGACGAAGCTAGCGACCCAGCCGTAGCGCGTTGCGGATGAGGTTCATCTCCTCACGATCGGCCACGCGCAATGCGAGCAGGGCCGCGCCGTAGATGACTGCTGCGGCGACCACAATCACGTACAGGAGCACGCGATTCTCGTGGGGGTTCGCAACGTAGATGAAGACGCCCATCACCAGGCCGGCGACGAGCGCTTTCCAGGAGGTGCTCACCAGGGGAATCGTTCCCAGTTGTGCGCGCAACACCAGCCAGCCGACAACCACAAGCGCAGCCTCGGTGACCACCACCGCCCAGCTCGCCCCGAGGTATCCATAGCGCGGAATCACGACAAGGTTGACACCGACATTGATCACCAGCCCCACCATGGCGACCAGGGCGAAGACGTTCTGCTTGTCTATGGCGTTCAGGGTGGCGGCGAATGTGTTGTCGGCGAACATGAACACGATGGCGAGCGCGAGGATCTGCAGCGCCGGTTCGGATCCTGCATACAGATGCAGCAGCGTGTTGAACTGCGGGGCCAGCAGGAACACGCCCACGGTGATCGGCCAACCGAGGATCACCAGGGCTTTGAAGAACTTCTCGGCGAGTGGCAGAACGCGGTCGGGCGACCGCCGGTGATAGATGGAGAGCAGCGGAAAGACCACGCTGCGCAGAGCAAACGGGATGAAGAGCAGCGACTCGAACGGCTTGTAGGCAAACGTGTAGTACCCCACCTCGCTGTATGGCCGGAAGCGCTGCAGGATCGGGACGTCAACCTTGAAGTAGACGGTCGTGATGATGAAGGTGATGCCGAGCGGTACCGCCACCCGCACCCATGACAGGAGAAGCCCGGACTCGAACTGGAGCCCCGGGCGGAGTACCCCCATGGCGATGAGCACGGTCGCGAAATACACGCACGCGAACGCGTAGCTGATCGCGTAGGCCCAGAGGAAGAACCCGGTGTCCGCATTGATGTGGACCCCGATCACGACGAGCGCGAAGACGACGAGGGTTTCGGGAACGATCTCGATGATCTCGAAGGTGAGCCGCTGCATCGCGTAGAGCGTGTTGCGCAGCAACAGCTGGTACCCCGAGAGCACGAGGATCGCGAACGCGGGCCAGAGCAGCGAGCGAACACCCGCGACGTAGAGCGCCGCGAAGATGAGCGGGAGCCCTATCGCGGCTCCGATCAGCTTGAGCGACGCGACATTGTTCCAGTAGCGGGAAAGCTGCTCTGTGTGGCGCGCGCCCTCGCGCACGTAGAGCGCGGAAAAGCCGAGGTCGGTGACGGTCCCCACCAAGCCCACGTACGTCACCGCCGTCTGCATCTCACCAAACCGGGTGGGATCCAGGTAGTTCCCGATGATGATGACGGCAACCAGCGCGATGATTCGAGAGATCACGCGCACCACCAGGATGAGGAGCGTGTTGCGGAGCGCGCGCATCCCGAGTCCGCCCGGCATGTCCGGCGACGCTGCGCCTGGCGCCGGGGGTTCGTCCTGCAAGACGCTCATTCTATCCACGCCCCGGCGCAGTGCCCGCCGCCGATCCCGGTCGATACACTGCGAAAGCCATGCCTGACGTCGCGACCGAGCGACCTCGCACCGACGCCGAGCAACGCACCGACGGCGGCGCCCTGATAGCGCGCACGCTCCGAGAACGTGGCGTGACCACGGTTTTCGCCCTTCCCGGCGGTCATATCCTGCCCCTCCTCGACGCCTCGATCGACGAGGACATCAGGATCATCGACACCCGGCATGAGGGAGCGGCGGTGCTCGCCGCGGAAGGCTGGGCGCTCGCAACTGGCGAGACCGGCGTCGCTGCGGTGACGGCAGGCCCGGGATTTGCGAACGGCCTCATCGGCCTGCTCGACGCGGCCGCCTGGAGTGTCCCGCTCGTGATGCTCGCGGGCAGGACGAGCCGCAACCGGCAGGGAAGGGGCGCTGTCGGAGACGTCGACCAGCGCGCGGTCGCCGCACCCATAGCGAAGTGGTCGGCGACCTGCTCGGATGCCGGGCGGCTGCCGAGGTACGTTGCCGAGGCGCTCCATCGCGCTCGAAGCGGCTGCCCCGGAGCCGTGTACCTCGAGCTGGATTCTCATGCCGTCTACGGGGACGCCCTTCCCCTGGACACCGTTCCGGCGGGTTTCCCCTTCGCACCCAGTCGCGCCGCAGGTGATCCCGCCGACATCGGCGCGGCGGTTGCCGCGCTTGCGGCGGCCGAGCGGCCGGTCATCGTTGCCGGGAGCGGCGCCTTCTGGTCCGGGGCCGGGCTGGAGATCGCACGTTTCGCGGAGACGGCGAAGATCCCCGTGATCACCGCCAGTGCGGCTCGTGGGGTTGTCCCGGATTCGCACGCCTGGAGCCTCGGGTCACTCGTGCACGGCGGGCTCGCGATTCCGAGCGCCGACTGCGTGCTCGTTCTCGGTTCGGCGTTCAACGCCAACGTCATGTACGGCGGGCCGCCGCTTTTCGGTGCCGATCAGACCATCGTGCAGGTGGACATCGCTCCCGAGCGCGTCGGCGGCAACCGAGCCCCCGACGTGACGGTGATCGGCGACATCGCCTCGGTGGCTCGGGATCTCCGCGACGCATGGTCGGTGACGCCACCAGGCCGGGACGCGTGGCTGACCCGCGCGCGTTCGCTGGCCACCGCCTCGCTCGACTTCTGGAACCGCCAGGTCGACGAGCACACCGGTGACCGGATCCATGCTGGTGCGGCGGCACGAGGCGTTGCCGCCTTCGTTCACGAACGGTTTGCCGGCAAGGCGACCCTGGTGGCCGATGGTGGTGACGCCCTCGCATGGGCGCTGGCGTACTTCGGAGCGGAATTACCGGGCCGGCTGCTCACCACCACCACCGCGCTCGGAACCCTCGGTGTCGGGATGCCCTTCGCCCTCGCCGCCCAGGCGGCGCGACCCGACGAGCGGGTCTTCCTGTTCAGCGGGGACGGCGCATTCGGGCTCAGCGCCATGGAGGTGGCCACCGCGGTGCGCCACAACCTCCCGGTGGTCGTGATCGTCTCGAACAACGGCGGATGGGGTGACGTCCGCTACGAGCAGGACGAGCTCTTCGGACCAGGCCGCCACGTTGCCAGCACGCTCCCGGGGATCCGCTACGACCGTCTCGCCGAGGCGCTGGGAGCCCATGGTGAGCGCGTCGAGCGCCTCGATGACCTGGAGGCCGCCCTCGAGCGGTCCCTCGACAGCGGCGTCTGCAGCGTGATCGACGTGCACACCGATCCCGCGGTCATCTCCGAGCTGCTCCGCATGGTCGCGCAGCTCGGGCTGATGTAGGCGGATATGCGGGCGGTCAGGCTCGTCGAGGCCCACCACCTCGAGCTCGTCGACCTGCCTGCGCCGGAGCCGATGCCCGGGGAGGTGGTGCTCCGGGTCGACGGCTGCGGCATCTGCGGCTCGGATCTCACGTCGTATAAGGTGGGGCTGTTCACCGAAACGGTCCCGGGTCACGAGCTCGCCGGGGTCGTCGACTCGGTCGGCGACGGTGTCACCGGGTGGGCGGCCGGCGACACCGCGGTCGTCGACCCGAAGCTGCCGTGCCGCGTCTGCGACGACTGCCGGGCCGGCGCTTCGTATCGCTGCGCGATGGCGCTCACCGCCGGCATCGGCTTTGCCCGCGACGGTGGTTTCGCCGAACTGGTCGCGGTGCCCGCTCAACTGCTGTACCGCCTTCCGGCCGGGCTGGCGCTCGAGCACGCCTGTCTCGTCGAGCCACTGTCGGTGGCCATCCACGGCGTTGAGCGCGCTCGAATCCACGCCGGAGAGCCGGTCGTGGTCGTCGGCCTCGGTTCCATTGGGCTGTTCACCGTGGCGACCCTGCATGCCCGGGGTGCGGGTCCCATTGTCGGCGTCGACCCAGTGGAGGATCGACGCCGCCTCGCGCTGGATCTCGGCGCGGCAACCGCAGTCTCAGAGCTTCGCGAGGTGCGAGGTCATGTCGCTCCGGTGCCGGCCGTGATCGAGTGCTCGGGGTACGCGCCCCTCCTCCACGCCGCTGCCGACCTCGTGGCGCCCGGTGGCCGGCTCGTCCTTGTCGGCGTGCCCTTCGGCGAGGCCACGGTCATCCCGCTGATGTGGGTGACCCGCGAGATCGAGATCATCGGCAGCATCGCCTCGAGCGCGGACGATTTCGCGGTGTCACTTGAGATGCTCGCCGCCGACCCTGGGATCGCCAGGGTTGCAACCCGGCGCGCGTCGCTCGCTCAGGTCCCCGATGTGTTCGAGGAGTTGATCACGCCTTCTTCCGGGGGGAAGGTCGTCGTCGACCCGAGGCTGTGACCGCTTGCCCGGCCGGCGGTTTCGCGGCAGGCACGATCGGGGTCGAGGCGACCGCCCGCCAGCAGTACCACGCCGCGGTGCTCCGGTAGGGGCTCAGGCTCTCGCCGAGCACCATCAGGGCCTTGGGAGTCGGCGGCGCTGCCATCGCGTGGATTCGCGCCCACCCGTTGCGGACCCCCAGATCGTCCACCGGCCACACGTCGGGGCGGTGAAGCTGGAAGAGAAGGAACATCTCGGCGGTCCACCGGCCCACACCGCGGACTGTCACCAGCCGCGCGACGATCTCGTCGTCGCTCATGCCGTCGAGGTCGTTCGTCGGGACTGTCCCATCGACGAACTTCGTCGCAAGATCGATGATCGCCGCCAGCTTGTTGGCGGAAAGACCGGCCGCGCGCATGGTCTCCGGTTTGGTCGTGAGGACCGCCTCCGGCGCAACGGGCGCACCGCCCAAGGCAGTCACGAGCCGCCCGTGGATGGCGCGCGCTGCGGCCCCAGCGAGTTGCTGAAAGACGATGGCGCTGAGCAGGGATTCGAACGCCGAGCCGGCGTCCGGCCGCACCGTCATCGGCGGACTGGTATCGACGATGCGTCGGAACTTCGGATCGACCTTGATGATGTGTGCGGCGGCGGCGCTCAACCGGGTCATGCCGGTGGCGCCTCGACCAGGTTGGCGAGCCCTTCGACGACCCGTGCCCCGGGCACGCGCAACAACCCGGCCGGCGCGAGCCTGATCTTCATCGAGCGGCTGCCGGCGCCGATCACCACGGACTCCTGGGTCATGACCCGGCTGTCGATGTACAGCGGCAGCGATTCGGGCAGTCCGAAGGGAGTGACTCCGCCGATCATCATCGCGGTGAGCTCGCGCGTCTGATCCGCGGTGGCGAACGACGCCTTGCGGACTCCGAGCAGGTCGCACACCGCGTGGTTGACGTCCAGCCTGCAGGTGGCGAGCACGACGCATGCGCATGCAACCCCGGCCTCCTTGCGGGCTGCCACCACGATCGTGTTCGCGGACTGCTCCGGCGGCACCCCGTACCTGGCGCAGAAGGCCGCGGTGTCCGCAAACTCGGGATCGCAGGCGAGCGTCTCGTGAGCCACGGCGAGCGCGACGAGCCGGTCGCGCACCCTCGCCTCGATGGCCTCCGGCTCCTCAGCGAGCATCGGGTCCGCGCGCTCGGCACGTAGAGTACGCACCCAGCATGCGCATCACCGCCCCCACCGAGACCGCGCCCGGCGAGACGCGGGTGGCGCTGGTCCCTCGCTCGGCGACGCAGTTGGTGTCCACGGGTGCAACGGTAGCCATTCAGGCGGGCGCGGGGGCGGCGGCGGGCATCACAGACGCCGCGTTCCGCGAGGTGAGTGCGGAGGTGGTCCCCGACCGCAAGACGCTCCTCGCCGATGCCGATATCGTCGTGGTCGTCCGCCGCCCTGACACCGAGTTCGTCGCGCAGATGAAGCGGGGGGCGATCCTCGTCGGCGTCCTCGAACCGGGTGGTGACCCGGCGATGGTGCGTGCGCTCGTCGACGGCGGCATCACCGCGTTCCGCCTCGAGGCGATGCCCCGTATCAGCCGAGCCCAGGACATGGACGTGCTGTCATCGATGGCGACACTGGCCGGATACCACGCGGCGGTGATGGCCGCATTCCGGCTGCCTCGCATCTTCCCGTTGCTGATGACCGCGGCCGGAACCATCACACCGGCGCGCGCGCTCATCCTCGGAGCCGGTGTCGCAGGCCTCCAGGCAATCGCGACCTGCCGGAGGCTCGGGGCGGTGGTGGAGGCCTTTGATGTCCGACCCGCCGTGCGCGACCAGGTCGAGTCCCTGGGCGCCCGCTTCGTCGAGACCGGGGTGG
>Ga0209380_10000846_pt1 | contig 21571 bp, 14 predicted proteins | sample HubBroMetageWFT6_FD_188347 | JGI IMG/M metagenome (GOLD analysis project Ga0209380, IMG submission 188347) | Warmed and freeze-thawed soil microbial communities from the Hubbard Brook experimental Forest, New Hampshire - Hubbard Brook CCASE Soil... | ecosystem: Environmental > Terrestrial >...
GGACGTGAAGCGCGTTGTGACACTTGCGCCGAATCTGACGGAGACGATTTATGCGCTGGGGCTCGAGGAGCGGCTTGCGGGCGATACGGATTATTGTGACACGCCGCCTGCTGCGAAATTGAAACCTCACGTTGGCGGGGCGCAGAATCCGAGTCTCGAAGCGATCGTCGCGCTGCATCCGGATTTGGTGCTGGCGACGACGTCGATCAATCGCATCGAGACGGTTGACGGGCTCGCGAAAGTCGGCGTCGCGGTGTACACGACGGACCCGCAGACGGTGCGCGGAATGCTGGAGTCGACGGCGCGCATTGCGGAGCTGATGGGAGCGGAAGCGCAAGGGGCGGCGCTCGTCGCGAAATTGCAAGCGCGGCTCGATGCGCTCGCGGCTCGGCTGGCGGATGTGCCGCAGGTGCACGCACTGTTTGTGGTGTGGGAGGATCCGCTGATCACGATCGGGCAAAATACTTTTATCGCGGACGCGCTGCGATGGGCGGGAGCAGAGTCAGTGATTTTGTCGCAGCAGAAATGGCCACGCGTGAGTTTTGAGGAAGTGGTACGGCTGCAGCCGGACTACATCGTGTTTGCGAGCAATCATGCGGGATTTGGCGCGGAGGAACTGGGTGCGCTGCGATCGCGCGAGGCTTGGAAGCAATTGCGGGCGGTGGAGTTGGGGCACATCGCGGTGATCAGCGAAGAGATCAACCGGCCCTCGCCGGGATTGGTGGATGCAATTGAGCAACTGGCGCGGGAAGTTCACCCAGAAGCGTTCCTGAAAAAAGAAAATGGAAAAGTGAAAATGGAAAATGGGAGTCCAGTGCGCGTAGGGGCGATCGAGGAGTTTGATACGCGGGCGGGTCTTAGACCCGCCCCTACTGCGAAATTCGATGATGCGTATTTAGGGGCTGCGCTTTGAAGCCGCTGACGCCGCGAAGAATTTTTGGTGTGTGCGGGTTGTTACTGGCGGTGCTTTTCGTTGTGGTGGTGATTTCGCTGCGCATGGGGGCGTATCCAATTTCGATCAGCGAAATCGTGATGACGCTTTTCCGCGGCGTGGCGGGCCAGCGTGAGCAGATCCCTTCGGAATTTTGGCTCGTCGTTTTTGGACTGCGGTTGCCGCGCATTGCGCTGGGGATTTTGGTAGGCGCGGCGCTTTCGACAGCGGGCGCAGGTTTTCAAGCATTGCTGCGAAATCCGCTCGCCGATCCGTACGTGCTCGGCGTTTCGAGCGGAGCGGCGCTGGGCGCGATTGTAAGCCTGGTGATCGCTCCACACGTGCCGGGCTTGATCCAAATCGCGGCATTCGCGGGGGCGGCGGCGACGATCACCGCGGTTTATTTTCTCGGGCGGCGCGGTGGACAGCTAGACAGCCCCACGCTGCTGCTTGCGGGAATTGTTTCGGCGTCGTTCTTGTCGGCCATCATCATGTTCTTGATGACGACACTCAGCGGCCGCGATCTTCGCGGGATGGCGTTCTGGTTGATGGGTGATTTGTCGTCGCCGGCCGCCATCGATTTGCGCTGGCTCTATTTTATTTTGCTCGTGGTGCTCGGGTCGATTTACACCACGTCTTCGGATTTGAATTTGATTCTAACGGGCGAGCAGGAAGCTCGGCACCTGGGCGTGAACGTGAAGCGCGTGAAACTCGTGGTCTATATCGGCGCGTCAGTGCTCACCGGCCTCGCAGTTTCGGTGAGCGGGGCGATCGGTTACGTGGGGCTGCTGGTGCCACACGTGATGCGGATGATGTTCGGAACAGATTACCGGCTGTTGATTCCCGCTTCGGCGCTTGGCGGCGCGATTGCGATCGTGATTGCGGACACGTTGGCGCGCACCGTGGTGGCGCCAACGGAATTGCCGGTCGGCGCGATGACTGCGCTCGCCGGAGCGCCCGTGTTTATTTATCTCATGCGACGGAAAGTTCGATGAGCGCGACAGCGGGAAGCGGAACCTCGAGCGGAGCGCAGACGCAAACGCGCCCATTCGGGACAGATCCGCGCCCGCGATTGAAAGTGGAACAGGTGAGCTACGCGTATTCTGCGACGGATCGATCCGCACCGAAGTTTATTTTGGGCCCGGTCACATTCGAGGCGCAGCAGCGGGAATTGATCGCGATTCTGGGCCCGAATGCGAGTGGCAAATCGACGTTACTCAAACTGCTCGGCGGCGTGATTAAGCCTCTTTCAGGACGCGTCGAGGTGGACGGCGCCGAAGTCGGCGGTCTCGATTTGCGTACGCGTGCGCAGAAAATCGCGCTGGTGCAGCAGGAAAGCGAGTTGCTGTTTCCGCTGCGCGTGTGGGAATACGTGCTGCAGGGACGCTACCCATACGGGCGGCGGTTGCGATTCGAATCCGATGAAGATTGCTTGATGGCCGGCAATGCGCTGGCGCAAGTGGGTGCCGATGCGCTGCGCGACCGATGGATGGAGCAGCTTTCGGGCGGCGAGAAACAGCGCGTGATTCTGGCGCGAGCGCTGTCGCAGCAGCCAGCGCTCCTCCTGCTCGACGAACCGACGCAACATCTCGACATCGGCGGCAAGGTGGAATTGTTGCGGCGGTTGCGAAAACTGTCGGATGAGAATCGCTACACCGTGGTAGTAGTGACGCATGAATTGAATCTCGCCGCGGAGTTTTCGGATCGGATTGTGCTGCTGCAAAAAGGCAAGCCTTTGCGGATCGGGACGCCGGCGCAAGTGTATCAACGCGATTTGCTGGAAGAAGTTTTTGAAGCGCCGCTTGAGGTGGAACTGCGAGTTACGGGGCGGCCGCGAGTGATTTTGAGGGGGAGCCATTAGCGAGCATCGCGGAGGTGGATCTTGGCCTTCGCAAGCGGCGCTGAGTGATATGCGGCGCCGTCAACAATCACGAGAGACTCCGCGCAAGGGAAGACGGTTAAAATCCGTCGCCGCCGCGCGACTGTAAGGCGGAAATTTTCGGCGCGTGCCACTGTTCTGAGTTCTGAATCGCGAGATTCAGGCCGGAGTGGGAAGGCCGCGCCGCTGCTCCGATTGCTTTTGCGACAACGTAAAAGCAATCGAAGCGATTCGCCAAGCCAGGAGACCTGCGGAGCCTCAATCCGGAAGCGAATGCCTGATCAGTGTCGAGCCAGGCATGCGCGTCCGGACAACCTTCAACTCCCGCGCGAGAGGGAGAGGAGGAAAAATGAGACTGGCGCGTTTTTTGGCCATTGCAGTTGGAAGTTTTCTAGGGGTCCTTTTCGCAGTTCCCACACACACGCAAGCTCAATCAAACTCCGCCCGCAATGCAACAATTACAGGAACGCTAACTGACCCCAGTGACGCGGCCGTGTCTGCTGCGCAAGTAATTGCGGAGCCCACGGATTCCGCGACTCCGGCAGCACAAGTCACCACACAGAGCGGCCCTGATGGAAAATTCGTCCTGAGGCTTGCTCCAGGACGCTATCGGGTGACGATCAACAATCGGTCGTTCGAACGCCAACAGCGAGAGTTCACGCTGACGGCCGGCAGCACGGAAACCTGGGACGTTCACCTTGCGCTAAGGCAGGAATCGGCCACCGTCATCGTGTCTGCAACCACGATACCGATCGAAGCCGACAAATCGCCCTTTCCGGTGGCAGTGATATCGCACGAAGACATCCGCGATCGGCAGGAATTGTGGCTGGCGCCGATTTTGATGACGTCTGGTGGATTCAACGTGTCGCAAGAAGGCGCATACGGCGGAATCACCACGATGTTTCTTGGCGGCGGAAATTCGAACTTCACGAAAGTGCTGATCGACGGGGCACCCGCAAACCAGCCCGGCGGCGACATCGATCTCGAAGGTTTCGATCTCGGCAATCTGGACAAAATCGAAGTGGTGCACGGCGCGTCGAGCGCGCTGTATGGATCGGATGCGATGACCGGAACAGTGGAGCTTTTTACGCATCGCGGGACGACCACAATTCCGATCATAAGCGTGTTTGCCGATGGCGGCACATTTGGCACCGCAAACGGCGGCGGAAGCCTGAGCGGCGTCCTCGGAAAATTCGACTACTCGGCGGCGGCTTCCTACTTTTCAACGGGCGGCCAGGGAGCGAACGATTATTTTCGCAACACCGCGCTTTCAGGAGCCTTCGGATACAAATTCGGCGAGAACAATCAGATTCACGCGTCACTGCGAAATGATTCGAACGATGGCGGATCGCCCGGGCAAACGTTCGCGCCGACGCCAACCAACCATATCAATCAGCACAATTTCTTTGCGAGCCTCATCTGGGAATTCGCGCACGGGCCACATTGGAAATATCGCCTGATGGGAACCGACGCGTATATTCGCCAGACAATTCTCGATACGGACTTTTTTTTCACCTCTCTCAATCAATTTTATCGGACGGGATTGGACGCACAGGCGAGCTACGTGGCAGCGCGCGGAGGCGTGACGCTGGGCTACGCATACGAAGTGGAAAATGGCGAGCCGGGCGGCCCGCCGCATGTCCGGCGGAATAATCAAGCGGGCTACATCGAGGGGCGATATCAATTCTGGCGACGCCTGCTGGTGACCGCGGGCGGGCGCGCGGAAGACAATGCAAGTTTTGGAACAAAAGTGGTGCCGCGCACCGGAGTATCGTATGCCGCGCGATACGGTCACGATTTTTGGGGCTCGACGCGGCTCCGCGCGTCCTATGGACTGGGAATCAAGGAGCCGACTTTCGTTCAGTCGTTCGAGCAGGATCCCTGCTTTCCTGGCAATCCGGACTTGCGTCCGGAGCGTAGTACAACCGTGGATGCGGGGATCGAACAGATGCTCGCATCGGACCGGCTGAAAATTTCTGTAACGTATTTTCACAACGACTTCCACGATATCGTGAGCTTGAGCGAAGATTTGACGCCGACGCCCACCTGCCCCTTCGGTACCGGGATATTTTTCAATACAGACAAGGCGAGGGCGTACGGTGCGATCTCCGCATTTGAAGCCAAGGTGACGAACTGGCTTCGCGTCGTGGGGAACTACACGTATGACAATTCGCGTGTGCTGGTCTCGCCCAATGCCACCGACCCGACACTGGAACCTGGGAACCGGCTGTTTCACCGGCCGCTGCATTCGGCAAACCTCACGATGAATGCAATGTGGCGACAGATGAACTGGATGGTGGCGGGAACCTATGTGGGTCGCGCGACGGATAGCGATTTCACAGGGCTGGGGATTACGAGCGATCCTGCCTGGGTGCGATGGGACACGGCCGCGATCTTGCCGGTGCACTATGGATTTTCGGTGACGGCGCGCGTCGAAAATCTTTTCGATCGAAAATACCAGACGGCCGTGGGCTTTCCAGCGCTGGGACGCAATTTCCGGCTGGGAATGAAATATGTGTGGGGCGGCGGTTAGGCGCAGCCGGTGCGGAGCGGCTGGCCTTACAAAATTGTTAGCGGCCAATTTGTCCGGACGGATAAAAGCGACGCGGTTCGAATGCTATAATTAGAAGCTCGTCATCCGTTCTTATGGCACGAATCGCTCAAGAGATGCGTGTTTCGCCCGAAGTGATGGACCGCTACGAGCCGGTCATCGGGCTCGAGGTGCACGCACAGCTCAAGACAAAGACGAAGGCGTTCTGCGGGTGCTCGACGCGTTTTGGAGACGCGCCGAATAAGAACACGTGTCCTGTGTGCCTGGGTTTGCCGGGCGCGCTGCCGGTGTTGAATCGCAAGGCGGTGGAGCTGGCGGTGCGGGCGTCGCTTGCGCTGCAGGCGCGGATTCATGAGCGGTCGCGGTTCGCGCGGAAGAATTATTTTTATCCGGATTTGCCAAAGGGCTACCAGATTTCGATGTACGAGCTGCCGCTGGCCACCGGCGGCGCGCTGGAGATCGAGATTGAGGGCCGGGCAAAGAAAATCGGGATTACGCGCCTGCACATGGAAGAGGATGCGGCGAAGAATTTGCACGAGGGGTTCCCGGATTCGGACAAGTGGAGCTATATCGATTTCAACAGGGGCGGAGTGCCGCTGGTAGAAATTGTGTCGGAGCCTGATATTCGGACGCCCGCTGAAGCGTATCAATACTTGAACACGTTGAAGCAGGTGCTGGAGTACACGGACGTGAGCGATTGCAACATGGAAGAGGGCTCGCTGCGGTGCGATGCGAACGTGAGCGTGCGTCCGAGGGGCGATGCGAAATTCGGGACGAAGGTGGAAGTGAAGAATTTGAATTCGTTCCGGTATTTGTCGCATGCGCTGGAATTTGAGATCGAGCGGCAAATCGGACTGCTGGAATCGGGCGGCAGCGTTACGCAGGAGACGCGGCTGTGGAATGTGGCGGGGGGGCGGACGGAGTCGATGCGGTCGAAGGAATTTGCGCACGACTACAGATATTTTCCCGATCCGGATTTGCTGCCGGTTATGGTGATGGAGCCGCTCGTGGAAGAGGTGCGCCGCGGAATGCCGGAATTGCCGGCGGCCAAAGTGGCACGATTTGTTGGGACGTACGGAATCGCTGCATATGACGCTGGCGTACTGACCGCAGAAAGCGCGCTTGCGGATTATTTTGAAGCAGTGGTGAGAGCCGGTGCGGGAGCCAAGATTGCATCCGGTTGGATTTCAGTGGAGTTGCTGCGGCGATTGAAGGATGCTGGGAAAGACATTGGCGATTGTCCGGTGAAACCGGCGGCGCTCGCCGGACTTCTTAAGAAGGTGGAGAGCGGCGAGATTACGGCGGCGAGCGGAAAGAAAGTGTTTGAGAAGATGTTTGAAACGGGAAAGAGCGCGGAGGAAATTATCGCCTCGGAAGGTTTGGCGCAAATTTCGGACGCGGGATCAATCGAAACTGTGGCACGGCAAGTGGTGACGAAGAGCCCGGAGAATGTGGCGAAATACAAATCCGGCAATGAGGGCGTGTTCAAGTTTTTTGTGGGGCAGGTGATGAAAGAGACGCGCGGACAGGCCAATCCGCAAATCGTAAATGAAATTCTAAAACGCGTGCTCGCGGAAGCGTAGGGGTGTGATGGCGACGAAAGCGGAAACATCGAAAGTGCTGAAAGAGGGCGACAAGGCGCCGGCGTTCCGGGTGACGGCAGACGACGGCGAAAAAGTGTCGCTCGGGGAATATCGCGGCAAGCACGTGATTCTGTTTTTCTATCCCAAAGCGAATACTCCCGGTTGAATCAACGAAGCGTCCGAGTTTCGTGACGCCATCAAGAAGTTCGAAGCGGAAAATACGGCGATCCTGGGCTGCAGCGCGGATTCCGTGGAAGCGCAGACGAAATTCAAAGTGAAGCACAAATTGAATTTTCCTCTGCTGGCGGACACGGAATTTGAGGTGATTGAAGCGTTTGGCGCGCGAAGGATGAAGAGCTTTCTGGGAAAATCATTTCTCGGGATCGTGCGGATGACGTATTGGGTTGATCCGGACGGGCTGATTCGGAAAATTTGGGACAATGTGACGCCGAAGGGGCACGCGGCTGAGGTGTTGGCAGCGATTCGCGGGGAAGGGGAATAGGATCGTTTCACGGAAATAAAATTCGGAAACTTCAGGGGCTAAAGCCCCTTCCATTTGGTTTCGTTTAGTCGCCCCTGAAGGGGCGACCCACAAGTCTCGCGCGCTCCACCACGATCAGATAGTTTAAATTGTGACTCGGAAAGTTTCGGCGTCTGGCTCGATTAGGGCGTTGTCGATCAGGCGGGTCTTTCCCACGTTCGCTGCGATTAGGACAAGGCAGCGCTTGCGCAGCACGGTAACGGGTTCGAGAGATTCTGCGTCTACAATTTCCACGTAGTCGGTTTTCACTGCTGGTTCTGAATCCAACACACGGCGAGCGGCGGCGATCAGGTGGGCAGCGCCGCGTTGTCCCACATTGATTTCGGCTTTCAAGGTTTCGAGCGAACGATTCAGCGCAGTGGCGGCGCGGCGATCGTCGAGGCTCAAGTAGGCGTTGCGCGAGGAGAGCGCGAGGCCGTCCGGTTCGCGCACGATGGGGCTGACTACGATCTCGGTGTCGAGGTTCAGGTCGGCGGCCATTTGCTGGATGACGCGGCATTGCTGGGCGTCTTTGCGGCCGAAGTAGGCGAAGCGGGGCTGCACGATTTCGAAAAGCTTCAGAACTACCGTGGCGACGCCCTGAAAATGTCCGGGGCGCGAGCGTCCTTCGAGTCGATTGCTGAGGCCCTCGACATTCACCAGCGTGCGAAAGCCCTGCGGATAGATTCCTTCCGCGGGCGGAGCGAATAAATAATCGACGCCGAGATTTTCGAGCAAGGCTCGATCGGATTCGAGCGTTCGCGGATATTTCTGGAAATCCTCGGTGGGGCCGAACTGTTTCGGATTCACGAAAATCGAGACCACGACGGGGGCGCATTGCGCCTTCGCGGCTTGAATGAGAGACGCGTGGCCTTTGTGCAACGCGCCCATCGTGGGGACGAAGCCGAGGACGCGGTCTTCGTGACGCGCGGCACGGCCGATCTGCTTCATCCAAGAGACTGTGCGGACGATTTCCATTAGAACTTTTCGTTTGAGGAGACGCGACTCGGAGCTGCGAATGGCATCAGGCGGAGGCCTTTGCGGCGCGTTCGCGATAAAAGAAAATTAGATCGGAGGAATTTGGTGTTGCGCCGAGTTGGCGAAGCATTGTGGCGACCTGGCCGCGGTGGTACGTGCCATGGTTCACGAGGTGCTGCAGCATTTGCCAGAGCGGAGCTGCCTGAGGAACGCCTTTGGTGGTTTTATGTTCGATCACTCGGGCGATGTCTTCTTCTTTTAGCGCATCGATGTAGCCAATGAGGCTCGTTTCGACTTCCTGCCAGCGGTGACGGAGAGAGTTGAGAGTTGGAAAATCGGAGGCGGGGCGGATCGAACCCGCGGAGCGGCCATGCCAGCGCTCGAGCCAGAGCCATTCGACTTCGCAGATGTGCGAGAGGGTGTCGCGGACCGAGCGGAAACTGGAGCCGATGTCGCGGGTGAATTGTTCGTCGGATAAGGTGGAACAAGCGTCAAGCGCGCGGCGATTGGCCCAGGAATTGTATTCGTAGAGAAGGCAGAAATCTTCGAGGTTCATTCGAGGCTCCTGATTCTTGGTAGGGCAGGGTTCAGCTTGTCACAGATTGAATTTCCGGCGCAAGAAGGGCAATCCGTAAAAACGGGAACCCTGCCGGTCTGAAGACCGGCGCTACAAAAGGCAAACCAGCGCCCAATAGCACGGGCACCTGACCTAGCACAGCTTCGATCAGGTGCGTTGGCGGGCCAGCAGTTGCTGGCGCAGCTCGGCCGGGGAGTGGTAGGACTCGGCGTCCGAAGGGAAGCTGCCGTTTTGCACGTCGTTGCAGAACTCCGTGGCAGCGCGCGTGATTTCAGCTGAAAGATTCGCGTACTGGCGCGCGAATTTTGGCTTGTGGCCCATCGTGAGGCCCACGAGATCGTGGAACACGAGAACCTGGCCGTCGCAATCGGGGCCTGCGCCGATGCCGAGAGTGGGAATACGAAGCTGGCGCGTGATTTCGGCGGCGAGATCGCGCGGAACGGATTCGAGAACGACTGAAAATGCGCCGGCTGCTTCGACGGCGTGGGCATCGCGTTCGAGCTGCTTGGCTGCGTCGGGTGTTTTGCCCTGCACGTGAAAGCCGCCGAGCGCGTTGATGGATTGCGGCGTGAGGCCGACATGACCCATCACCGGAATTTCGGCTTCGACCAGTCGCGAAATTAATTCGAGGCGGCGTTCACCGCCTTCGATTTTCACGGCTTCTGCGCCGGCCTCTTTCACCAGACGAATGGCATTTTGAACGGACTCGTTGATCGAAACGTGGAAGCTGCCAAACGGCATATCGGCGACGAGCAGCGCGCGTTTCGTGCCGCGGCGGACGGCGCGTGTGTGATGAAGAATTTCATCAAGCGTGACGGGCAGCGTGCTCTCGTAGCCAAGAGTGACCATCCCCAGCGAATCCCCGACGAGCAGCATGTCTACTCCAGCCTCGTCGAGCAGACGCGCAGTGGGATAGTCGTAGGCCGTGAGAAATGTAATCTTTTTTGTTGCGGGGGAGCCGGGAAATACCTTGCGAGAGAGAATGTCAGGCACGGTGACTTTACCGTTGCCCGCACGCGGTGCAACACTCATTTTCGCCTCCGGTGCCGCTCCCAGGCGTCGGGATGCAGCCCACTAGCTGATTGGATGCTATCAGAAGGGAGCGAGTTTGGGCAAAGATTTCGAAACGAGCATTCAGAGCTGCTCCCGGCAAGCCGGGTCGTGACAAACGCGGTGGCAAGCTACCGCACTCCATACGTGCTCGCGAAAACGGCGATTTGTAACGATTAGGAATTTGCTAGAGGCTTTATTTTTAGCAACTTACGTGGAATCTTAATCTACTGTGTAACGATTAGAAAAATGGCTCTCTGGCTTCTAATCGATACAATTGGCCTGCCCTACCCGACCATTGGGTTGGCCACGCTGGTACGCGATGGAAGAGGCGCCGTAGGCTGCCTTTTCAGGCTTGAGTGACCGGGGCCGGCATTTGTGGTTCGACACCTCGCCAGCCTACGGGGCGGCCTCTGACGGCTTCTCTAAGTGCGCGGAAGAGAACGACATACATCATCTGGCGGTAGTAGAAGCGCTGAAGAATCAGCGGGGCGAGAAGCGACCAATCCTCGTTCTTCTCAAGGGCAAAGGCGACCACGCACGTGAGCAGATCGATCATCATGAAGATTGCGAAGAAGATCAGCGAGCGTTCCACGTCCTGTGACGTCCAGAGCTGAGGCAATCGCGCGATACGAAGTTGCGCCAAGCCCCAGAGAGCGATCGAGAGTAAAAACAAAAGATCGATTACCGGCGAGACCAGAGGCAGCAAGATCTGGAATAGAAAAATATTGGGGATCGCGACCCAGCCGAGAGTTCCGTAGCGGGGCTTGCCGACGGCGTCGCGGTGCTTCCAGACGGCTTGCAGAGTGCCGAAGGTCCAGCGGAAGCGCTGGCGAATCAGGGCTTCGACGGTCTCTGGAACTTCGGTGCGGCCGATGGCGTCTTCGTCATAAAGAATCTTCCAGCCTTCGCGACGGATCGTGAGGGTGAGGTCAGTATCTTCCGCAACCGTGTCGCCTGAAAATCCTCCGTGACTTTTCAGGACGTCGGCGCGCCACGCGCCGGCGGCGCCGGGCACCACCGGAATGCAATTCAATAGATCGAAAGCGCGCTTTTCCAGATTCTGGCTGGTGATGTATTCGAGGGCCTGCCAGCGAGTGAGCCAGCGATTGCGATTCATTACCTTCACATTACCGGCGACGGCGCCGACGTTGGGATCAGCGAAATGCCGGGCCAGAAGCGGAATGGCATCGGGATCCACAATCGTATCGGCGTCGATGGAAACCACGATTTCGCCGGTTTCTTCGGCAAGAGCGTGATTTAGAGCCGCGGGCTTGCCGCGATTGGGCTGCAGAAGGAGACGGACGCGCGGGTCGCGGCCAAAATTTTGGCGCACCAATTCAGCGGTGTGATCGGCGGAACCATCGTCAATCACAAGAACTTCGAGCTTTGGATAATTGGAGGCGAGAACAGATCGTATGGTATCGAGAATCGCCGCCTCTTCGTTGTAGGCGGGGATCAGAACGGAAACAGTGGGCTGATAACCCGGGTGGTCCGGCGGAGAGGGCCGGAGTTTTTCAGCCAAGGCAAGCAAACCAATCACGAGGGCGCGGCCACTGACGAGCAAGATTCCGGCGATAAAAATGAAACCGATGGCGCTGCGAAAGAGGCGGAACACGTCAAAAATGAAAGCATCGGCGCGTGCGAGCAGCCATTCCTCGTGGCTGAGCGGCATCATTACCTGCGCCCGTGTCTGATTCAAAAGACTGGGCACGGTAACGAATTCGAAGCCTTTCGCGCGAAGTCCATCGATCACGCGTGGCAGGGCCTCAACGGTGTGGCTGCGGTCGCCGCCGCCGTCATGCATCAAGACGATATTGCCCTTTCCGGCCGAGGCATCAGCGATCACGCGCTGGACAATGGTGTCCGCGGGCGGCGGAAGGCCTCCGTTGGGCTCACCCCAATCGTGCGGATCGATACGGGCGCCAACGATGATGTAGCCCATCGCCTGGGGAATCGGGAGCATCTGGACTTCGCTAGCCGTTTCCGGCTGGTGGTCGATTCCGTAAGGAGGGCGGAAGAGCAATGTCTTCACGCCCAAGCTGCTTTCAAGAAGCAACTCGGTAAGATTCAATTCGATCTGCAGCTGAGATTTTGTGATGGATTCGAAATCGGGATGCGTGAATGTGTGGTTACCCACTTCGTTGCCGAGCGCAAACTCACGCTTCACGAGGTCGGTTTCGAGGTTTGCCGATTCTCCAATCACGAAAAAACATGCGGGAACATTCTTCTGTTTCAGGATATTGAGAATTTGCGGCGTCCACTGGGGATCAGGGCCGTCGTCGAAGGTTAGCGCGATTTTCTTCGGCATATCGCCCATCTGCTGGATTCGCCAGGTGAGTGGATAACTCGTGAAGTTTTCATCGTCGAACAGGTCTGTATCGGCGTCGTAGTCAAAAGTCCGATGCCCGCTTTGCGGTGTGGCGGTGATGCGCCAGATATCGCCGTCACCTTCCAGGATCAAATCGTATCCTGGCGGCACGTCCTCAAGTTTCTTGCGAATCGCATCGTCCGGGCGAGTGGCGTCCCAGATAGTCCAGAGCGACGGGTCTTCCATACCCAGGCGCCACAGGGCCGTGCCTTGAACATGGGCGCGCTCGGCGGCTCGGAGTTGGTTGTAGGCGGTGATGCCATCGAGCATCCAGACGTTGTGGACGAGGTCGTGTTCGTCCTCGTAGGAAAAGTGCGGGCTCATGGAATCGGAATCGAATTCAATGTCCGTTTGCGATTCGACCGCGGTGTTTGCCCCCTCCTGGAACGTGACGGCCGTGGCCACGGGATGGGGGTTGGTCTTCGTTTTCGCCGGCCAGTCGTAGCCGTAATTGGCGATACCCATGACGATCTTTTCCGGCGGGACGAGCTTCAGGATGTTGTTGATGTTGCGAACGAACCAGTCCTGCGAAACCACCGGGCCGGGAGGCGATGCAGGCCAATGAAAGTCGTAATTCATCAAGATAATCGCATCAGCCTGGGAGCCAAAATATTTGTAGTCGTAGGTCCAATCCGCGGCGGGAAGAGCCACCATCAATTTCAGGTTGGCTGGGTGCAAAGCCCCGGCGAGCTCATGGATGAAAGCCTGGAAGTTTTCCTGGCTTTCCTTGGGAACTTCTTCGAAATCGACGACAAGCCCGGGTTCATGGTCAGAATTTGCGAATGCAACGAGCGCTTTCACAAGCTTTTCTCGTGCTGCCGGGTGGGACAGCATTTGCGCCATTTCGTCGATCTTCCAGTCCTTGCCGTCGTAGTTGTTGACCATTGACATGATGGGGAGTTCGACGCCCTTGGCTTTGATCGACTGAAGCCAATTCAGGAGCTTGGGATCCTGGTCAAGATCGAGGTGGCCATCCGGCGACACTGCGTGGAGAGCTTCGGGGAGCAAGAGGTCGAGGTCGTGATAATGAGATTGCAGCGAGGCGAGACTGTTGGAATCCCAGCTGACGTAGAATGCGGCGCGCAGCGGATCATAATTCTGAGGAATTTTGCCGAGTTGTGAGACTTTGTGCTTTCTGCCGGGGCGGACGGACTTCGGCTTCAGGCGGCCGCGAATGGCGTGGAGAGTGCCGTGGGTATCGGCGCGAAGAATATCCGGCAAATCGGGGTTGCGAATCAGATTGACGACGAAAATGACGAGAACGATGGTGAAAAATCCGCCCGCCAGCTCGAGAACGCGGCGAGTGCGGCGCCAGCGACGGCGCTGCTCGTCGTAGAAAATGGGCTTGCGTTCAGGCATTCGGGCAATCCAAGCTAGCCGTCCGCTGGCGGCGTGTCAAATCGCGTGTCAATAACAACGTGTCGATGACTCCAACAACTAAGATGCGCACCCACATCGCTTTTGCCGCACTGACGGGGCTGATGCTGAGGATTTATTTCGTACTGAAATTTCCCGTAACGCAATCAGGCGATGCACCATTCTACATCGAGCTGGCCTGGAATTGGCTGAAGAACGGAGTGTACGGGTTCCCGGTGAACGGGCAGCTGACGCCGGTGGATATGCGCGTTCCGGGATACCCGGCGTTTCTGGCGGCAATTTTCGCGTTTGCGGGGAAATCGCCGCAGGCCGTGATGCTGGCTCAGTGTGTGGTGGACGTGGCGGCGTGCTTCTTGATTGCATTGATTGCCGAGCGGCTGGCGGCGCTGGAATCGAGACGGCGAGCGTTTATCGCGGGGCTGTGGCTGGCGGTGCTATGCCCGTTTACGGCGAACTATCCGGCGGTGGTGCTGACTGAGACGCTCGTCACTTTTCTAACGGCACTTGCGATTCTGGTACTGCTGGAGACGGACCTTGGGCGACGGGCAATAACCGGTGCAGCGGCGGGGTTGGTTGGAAATGAATTTTTTGCGAATCCGTGGCTGCTAGCCGGAATGGTGGTGGGATTCGGGACGCTCGTGCGGCCGGAAACGCCGCTGCTCTTGATTTCGGGGGGACTTGTATTGTGCGCGAGATGGTGGCGGCCGCGCGACTGGGCGAAGCTCGCGCGAGCAGGAATGCTGCTGGGGTTGGGCGTGCTACTGCCGCTCTTGCCGTGGGCTGCGAGAAATTGGCGGGTGCTGCACAAAGTGCAATTTCTCGCGCCGCGCTATAGCGAATTGCCGGGAGAGTATACGCCGCTGGGCTTGACCGATTGGACGAGCACGTGGATGTGGCGCTTTCGCGACGTGTACCGGGTGACGTGGAAGGTGAATGACGAACCGATCTCGGCTGACGACCTTCCAGCCGGCGCATTCGATTCGTCCGACGAGCGCGCGCGCGTGGGAAGTTTGTTCAAAAAATATAATGAAAGCACGACCATGGGACCGGAGGTCGACAGCCAATTTCGCGAGATTGCACGGGAACGGACTGGACGGCATCCTTTGCGGACATATCTTGAGATTCCATTCTTGCGGACACTGGTGATCTGGTTTACGCCGCGCGTCGAGCTATTGCCGGTTTCAGCGCAGGTGTGGCCATTGCGAGATGAATGGGAGAAGGACCGGGCAGACTTACTGGCGACTCTCGCGCTGGTGGCAACGAATGCGTTGTATCTGGTACTGGCGCTCTGGGGAGCATGGCTGGCGCGGGACCGGCCTGGGTGGGCGCTGCTCGTTGTGTTTATTCTGGTGCGGACGATTTTCTTTTCGATATATGTGGAGGCGCCTGAGCCGCGCTACGTGCTGGAATGTTTCCCGGCGATTATCGCCTTTGCGGCGCAGCCATTCGTGCTGGTGCGGGAGAATCAGCTTTCTTCGACCGGCTCCGGATGAATCGTGAGACGGAAGATTTGTGGAAAGCGTTCTTTCACACGATCTTCGAGCGCGGCTGTAATGTCGTGGACCTCCGTGATGGGAAGGCCGCCGTCCATCGCGCAATGGCACGAAACCAGGATTTTGTGATCGACACTGCGGACGTGAACTTCGTGGCAATTAAGCAGTTCGTGGTATTCCGATTGAAGTGAATTGAGGAAATCCTGAACTGAGCGGGAGAGGCCTTTCATCTCTTCGGCGCCTGCGATTCGCGCGCCAAGCGGCTCGATGTGAATATTTATCAGGGCGCGAGGATCGGTGGCGCGGCGGATGTCTTCTTCGAGTTCTGTGGCGCTGCGATGCGCTTCGCGCAGGCTGGAGCCTTCGTTCACTTCAAGATGCAATTCGATAAAAAGGCGACCCTCGAACTGATGCGCTGAGAGCTCGTGGACGGCGAGGCCTCGGCGCTGCGCGACGGCGCGAATTGTTTCGAACAGGTCTTCATCGCTGCGAGCACGGGGCTCGACGTGAACGACTACGTCCGCATCCGGCACGATTTTCTCGATGTGCTGCTCGACGGCATCACTCGCGATGTGAGCCTGTTCGAGGCTGGCGGTGCGGGGGACGCTCATCGTGACGTCAACGAAATAGCGCTGGCCGGAGCGGCGGACGCGGACTCGCTCGCTGCGCAGGACGCCTTCCGTGTTTGCAACTGCTGCGGTGATTTGCTGCTGCAGGCCGCTGGGAGCAACGTCGAGCAATGCGTCGACCGTCTTTTTGCCGAGGCGCGAGCCGATCCAGATGATGACACCGGCGACGGCCAGAGCGGCGACGGCATCGAGCGTGCCGAGCCATGGTATGTCGTACTTCAGGCCAATCCAAGCGCCAGTGATGCCGAGAATGACGACAAAGGTGCTCCAGACGTCGGTGGAGAAATGGAGCGCGTCGGCTTCGAGGGCTTCGCTGGGATATTGGCGCGCGACGCGAGCGAGCCTGTGGGAACGGACGAGATCGACCATCATGCAGATGCCGAGGATGATGATGGCGAGCAGGCTGGGGCGGATGTGTGTTGAATGGAAGAGGAGGCGGTGGATCGCTTCCCAGATAATGTAGACCGCGGTGAGAATTAGCAGCGCGGTTTCGACGAAGGCTGAGAAACTTTCCACTTTTCCATGGCCGTAGAGGTGGTCTGCGTCGGCAGGCTTGTCTGCGACGCGAACGGAGAGGAAGGTGATCACGGCGGCGATGAGGTCGAGTATGGAGTGCAGCGCTTCGGATAAAATTCCGAGGCTGCCGGTGATCACGGCGAGGAAAATTTTTAAGGCTACGAGCACGAATGCGGAGCCGACGGAGGCGAGAGCGGCGAGACGCTTTTCGTGAGTTGCTTGTTTGAGAGGTTCGGTCATTCGGAGTGGGTCAGGCGATGCTATGGATTAACGCCGGGCGATTATACGCTGGCGACGCTGGAGAAACAGCGTTGGGGTGAGCGTGGCACGTAGAGGATTATTTCAGCGCCGGGGCAGGGACGAGGGGGAGCCGACGGGGTTCGCCGTGGAATCCGCGGACTTCGACTTCTTCGAGAAGCAGAGACGGGGCGACGATTGAACTGGGGATTCCACCCTGGACTCCGCCAAACGAGCCAAGAGCGGTGCCGGCGAAACCTGCTGCGGGATTCTGCATGTAATCGAAAACGGCGAGATCATCGCCAATGGCCAGCATGTTGCGGAGCGAGCGCAGCGTGAGGCCTTCGATGTGCCCGCCGCGCACTAATTCCTCGCGTCCGTCTGCGACGTAGACGCGGTAGTAGAGGAGAGGGATGCGTTCGCCGCTGGCGACGCCTCCGGCGATCGAGCCGAGAAAATCGGAGAAATCCTGCTGGCCGAGAGATGAAAGCGCGGGATTATCCATACGTTTTACTTCGACGCACCATTCGTGGCCGTCCTGGCGGCAGGCGTCGATGAATTTTTTGCGCAGGTCGGCTGCGTTTGATGCGTCTGAGGACTGGAACATAAGATTGCTGGCGAGCGGCTTGGTGTCCGAAAGCATGGCCGAGCGCGCGTGACCGTTGGAGGCCTGAAATTCGGGTCCTGGCCGGCGCGACATCAGGAGATTTTTTAGGACGCCATTTTGCACGAGTTCGACGCGCTGGCCTTTCACGCCTTCATCGTCAATGTCGTAGTGACCAAGCAGCGGATGAGTCTGGTAATCAGCTATCGTGGGATCGTCCACGAGCGACACGGTTGAGGGGAGGACACGCGTGCCTACGCGGCCGGTCCATTCGCTGCGGCCGCCCATGCGATCCATGATTTGGTCGAAGGCCGACATCATGGAGAGTGGAGGGCGCGCGCCGGAAAGGGACGCTGCCATTAATTGTGCTAGCACGGAACCTGTGGCGGAGGCGTCGAACAGAACGGGGCCGGTGTAATCGGGAACCAGCGGGGCCGAGCGGAGCTGCATCAATTCCGAGCCGGCCTGCGTGAGGCCCTTGGAAATTGTGGCGGGATCCGGGATGTCGCCGGGCTTGGCAACATAGATCGCGTAAAAATTGTGAAGCGGCATGCCGTCGTCGGCTTGCGTGTCAAAGGCCGCTTCGACGGCTGCCAGATTTTTCGAGGTGCGAAGCTCGGTGCCTTCGCTATTCATCAGATAGTACGTGGTGTAGACGAAATAGTAGTTCACGCGCGTGCCGTAGAGCTGCGGGAAGGTCTTTAGTGCCAGCGAGGCTGCGCGGGCTTCATCTTCCCACTTGCGCGAGGTCCAGTCCGGCAATTCGCGGGGATCGATCTTGACGAGCGCGCGCTCCTGCGAAAAGTCGTCGATTTCAGGAGGCTTCGTCAGACTGCGGAGGAATGCCTGCTTGAGCGACAATTGCGTCGCCGCTTCCTTGTAAGCTTGATCGGTGGCGAGCCACAAATCCTGGCGCAATGAGCTGTAGTCGTGGTCGATTCCCACTTCGCCGGTGGAACCGAGGAAGCCTTGAAAGCCGTCTTCGCTGACGAAATTGGAGCTGTCGAGGTGGTAGTCGCCGATGCGGGCGTCAACACTCATGAAACGATTTCGGGTTGTTGTGGAAGAGACAAGGCTGCCGAACGATGCCGTGACGGCGCGGACGTCTACGTCGAGGAGTCTGTATTCGAGGTAAAACGGTTTTTCGACGCCGGGCAACTGCAGGCGCGCGCGATTCCTCTCCATCTCATCGTGCATGGCGCGAAGCGTCTGGTCGTTGTCGGCGGCTTGTTGGCCAGCGTGCGGTTGCAGAGTGATCACGGCCGGTACGCCAGCGGGTGTCGATTTCTTATGGGCGGCAAAGGACGGCAATGAGAACGCGAGCGCCCAGAACGAGATTATCGTCGCGATTTTTCTCACTGTTTTTGTCCCTGAGATTCAGGATCGTGCGTAGGCGGCGGCAGGATCGGCGGGCGGTCCGTGGATGTTTGCTTCTTCTGTACTTCCATCTCGGAAATAAGAATCGCAGGCGCTACCGCAGAAACGGGTACCGATCCGGATTCGGCGCCGCAGTAACCGTTGAAAATTTCCGGCTTGTCACCGGTTGCGACGATCTTGGTGAGTGAGACGAGCGGCGTGCCAACGATGTCCACGCCGCGAACGAGTTCATCGGGGCGGCCATCTGGAAACACTTTATAAACCACCAAGGGAAGAACTTGGAACGCCTGTGGCTGGCCGCGACCGGTAAACGTAAATCCGCCGGCGATGTCGTCGATCAGCAGGCCGAACGGCTTCCCCTGCGCTTTCACCAGCTCGATAAGCTTTGCGCGAAGCTGTTCGTTCGTCACAGCATTCGTGCTGGATACAATCAAATTGCCCTGGCGCGCAACGGGAACGAATCCCAGTTGGCGCCGTCCGTGGCCGTTCGAATGCGGGATATCTACGAGCGGCGAGCGGGACATGAGAAAAGTCTTGAGCACTCCGTGATCGACGAGCTGAACGCTCTCGGCCTTCACGCCTTCGTCGTCGTATAAATAATTTCCGAGCAGCATTTGGCCGCCGAAAACCGACTCGGTGGGATCGTCCTTGATGGAGAGAAAAGCCGGCAGAATCTGTTCGCCGATTTTGCTGGTGAACGTCTGGCCTTCGTTGATGTCCTTCTGGCGGAATCCTTCGGAGCGATGCCCGAAAACCTCATGAAAGAAAACTGCGGCTGCGCGGCCGGTGAGCAATGCGGGGCCTGCGTAGGGATCCACGAGCGGCGCTTTATCGAGCGCTTCGGTTTCCTGGATCATCGTCTGAATGTGCTCGAGCACAGTTTTGTCGTCGGGAGCATCTTTCGGAGCGAGCCAGTCGAAATTGTTGTAGCGGTTGATGTCCATCCCGTCTGGCGCTTTGCTTTGAACGTAAAGTTCGAGGCGGTAGTGAATCTGACCGAAGGCAATCTTCGATCCTTCGCTGGTCACTTCGTATTGATTCGCGGCGAGGGCGGTGAAGGTGACGATGGAATTGAGGACGGCTGGCGATTGGCTAAATGCCGTCGTATATTTTCGGACCCGAGCTTCCCACGGCGCGCGATCCACTCGCATCTCGACGTGCGGCCCGGTGTAGGTGCGCGGAGCTTCTGCAGAAAAATCGGGCGCGGCGCCTTCAGCCGTTTGCACCTGCACCTGCTGGCTCGTTTTCACTTTGATCAGCGCCTGCGACGCGGCGCGGTATTGCTTGTCGGTTTCGCGCCAGATCTCGCGTGAGAGAACGGGCAAATCGTCTGCAAGAATCGTGGCGGTTCCGGGACTCGTCCAACTAGGCTGGCGGTCACCGAGCTTGTGCGTATTGTCCTGCTTGATGCTGCCGACGCGGGTCTGCACTTCGAGCCATCGGGCGTGATTCTCGGTGCTCGAGAGCAGTGCGCCATTCGAGCCGGAGACTTCAGCATATTCGCGGTCGGCGATCGTATAGCTAATGAAGTAAACCGGCGGGTCGGCTTTTGAATAGCCCGCCATGGAGCGATCGAGCTCCGATTGCATGGTGGCGAGAATGGCAGGCGCCTCTGTGGGTTCGCTAACCTTCGAATGCTGGTCCTTGGTACGACCTTCAGCACCGTCTTTGGCAAAGGCCGCGAGGGCCGCCAGCAGGACCGCGAGTGCTGCAATCAAACTTCTATGCGTCAGTGTGGGTTTCATCGTCAGGCAAAGTCCAACAGTTTAAGATAGGATGCGTACATTCCCAAATAAAAAGCCGGGGCCAGTTTTTCTCCCCGGCGGTTGCAAGAGCGGCCGAGATTCACCGAAAATCGCTTGAAGGAGATTAGATGCGCGCAATGGTCGTAAGGCGGTACGGGCCGCCGGAAGTTTTTCAATCGCAGGAAGTGCCCGACCCGCAGCCAAAACCGGGTGAAGTATTGATTCGCGTGAAAGCCGTCGGCATCAACTTTGCCGATCTCTTGCAGCGCATGGGCATTTACCCCGGCACGCCGAAGCCTCCGTTTGTCCCGGGAATTGAAATCGCGGGTGTCGTCGAGAAAGTAGCCGAAGCTGGCAAACGTGAGGTGGAACAGGGCGAGCCTTTGCGTCCAGGCGACGCTGTCGCAGCCTTCCCGCACTTCAACGCCTACGCTGGCTGGGTTGCTGTTCCTGCGTCGCTGGCTTACCGCCTGCCGGCTGGAATGTCGTTCGAAGAGGGCGCCGCGATTCCCGTGAACTATCTGACGGCGTACCATTCGATGTTCGTGATGGGAAACCTGCAGCCGGGCGATCGAATGCTGGTGCACGCGGCCGCTGGAGGTGTAGGAGTTGCTGCGATTCAACTTGCCAAGGCGCACGGCCTGGTAACCTTCGGAACGGCTGGTCCCACGAAACAGGAATATCTGCGAAAGATTGGCGTGGATCACCCGATCGATTACACCAAGGGCGACATCGTCAAGGCGGTACGCAAATTCGCGCCGGACGGAATCGAAATGGCGATGGATCCGATCGGAGGAAAATCGTTTTCGCAAAGCCAGGCGTGCCTCGGTCCCACCGGCAGGCTCGTGGTGTTTGGCTTTTCCGCCGCGGCGGGGCCGGACGGAAAGCGTAGCCTGATGCGCGGAGCGAAAGCTTTGCTCGAAACGCCGAAGTTTCACCCGCTGAAAATGATGAGCCAGAACCTGACGGTAATCGGAGTGAATCTGGGGCGCTTGCAGGCTCGCGGCGCGCTTCTGCGCAAAGAACTCGACGAACTCTTTCGCATGTACGTGGCGGGCAAGATCAAACCGGTGATTGGAAAGTCGTTTCCGCTCGCGGATGCCGCGGCGGCTCATCGGTTCATCCAGGAGCGGAAGAATATCGGCAAAGTGGT
>Ga0209380_10000847_pt1 | contig 21520 bp, 23 predicted proteins | sample HubBroMetageWFT6_FD_188347 | JGI IMG/M metagenome (GOLD analysis project Ga0209380, IMG submission 188347) | Warmed and freeze-thawed soil microbial communities from the Hubbard Brook experimental Forest, New Hampshire - Hubbard Brook CCASE Soil... | ecosystem: Environmental > Terrestrial >...
CATGCACGTGCCGATTCCGTTTTCTCCGCCGCTCGAGGATGTGACGGTGCCGACGGAAGAAACGGTCTCGAAAGCAGCGCGGCAAATGTGCAACAAATCGTAGCAGCGCCGCCGTCTCGCGGCTGTCCCGAGGGCGTTTCGCCATCGGTGGGAGCTGGCAGCTAGAGGCCAGCAGCTAGGAGCTGACGTATGGGACTCAAGACTCACGGAACGATGGCGGTGGACTGGGAGAATCGAATCGACTTCGACCGGTTGCGTCGTGAACGCCTGCAGAAGGCAAAGGATCTGCTCAAGCAGTCGTCCATGGGCTCCCTGCTCTGCTTCGACATGAACAATGTGCGCTATCTGACGTCGACGCACATCGGCACATGGGCGCAGGACAAGGCCAATCGCTTCACCTTGCTGCCGCAAAATGACGAGCCGATTCTGTGGGATTTCGGATCTGCCGCCAAGCACCATCAACTCAATTGCCCTTGGTTGGGCGAGCGTTCGCGCCCGGGAATCTCGATGCTGCGCGGCGCGATGACGCCTGAGATGGGGCGGGCGGAAGATGTCGCCAAGAAAATTCGCATTGAATTGGAGATGCGCGGCCTGCACAAAGAGCCGGTCGGCATTGACATCATCGAATTGCCGGTGTTGTTCGCGCTCCAACGAGAAGGCATCGAGGTCGTCGATGGGCAGCAACTGATGTCCGAAGCACGAGTGATCAAGACTCAGGACGAAATCTCGCTGCTCAATACTTCAGCGATGATGGTCGATGCTGCTTACGATGAACTCTATCGCGCCATGAAGCCGGGTCTGCGCGAAAACGAAGCTGTGGGACTGGTCAGCAAGGTTCTCTACGATCTCGGCTCTGAGTACGTTGAGGCGGTGAACGCGATTTCGGGCGAGCGCTGCAACCCCCACCCGCATGTGTTTTCTGATCGCGTGCTGCGGCCGGGCGATCCCGTGTACTACGACATTCTGCATTCCTACATGGGATATCGCACATGCTATTACCGCTGCTTCACCGTGGGCTATGCGTCGCACGCGATGGTCGACGCTTACAAGCGATGCCGCGATTATCTCGACGCTGCGATTGAACTCGTGCGTCCGGGGCGCACGACCGCCGAGATCGCCGCGGTGTGGCCCAAGGCTCAGGATTTTGGTTTTGCCAATGAAGAAGCTGCCTTTGCCCTGCAGTACGGCCACGGCATCGGGCTCGCGATCTGGGAGAAGCCGGTGATCAGCCGTCTCGTTTCCTTTGAGCATCCCGTGGAAATCAAGCCTGGCATGGTGTTTGCGCTGGAAACGTTCTGGCCTTCTACCGATGGCTGGAGCGCGGCGCGCATTGAGGAAGAAATCGTGGTGACAGCGACGGGACACGAAGTCATCACGCGCTTCCCGGCGGAACAGCTGCTGGTAGCGGGCGCGCACTATTACACGGTGAACGGGCCGCTGCCGACGACACGGGAAACCGAGGCTTCGGCGAGCGATCGTGTGCGCGAGATGATTGAGGCTGGTGCAAAGACGGAGCGAGTAGGAGTTCCCGGCTGAAGGCCATAGTGCGCCCTTCTCCCTTGTAAAACAACTATGGCCTTCAGCGTTGTCATGCCCGCCCTGGAGATGGCGCAGGAAACCGGGAAACTCCTCGCCTGGAGGAAGAAGGAAGGCGACCACGTCAGGAAAGGTGAACCTCTTCTCGAAATCGAAACCGACAAGGCTGTGGTCGAACTGGAAGCACCCGCTGATGGCATCCTTGCTGCAATCAAGGCCGAGGCTGGGGCCGACATACCCGTTGGACAGACCATCGCGTGGATCGTCGCGCCCGGGGAATCTGTCCCTGTCGGGAATCTCTCGACAGCTCCGGCAGCGAGGGCAGGATCGCACGCGAAAACCGAGACGCCCCAGGTGGCAACTGCCGCGCCCGGCGGCGCGGCGCAAGCGACTCCTTCCAACGCCAGGATTTCACCCAAGGCTCGTCGGCTGGCCAAAGAATTGGGGGTCGATATTGCGTCTCTTCGCGGCTCGGGCCTGGGCGGAGAGATTCTTGCCGCGGATGTCCAAGCGGGGGCAAATGCGCCGGCGGCGGTGGAAACAACCGCTACCGTCAAGAAATCCGGAAGTATCGAAGTGCCAAGTTCGCTGGGCCGCATCATGGCCGAGCGCACCACGCAGAGCTGGACCACGGTCCCTCATTTCTTTGTAACCCGCGACATCGACGCGACCGCTCTCAACCAGTATCGAGAACGTGTTGTGGGAGAAATCGAGAGGACACACCAGATCCGCGTCTCCCATACCGACCTGCTGGTGGCACTCGTGGCGCGCGTTTTGCTGAAGCATCCGCGACTGAATGCCAGCTGGGGAGCCGATGGGATTCACCTGCACGATCACGTAAATATGGGTGTCGCCATTGCCGTCGATGACGGGGTAGTTGCCGCGGTGATTCACGACGCCCACACCACAAGTCTGGCTGAGATCTCCCTTCAGCGACGCGACGTTGCCGAGCGAGCGCGTGCCGGAAAGTTGCGGCCCGCCGACATCGCCGACGCCACTTTCACCATCAGCAATCTTGGCATGTATCAGGTTGATCAATTCAGCGCGATCATCACCCCACCGCAAGCCGCGATTCTCGCTGTGGGCGCTATCGCCGATAGAGTTGTAGCCGTCGCGGGCAAGCCCGCGGTCCGTCCCCTGATGACGCTCACTCTCTCCTGCGATCACCGCGTTGCCGATGGCGCCCGTGCTGCGTTGTTCCTTAGCGAGCTCGCGGAAGCGCTTCGCGAGCCTCGAAGCCTTCTTCCATAGGAAATTTCTCAGCCCCGCTGGCTGCGACCAAACTTCCGGCACCTTTGGTCTGGTGACGCTGGTTACCTGTGTTTACCCAGTCCCGCCCTCTAACATCCCCAAAGCCAAAGAGGTAGTCAAAACCCATGGATCGGCGGCGCCAGCAGCGTGTTTCTGTCGAGCTTCCCGTAAAAATCTGGGGAGTGGACATTCATGCCCGTCCGTTCACTCAACCTGCCAGTCTGCGCACCATCAGCAGGCGCGGAGGCACTTTGCAGGGGGTTCATGCGCAGCTCAAATGTGGGGACGTGGTGGATCTCCAATACCAGGACGCCAAAGCTCAATTCCGCATCGTTTGGCTGGGCAAATATGGCAGCGCCATGCAGGGAGAGGTCGGCATCGAGAGCCTATCCACCGACGTTCAAATCTGGGACTTCGATCCTTTGCGCTGCACTGCAGCCGCCGGTCGCGGGTAGAACGCTACCGAATCAGCCCAACGAATGGCCGCAACACACGAACAATCGCGCGCAGTTATGCAACCAAATGGTTGCGTTTTAATTGGTCCCGCGATAGTACGCAACCTAGAGGTTGCATGTTATGGAAGGCCGAATTGAAAAGCGGGTTGGACTCCAGGCGCCAGTCGCCCGGGTATGGCGCGCTCTCACGGACTACCGGGAGTTTGGCCAGTGGTTTCGTGTGAAACTCGACGGCCCGTTTGTACCCGGTCCGGTCTCACGGGGCCACATCACCTATCCTGGCTATGAGCACCTGAAATGGGAAGCCGTTGTCGAGAAGATGGAGCCCGAACGACTGTTCCGTTTTACCTGGCATCCCGACGCAGTCGAACTCCAAAAAGACTATTCAACGGAAACGCCAACACTGGTCGAATTCGGATTGGAGAAGACCCCAACCGGAAGGCTGCTTCGGGTCACCGAGTCCGGCTTCGGCAAAATCCCTCGTGAGCGCCGCGTGGACGCTCTTCGCATAAATGACCGCGGCTGGGTCGAGCAAATGAAGAATAGCGAAGCTCATGTCTCCGAAACGCCATAGCAATATTGTCGCGACACGCGGGCGTTCTCCGATATTCGCCGCGCTGGGCGACGAGACGCGGCTTTCGCTGGTTGCGAAGCTTTGTGCGGTTCAGCATGGTTCGATCACTCAACTGACGGAGGGCTCGAATCTAAGCCGGCAGGCGATCACCAAGCACCTTCGAGTATTGGAGAGGGTCGGGATCGTGCGCTGCGTCAGAAAAGGTCGCGAGAGTCGATTCCAATTCAATCCTGAGCCAATTGAAGGCATTCGGGCATACCTGGATTTCGTCTCCCAGCAGTGGGATCAGGCACTGTCCAGACGCAAGTCTTTTGTCGAGGATGACAGGCCCCGGAGTTTGAACTGCAAGGCCGCGGATACTCAGTCGCTGTCGGCCCGCGTTACCAGCGAACGCCGACCGTAATCGGGCGCAGATCTGTGGTGATGCCGGAATGCGTACCGTGCAAATAACGAAACTCGCCGTAGATTTCGATATTCGGGCGGACCTTGCGAGCCACGCCGCCTCCGAAATTTTCACCCCATTGGTTTTGGCTGGTAGCCAGAAAACCCTTGTTGACCGGAAGGCTGGAATTAAAGCAATTGCCCCACCAGGTGAAAAACGGGCTGCAAGCCGAACCCGGAATGGCAGTCGAGGACGACAGCTTTCCGGATCGATGAAAAAAGCCGCCGCCTGCCACAATGTAGCCGCTCCACACTTTCGTGACCGGAATGTTGATGATGGGACCGAATAGGAAAGAATAAACATGGTCGGTCGCGCTCAGCGTCTGCGCCTGTTGCAGGGCCGAGGTGCGCAGAGGCAAATTGTCCCACTGAAAGTCGAAGCGCAGCCCTAAATACTTGCTGTAGTTGCGAGCAACACCAGCCGCTACGATGCCGCCCCCGCCGCGCACAAATTGTGCCGTCTGGCCGTTGGTGAGGCTGCCGCCTCCGCCCACGTTGAAGGTCAAGTTCTTGTACTCTTTCACTTTCGGCTTACGCGCCGAACCTATCTCTTCCGGCGAAGCTTGTTGGCTGCTGGACTCCCCCGCAGGCTGCTGCGGTTCTGCCGGTTGCGCGGCCGGCTGCTGCTGTTCTGCCGGCGGTTGCGCCGGGGGCTGCTGAGCCGGAACTTGTTGGGCATGGACATCTAAGGCTCCCGCCAGAATCGTCATCAAGATCAACACAAAGGCGACTCTGACTCCGGAAACCGTCGCGAACATTCGACTCATTCATTCTCCTCCCGCTGCCGGGCGTGGTTGCGGACCGTAGCGCTCGGCCCTTACCTCGGCAACGAGAGGCGCTTCTGCAAAGAACGTGTCCGCGATGCTCCCGCCGGGATTGCACGCAGCAGGCAGGCACCATCTTATCAACTTTGATGCTGATTCTGCGCGCGATGCCGCCCCACGACGCCCCGCCACACCGGATCTAGCTTTGTCCGCTGATCAGATTTTGGGATGCATTTGGTCCGCAAGGCTTCGAAACAAGTTGGGCAGCCATGCATTCCACTGGTTCCAGTCGTGATGACCTGGAACCGTGTGGAACTCGAATCGAAAATGACGCTGCGCGAGTTGCGAAGCGAATTCGCGATTTGCGGGCAGCAGGCCTTCCTGCTCTCCGCACGTCAGAAAAAAATATGGAACCGCCTCGGGATTCGCAGTCCGGATCAAGACAAAAGGATCGTTGTCACGCCGGGTCTTGCTTCCGGAGGAACCGAAAATCGCGTTAAAGTGCCGTGACTGCTGCAGGCGCTTCATCGTAAAGGCGCGACGGGGAACGTCGATAGCTGGACTGATCCCACCCACAAAAACGAACCGTTCGGGGTACCTCAGCGCCAGCTTCACCGCTCCGAACCCACCCATGGAGATACCCACAATCGCTCGGTTTGCGCGACCCGTTGCCAGCGTGAATTTGGCCTCGACGTCCGAAATCAAGTCCTGGACGATGTAGTCTTCATAGCGATCCTGCGCGGCGTCAGCGGAGTTCGTGTAGTACGATGAATCGCCCTCGGGCATCACGAGAAGCAGCCCGGTTTCAGCCAAGCGCGCTACGTCAGAGTAGTTTGACCAATCCCGAAAACCGCCTCCTCCGCCGTGAAGCAAGTAGACAGCCTGCAACTTCTGTCCTGCTGGTACGCTTGACGGCGAGATCACTCGATATTGCATGTCCCGATTGAGAGCGGCGCTGTGGAAAGTAACGTCCCGAAGGACTACGTTCGAGGTGAGTCGGGGGTGGTCAACTTGCTGCGACGCCTGTTTCCTGCAGCCTAGCGACAGAAGCAGAATGATACTGAGAGTCCCATTGGCAACGCGACGATAACAAATGGCCCGCACCGTGGCAGCGATCATAGCCCAAGGTGACCACCGAAAACAGGGAGTTCTCGCTTGGTCAACACCAAAGCCGCGAGAGTCTTGAGCATCGAGGTTTGCGGTTTCCGAGAAGCGCAGCTCGCACGTATGATAAGGCATCCTTTTTTGAACGAGAGTGATTCATTGCCGAAAACTGTTTCCAAACGAACCGCGAAAGCGCCCAGACATCAGAGTCAGGAACAGACCCAGATTTGCCGAGTCGCCCTAATCGGCTTTGGAAATGTGGGCCGCGCGGTGGCGAAAATCTTGTGCGAGAACGGCGAGAGCGTTCTGCGCCTTACTCACATCTGCAACCGCAACGTGGAAAGAAAGAAGCAGGCCTGGGTTCCGAGCGATGTGGTTTGGACCGACGACGTCGAGTCGGTGTTGAATTCCGATGTCGACATCGTGATCGAACTGATCGGCGGCCTCAACCCGGCCGAGCAGATTGTGCGAACCGCGCTCGGGTCGGGAAAGTCGGTGGTCACAGCAAACAAGCAACTGATTGCACGCCACGGCTCAGATCTGTTGCAACTGGCTCGCAGCAAGGGATGCCAGATCGAGTTTGGAGCTTCGGTCGCTGGCGGGGTTCCGGTTCTGCCGGCACTGCGCACGGGCTTGTGCGGTGACCGCCTGCATGGGATCGCGGGGATTCTGAACGGAACCTGCAACTACATTTTGAGCCGAATTGAAAACGCCAGAATTCCTTTTAGCGAAGCCCTGGAAGAAGCGCAGGCTCGGGGATATGCGGAGGCGGATGCCTCCGAAGATCTTGATGGCGGCGATGCCCGAGCCAAATTAGCGATTCTTGCGCTGGCCGGACTTCACACTCGAGTTGCTCCCGAGTCGGTGAGAGCCCGCACGATTCGTCCCATCGACGCGATCGACTTCGACTACGCCGCCGAGCTGGGTTGCACGATCCGCCAGATTTCGCGCGCTGACCTGAAAGAAAGAACTTTATTCGCGGAAGTTGGCCCGTGTCTTGTGCCGACGGAATCACCCTTCGGGCGCGTGCAGAGAAACCTGAACCTGGTGCTGACTTCCGGACAGTATGGCGGAGACATTGCGTTTCTCGGCGCCGGTGCGGGAGGGGACCCTACAGCGGTTGCCGTGGTTTCCGACTTGATGTTCGTCGCGGAACGACTTTCCACTGGCGGAGCAAAAACACACCCGGCGAGCCAAGTCTCTACTCCCGAAATCAGCAATGATTTCGAGACTCCGTGGTACTTGCGGTTTTTTGTGCGGGACCAGCCGGGCATCGTCGCCCGGCTGGCGCAAATCATGGCAGCCCATCATCTGAACATCGACTCTCTATTGCAGAAGCCGGGGTTTCATAAAGCCTCGCTGCCCTTTGTGATCACGCTGGAGCCTTGTCGCGATTCCCTGCTGCACCCGGCTCTGGAAGAGATGGCGGGGCTGGAGTTCGCGATCCGTCCGTGCCTGTGTTTGCCAATTCTGCGGTAGGTTTAGCAGTTTCGGGGCAAAAAGGGCGCCGGTCGTCGCGGTAACTCTGCGTTTGCGACCGGCGCTACCCCTAGTTAATTCCAGAAGGGATTGTTGAGACCCGCTGGCGCGAGCGCGCTATCCGATTTGGTTTCCGCACCCGACTCGTCCGAGATCTTCTCGTCGATAAAGCGGGATGGCGGCGGTGCCACCAGTTCGTCTCTCTTCCCGGGTGTTGGATTATAAGGATATTCCGACTTCATTTCGCATACCTCATCTCTAAATGATCTAACGCCATTAAACACCTCGAGGCCCTGCCCCGCGTCGGCAAAATTTTGATCGGTCCTATCGAAAAACCAGCAGAGGCCCTTGCTTTGGCAAATCGGCAGCACACCCGATGGGCGGAAATCTGTGCTTCGATATATGCTGATCAGTCCGCTTCTGAACCTGTTACCGGAACGGATATTCCTTCATAACGGAGGCCCTTATGAAATACCGCAAGCTCGGCCGTACCGGTTTCGACGTTAGCGACATTGCCCATGGGTTGTGGGGGATGAGCGGGTGGAGCGGCTCGGACGACAAGGAGTCTCTGAGCGCGATGCAGTTGGCCGTGGACCTGGGCTGCAACTTTTTCGACACAGCCTGGGCCTATGGCGAGGGTAAAAGCGACGGCCTGCTTGGTGAAATCATGGCGCGCAACCCGGGAAAGCGGCTCTATGCGGCGTCGAAGATCCCTCCGGGCAATGAGCGGTGGCCTGCCCTGCCCGAATACAAGTACAGCGATGTCTTTTCCGCCCAACACGTCTTCCAGTATGCCGACATGATCCGCAAGCAATTGCGGGTGGATACCATCGATCTGCTGCAGTTTCATGTTTGGGACGACAGCTGGACCAGTGAGCCTGAGTTTCGCTCCACCGTCGAAAAGCTGAAGCGCGACAAGTGGATTCGATTCTTCGGTCTGAGCATTAACCGCTGGCAACCGGAGAATGGCATCAAGGCATTGCGCACGGGATTGGTTGATGTAGTGCAGGTGATCTACAACATCTTTGATCAGGCGCCGGAGGATGAACTGTTTCCGGTTTGCCAGGAGCTGAATGTCGGCGTGATCGCTCGGGTTCCTCTGGACGAAGGCAGCCTTGGCGGCAAGATGACGCTAGAAACCCGCTTCCCGAAAGACGATTGGCGCGCAGGATACTTCGGTCCCGAGAATCTGGCCCAGACGATCAAGCGTGTCGACAAACTGAAAGAAGTTCTGCCTGCTCGGATGTCGCTGCCGGAGATGGCCCTGCGTTTCATCCTGTCCCACACTGCAGTGAGCACGACAATCGCCGGCATGCGGAAGCCGGAACACGTGAGGCAGGACATCGCCGTGAGTGACCGAGGGCCGCTCGACAAGAGCCTGCTAGCCGAATTGAAGAAACATCGCTGGGATCGCGCGCCCCAGCCCTGGTCCGACTAGCGGCGAACGCCGGCGATAGTCAGAGCTGTTAGAATCAAGTCTCTCCTGCCAGTCGTGAGGGGCGCTATGGCTAGCAAGACCGTTCTCTGCGTGGCTGATGAAAAATCCCTTCTTGACAACCGCAAACAAGTTCTCGAGTCGTCAGGATTTTCCGTCCTGACCGCTTCCAGCGGAAACGATGCCCTCGCGGTGCTCACCTCGCACTCCGTGGATGCAGTCGTCGTGGACTGCTCCGCTTCAGATCCGGATTGCGAGAGCGTTCTCCTACCGATTAAACAGATGAAGCCGCGTTTGCCGGTCATACTTCTGAGCGCAATCCCGCCCTCCGAGAAAACGGTGGCCAAGACGGTGGATGTCTTCATCCCGAAGGAAACCGAAGACCCGAAAAGTCTGCTTAACAGGCTGGATTCCCTTATCACGGTTCGCAGTCATTCCCACCCGGAGTTGGAAGAAGAATACGTAGTTTTCGCCGATGCCTCACGACGCTACCTGGATTGTTCCGATGGCGTTTCCCGCTTGCTCGGATACGATCGAATGGAATTGATTGGGATGACGATCGATGACGTGAGCTACATTCCTGAGAACGTAGCGGACTTATTTGAGAAGTTTGTGAAGCGCGGCGGGCAGGACGGAGAATACATCCTGCGGCACAAGACGGGGAAGCCCGTGTTGATCCGCTACCATTCTTTCGCTTTTCCGGATGGCTGCCTGGCGGCGGTTTGGGAGCCGATCTCGGGTTGGAAGCAACTCTACAGCGGCGCGCTGGTGGAGTTGGATCCTGAGAAACTCAAAGAACGGGTTGAGTCTGCCCAAGCGGCAATCGAGGGACGCGTAAACGAGTTGACGCAGCAGGATGAAAGAGCCTCCTCGGAATGGCAGGCCCTCGAAGACGCCCGTTCGGGGCTCGCGATCCTAAGACGGGAATTTACGGAATAAACCGAGAACGAAACTCAGACCTCTCTTCCACAATCTGTACCATCGCTGGTAGTAGATCTCGGGCTCAAGTTAACCTCCTCTCCAAGCGCGCGATGTCCTCGCCCGTCCAGTTCCTTATCATGCTCCCCGAATGAGAGTGAGTTCCGTTTGCGAGAGAGAAAAGACTTGCTTCGAAAATCGCTTCTCGTCGCGCTAGCCTTAGCCACCTTGGTGCCGGCGCTGCGGGCCCAGAATCCTAGAGGTTCTCTCCGCGGAACGGTGCAGGACGCGACTGGCGCTCGTCTACCCTCGGCCACGATCGTGGTGAAGTCGTTGGATTCGCCGTTGCAACGAGAGGCCACCAGCGAAGACCGCGGAGAGTTCCGGCTCGACGACCTTCTTCCGGGTGCCTATGACATTACTGTGAGCGCTTCCGGATTTGCGTCCGCCGAGGCCCATGTATCCATTGCGGTCAGTTCGGTGCGCGAAGTCACGGTGACGTTGAAGCTTGCCGCGCCGGCCGAGACTGTCTCGGTCGAAGGCCAAAATTCGTCGATCACTACGCAACCGATTGACCTGGTCAGCGTGGTGCATCAGGGAATTGTCACGAATCAGGATTTGCAGACTCTTCCTCTGGCCGCGCGCAGCTTTGCCAACATTGCCTACCTTGCGCCCGGCACCGAGCCGGTGGAACCTTCCGATCCGACCAAGGCGCGCATCACCGCAGTTTCCACGGGAGGCAGTTCGGGGCTGAACAATGATCTTTCCGTAGATGGCGGCGACAATTCCGACGATTGGATTGGCGGATTTCTGCAGAATTTCTCAGCCGACGCAATTCAGGAATTCGCCGTGCGCACGGCCAACGAAGACGCCGACACCGGCGGGACCACGGCTGGATCGGTGGTCATTACCACCAAGCGAGGGACTAACCAGTGGCACGGCAGCGGAGCATTCTACGAACGCGCCGCGGCGCTGAATGCCCGATTTCCGATTGAGAATCCCCCGCCGAATCCCAAGCAGCCTTTCTCGCGCCAGAACTATATTGGCACATTGGGCGGCCCAATCGACCGCAATAAGATCTGGTTTTTCTCGTCTTTGGAGTACGTCCACGAGAACGCCAGCATTGCTTACAGTCCAGCCAGCCTGACGCAGTTCAGCGCCTTGGCACAACTGGCTGCCGATGGCCTAATTCCGGGAGTACCATCCATCACCGTTCCGCAGAATGTGCCGATCCCGTTTCGCGACTACATCGGCTCGCTCCGATTCGACTGGTCGGAGTCGGCGAAGTCGCAATGGTTCCTCCGCACCTCGGAAGACAGTTACATTACGCACAACGCGCTGGTGCAGCAGGCGACTCTGCCCTCGACGGGATTGACCACGCACAATAACTACTGGAACACCGTCCTCAGCAACACCTACGCCTTCAGTCCGACGTGGCTGGGAACATTTGTGTTCGACGCCAGCTTGTTGCACCTGATCCAGACGCGGAATTCCACGTTGGGCTTCGCGCTTGCGTTTCCTTTCAGTTCTACGACGCTGACCGTCTCTGGCTTCGAGACCTACGGCGACAATCAGTTCGCCACGCCGATCACGCTGTTCCCATCGCTTCGGAACCAGCAGAAGTATCAATTCCGCTACGACCTTGGCCATGCAACCGGCGACCATTCTTTCAAGTTCGGAGTGAATTTCATCCACGAGCCCGTGCTGGGCGGAGCGTTCCCGGGGAATCAGGAGACGCTGTATTCGTTCCCGAACGATCCGACTTTCTACACGGCGAATCCGGCGCAGTTTCCCTTCGATTACGCGAACGGCGCTTCCACAACTCCCGCCACCGACGGGAGTTTTTCGCAAAGCGTGCAGCGCCTCGGTCTCTATGCTCAAGATTCGTGGCGACTTTCGCGTCATCTCACGGTGAACTACGGACTGCGGTGGCAAACTACTTTCGGTCTATTCATCGCTTCGGGGCGCGACCAGATGGCAAATCCATCGTTTTCGCTGCTGCCCTCCTTCGGACTTCCCGAGCGAGCGCCTCAGGACGATCGCCACCAATTCGGGCCGCGCCTGGGACTTGCCTATTCGCCGGGCGCCAGCGGTCACACAGTGTTGCGCGCTGGCTTTGGACTCTTCTATAACGATCTCGCGCAGAACGGCTGGGCGGCTGCATTTCAGGCTGTCAACGGAGGCCCGAACCCTCCGGCCGCACTCATCGATCCCACTTACAAGACTCCTTACGCACTCCACGCGACCGGTGGCGTACAGCACGCCTTCAATTCCAATTGGACCGCCAGCGCCGACTACACCCACGAAGAAGGAAATCACAGCTATCGCGCTTATCCTTTCGCGTCGGCAAGCGTGTTCCGATCCGACAATCGCTCCAGCTACAACGCGCTGATGCTTCACCTCCAGGGCAACGTGTCGAAGCGTTTCAACCTGGTTGCGAATTACACGTTGTCGAAGGCGCAGACCTGGGGATGCGTGCTGGGTGAATTGTTTGATTATGTCAATGGAGTTTGCGATCCGCTGAACCCGTTCGGCCCCGGCGATTACGGGCCGTCGGGCGAAGATGTGCGCCACCGATTTGTGCTCGCGGGCACGGTCTACATCCCCGGCGGCTTTGAACTGACGACGATGACCCAGGCCGAGTCCGCCCGGCCCTTCACGATCACGACGGCAGACAACAGCCAGCGCATTTCTGTGAATGGCAAGCCCACCGCTCTCGACGCTTTCCGGGGCACTCCCTACATCCAGATGGATCTGCGCATCACGCGACCGTTCAAGTTCGGCGACCGCCTGGAGGTTCGTCCCTTCGCCGAGTTCTTCAACCTCTTCAACAGAAACAATCCCGGTGCGAACTTTGTGGGAAACATCAGCCTGCTACCGCTTCCGCCGAGCGACATTGCCTCGGGGGATGCCACCAGCATTTGCCTCGACTTCCCTGCCTGTAACCAACTCAAGTCCATCACCAGCCTCAAGCAACTGGAAATGCCCGCCGGCGGCTTGGGAGATTTCTTCGGCCCAGGCACAACCGTGGGAATTCCATTCGCGGCGCAGTTGGGCGTGCGGGTGAATTTCTGAGGGTGTCTCGATAGCAGAGGGCCCGATAAAACCAGCGAACTACCGCACCAACCACTCAGTCGCTGTGTGTACTCGTACCAGCAGTTGGCTGTAAGTTACGGCAAACAACGCTGCGGTGGCCGCAGCGGCCCCCAGTCCATACCACGGCGAAAATCTCCGCGTCGATACCAAGCGCTCGGCACTCCATGCAATCAAGCGCTCGACGCGAGCGTTCATGACACAAGGGAGGCTATGCACCAGCGCCGCAGTCAAATCCGCAGGAGGTTCCGACGGTGCCAGCCGCGAAAGTTTGATCAGCGCCGCAGCCAGGTCAAGCGCCTCGCCGGCATTTGCGACCGCAGCATCGTCGGCCGCCATCTCGGTGGATTCGAGCCAGGCGGCCTCCAGTCCAGCCATTCCGGGGAAGGCAACGAAGCGCAGCAGAAGCTTCTTCAGATTGTCGCGGTGGCATACGTGCGCGACTTCATGATTCAAAGCAGACTGCAACTCGCCGGCGGTAAGCAAGGACTCTGCGAAGCCCGAGACGAGAACTTTAGGGCGAACGATACCTGCTGCGGTCATCGCCGGGAATGCACCGGTTTGGCCGGCTCCCGAAATTCGCAGAACCGGAACCGGAGCGCAGGATTCAACCGGCTGCGCCCCGCTGCTCCATGTGGAAACTGTGCGGGAAGCGCGGCGGAGCGCCAGACCGGCATTCGCTATTCCAAAAATTCCCAGTACCGCGCCGCCGATACCGAAAATCAACGGAATACTGCCCATGGGCTCATCGATCGCGCGTGGCTCCAACAGAAGAAAAGAAGGTACGGTGAACGCTGCGGTAACAGCAGCCGCTACGAGCAGCGGAAACATGCGCAAGGCAAAGAGCAAGTCAGCGATCCGGTGAGTCGGATGCCGCGTGGTATGCAGCCAGACTGGGCGCCAGCAGAGACTCACGGCGAGCGAGAGGACGCAGTACACCATCACGAAAACAGAGAACGAGACGGCGATGCCGCGGGCGGCAAACATCAGGCTTTGTCCTTATCTTTATCTTTATCTTTATCTTTATCTTTGGAGTCGGTTCGCGATTCGCCCCTGCGCAACTCGCGGCGCTTGGCCTCGACCACCTGGCGCAGTTCATCGAGCAACTGCGCATCGCGCTCCGTCACAATTTCCACCAGATACGAGAGCGGCAGCGACGAAGCCGGGCTCGCATCCATCCATTGCCGGAACGCCGCGCCCGCGACTTGACGATGCATATCTTCCCTGCTGAGTCGCGGAACGTAGCGGAAGGCGCGACCTTCCGGTTGCCGCGCTAATAGCTTCTTTTTAAAGAGACGGTCGAGTGTGGTCATTACCGTCGTGTAAGCCAGGTCCTGGCAGTCGCCCTCCACCAGATCGCGGACGGTCGCACTCCCCCGCTTCCAGAGAGTCTCAAGCAGGCGCTCCTCCAGCGGACCCAGTTGGGAGGACGATGTGCGGAAATGAAACAGGGGTTGCATGCGCAGAAAGCTGAGCTGAATTCTAACCCATGCGGAAGGCGTGCGCTACGAGGGTTTTGGGCAATCTCGTCACAAAATGGCGGCCCCGGAGGGACTTGAACCCCCAACCTTTGGTTCCGAAGACCACTGCTCTATCCAATTGAGCTACGGGGCCGTGATGTGAGTGTCGCGGAACGGATCGCCGCGCCGCAAGGAATCATGCCACATTTGGCATCGGCCGGGAAAACGTTTCGAAAATATGGGGTGGGAAACGGGAATCGAACCCGCAACCGTCGGAGCCACAGTCCGGTGCTCTACCAGTTGAGCTATTCCCACCACTGAGTCTGATTATAGCAATTGCGGGTTCCCGATGTAGCGCCGGCATCTTGCTCTCGCTTGCGTGGGAAATGCGCCCATGGGGCAATCGCCTAAGCCTAAGCGGCGGTAGGAGAAGGGTTGAATCGGAGCTCGAAAGAGGAAAGCCCGCTAGATACGGCCGACGCCCACGTACTCGAATCCCAAGGCTCGGAGGCGCGTTGAGTCCAGCAGGTTCTTGGTATCGACAATGATCGGCTTCTTCAGAAGCTGCTTGATGCGATCGAAATCCAGGGCGCGGAACTCTGGCCAGCCAGTGCCCACCACAAGCGCATCGGAACCTTCCGCCGCAGCATAGGCCGACTCGCAGTAGCGAACGGTTCCGTTGAGCCTGGTCTTGGCTTCGGGAATCGCGACCGGATCGTAGGCCCGAACATGTGCACCTTTGGAAACCAGCGATTCCGCCAGCCGCACCGACGAAGACCCAGCCACCGAATTTGTGTTCGGCTTGAAGGCAAGGCCCAGAATCCCGACTTCTTTATTCTCGACGGAATTCAGCACCAGGGAAATCTTATCCACCAGGCGATCCGCCAGACAATGATTTACGTCGCGCGCTGCGCTCAGCACTTTTAGCGGTACGCCATGCGACTGCGCCAGTTCTACCAGCGAGTCCATATCCGTTTCGGCGAACACGCCACCCATGCCGGCTCCAGGCTGCAGGCAGCGCGGTGCGATTTTCTTGTCCAAGCCGAGGGCTAGAGCGAGACTGACGGCATCTGCATCAACGCGTTCGCATAGTGCGGCTACTTCGTTAATGAACGAAATTTTCGTCGCTACAAATGCGGTCGCAGCTTCGCGCACCAGTTCCGCTGTCGACTGGTTCGTTACAATCACCGGGACGCCGCGCATCACCAGCGGATGAAAAATCTGCTTCAGCACGTGAACCGCTTCGAGCGAGGTCGATCCCATAATCAGCCGGTCGGGCCAGTTGAAATCCTCGACAGCGCAGCCATCGGTGAAGAACATCGGTTGCGACACGATGGTGGCCTGCAGTCCGGCATCTTTAAGGCTCTTTTCAAGCTTGTTCGCGGTACCCACTGGAACCGGGGTGACAATCGTGAGAATCGGAGGCTTGGACGCCAGCCGTGCAATGCGCATGGCCACATCGCCCAAGCTCTCCGCCTTGTCTTCGGCCAGGAAAATGACTTGTGTTTTTCGGGCAAAGGTTTCGATGTCGGTTGAGTAAGTCAGCCGGCCAGCTCGCACGTTGCGCCGGATGATTTCTTTCAGATTTTTTTCGAAGAAGGGAATGTTGCCTTGCGCCATCTCCACCATGCGCGATCGATCAGGATGGCAGCAAGAAACGGGAGTACCAAAATCTGCCAGGCAGGCCGAAATCACCGTTCCCAGGTATCCCGAACCGTAAACCCCGATCTGCATGTATTCTCCCCGTTTCCTTGCCGGAAACCCGCATGCAACTGGCGTTCAACCGACTTAGCGGATCTTTTCCCTACTCCTTATCTACAGCCGCGTTGCGGACTTTTCAATGCACGGGAGGGAGATGTACCAGCGCCGTAGTGGTCTGTCGGGAGTAACTAGATCGAGTAATCGGAACGCGGATTACGGCAGTTCAATGCGAAACCAGGCGACGACCGAGGGGGACGGGGGCCAGATCGACCCAGTGATTCTCAACGTCTTCCCGCACAAAGGTCAGCCTTTCCAATAAGATGCGCTGGCTTCCCGCATAGTGGAGCCAGCGCTGGCGCGCGATCTCAAAGGCTGCCTTTGCCGGTTGCTCGGCGCTCATCTTTACGATGGTGAGATGCGGGATGTAAGGCCATTCTTCCCTGTATGCCAATGCTTCGGTATTCAGCTTGCTGTGTAAATCGATCATGCGCGTGGCTCCAGCTTGCACCCGAATGTAAACGGTGGGTGTTATCGGGATGAAGGTCTCCACGTCTCCCAGGGTTACCTCGAACGGCTCCTCACTTCCGCAAATGCGCTCAAGAACCTGTAATGCCGAACTCTCGATTCCCTGCAGAGGTCGCGGCGGCAAGATCGATAAGTGTGCTGCCAGGTGCGGAAGGTCGGGATGCAACTCGCGGCGAAGGCTCTCCACGAACTCTCCCGCGGGATTTTTCAGATACGCCACCAACGCGTAACGGGGTTTCTGCATACTGGTCGAAAATTATACCTCCCCGTTGAGCGCCAAGACATTGGTTATCAACGCAGATCCCTCCTCTGAGAGCATTCGCCAGGAAAATTGGTTTTCGCAGAAGAGCCGGGCGTGCCGCGCAAAGGGGGCGCGCAGTGCATCTCATTTATAATGAGCAAAGTCGGGGCGTAGCGCGGCCTGTTCGCGCACCTGCCTTGGGCGCACAGCGACTGCCAGGTTGCACCTTGGGATGATTCGCAGCATCCTGTAGGCATGCGTTACCAGCCGGGGCATAAAGCGGCAATCCATCAGAAGATTTTGAAAGACGCTGCGCAGCGTGTCCGCACCGAAGGCTTAAATGGCGCGGCTGTTACAGCCGTGATGCGGGACACCGGCCTGACTCACGGAGGCTTTTACAAGCATTTCGGGAGCAAGGACGACCTGCTTGTGGAATCTCTTAGCGAGGGCTTCCGGGAAATCGCGGATACCTTAGTCCAAGCCGCCGAACAGGGGTCACCCGGGGAGGCGTGGAAGGCGATTGTGAAGGCCTACTTGAGCCCGGAACACTGCGAACATCCCGAGCACGGATGCCCCCTGGCGGCACTTGCGCCCGAATTGGCGCGGGTAGAAAAGCGGATGAAGCCAAAGATCCTTGCGGAGCTCGTGAACTACAAAAACCAAATGCTGCCGTTCATGCCTGGCCGGGCGAACCTCGGACAAAGAGCGCGCTTTCTTTGCGATTTTTTCAACGATAATCGGTGCGATTGAAATCGCTCGCATGCTACCAGACCCCGCGATGCGAGAGAAAGTGCTCGCGAGCACAAGAGATTTCCTCATGCGCAGCTTCTGACCTCCTGAGCACAAAAATGACCTTGGCCCTTGAGTCGGTGTCAGGGTGTGGAGAAACCGAAAACAGTTCGTAAACACGCACCGGATGGAGCCGTTCGTGGAAGTGATTTAGAATCAGTGAAGCGATAGAGTCGGGGCTAGCGCGGCCTGGAAGCGCACCTGCCTTGGGCGCACGCACACCCGTATTTTGGCCGTCGGGCTTGGAGCATTGGGCTTGGTCCGGGTTGCGACCTTCGGGACGAAGTTGCCGGGCGAAGAAATGACCCCGGCCGGAATCCATTCGCGATGTCGAGCGATTTAGCCAACGGATTGTAGAGGAAAAGAGAAACCCGGCTTACTATGTGCCTCACAAAATTGGGTAAGCGATCTCGAAAACGGGAAGTCCAAGCCACGCCTAGAGAAGTTCCGCAACCTGAGCCTTATCTACAAATGCGATAGCAGTGAGATCTTGGCCCTGTGCGGGCTTAATATCGGCGACCTGGACAAAGAACAAGGCTTGATCGCGCTGCCGTACACGCACCTCAGGGGCCGAGCTATCTCGTGAGCAGAGCCGATTGTGCCGACTCCTTTGAAATTGCAAGACAAAGTTCTTGTGGAACAGACGAATCTCGTGCATCGAATGTTTCAGGGTCTGGGCGAAATGCCTCTGTTCCTGGTGCAACACGCTGGCGTACGGGACGTACTTTATGGGTACATCGGAACCGAGGACTACACGCTCGCTCCGCTGATCCGTCCCGGTGCATTCGTTCAGATTGATCCGCATCAAAACAAGGCCGTCAAGAACGCGGGGCCGAGCGAATACGACCGTCCCGTCTACTTTGTCGAGCTTCGCGACAATCGCTACGCCTGCAGTTGGTGCGACTACGAAGGAAGCCGCTTACTCCTTGTCCCGGCCCCCATGTCGCCGGTGCCCATCCGGTCGCTTCGCTACCCTCAGGATGCCGAGATCGTAGGACGGGTTACAGGGATTGCGATGCTGATTGCGGCGCTGCGCACAGATGCTTCGGCCACGCCTTCTCAACCGTAAGAAATTCGCGGGCCCTGCACCAGTCGGGAGGCTAAGACATGTCGAGAGCGGTAACGGTAATCGGTGGTCCTTCTGTTCTGCGCCAAGCTATTTCGGTGGGTCCGCACCACTTGATTGCGGATGAACCAAAGACATCAGGGGGCAGCGATGCTGGGCCAGATCCGTATGAGCTGCTGCTGTCCGCGTTGGGATCATGCACGAACATGACTCTTCGCATGTACGCCGACCGCAAAAAGTGGTCGCTTAAGGAGATTCGCGTCGCTCTCACACATTCGAAGAGCTACGCTAATGACTGCGTCAACTGTGAGCAACCGACGGGAATGCTCGATCGAATCGAGAGGCGGATTATGCTGATTGGCGAGCTGACCGTGGAACAACGGCAAAGACTATTGGAGATCGCAAACCTTTGTCCGGTGCACAAGTCGTTGACTTCGAGGATCGATATCCAGACTGAATTGGTCAACTCGTCCTTGTAAGCGATACTAAGTTCGGAAACTTAACCGCGGAAAGAGCGGAAGTTCCATGTCGAATATTTTGTCGGCGGGTACGTCGGCACCTGAACCCACTTTGCATGTCACGCCGGACCAGACGCTGCCGCTCAAGGAACTGCAACTTTCAGAACGGAGACGCAATTTTTTGTTGACAAATTCCCATCGGTTCGTGGTAGCTTACCGTTAGTGGATGCTTACCTACAAGCTGGGCTCGACGCGCTGGGTGATGCAACGCGCATGGCCATCTTTCAAAAGCTCGCGAGCGGGCCCATCGCTGTGAGCGAGCTTGCGCGGAAGCTGCCTGTCACGCGGCCAGCGGTTTCACAACACCTCAAAGTCCTCAAAGACGCCGGACTTGTCGCCGACAGCAAGGCCGGAACGCGGCGGCTGTACCGCTTGAATCCAGAAGGAGTGGCGCGGCTGCGTGCCCACTTTGACCTGATGTGGACGCAAGCGATGGCCTCCTTTCAAGCGACAGCAGAAATGAAAACGCCAGGAGAGAAACATGTCAAACACAGTGGAAGAAGCCGTCGTACGTAAGAGTGTGCGCGTGCAGGTGCCGATCGAGCGCGCATTCAGCGTGTTTGTGGAGCAGATGGAGACGTGGTGGCCGGCGACGCATCATATCGGCGAAAAACCCTTCGAGACGATCTTCGTGGAGCCGCGCGTTGGAGGGCGCTGGTATGAGAGAGATGTCGCAGGCAACCTGAACGACTGGGGCACGGTGCTGGCGTGGGACCCGCCGCACAGAGTCACCTTTTCGTGGCATGTAGGGCCGGGGCATGATCAACCGGATTGGGTGTGCGATCGGGATGTGGCGAAGGCGAGTGAGGTCGAGATTCGATTTTCGGCCGAGGGACCTGCAACGACCCTTGTCGAGTTGGAGCACAGCAAGTTGGAACGTCATGGCGAGGGCTATCAAAAACTACGCGAGATCTTCGACGGACCCGGAGCCTGGCAAGAAATTTTGCTGCTTTTCGCCAAGGCGGCGCAAGGAGGCAAATAGTCATGAGCTCCACTCTGTTTCTTCGCATCGCGGCGGTCCTGACTTTCATCCACGCTGTGTTACACACTATCGGCGGTGTGTTTGGCGATGTGGGGCCAGGCCCCGCCGCTACCGCCGTGCAGGCGATGAAGGTGAATCAGTTTCTTGTGATGGGACACATGCGAAGTTTCTGGGATTTCTACCACGGCTTCGGATTGGGGATCTCAATTTCTCTCACTGCTGAGGCTGTTCTTTTCTGGCAACTCGGATCATTGGCGAAAACCGACGCGATGAGGCTCCGGCCGATCCTGGCTACGTTTCTGGTTGCGTATGCCGTATTCGCCGTGAATTCGAACGCCTACTTCTTTTTTGGTCCGGTGATTGCCGAGACACTGATCGCAGCATGTCTCGGGCTGGCAATCGCAACTGCAAAGTCTCAAGCGCCAGCATATGAAGGCGCGGCTGTGCGGGTTTGACTTGAGAGCGCTGGCTCTTCGGATCTTCTGCCCCAAAGCTGCGACAGGCCGCCGAATCACATCGCCACCGCGGCCACATTTGCGCTCAGCGCCCTTCTGTTTCGGAGGATCCCCGGGTTTTGACGCAGTTTTGACACAGTTTCGGCGCAGTTTGCACCAAGGACAGGGCAAATCGCAAGAGCCGGTCGTAGTGCTGTTCGTGGAAGTGATTTAGAATCAGTGGAGCAATAAAGTCGGGGCGTAGCGCAGCCTGGTAGCGCACCTGCCTTGGGCGCAGACTGATTTACTCCAATCGTTCCATTCCTTTTTTTGATTTCTATTGTTTCCAACAATTTGGGGAATCTGCTTTTCGTTCAAAGTTAACCCAAATGGCCTGAATGCCGCTCATATTGGCACGGTCTGTGCACGGTACGTTTTTCCGTCCGGCGCACGAAACCCAACCTGACGGAGGCTGTGCTTTTGCGCGCGGCAGCAAGATCACGAATGGAGGCGCACCAGGTTGGGAGCGCATTCACACTCTGTACGTTCGAAGATTTTCTTTTCCGTCGTCATGCCGGCTGCTCAAAACCCTGTCTGAAAGCATCGAGTTGGGCGCGAGCATCTTCCTTGACATGATCGCCGACGCCTCTAGCCCGAACGAAAGACATCCATGCCGGACTGTCTTCATCCATCGCGTCGAGGAACGCACGGACAATTGCGACTTCCTCGTTCGTGCACAGCGCCTGCGAGTCGA
>Ga0209380_10000848_pt1 | contig 21501 bp, 20 predicted proteins | sample HubBroMetageWFT6_FD_188347 | JGI IMG/M metagenome (GOLD analysis project Ga0209380, IMG submission 188347) | Warmed and freeze-thawed soil microbial communities from the Hubbard Brook experimental Forest, New Hampshire - Hubbard Brook CCASE Soil... | ecosystem: Environmental > Terrestrial >...
GTATCGCCTCACCTCAGCTTTACCAACCGCTGACGATCAGCCGAGCGGCTGCAGCCACATGCCGACCAGGATGGGGCGCCGGCCGATCCCGCACGAAGGAAGCCGTCATGCCTGGCCTGGCGCGAGTAGCGACTCAGGGCCAGGAACCGGGGAGGTCTGGTCGACGACGCGCCCGTCCCGGAGGAACACGACCCGGTCGGCCCACGAGGCAAGCTGAGCGTCATGGGTTACCACCACCGCGGCCATGCTCTTCTGCTTGCACGCATCGTGCAGCAGGCGCATGACCGCCTCGGCGTTGGTCGAGTCCAGCGCGCCCGATGGCTCGTCGGCGAGCAGCAGCCGCCGCTCGCCGACGATCGCGCGCGCGATCGCCACGCGCTGGCGCTCTCCGCCGGATAGCTGATCGGGATACTGGGACGACCGCTCGGCCAGGCCCAGTTGCTCCAGCGCCTGAAGCCCGATGGACCGGGCCTTCCGCGCCGGCCGGCCGTCAAGCTCGAGGGGCAGGCTGACGTTCTCGATCGCGGTCAGCCCCGGCAGCAGGTTGAAGTCCTGGAAGACGTACCCCACCACGCGCCGGCGCAGCTGCGCCTTCGCCGGCCGCGACATCTGCGCCAGCGCGCGCCCGTCCACGAGCACCGCGCCCTCGGTCGGCTCCTCCAGGCTGCCGGCAATCGTCAGCAGCGTCGACTTGCCCGAGCCGCTCGGACCCATGACCGCGACCATCGAGCCCGCGTCGACGGAAAGGCTGACATCCGCGAGCGCCTGCACCTGCGCGGCGCCCTCCCCGTAGATCTTCGACACCCGCCGCAGTTCGAGCATGCTCATGGCCGCGTTCCTGCCTTCCGGCGCTGCTTCGGCAGCGGCCCGGTCGCCGCCGGGAGCGTGACGCCGGCGCCCGCGCGGCTGATGCGGGCGTCGGCCATGTCCAGCCACCGGATGACCGAGTCCAGCCGGAACAGCTCCGCGTCGACCGCCAGCACCAGGCCGAGATCATCGGCCTCCGCTTCCTTGATCTTCGTCCACTGCTGCATCAGCTGCACGAGGTAGCGGCGGTGCGCCTGGACTACCTCGCGGACATCCGTGCCGGGCAGCCGGAGCGCCACCAGCACCTTCATCACCAGCTCGTCCCTGGGCGGGGAACTTAGGTCCGGCGGCGTCCGCAGCCACTCGGCGAGCTCGCGCTCTCCGGCCGCGGTGATCTGGAAGCCCTTCTGCGGTCCCTCGGCACCGGAGTCGTCGGACTCTACTAGCCCGTCGCGCTCCAGCCGCTGCAGCGTCGTGTAGACCTGCCCGACGTTCAGCGGCCAGACCTCGCCGGTCCTGGCCTCGAACTCCTCGCGGAGCTGCAGGCCGTACTTGGGTCCCTCGCTGAGGAGCGCGAGCATGGCGTGCCGGACGCTCATGCCGTTCGCCAACTAGGTAGCATGCCGAGAACTATACTCGGTATATACGATCGGTCAAGCCAGGCCGGCGGGCCCCCGGGGCGATGAGCAATGGCCCGGCTACGCGGCGCTGAGAGTCGCGTCCTGCTGCGGCCAGCGCGCCGCCTTCTTCTTACTGCGGCCACGGCTAGCAAGCTTGCGATTTAGCGCAGAGCCATCGGTCGTTTTTCCGCATTGCGGATATGCCGTTCTGGACCGTCGGTTTGGCAGCATTGCGTGCATGTTTATGACAGCTGACTTATTGTCGTCATGAGTTCCTGGATGAGGGGAGAATCAATGAAGAGTCTGCTTGCCAAGGCCGGAGCGGTGTTGCTCGCGGCCCCGCTGGCGCTCGTCGTGGTGCAAGGCGCGCCACAGAGCACCACCGCGGGCGGTCTGGCGCACAATGCCGCCTTCGTCGCCCGAGCGCATGCCGCCTTCACTAAGTACATGTCTGCACACGCCAACGCGATCGTGCCTAAGAACGAGTGGGTGTCGCCAACCGACGAGGCCACCGCCGCGAAGGCAGCTAACGGAACTGTCACGTCGCTGCCGAGCATCAACTGGTCCGGCTTCGCCGATGTCGAAAGCTCGACCACGACCCTCTCCTCCGTCAGCGGGACCTGGCGCATGCCGTACGTCCAGTGCCTCCCGCATCCCTACCAGAACCAGGACGCTTTCCTCGCCAATTGGGTCGGGCTCGACGGTGCGACCAACGGCACCGTGGAGCAGCTAGGATCGGCCGTCCAGTGCTACGAGGACGTCGAGTTCTATTACGTGTGGTACGAGATGTTCCCGGCCGGCACCGTCGAGGAAGGCACCGCCGCCTGCATCAACAACAACACCGACTGCCCGCAGCCCGGCGATGAGATCAGCGCCTCGGTGACGGTCACCCCAGGCACCTCAGGCAATAACGACTACGTCCTTGCCCTGACCGACCACACCCGGCCGCAGGAGAGCTTCTCGACCTCGCAGACCTGCGCGGCTACCACCTGCCTGGACCAGAGCGCCGAATGGATTCTCGAACGGCCGGCGTTCTCCCTGCCCTTCGGCTTCCAGATCCTGCCGCTCGCTGATTACCGTGACACCGGCTTCCAGTCGGCCCACGAGACTTCAGGCGGCCACGCGGGAAGCATCGGCAGCTTCCAGGACGGCCCGATCTACAACATCGACATGCAGGACGACTCCACGTCCTACTACCTGGACTGCGTTGGTCAGAGAGCGCCAATAGGCTCGTTGCTGACGGTCAGCCCGAACCAGTGTCCGCTTGTAGGACCTGGTCACCACGGCCAGTTCTACGCCCTGTGGGACTCCAGCTTCTAACCGGATTCGCCTCAGTAGTTGCTTGACTCGGCGCCGGACTGGCCAGACGGCCGGTCCGGCGCCGATCTGTGTCCAGCCAGGGCCTGCGGCCGGCGCCGGCGTAGAGCCAGCCCGGCTCGACTAGGTCGAAGATCCTGTGGCCTCGCTTCGACCGCGGATCGACGAATGTCTCGTTCCTTCAACGATTCGGGTCCATCTAGTGCCGCGCCGTACGTCGAGGGGTTGGACGCTTGGGACACTCGGAGAGACCCGGCACATGGAGGCGATCGTGAACGGTCATGCAGGGAACGCGGCCCCGCCGAGGGCAGCCAGGAACGACGCGCCGGCGTTGCCCGCGGTCGTCGATCGCGCCAAGTGGCAGGCGCAGGTGGACGAGCTCCTGGTCCGGGAGAAGGCGCACACCCGGGAAGGCGACGCGATCGCTGCGGCGCGCCGGCGGCTCCCGATGGTGGAGGTGGACCCGTCGATCCCGCTGACCGGCCGGGACGGTCCCATTCCCCTGATTGACGTCTTCGAGGGCCGCCGCCAGCTCATCGCCTACTACCACATGTGGCACGACGGCCAGCCCACGCCTGCCCAGTGCGAGGGCTGCACGTTCGTCACCGGGCAGATCCGCGAGCTGTCCTACCTCCACTCGCGGGACGTGACGTTCGCGATCTTCTGCCAGGGCCCGTACGCGGAGAGCGAGGCCTACCGTGACTTCATGGAGTGGGATGTGCCGTGGTACTCGGCCAGACCGTCGACCGAGGCGCTCCTCGCCGGGCGGTGGTTCGGCATGCAGGTGTTTTACCTGCGCGACGGCGACCGCGTGTACGAGACGTACTGGAGCTCCGGGAGGTCCTGCGAGACGTTCGGAGCCACGTACCCGCTGCTCGACATGACCGTGTACGGCCGGCAGGAATGGTGGGAGGACTCGCCCGCGGGCTGGCCGAAGAACTTCGCCAGCGAGGGCGAGCAGTGGCGGAGCAACGGGCGTCCCATTCCGCAGTGGTCGCGCCTGGCCGCGGGGCGGTCCGACGACCTCACGCTGCGGGAGCGGTAGCAGGCTCGGACTCCTCGGGTTGCGTGCTGGCGGCCGGGCTGCCGAAGGCACGCCAGCTGGACTGGCTGAGGCCGAAGAGGATCGCGGCCGTCAGTAGCCCGCCTGCCAGCGGGAAGAACACGGCGGGCCCGAAATGCTGGACGACGATGCCCGCGACGAACACTGAGATCGGGAAGACGCCGATCGCGGCGAGCATCATCACGCCCATGATCTGGCCGAGCACCGCAGGCGGCGCCCACCGCTGAAAGGCGGTGATCACAATGATGTTGCCGAAGCCGTTGAGTGCGCCGAACACGAGCAGGGCCGCGGCGGCCGGTATCGTCCCGCCCAGGTACGGGACGAGGCTGAGGCAGACAGCCTCGATCAGGAAGCCGAACGAGGCCACAACGGCAGGCCGGCGGCCCCGATGCGCCTGCGCGGCAACGACGGTGCCGAGGAGCGCGCCGCCACCGTAAGCCGCCAGCAGCGCGCCGTACCCCCCCGCTCCGGCACCGAACGGCCCGCGGGCAAGAGCCGGCAGGGCTACCTCGCCCATGCCGCCGGCGCCCAGATTGGCTGCCACCAGCACGACGATCATGACCTGGAGCACCCGCTCGGTGGCGATAAGGTGGCGAACCTTCGGAGCGGGAGCGGGCGGCTCTTCGGCGGCCGCGTCCTGCTGAGAGTCAGCGCCTTCGTTGCTGGTCGCCGGCTGCGCCCCGGCCTGATGGGCGGCGGCGCGCTCGCGGATGCCCAGGAGCGTCAGCGCCGAGACCACGAACGACGCGGCGTCGACGGCGAACGCAGGCGTCGGACCGGCCAGCGCCACGACGGCTCCGGCGATGCCGGGCCCGATCAGCGTTGCGAGCTGCGTCCCGCCGGTGGTGATGGCGTTCCCGGCTTCAAGCTCGGGATCCGGCAGCAGCGCGGGGACGATCGCGAACGAGCCCGGCAGGAAGAGCCCTTCGCCGGCGCCGATGATCACGCTGATCGGGACGAGGAGGTACGCCCTCGGCGGCCCGCTGACGGCCGCCACGGCCAGCGCGCACACCGCCAGGGCCCGCACGGCGTCGGCGCCCATCATCACCGTCCACGGCCGCCATCGGTCGCTGGCCTGACCGCCGACGGCCAGCATGACCGTACGGGATATCCCGTAGGCGGCAAGTACGGTGCCGAGCAGCACTGGTCCGCCGTGAGCGGACAGCACGTACCACGGCAGCGCGACCGCGTAGAAAGCATCACCCAGGTTCGAGGTGAGCTGTCCCCCGGCGAGCAGGCGGAACTGTCCGTGGTGCAGCGGGGCGAGAGCTCGGGGCATGCGGGCCATGACCTAATTCCTTGCTGGCGGGGGAGCCACCGGGTAAGTGAGGAGCAGGAGTTCGACGGGCAGGGCGCCGGCAGGACGCGCGGCCGGGTCGGCCAGCCGTTCGCTCGCGCGCTGGATGAGCATCTCGGTCAGCTGGCGGTTCAGGTCCGTGAGTTCCTCGGGGGTGACCCAGAAGAGGTAGTCGCCCTCGTTGGCCGCCGCGCGCCATTCCCTGGGATAGCTGGCCTTGGTGCCGAGCCAGGTCCGGTAGCGCTCCAGCTGGCGCTCGCGCAGCAGCCCCGCCAGAGCCGTGGCCGCGATCTCGGTCTCGGGATCATCGTGCACATTGGCGCTCTGCATCGCGAGGGTGGCGAGCCGCCAGGGCCGCGCCCGGCCCTTGCCGCCGCCGGCCTCCTCAACGAAGCCATAACGGGCGAGCTGGCGAAGGTGAAACGAGCATGTGGTCGGGGACTCGCCGATTTTCTCGCCGGCCTCGGTAGCAGTCAGGGGCCCCTCAATCGCGAGGGTTTCGAGAAGGGCGAGCCGGACCGGGTGGCTGAGGGCTCTGAACGTCCGCGCGTCGGAGATCTCGCGCATGCCCTGCGCCGGAGGGTGGCCGGGCCGCTCGGCCGGGTCGTCTTCGAGAGCCATTTCTCGAGAATAAGCTCTCGAGAGAATTCTCGCAATACCTGCGGTGGAGCAGCCTCCACTGAGGGCCTCAGGTCGGCTGGTAGTGGCCGGGGACGAGTTCCTGCGCAGCTTCACGACGACCGGTGCTGCCAGGCCCGTGGGCGAGGCGGGTACCGGGATGGCCGGCTGGCCAGTCCCGGCAACGTTTGTCTGTCTAGTACGAACTGTTCGTACCAGGCATGCAAGCGTCGGAGCCGATCACGGTCTGCGGCGCCAGCCCTCGGTTGCGACTGGCAGATTGCATGCTTTGCCCGTTTTGCCAGGCACGGAGGGATCATGGCCTCGAACGTTTGTCTGATTGGTGTGGTTGGCGGCGCAACACTATTCAGGCAAACGTCGTGTCGGAACAGGCCGGCCCTGATCGCTCCGGCTTTGACCTGGTTTACCTGGGTCTAGCTCCTCTCCGCCAGAGCTCCGACGGCCCCTCACGGCGTCTCCGCACGTGAGGGGCCGTGTTGGTGCTCGCGTCTTACATCTCTGGCAGGAGCTGTGCGTTGCCGCGGTGCTGCGGGCCGCGCGATCCGTAGTCGAGCTCGGCGCCGTTGTTGCTGCTGTGGATGACTGAGGGCGGGGCGTCGTACGGATCCATGACGGACTCCACGAAGATCAGGCTGTCGTTGGGCGCGCTGAGCGCTTTCTCCAGATCCGCGACGGTCTTGACCACGAAGGACTTCGCGTCGGTGTCCGGCCGGAATACCTTCGGGAGCTTGCTGTATGCCCAGCCGGCGATGTCGTTGTAGTCCGACGTCTTGCCCATGTAGCCGCGCTCGATGGTGTAGCCGCCGTTGTTGATCAGGAAGATCACCGGCTTGCAGTCGTTCCGCAGCATGGTCGAGAGCTCCTGCGCGCTCTCCTGGAACGAGCCATCGCCGACGAACAGCAGGTGGCGGCGCTCTGGTGCGGCGGTCGACGTGCCCAGCAGCGCCCCGACGCTGTAGCCGATCGAGCCCCAGATGACCGAGGCGACGACGGTGCACTTAGGCGGCAGCTTGAAGCCGAAGATGGCGTACGACGTCCCGTTGTCGGTGAGCAGGACGTCCCCCGGCCGGAGGTAGCCCTGGAGGGTCTCCCAGTAGGCGGCCTGGGTCAGCTTCGCCGAGCCGTCGGCATGAGCGGCGGGCATCATGCCCGGGAAGTGAGCGATGGAACGGCTGGTGACCTGCGGGACCACGTCGGTAACGGCGCGCAGGACTTCCCTGAGCGTCACCGCCTGGTAGTTGTCCTCGCCGATATCCACCGAGTGCCCGCGGGCCCGGATCGTGTCGGCGGGCAGCGAGGCGGTGAAGTCGCCCGAGGTACCGTCGATCGGCCGGTAGCCGATGGCCAGCAGGCAGTCGCTGCCGTCGATAGCCTCGCGGGTCTGCGGAGCGCTGCCCTTGCCGTTGTAGACGCCGGCGTAGTAAGCGAACGTCTCGTCGATCACGCCCTTGGCCGGCCCGGTCACCGCGACCGGCATCTGCAGCTTCTCGGCCAGTCCCATGACTTCCGTCGCCACGCCGTACTGGTCGACGTCCCGGTCCACCAGGATTGCCGGCGACTTGGCGTGCGACAGGTGGTCCGCGATCGCAGCGGCGCACGACTTGAGCCGTTCGGGGTCACTGGGCGGCTCGGCGAGCACCAGCGGGGCCGCCGGGACCTCGATGTCGAGGTAGGCGATGTCCGAGGGCACTTCCATGTAGACCGGGAGCTTCTCCCGCCAGGCGGTGAGGATCAGCCGGTCGATCTCTGTCGCCGCGTTGGACGGGGTCAGCCTGGTCTGACCGGCTGTTACCTGCGCCATGGCCCCGAGGAAGCGGTCCCAGGTCCCGTCGCCCATGGTGTGGTGCATCCCCAGGCCCCGCTCGATCGACCGCAGCGGTATCGACCCGGCGATCAGAATGACCGGAACGTGCTCCGCGTACGCGCCGGCGATCCCGTTGATAGCGCCGAGGGCGCCGACCGCGTTCGTCACGGCGAGCGCGCCCATGCCGTTCAGGCGGGCGTAGCCATCGGCCGCGTACGACGCGTTCATTTCATTGCAGGTGCCGACCCACTTCAGGTAGCCGCCGTCCTCCATCTGCTGCAGCAGTTCGAGGTTGAAGTCGCCCGGAACACCGAACATGTGCCCGATGCCCGCCTCCTGAAGTCGGCGGAGCAGGAACTCCCCGACGGCCATTGTCCGGCTCTCAGTGCCTTGTGCCATTTGCTGGGTTCTGTCGCGCGTGCGCTCAGCCAGCGATGTCATATTTCCTCCCCCGAAATCCAGGTGGCTCCTTCGAGACCACCCGGTGTGCGTGATCACTGTCCCCGACTCTGCTTGAACCGCAGGTCGCTGGTTGGCCGCCGCTCCTGCCGCCGTTCCCGTGGCATCACACGGTAAACAGGCGTTACCGAGCCGCGGCTAGTTTCGTGTATGCCTCCGGCGCCGGGACGTCGGCGTCGAGATAGCGAACCGGGGTCGTTGATGAGTTCCAGATGCGGTGCGGCACGCCCGCCGGGATGACGACCACCGCCTGGGCCGGAATGGCCGTCGGCCGCGCTGCTATCTCCGCAGTCAGCTCGCCCTCGGTCACAACAATGAGGCGGTCATCGTCCCGGCTCGCGGCCGTGGCCGGGCCCTCTGGTCCGGTCCGCTCCACTGCTGTGAGCTGAGCAGTGCGGCCACCAGTCGACTCACCGGTGAGCTTGATCCGTGTTTCGTGGCCGGTCGTCTCGGTCGCCGGACCTGAGGTGCTGGCGACGTGTGGCGCGGCCGCCGGCATCTGAACCTCATCGAGATTCCCGACCGGCTTGAGGAAGGGCCGTCCAGGGGGTACGCCAGGTATCAGGATCTCGAGGTGGAGTTCGGCCGCGCCGCTCTGGTTGTCGCTGCCGTGCGGCAGCCCGGCGGGAACGTAGATCACCTCGCCGGCCTTGGCCTGATGGCTGTCGTGTCCCAGCCGCAGCGTCGTGCTGCCCTCAAGTACCACGAAGAACAGGTCCTCCTCGTGCGTGTGCAGCGGCGGGTGCCCGCCGGTGCCGAGAAATCCAGCCAGCACGGTCGCGCTCTCAGGGCTGGCCACCATTTCAACCTGGTAGCCCGGGTAGCCGGCATCGACGGCGTCGGTGGCCGATATCCGTCGTGTGTATGACATATGGTCGTTTCCCTTCTGCGCTGGCGTGTTCGCCTGGAGGTGCCGGCCCCCCGGCCGCTCTTCATTCCCGGCGCTGCGCCGGTGGAAGCCCGCACTGACCAGAAAGCGGCTCGCCCGCCCGCCGGATAACCGGAGTGATCGCTCCGGCTTTGACCTGGTTTACGCGCCGGTGCGCATTCTGCGGATTACTCTCTCTAGCGCAGCAAGATTGGCCATGGGACCATTGGCGAAACCGCACGCGAGCGCCATGGCAAGGCCCATGCGCCGGAAGCCGTATTGCCGAGCAAGGGGGCCGCCACGCTCTACGCACTGCTGGGAACCGTGGTCTTCATTGCTGTGGTCGCGGCATCCTTTGTCTGGAATGTGATCCAAGGCTTCGGCTTGCCCGCGCTGGCCGGCGCGGTTGTCGGGGCGCTTGTCGCCTTGCCGTGCAAATGCCAGGCCGGATACATCTCGCTGTCCCTGTCGAGCAGGACCACGGTCTGCACGACAACCGCATTCCCGTTCGTTCATCTGCGGGAAGCGTTTGACTTAGGATCAGGCTTCATCGAGCATGCGGAGGTCGTGCTGGAGGGCGCGATTATCGGCGCGATAGGAGCAGCTGTACTCTCAGCGATCATTATGCTGATCGTCGGCGGCCTCCGGGAATCGGGTCGCGGCAAATCACCGACGTGACGTCATGGACCCGAACTAGCTCGGCGAGACCGTCCACTTCTTTCCGTTCCAGTGCAGGATCTCGGCCATGTTCGTCTCGCTGGGATACGGCTCTTGTGAGCCCACGGCCCAGCAATCCGTGCTCGAGACACAGCGGACCTGGTACAGCTGGTTGTTGTCGAGGGCGTCCGAGCCGGCCGGATTCGGCGTGCTGACGTAGTACCAGCGCCTGCCGTTCCAGTGCAGGGCCTCGTTCACGGTCGCGTTGTGCGAGTTCCGGTACTGCCCCACCGCCCAGCAGTTGGCGGACCCATCGCAGGTGGCCCCGAAGAGGAAGTTGGTGTCTCCCATCTTGGTGCCACCTGGGTTGGGAACGACGGCCTCGGTCCACTTCGCGCCGTTCCAGTGCAGTATCTGGTTCGCGTACGTCTCCGTCGGACGGCTCGTACCGGCCAGGCCCGCGCCCCAGCAGCTCGTCTTGGCCCCGCAGGCCAGCGCGTCCACCTCGTTGTCCTTGTTCTTGCCAGTGCCAGCCGGGTTCGGGACATGGATCCACGACCAGAGCTTGCCGTTCCAGTGCAGAACCTGATTCAAGTCGATGTTCTTGGCGGTGTAGACGCTCCCGTAGGCACCAGCCGCGTTGCAGTCGCTGGGGGCGACGCAGCGGACGGCATCGAGCCAGTTCTGATCGCTCAGCTTGGTGCCGGCAGGGTTAGGCGTGCGCGCCTTGGACCACGTCTTCCCGTTCCAGTGCAGGATCAGGTTCAGCAGCTTCTTCGGCGGGGTTTCGCCGATGCCGAAGTTGCCGACCGCCCAGCAGCTGTCGGAAGCGGTGCAGGTGCTGTCGAACAGCTCAGTGACATCGTTGTTGCCGGTGCCCCCGTAGGCCGGGACCTTGGTGCTGATCCACTTCCTGCCGGTCCAGTGCAGCGCCTCCGCGAGCCAGGCATTGCCCTTGAGGTACTGGCCGACGGCCCAGCAGTCCTTTGTGCTCAGGCATCGGACGTTGAATAGCTCGTCGTCGGCCTGGCTTGGGTTCGGCGCCGAGGACTCGCTCCAGGATTTGCCGTTCCAGTGCAGGACGAGGTTCGCCAGCTGGCCGCCGCGACTGCGCTGGCCCACCGCCCAGCAGTCCTTCGCCGAAGGGCAGAACACGCCGTACAGGATGCTGAAGCCGGACAACGCGGCGGTTCCGGCGGGAAGGGCGCGGCCCGGGAACGGCCCCGTGGCCGGCGTGGGCTTCCCGGCGGCCTGGACTCCGGGAGCCGACAGGCTCATTGTCAGCACCACTCCGGCAAGCACCGCCGCAAAAGATCCTGACTTCAGCACTGTCCTCATTGCGACCCCTCCACCCCTCGCCCGCCGGCATCCGCTCAGCCTGGCCACATCGCACCACACTCTTGGGGCGGTCCACCTCGTTCCGCCGCGTTCCGCCCCGGCAGGTCCGGGCTCCCGCGGCTCCGAATCTCAGTCTCGAGGCGAGATAACGGGCAAGCCTGCGTCAGTCGCGGCCTTGCGGAGCCGCTCGTCGTATGTGACCAGGCCGTCAAGCTCTGGCACCAATACTCGCGCGGTCGCGAGGTGGATCGCATCGAGGGACCTGAGGCCACGATCAGGCTCGCTCATCGCTCCGTCCACGATGTCGTCGTCGATCGCTATGTAAGAGAAGGCCAGCAGAAGATCGCGGGCGTCCGGCAGTAAAGCCGGGACGGCCCGGAGAACAACACGAGCCACCTCAATGCGAAGCAGTGCCGAACTCACCCACTCGGCATCATCGTGACCGTCGTAGAAGGCTGCGAACGCCTTTGAATCCGTCGCCTCGGCTAGGAGCTTGATCACCGCCGAGGTATCGGCGTAATACAGGCTCACTAGCGTTCCTCTTCCCGCATCTCGGCCAACGTTCTGGCGAGAACATCGGTACCGTCTCCTGGTCGCATGCGGGGCCGGTAGCCCGGCCGACGGGCGAGCACGGCCCGGCCGGACGCGACTAGCTGTGGCCACATTTCTAGGACGACCGCGGATATCACTGACAGAGGATGTCAGGGGATGTCGGCCAGGCTGTCTTTACCGTCAGCGACACAACACGGGAGGACGGATGTCCGAGGACGACGGCCGGCACGACTTCGACTTTGTGGCCGGCGTGTGGCTCATGCACCATCGCAAACTGGTCGACGTACTCGATCCGGCCTGCGACGAATGGGTGGAGTTCGAGTCGGTCGCGGCCGGCGACATCCGGCTCTACGGACTCGGCAACACCGACCGGATGCTGGTCGCCTCGTTGCCGCCGGACGGCCGGCCGTTCGAAGGCATGACGCTTCGGCTGTTCGACCCCGATGAGCGGGCATGGAGGATCTGGTGGACGTCGTCGCGTTTCCCCGGTCGGCTCGAGCCGCCGGTCGTGGGACGCTTCGCCGATGGCGTCGGGCTCTTCTACGCCGACGATGAGATCGACGGCAAACCGGTCAAGGTCCGGTTCGAGTGGACGGACACCACCACCGACTGCCCGAAGTGGAATCAGGCATTCTCGTACGACGACGGGCTCACCTGGAAGCCAAACTGGTACAACTGGTTCACGCGGCTGTCCCGGTGAGCGTCGCGCCGGCTGCCCGTCGTCACGGCTACTGCTCCCGCCGCACGCCCTCAACCGGGCCGCTCGCGGTGACCACGCCGATCGGGCAGGACACGCCGGTGCCGTGGTCCGGGCAGTACCCGTACGGGTTCTTGGCGTCCGACAGGTACTGCTGGTGGTAGTCCTCAGCGAAGTAGAAGTCCGACGCGGGCACGATCTGCGTTGTGATCTCCCCGTACCCAGCGTCCGTGAGCCGCTTCTGATAGCTGGCCACAGACTCCTCCGCGGCGGCCTTCTGCTCCGGCGAGTTATAGAAGATGATCGACCGGTACTGGGAGCCCAGGTCGTTGCCCTGCCGCATGCCCTGAGTGGGATCGTGTGACTCCCAGAAGATCTTCAGCAGCTCCGGGTACGAGATCTTGGCCGGATCGAATACGACCCGCACGCTCTCGGCATGACCAGTCCGCCCGGAGCAGACCTCCTCATACGTCGGGTTTGGCGTGAAACCGCCTTCGTAGCCGACCGACGTCGATACGACCCCTGGTGTCTGCCAGAACGTCTTCTCGGCACCCCAGAAGCAGCCGAGGGCGAACTCGGCTACCTGCGTACCGGCCGGGTACGGCGGTCGCAGGGGCGTGCCGAGCACCTCGTGCCGCGCGGGCACGGGCATCTCCGCTGACCTGCCAGGCAGCGCATCCTCGGCCGACACCATCTGCGTCTTGTGCGTCCCGAATATGCCCACGGACCCTCCTCAAGCTCGCCCTTCAAGCCAACCACGAGCCGGTTAAGGGGATTCCCCCAGGGTCCAGGGTGCCGCCAGGCTACAGCTTGCTGAGATTCACGACCTCGGAAGCAGGCGGCGCGCCGGGCAGCGTCACCGAGTTCCAGTTGCTGAACGTGATGCGGTCCCCGTCTGGGCCGATGAACAGCACGGGGTACATAGTCCCGCCGATATTGGCGACATCGAGAGCATTGTTCCCCTGGCGGAACTGCAGGACCTGCTGGCCGTCCACTGTGGCGGGAGTGAACTTATCGCCGCTCTTCTTGGCCTTGGCCGCGACCGAGCTGCTGAACATGGCGTTGGCCATGTTCGGCAGGGTGAACTGCCCGGTGATCTGGCTCGCGTCCGAAGCCGGAAGCTGAACGTACTTACCGCAGATGGCCGTGCAGGTAGAGGCGGGAGCGCCAGAAAGCTTGAGGAACGCGGCGTCAAGCTTGATGTACGTCTTGCCGTTCAGTGCGAGCACGACGAAGCTCTCGCCGTTCTCCCCGATCGTGCCGTAAAGGTTAGCGCCCTCGAAGCTGATGTCCAGCGACAGCTTCTCCGCGCCCTGCGTCACCGCCCCCGTCATGTGAACGCTGGTGGCGGTCTTCACGGACGCGTGCAAAGCGGACATGACCTGCCCGGCAGACTCGCTGCTCGATGGCGCCGAACTCCCGCACCCGGCGAGCGCACCGACCGTGAGCACAGCGGCGGCCACGGCCGCCCTGTGCAGAAACCAGCTGGCCATTCCTGCCTCCGAACGCGCACGCCATCCCTGGGCGTGCGCCGCCAGAGCACAGTAGCAGTGCGATGCGGCCCACTTTCCGCAATGCGTTCCATTCTCATCACAATCGCCCCTGACCGGGCAGGACCGGACAGGGCCGTCCGCGGTTACTTCAGACCGCTCAGGTTGATGACCTGATTGGCCGGCGGCGCCGTGGGCTTCGGAACCGAGTTCCACTGGGAGTAGTTCAGCATGCCCTGCTGGGTAGCGCTCTTGACCCGGAGCGGGTACGGCGTCCCGGTGGACGCCACGTCGACGACGGTGCCGTCGGGCGCCTTCAGCACCCACGCCGACTGGCCGTTCACGGTGGTGCTGCCCGCCTTGGTGAGCTTCACGTTGCTCGGCAGCCCGGTGAGGTTCTTCATGCTCACCTGGTTGAACTGGCTCGCCGAACTCGCGGGCAGCTCGATCCAGTGACCGCAGAAGGTGCTGCAGGCGCTCGCCGGCACGTTGTACTGGTGGAGGAACGCCTGGTTGGCCTTGACGTACACCTTGCGGTCGACGCTGGTCAGCTGCAGGGTCGCGCCACTCTCGGTGACCGTGCCGGCCAGGTCTCCGGCCCGGTTCAGGCCGATGTTGATCCCGACCGGAGCCTTGCTGCCCGTCGCCGTGCCGTTGACGTGAACGCTGTTCGCCTGCTGTATCGCTGCCTGCATGGAGCTCTGCAGCTGCGCGGCGCTCGGCTCTTTAGGCGGGCTGCTGCTGCCGCAGCTGCACAGCATGATCGCGCCGCACCCGGCGAGCCCGGACGCGAGCAGCGTGACCTGGAACCTCATTGCCCCGAACCCCCGATGCCTTGACTATCAGGCTCGGTTTACCCAGTTCGTTCCACCACGAACTCGCACAGGTCCTCGAAGGCGGAGCGGGCGGGTACGTCGGGCAAGCCGAGAATCTCCGTCCGGGCGAGCTCGGCCCAGCTCCTGGTGTCGGCCTTGGCCATGTCCATCGCCGGATGGGCCCGCAGCAGCCGCAGGGCCTCGGCGTGCAGCGCGGGGTCGGCGAGATCGGGCAGGCTCAGCAGCTCAACCAGGCGGGCGTCGGCCGGACCGGCCGAGCGCAGCGCGTGCAGCATCGGCAGCGTCCGCACCCCCTCGCGCAGGTCGGTACCCGGCGTCTTGCCGGACTGCTCCGAGGCGCTGGCAACATCGAGGATGTCGTCAGCGAGCTGGAACGCCACGCCCAGCGCCCGGCAGGCCGGCGTAATCCGCGCGATCACCGGGTCGGGCGCGCCGGAGAACATTGCCCCGAATCGCCCGGAGGTAGCAAACAGCGACGCGGTCTTCTCGGTGACAACGCCCAGGTAGTGCTTGAGCGGATCCTCGCCGGGCTGGCAGCCGACGGTCTCCGAGATCTGGCCGGTCACCAGCCTGCTGAACGTCTCGGCCTGAATCCGGATCGCCTCCGGGCCAAGGTCGGCGAGGATCTCCGACGCCCGCGAGAACAGGAAGTCACCGGTCAGGATCGCGACCGAGTTGCCCCATCGCGAGTTGGCGCTGACGCTTCCGCGGCGAACATCCGCCTCATCCATCACGTCATCGTGATACAGGGTGGCGAGATGCGTCAGCTCGAGCGCGACGGCGGCCTGGATCACCCGCGGATCCCTGGGGTTGCCGAACTGGGCCGCGAGCAGCACGAGCATCGGCCGCAGGCGCTTGCCGCCAGCATCGATCAGATGCGTGGCAGCGACCGCGAGCACTTCGTGCTCCGAGCGCGCCGCCTCCCGCAGGCCATCCTCGACGCGCGCAAGGCCGTCGACGACGTCCGATGCGAGCGCGGCGTCGGTAAGCTCCACCGGAACAGTGGCAATCACGTCGATCCCCTCATTGGCCAGCCGACGGTCCGGCCAGCCACTTCTCATGTCCGCGGGGCGGTTCGGGGGTCGTCCCCCCGAGCCAGCACCAGCTTGAGGCTATCGCCTAGCCTTTCCCACGATATGCATATGCTCCGGTAAAGCCGATCCCCTTAACGCACGAAGAGCTGGCTGGCAGCGTGATTGGCCAGGCTGAGCAGCGGCTCCGGGATGATGCCGAGCACCACGGTGGCCGCCGCGCCGACCGCGACCGCGAGACCCGTGTACGCGCTCGGCTTCACGACGACGGGGCCGTCGGTGGCCGGCTCGCTGAAGAACATCAAGACGATGACCCGGACGTAGGGGAACGCAAGGATCGCGCTGCTGATCACGCCCACAACCACAAGTGGCAGTGCGCCACCCTGAATAGCGGCCTTGAACACGGCGAACTTGCCGCTGAATCCGCTCGTCAGCGGGATGCCCGCGAACGCGATCAGGTACAGCGCGAAGGCCCCGGCCACCCAGGGGGCACGCTTGCCGAGGCCGGCCCAGCTGGACAGGTGCGACGCCTCGCCACCGTGATCACGGACAAGCGTGACGATGGCGAAGGCACCGATGGTGGCGAATCCGTACGCGGCCAGGTAGAACAGGCTGCCGGACAGGCCCGCCACGTTCGCGGCGATGACGCCGGTCAGGATGTAGCCAGCCTGGGCGATCGAAGAGTAAGCGAGCAGGCGCTTCACGTCCTGCTGCGTGATCGCGATGATCGAGCCGACGAGCATCGTCACGATCGCCACGCCCCACATGGCCGGCCGCCAGGCCCAGGTCAGCTGCCCGAAGGCGACGTAGAACACGCGCAGCAGGGCGCCGAAAGCCGATACCAGCGTGCACGAGGCCATCAGCGCGGTGATGGGAGTCGGCGAGCCCTGGTAGACGTCCGGCTTCCAGGCCTGGAACGGCACCGCGCCGATCTTGAAGAGCAGCCCGATGCCGAGGAGCGCCACGCCGGCGTACAGCAGCGTGCTCGAGGCCCCGCCCGACGATGCGGTCGTCGCGATCGAAGCCAGCTGCACCGAGCCGGAGTAGCCGTACAGCATCGCGACGCCGAACAGGAAGAAGGCCGAGGAGAAGGCGCCGAGCAGGAAGTACTTCATCGCCGCTTCCTGCGACAGCAGCCTGCGCCTGCGGGCCAGGCCGCACAGCAGGTACAGCGGCAGGGACAGCACCTCAAGCGCGATGAACATCGTCAGCAGATCGTTCGCCGCGGGGAAGAGCAGCATGCCGCCGATCGCGAACAGCGTCAGCGGATAGACCTCGGTATGCGACAGGCCGGCGAGTAGTCCCTCGCGCTCCTCGGGACTGCCGGGGACCGCCGCCGCCTGCGGCGTGAACGCGCTGACCTCGTGCGAGGACTCGGCGATCAGCAGCACGCTCACGAACGCGAGCACCAGGATCGTGCCCTGGATGAACAGCGTCGGCCGGTCCACCGCGACGGTGCCGACCGCGACGACGGCGCCCGGCCGGCCGCCGTTGAAGATCGAGCTCGTCGCCGCCAGCACGACCGTCAGGACGAACGCGCCCGCGAGACCGCCCAGGGCGAGGGCGATGTGCAGGGGCCGCCGCAGCGCGCGCGGCGCGAACGCCTCGACGAGGACGCCGGCCGTGGCCACGGCGAAGACCAGCACCACCGGCGACAGCAGGCTCCACTCGATGTGCGGGGCGGCGATCGTTGACGTGGTGGCCGCGAGAATCCCGGTCACGTCGAGCTCCCTTGCCTGGAGTTCTTGGTACTCGCGCTGATGCGTGACTTCGCTGCAGCCTGAGCGGGGACATGGTGGATCGCGCGCATCCGGTGACGCACGTCGCTAGTGGTCGACGTGCCGGTCGCCGTGGCTGGATGCGTTGGCGCCGGATCCGGCGAGTTCAGCTGCGTCTGCGTCGCATTCACCGCCGGGTTGATGATGTCAATCACCGGCTTGGGGTAGACGCCGAGGACGATGATCAGGGCGATCAGCGGACCGACCGCCCACAGCTCGCGGCCCTTGAGGTCAGGCATCGCCGCCAGTTCCGGCCGGACGGGCCCGGTCATCGTGCGCTGGTACATCCACAGGATGTAGATCGCGGCCAGGATGATGCCCAGGGTTGCGAGCACCGCCGCCGCCTCGTACCTGGTGAAGGTGCCGACCAGCACGAGGAACTCGCTGACGAAGGTCGACAGGCCCGGCAGCGACAGGCCCGCCAGGCCCGCGATGAGGAACGTGCCGGCCAGGATCGGCGCCACCTTCTGCACGCCGCCGTAGTCGGAGATCAGGTTCGAGCGGCGCCGGGCGATCAGGAACCCGGCGATGATGAACAGCGCGCCGGTGGCGAAGCCGTGGTTGACCATGTACAGCGTCGCGCCGGTCTGGCCCTGGCTGGTCATGGCGAAGATGCCGAGCGTGATCAGGCCCATGTGGGACACCGACGTGTAGGCGATCAGGCGCTTCATGTCCGCCTGGCCGATGGCCACGATCGCCCCGTACAGGACGCCGATCACCGACAGCACGATGATGAGCGGGGTGAAGTAATGCGCCGCCGACGGGAACAGCTCCAGGCAGTACCTGATCATGCCGAACGTGCCGACCTTGTCCAGGACGCCGACGAGAATGACCGCCGCGCCGGGCTGGGCCGAGGTGGCCGCGTCGGGCAGCCAGGTGTGGAACGGCCACAGCGGCGCCTTGATCGCGAAGGCGATGAAGAAGCCGAGGAACAGCCACTTCTGCGTGGTCGCGCTGAGCACCAGGTGGGTCAGCGGCGCGAACAGGAACGTGCCGGGACCGGTGTGGGTGGACTGCACGTACAGCGCGATGACCGCGACCAGCATGAGCAGGCCGCCGAGAAGACTGTAGAGAAGGAACTTGACCGCCGCGTACTGCCGCTGACCGACGCCGTAGCTGCCGATCATGAAGTACATCGGGATCAGCATGGCCTCGAAGAACACATAGAACAGGAACACGTCGGTGGCCGCGAAGACGCCGATCATCATCGTCTCGAGCACCAGCATCAGCGCGAAGTAGGACTTGACGCTGCCGCGGGACCGGGGCCGCGCCGGCTCCCCGGCAGCCTGCGCTTCAGGCGGCCCTTCCACGTCGTTCCAGGAAGCCAGCAAGACGACCGGCATCAGCACGACCGTCATGAGGATCAGCACCAGCGCGATGCCGTCGACACCGACCGCGTAATGGACGCCGAACTGGGGGATCCACTGATAGGTCTGCGCGAACTGGAAGCGCGGCCCGCCGGTCTTGAACTGCACGGCCATCGCGATCGTGACTGCGAGCGTGGCCAGCGTGGTGACGAGGGCGATCTGCTTGACCAGCAGGTCGCGGGCGCGGCGGTCAGCATCGCCGCCGGGCGCGGACCGGCCGGGGGTCAGCATGATCGCGACCGCGCCGGCCAGCGGGATCGCGCCCGCTACGGTCAGCCAGGGGAAATTGCTCATCAGATCTGCAGCCTCACCCGGTCTAGAGCTTCACCAGCAGCAGCGCGCCCACCAGCAGCACGGCTCCCACCAGCATCGACAGCGCATAGGAGCGGACGAAGCCGCTCTGCACCTTCCGCAGCCGCCCCGACGACCCGCCGAACGCCGCCGCCAGCGTGTTCACCAGGCCGTCGACGCCCCGGTTGTCGAAGTACACCGACAGCCGGGTCAGCCACTGGCCAGGGCGCATCAGCAGGCCCTCGTTGACGGCGTCGCCGTACAGGTCCTTGCGGGCCGCGACCGTGATCACGCTGCCCGCGGGTGCGGTGACCGGGACCTGGCGCCGTCCGTAGAGGGCCCAGGCGATAGCCGCTCCGATCACGACCAGCACGAGCGTGACCACACCCCACTTGGTCCAGATGCCGTGCATCGTCGGCGGGACGCCGGTCACCGGGCCGAGGAAGTTCAGCAGCCGGTTGCCCAGGATCAGAAAGCCGCCGGCCGCGACCGAGCCGATGGCCAGGATGATCATCGGCGAGGTCATCACCGGCGGCGCCTCGTGCGGGTGCACGTGGTCGTCCCAGCGCCGCTCGCCGGTGAACGTCATGAACATCACCCGGGTCATGTAGAACGCCGTGATGCCGGCCCCGATCAGGGCGGCCGTGCCGAGCAGCGCGCCGGAGGTGCCGCCCTTGTCGAACGCGGCGTCGATGATCGGGTCCTTGGTGAAGAACCCGGATAGCGGCGGGACGCCGATGATCGCCAGGTAGCCCAGCGTGAAGGTCACGAACGTGATCGGCATGACGCTGGCCAGCCCGCCGAAGCGGCGCATGTCGACCTCGTCGTCCATCTCGTGCTTGACCGACCCGGCACCGAGGAACATCCCGGCCTTGAAGAACCCGTGCGCGAGCAGGTGCGCGATCGCGAACACGTACCCGGCCGGGCCGAGGCCCGCCGCGAGCATCATGTAGCCGATCTGGCTCATCGTGGACCCGGCGAGAGCCTTCTTGATGTCGTCCTTGGCGCACCCGATGATCGCGCCGAACAGCAGCGTCACGGCGCCGACGATGGCGACCGCCAGCCGCGCGTCGGCGGACAGGTTGAAGATCGGGGCGGATCTGACGATCAGGTAGACGCCGGCGGTCACCATGGTCGCCGCGTGGATGAGGGCCGAGACCGGAGTCGGGCCCTCCATCGCGTCCAGCAGCCAGGACTGCAGTGGTACCTGCGCGGACTTCCCGCAGGCGCCGAGCAGCAGGAGCAGGCCGATCGCGGTGACGACACCGTGGCTGGCGGACCCGACCGCACCGAAGACGCCGTCGAAGCTGACGGAGCCGAACTGCGCGAACATCAGCATGATCGCTAGCGACAGGCCGACGTCGCCGACGCGGTTGGCGATGAATGCCTTCTTCGCCGCGACCGCCGCGGCCGGCTTGTACTGCCAGAAGCCGATCAGCAGGTAGGAAGCGAGGCCGACGCCTTCCCAGCCCGCGTACAGAACCAGGTAGTTGCTGCCGAGCACCAGCAGCAGCATGGCCGCCAGGAACAGGTTCATGTAGCCGAAGAACCGGCGCCGCTCCGGGTCCTGCGCCATGTAGCCGACGGCAAAGATGTGGATCAGCGAGCCGACACCGGTGATCAGCAGGACGAAGCAGATGGACAGCTGGTCCAGCCGCAGGCCGAGCGGGATCTGGAACCGGCCGACGTTGATGAACTGGTAGACGACCAGCTCACGCGCCCGCTGCCCGGCCGGGTAGCCGAGCATGGCGAAGAACGCGATGACGCCGTAGATGAACGCCAGCACGGGCATGGCCACCCCGAGCAGGTGACCCCAGGAATTGGTGCGCTTGCCGCCGAGCAGCAGGACGATCGCACCGATCAGCGGAAGGGCGAGCAGCAGCCAGGCGCCGCGCTGCACACCAGTGGCAGGCAGGGCCGCGATCGCCGTCGCGTGGAGGGTCATTGCGTCCTTCCGTCAGTACTTCATCAGGTTGGCGTCGTCCACCGACGCCGACCTGCGGGCGCGGAAGATCGAAGTCAGGATGGCTAGTCCGACGACTACCTCGGCGGCCGCGACCACCATCACGAAGAAGGCGATTAGCTGGCCGTCGAGCGCGCCGTGCATGCGCGCGAACGCGACGAAGGCAAGGTTGCAGGCGTTGAGCATCAGTTCGACGCACATGAAAACGACGATGGCGTTCCGGCGGACCAGGACGCCCACCGCCCCGATCACGAACAAGATCACCGACAGGGCGATGAAGTGGGCCGGCGTTACCACTCGTCACCTGCTTCCTGGCCGCCATTGTCGGCGGCCGGCGGGAGCTCGACCGGCTCGGTCCCGGCCGTCGCGCCACCGGGTCCGGGCCCGCCGGTCAGGACGGGGCTGACCGACAGGCGCGACTGCGTTCCGTCCGGAAGCAGGGCGGGCATGTCTACCGCGTTGTGCTGGGCGTAGGTGCCCGGCCCGGGCAGCGGCGTCGGGCGGCCGCTGTCGACCCGGCGCTGCGCCAGCTGGCGCTGCGTCGGCTTCGGCCCGGTGCGCTCACGGTGCGCCAGCACCATCGCGCCCAGCGCGGCGGTGATCAGCAGCGCGCTGGTCAGCTCGAAG